>Ga0315540_10000226_pt1 | contig 31395 bp, 24 predicted proteins | sample SalMarSW160110MG_FD_203677 | JGI IMG/M metagenome (GOLD analysis project Ga0315540, IMG submission 203677) | Salt marsh sediment microbial communities from the Plum Island Ecosystem LTER, Massachusetts, United States - Salt Marsh Sediment SW1601-10 ...
CAGGGACAGACACGGCCGGACCGTAGGCAGCGGGTCCCGGCCCCGGGGAAGCCCTGTAAAAGCACACCACTCATTGATTGGGACAACCTTCATCCGGCGTCAGCGACAGCTGGATGACGCCGCCTTCGACTTTCACCGCAAAGCGCGCGGCACAGCCCTCGTCGGGTGCCACGGCTTCGCCGCTGTCGAGGTGGATCTTCCAGTCGTGCAGCGGGCAGGCAACGTGCTTGCCGTGGACGATACCCTGCGACAGCGGCCCGCCCTTGTGCGGACACTGGTCGCGCAGGGCGAAGATTTCGTCGTCGGCGGTGCGGAACACGGCGATGTCGCCCCCGGGTGTACGCACCACGCGCGCGCCCAGCGGCGGGATCTCATCCACTGTGCCGATTTCGATCCAGCCGCTGTCGGTCGTGATTTCTTCTGCCTGTTGCATCGTTATTACCTGTAGGTGGCGCTTTATCCGACCTGTTTGATGGGCGTGAACTCGTGCGCTTCGGCGCCTGCGGCGCGGGCCTGCCAGGGGTCGTCCTGGGCGAACTGCTGCGAGTAATCGAAACGCTCGGCCAGCGCCCGACGACCGACATCGTCGGCGACGATGTTCTCTTTCACATAGCTGAGGCCGACGCGTTCGATCCAGGGCGCCGTGCGTTCCAGGTAGTGAGCCTCTTCGCGGTACAGCTGCATGAAGGCGGCGCAGTATTCCAGCACCTGCTCGGGCGTCTCGACATGGCACAACAGGTCCGTGGCGCGCACTTTCACCCCGCCGTTGCCGCCGACGTGCAGCTCATAGCCCGAATCCACACACACCACGCCGAAGTCCTTGATGGTGGCTTCGGCGCAGTTGCGCGGACAACCGGACGCGGCCATCTTGAACTTGTGCGGTGTCCACGAGCCCCAGGTCATCTTTTCCAGGTCGATGCCGAGCTGGGTCGAATCCTGGGTGCCAAAGCGGCACCACTCCCGTCCCACGCAGGTTTTCACTGTGCGCAGCGCCTTGCCGTAGGCGTGCCCGGACACCAGGCCGGCCTGGTTGAGCTCGCCCCAGATCCTGGGTAACTCTTCCTTGGTCAGACCGTACAGCGCAATGCGCTGCCCGCCGGTCACGTGCACGGTCTGCACCTGGTATTTTTCCGCCACGTCGGCAATGGCACGCAACTCCCGCGGCGTCGTACCGCCGCCCCACATGCGCGGGATCACCGAGTAAGTCGCATCCTTCTGAATGTTGGCGTGGGCGCGCTCGTTGATGAAGCGCGACTGGCTGTCGTCCTGGTAGTCGCCGGGCCACTGGCACAGCAGGTAATAGTTCAGCGCGGGACGGCACTTGCTGCAACCGTTGGGGGTTTTCCATTCGAAAAAGTGCTGCACGGCCGGAATCGTTTTCAGCGCCTGGTCGCGGATGCCGGCACGGATCTCGTCGTGGGTGTGCACGGTGCAGGCGCACAGAGGTTTCTTCGCCGGTGACTCGGAGTAATCGCCACCGACGGTGTGGGCCAGCAACGCTTCGACCAGGCCCGTGCAGGAACCGCAGGAACTGGAAGCCTTGGTGTGAGCACGCACGTCGTCCAGGGTGAACAGGTTCTTGCGCGTAATGGCATTGACGATATCGCCCTTGCAGACGCCGTTACAGCCGCAGATCTCGGTGGTGTCCGCCATCGCTGCAACACGGTTGTCGTCACCGTGGCCGGAGTCGCCGAGGTGCGCCTGGCCGAACAGCAGGTTGTCGCGAAACCCGGAGACATCGGTATTGTCGCGCATCAGCTCGAAATACCAGGTGCCATCGATGGTGTCGCCGTACATCACGGCACCCTTGATACGGTTGTCCTTCAGCACCACCTTTTTATAGACGCCGCGACCCGGGTCCTGGAGTATCAGGTCTTCGGTGGTGTCGTCACCGACAAAGTCACCGGCGGAAAACAGGTCGATACCCGTAACCTTCAACTTGGTCGATGTCACCGAGCCTTCGTAGCGGGCAATGCCGATGTGCGCGAGGTGGTTGGCGCATACCTTGGCCTGCTCGAACAACGGTGCCACCAGGCCATAGGTCTGGCCGCGATGCTGAACGCACTCACCCACGGCATAGACGCGCGGGTCGAAGGTCTGCATGGTGTCATTGACCACCACACCGCGCTCGCAGTGCAGGCCGATCTTTTCCGCCAGCGCGTAGTTGGCTCGAATGCCGACTGCCATCACCACCAGGTCGGCCGCGACCTCCAGCCCGTCCTTGAAGCGCACGGCTTCCACCCTGTCCTTGCCCAGGATGGCTTCGGTCTGCGCCTGCATAAGAAACTTCAGGCCCTTCTGCTCCAGCGAGGCTTTCAACAGGGCCGCGGCCGGCTTGTCCAGCTGGCGCTCCATGAGGCAATCCATGAGGTGTACCACGGTCACGTCCATGCCCTGTTTCAACAGGCCGTTGGCGGCCTCCAGACCCAGCAGGCCGCCGCCGATCACCACGGCTTTGCCGTGCTGTTTTGCAGCGACCTCCAGCATGGTGTCGACATCGCCGATGTCGCGGAAGGCAATCACGCCGTCAAGTTCATTGCCCGGGACGGGAATCATGAACGGCGTCGAGCCGGTGGCGATGATCAGGCGGTCGTAGGCGGATTCGGTGCCGTCGCTGGCGTGGACAATGCGCCTGGCGCGATCGACCGACTCGACCCACTTGCCTTTATGTAAGGTGATGCCGTTGTCCGCGTACCATTGCTCGTCGTTGAGCATGATTTCGTCGATGGTCTTTTCGCCGGCCAGCACCGGCGACAGCAGAATGCGGTTGTAATTGCCGTATGGCTCGCCACCGAAAACGGTGATGTCATAGTGATCCGGCGTCAGCTTCAGCAGCTCTTCCAGCGTGCGTACACCCGCCATGCCATTGCCGATAAGGATGAGTTTTTCTTTCATAACCGCTTCCCGTCTTGCTTCTAGCGGTGTTTTAGCAACCCGCATGCCATCCTGTTCGATTGTATATTTATTATTATTTTTCAACAAGTTAAACAATATTTGCGCATGCTCGCACCGATCCGGCGCGGACTGGGTGCCCGCAATCAGTGCACCCCGGAAGAACACCGCGTCGTGCTGGGGCGTGCGCGGGATTCAGCCGCCTTGCGCACCAATATGGCGGGGCAAAACCACGCCGGCCCACCGATCCGGTGCCGCAGTTTTCTGCGCCGGCTTGCGCGGGTCGCTGTCAACGCGATTTGCGCCGTCTTTAGCCGCCGCGCTGATTGATGTTGGTGCGAGCACCGTTGTCCGCCGTCCTATTGGGTGCGCGCGGTCGGTTTTCCGGGTTGCGACAACACCGGCAACGGCGATAAAAAAAAGGGGTGCCTGGGGAAGGCACCCCTAACCACCTTGCGGTTGGAGGAGATATTACAATGACTACGCTTCTACCACTGCATTTCACGTGCCAAAAGTTCTTTGAAAAGATATTCAATCACTTAACTTTTTCGACCCACCGTGACACCGCGTTTTTCGCACCATCAAAGCCCAACGGCGCACCATCATTGTGGTTGGAACAGGCATAACAGACCGCGCAGCGATGGCGCAGCCCGACAACAGCGTGCGGGATATAACTAGATTTCGCGCGTGGCGCGGAAGCGGATGTCGGGGTGGCGCTCCATGGCCAGTTCCAGGTTCACGCGCGTGGGCGCGACATAGACCAGTTCACCCGCCTGGTCGATGGCAAGATTGTCATAGGCCTTTTGCCGCAGCTTTTCCAGGGCCTTGTCATCGTCACACTCCACCCAGCGCGCCGTGGCGACCGAGACGTTCTCGAACACACACTCCACTTTGTATTCGTCCTTGAGGCGCTGTGCCACCACGTCGAACTGCAGCACACCGACGGCGCCCAGGATCAGGTCGTTGTTCTTCAACGGCCGGAACAACTGGGTGGCGCCCTCTTCGCTGAGCTGGTCCAGGCCTTTCTGCAGCGCCTTCATTTTCAGGGGATCTTTCAGCACGGCGCGGCGGAACAGTTCCGGTGCAAAGTTGGGGATGCCGGTGTATTTCAGGTCTTCGCCCTGGGTGAAGGTGTCGCCGATACGGATGGTGCCGTGGTTGTGCAGGCCGATGATGTCACCCGGCCAGGCTTCTTCAACGTGACCGCGGTCGGAGGCCAGGAAGGTGACGGCATTGGATACCTGCACGTCCCGGCCGATGCGCACGTGGTGCATTTTCATGCCTTTTTTGTAGGCGCCGGAACACACGCGCAGAAAGGCGATACGGTCGCGGTGCTGCGGATCCATGTTTGCCTGGATCTTGAACACGAAACCGGTGAACTTGTCTTCCAGTGGGTCGACCTCGCGGGTCAGCGTCGCGCGGGCCAGCGGTGACGGCGCGTACTCCACAAAGTAGTCCAGCAGTTCCTGCACGCCGAAGTTGTTGATGGCCGAGCCGAAGAACACCGGTGACAGCTCGCCGCGCAAGTAGGCGCCTTTGTCGAAGCGGTGGCTGGCGCCCCGCACCAGTTCGATCTCGTCGCGCAGTTCCTGCGCCTGGCCACCCAGCACTTCGTCCAGCAGCGGGTTGTCCAGACCGTTGATCGCCCTGGCCTCCTGGCGTTTGCTGCTGTCACCCGGCTGGTAGAGAAATACCTTGTCCTGCTCGATGTGGTAGACACCCTTGAAGCGCTTGCCCATGCCGACAGGCCAGGTGACCGGGGCGCACTGGATTTTCAGCACGTCCTCGACCTCGTCGAGCAGATCGATGGCGTCGCGGCCCTCGCGGTCGAGCTTGTTGATGAAGGTGAAAATCGGCGTGGTGCGCAGGCGGCAGATCTCCATCAGCTTGATGGTGCGCGCCTCGACGCCCTTGGCGACGTCGATCACCATCAGCGCCGAGTCCACGGCGGTGAGCGTACGATAGGTATCCTCGGAGAAATCCTCGTGGCCGGGCGTATCCAGCAGGTTGACCATGGCGTCCTTGTAGGGGAACTGCATAACCGACGAGGTCACGGAAATACCGCGCTGCTTTTCCAGCTCCATCCAGTCCGAGGTGGCGTGGCGGGCCGCCTTGCGGCCCTTGACGGTACCGGCCAGCTGGATGGCACCACCGAACAGCAACAGCTTTTCGGTGAGCGTGGTCTTGCCCGCATCCGGGTGCGAAATAATGGCGAACGTGCGGCGCCGCTGCGCCTCGTCGGCGATACTGCTCATACTGCCCTGCCGGGGAATCAAAACCGGCATTTTACCCCAGCAGCGGTTTTTTTGCTCCGCAAGCAACGCGCCCGCGGTCAACGGGGCGCGCGGCAACAAGCGCAGAGCGGCGGGGTTCAGCGGGCTTTGTCGGGTGGTGTCCACGGGCACTGCTGCGAGCCGCGAGGCGACCCGATGCTGCCGCCAGACCGGCCCGTCAGGCGACCACCGGGCGGTTGGCATCACGCTGGCTGAGGAGCTGGCAGAACCCGCTCAACTCACTGTTGTTTAATGGATTAATCCCCCACCAGGCGACGGCGCCCCGGCCTCTCCCTCAGGCGCTACACATGCAAAAGCAGCGGGGTTGCAGTAGACTGGGCCGACGGGGATTCAGCTGCGTTTTCAGCACTCGATAATAACGATAACGACGCCGCCAAGGCCTGAACATGCAGACGTCCAGAGCGACACTTTTACTGATTTCGGCGCTACTCTCACCAGCGGTACTGGCTGACGCCGATGCGCTGCTGGAACAGGTCCGTCAGAATTACACCAAGCACGGCGCGGCGGTCGCGCGCGCGCTCGCAACCGGGCATGGCATGCTGGTGCGCGAGGAACGGGGCATCCCCATGGTCCCGGTTATTGTTGACCGATCGCTGGCAGAGCGTGCGGGCTTCGCCGGCAGACTTGCCCCCGCCGGCGCACGCATCGACGCGCTGTCACCCGACTACTGCCGCATACTGGTGCCGATGCCGCGACTGGATAAGCTCATCAGCGCCTTTCCCGCAGAGCGATTGCGCGCGCCCATCCCTGCCCATCCGGCGTCCGGGGTCGGGGCGATCGTGTCGCAGAGCGTGCCGCTGACAGCCGCCGACGGCTACCAGGTCGGCAACCTCGATGGCACGGGTGTGAAAGTCGCCGTCGTCGACCTGGGTTTTGCCCAGCTCAGCAATGCACTCAGCCAGGGGGAGTTACCGGCCGGCGCCTGCGATGCTTCCCACAGCTCTGACTTCACCGGCACCGGGCTGCAGACAACCACCAAGCACGGGACCGGCGTTGCCGAGCATGTCGCGGATATGGCCCCCGGGGTTGAACTGTATTGCCTGAAGGTCGGCGACCAGGTGGATCTCCAGAATGCGGCGGCGTATCTCGCCACCCACAATATCCGCATCGCCAACCATTCTGTCGCCTGGGTGATTGCCAGCTATTACGATGACACCGGACCGATCAACAGCATCATCAACAACTCCTTCGATACCGACGGGGTGTTCTGGGCAGTATCATCGGGAAATGCGGCGCACCAGCACTGGCGTGGAACCTGGATGGACACCGATGGCGACGGCAAACTCGAATTCGCCGCGAACGATGAACTGCTGGCGCTGTCGGGCTCAGCCGCGACCGTCACGGTTTTCCTGAACTGGGACCAGTACGGGGTGGGGAACAAGGCGGATCTGAAGCTCTCCGTTGAGGACGTCAACGGTGTGACTGTCGCAAGCAGCAATGTAAACCAGAAGTTCAACGATCCCGCCGAGGCTGTCAGTTTCAGCAACAGCGCCGGCACGCCGCCCTATAGTATCGTGGTGGAGCGTGTCAGCAGCAGCGCCAGCGTCAGCGGCCTGGACATCACGCTGTTCAGTTTCGACCACAACTTCGAGTACCCGGTTGCCGCGGCCAGCATCATGGATCCCGCCAGCGCGCACCGCGCGTTCGCCGTGGGCGCGGTCAATCAGTCCGTCTGGCCCGAGGCAAACCCGTCGCCGGAAAGCTATTCCAGCCAGGGCCCGAGTACCGATGGCCGGCAGAAGCCGCAACTGGTTGCCCCTGACGGCACCGCCAGTCTGACGTACGGTGCATCGTATGGCACCTCGTTCAGTTCACCGACCACGGCGGGCGCTGCGGCTCTGCTGTTGCAGCAGAACGCCACACTGACTGCCGCCGGGCTCGCCGGTCTGTTGAGCAGCAATGCCATCGACGTGGGGGCATCCGGCGCCGATCCCGTCTATGGTGCGGGAAAACTGCAGCTGCCGCTGATTGATTCAGACAGCGACGGCCTCACCAATGTTGAGGAAATCCAGCTCGGCACCAATGCGCTGAAGGCGGATACCGATGGCGACGGGCTCAGTGATTTTGCGGAGAACAGGACGTATCACACCAACCCCTTGAATTCCGACAGTGACGGCGATGGATTGAGTGATTATGCCGAGGTGATCAGCTACAACACCGACCCGCTGGCATCCAACCGCGGCGACCTCGCGCCGCGCGGCGCGCCGAACGGCGTGATCAATGCCGGCGACTACGTCGTACTGACGCGACTGGTGACAGGTGCGATTTCGCCCACCACACTGGAAAGCACGCTGGGAGACCTGAACAATAGCGGCGACCTGGACAGCGGCGACCTGGTGCTGCTGATGCGGGTGATCCAGGGTCAGATTCCGCAGCCCTAGCGGTCCCGCCCGGCCTTTTGCTAAAACGTGCGCAAGCTAAGCGATATCGCTTAGCTTTTCTGTACCTGCTGGTATCGCAGCGTCCCTCAACCCGCCAGACTGAGCGCCAGTAGCAACGCGTCTTCACGCCCGTCCAGCGCGGGGTAATAGTTTTGTCGGATGCCGATTTCGTTGAAGCCCAGCTTTTCGTACAGCCGGATAGCGGGGATGTTGGAGGGACGCACCTCGAGCATGACAATATCGGCGCTGTGTCGGCGCGCCAGCTGCATGAAATGTTTCAGCAACCTGGTGCCGATGCCCTGGCGCTGCGTATCCGGATTGACGGTCAGGTTGAGGATGTGTGACTCGCCGGCCGCCACGCTCATCACCCCGTAACCGTAAAGGTCACCGTCGACTTCGTAACACCAGCAGCAGTACCCCACGCGCAGGCAATCGCGGAATATGCCCTCGGTCCAGGGAAAGCCGTAGGCGCGTTCTTCGATTGCCATCACCGTTTCCAGATCGGTCGCCATCAGTGGCCGGATCCGGGTGCCGTGACCGGCCGCCACGGCGCTCACGGCACGTCACCCGCCACAGTCGCCATAGCCAGTTGCAGATCCGCCCAGGCCTTGCGCTTGTCCAGCGGCGAGCGTAACAGGTAGGCCGGGTGATAGGTGGCGACGACCGGGATGCCGGTCTCGGCATAGCGGTGCACGGTGCCGCGCAGTTTGCCGATCGGCGTCTCGGTTTTCAGCAGGTTCTGTGCGGCAATACGGCCCACCGCGAGTATCATGCGCGGCTGTATCAGGGTGATCTGGCGCGCCAGGTACGGTTCGCAGCAGGCCACTTCCTGCGGCGCGGGATCGCGGTTGTTGGGCGGCCGGCATTTGAGAATGTTGGCGATGTAGACCTGCTCGCGTTTCAGTCCCGCGGCCAGCAACATGGCGTTCAGCAACTGGCCGGCACGTCCCACGAACGGCTCGCCCTGCAGGTCCTCGTCCTTGCCCGGTGCCTCGCCGATGATCAGCCAGTCGGCGCGCCGGTCGCCCACCCCGAACACAGTCTGAGTGCGACTTTCGTGCAGCTCGCAAAGGCGGCACTCGCTGACGCAAGCCTGCAATGTCTCCCAGTCCATACCCGATACATCGGGGCGTGCCGGCGGCACTGTCGCCGTCGGCGCTGCCGGTTCAGGCAATGGCGTTTCAGGCGCGTGTTCGACCGGCGCCACGGCCTCGGCTTGCGCACGCGCGGGCGCAACAGCCCGCTTCGACTGCCACGCCTGAATACCCATGGCCTCAAGATACCGTAGCCGCTGTTTCACAAATCCCCGCCGGCACCCTCCCCCATACGGGGAGGGTGCTGGTTGACGTTTACCCGCGCGCTAGACATCCCCCCGCTGGGGATGCTGGCGATCGGCCGGCCGAATGATCCTGTTCAGCGCGTTGACATAAGCGCGTGCCGAGGCGATGACAATATCCGTGTCCGCGCCCTGCCCGTTGACAATATTCCCGCCTTTTTCCAGGCGTACCGTGACCTCGCCCTGTGCATCGGTGCCGCTGGTGATATTGTTCACCGAATACAGCTGCAACTCGGTACCACTGGAAACAATCGCCTCGATGGCCTTGAACGTGGCGTCCACCGGACCGCTGCCCGGCGCACTCGCACTGTGCTCGTCGCCATCGATATTCAGCGTAATGTCGGCAACCGGTGTCTCGCCGGTTTCTGAACAGACCTTCAACGACACCAGCTTGAACTGCTCATCGACCGCATCGAGATTGGCTTCGGTCACCAGCGCCTGCAGATCCTCGTCGTAAATCTCATGCTTCTTGTCGGCGAGAGTCTTGAAGCGCGTAAACGCTTCGTTCAGGGCCTCTTCGGAATCGAAGCTGATGCCCAGTTCTTCGAGACGGGTGCGAAACGCATTGCGCCCCGAGTGTTTACCCAGCACGATGCGATTGGCGCTCCAGCCGACATCCTGCGCGCGCATGATTTCGTAAGTCTCGCGGCTTTTCAGGACGCCGTCCTGGTGGATGCCGGACTCGTGGGCAAAGGCATTGGCGCCGACGATGGCCTTGTTGGGCTGCACGGCGAAACCGGTAACACCCGAGACCAGACGCGAGCAGGTCATGATCTGGGTGGTATCCAGCCCGGTCTCACAGTCGAAGACATCTCTGCGGGTGCGCACCGTCATCACCACTTCCTCGAGCGAGGCGTTACCGGCGCGCTCGCCCAGTCCGTTGATGGTGCACTCGACCTGGCGTGCACCATTCAACACCGCCGACAGCGAGTTGGCCACGGCGAGGCCGAGGTCGTTATGACAGTGCACCGAAAACACCGCCTTGTCGGAGTTCGGCACGCGTTCCCTGAGGTTCCTGATGAGTTCACCGAACTGGTGCGGGAGGTTGTAGCCGACCGTGTCGGGGATATTCACCGTGGTGGCGCCCGCGTCGATCACCGCTTCAAGTACCCGGCAGAGAAAATCCAGCTCGGAACGCCCCGCGTCCTCGGGCGAGAACTCGACGTTGTCGGTGTACTTGCGCGCACGGGTTACCGCCTTGACCGCCTGCTCCAGCACCTGGTCGGGCTCCATGCGCAACTTCATTTTCATATGAATCGGCGACGTGGCGATGAAGGTATGGATACGCGAGGCGGCCGCATCCTGCAACGCCTCCCCGGCGCGGTCGATGTCGCGGTCAAGCGCACGGGCCAGGCCGCACACGGTGGAATCGCTGACCGCGCGCGCCACCGCCTGCACGGCCTCGAAATCGCCGGTACTGGCAATCGGGAAGCCGGCTTCTATCACGTCCACCTTCATGCGCTCCAGCGCCTTGGCGATACGGACTTTTTCATCACGGGTCATGGACGCGCCGGGACTCTGCTCACCGTCGCGCAAGGTGGTATCGAATATGATCAACCGATCACTGCTCATGGTTCTGCTCCATTGCGGCCAATGCCGCCCAGCGCATTGAAAGCATACCAAAGGGCACGCCTGAAGCGCATCAAACTGAAGATAAATAGGGGGATTTTTGTGCGTTTCGCCTCGCCAGGCCAGAGTATCAGCCGCCAAGCGGCAGCAGCAGTAGAGCAGACAGCAGCGACAGCCCGCGGGAACCCGGGACCGGCAAGTGATCAAATTGGCCGCTGAATTGAATCATAACTAAGTTATCGGACGACTGCCTTTCGACTATAGTTCCCGCGCGGGGGATTTTCAACAAAAAAAAGGCGCCGTTGCCGGCGCCCTTTGATGAAACGGTTTTTTTCCGCTCAGGCGCGCTTGCGGGCAATACCGGCCAGCCCGACCAGACCCGAGCCGAACAGCCACACCGCGGCCGGTACCGGCACAGGTGTAACCGTTCCCACCAACGAAGGCACAGCACTGTAACCACCGATATCCAGTCGAACACCGTCGAATGATGTGATACCGCTAAAGGCACCGGCCAGGTGGATATTCATGGCGTAGATGCCCAGAGTGGTTGCCCCGGTTACCGAATTGAACCCGGTGTAACCCAGCGAAGTGTTGATCGTCGAGTCGAGGCTGAACGTCTGGGCGCCTGACGCACTGGCGCCAGTCAGCAGGGAGACATCCACAGTGTGAGCATAGAGGTTGCCCACTAGGAGCATGGTCAGATCCCTGTCGGCAACGTTAAGCATCGAACCGCCGAAGGAAACATCCATCGTTGCGGAGGGATCCGTGCCACTCATCACCCATGAGGCGGCATTACTGTCGATAATGGGATTCGGCGGGGTAACCGCATCGCCGGCGGCATTGCCATTGACGTTCGAAACATAGGACCCCGAATAAGCATCCAGGGTGTTAGCAACCTCGAGAAAGTCGATACCTGCAACGTTGACTGCAAGTGCCTGAGAGCTGAGCAGCGCCAGGCCGATAGCGATAAATGTTCTTTTCATGATACTCCTCTCAACCTTCTCTTCTGTCTTTATGTTTTTTCTCTTCGGCTACCGTCGGCCGAAGCGCAGTATACGCGAATAACCTTTCAACAGGCTAACCTGTCAACCGCCTGGAGTCGGGCGCAAAACACCCCAAACCCGTCGTACCCTGCAAAGATGCCCCTCACAGCAGGCCGGCCCGGGGATCGCCAACCGGCGGCGAGCCGCTCGGCGGATTTGGTGTCACTACCGGCGGCTGCAGAAGACCCTCCCGGGGATCTCCTATCGGCGGCGGACTGCCGGGCGGATTCGGCACCACGATCGGCGGTTGAAGCGGCGGCGGTGGCGGTGTCCCGGTGCTTAAAATCTCCGGCTGAAACTGCGACGCATCACCCGGACGCGCATTGAATTCAGCCCCGGGGGTTTTGACCGCGACATAGGGCTCGGCACCACCTGCCGCCGGACTCAGCACTGCCCAGCGGCCCCAGTGATAGGCGGAATCTTCCTCTTTGGCCTGTGCCAAGCCGGTCTGGCAAATTCCCAGGATTGCGGCTGCAGCCAGGTAAACAATTGGTCTTTGCGAACGCATAATGCGCCTTCCTCAAACATCAAATTAAGGCAATCGATACGGCTAGGAGAAGCAACGACCGTGCCTGATTTTATTTTCGATTTATATATCAGATGCTTAGATAGAAATATCGCGCTTTGCATGATGATGGGTAGCGCTGTCCGTAAACTTTATCGACATCGCTGCACCGCCAAAGCCCCCGGTGGTTCAACAACTTATACATCGTTTTCTGAGACTTAACTCTTCGGCCCGGAGTGTGATTGAGTTCACATAATTGCGTAAACTCTTTCGACATTGTCTACATTCCCCGACAGGCTCTCACGGATGAAAAAAAGCGGGCTGCCAAGCCCGCTGTTTAACGAAATATTCCCTTGTAAATCAGAAGTTTCTCGACAGATACAACATGCCCTGGTAACGCTTGTAGCTGTACAGCTGACCGATATTGGAATTGTTCTCGGTACGCTCCCAGGTCAGGTTGGCCACCCAGCCTTTCAGCAGGTCACCGGGCTCGTTGTACTTGTGCGACAAACCCAGTGTCAGCACATACTCGTTTTCCTGCCGTGCCTTGTCATAGGTGGGGTCTTTGCCATCGTAGTCATAGTAGCCATAACGCGCGCGGGCATATGCCGAACCGTTGCGGTAAGTATCCGTGCTGATACCTGCGCTAAGCTGGAAGCCCTTGTAGCCATACTGGTCGTCGTCGGCAAGGAACTTGATCAGGCGCGCACCGCTGGTCAGGGCAACCCGGCGATTATTCATGTAGCGGCCATAGTTCAGCCCCGTTGCTACATAGTCACCCTCGCGTCCCGAATCGACGGACCGGGCGTAATACCGGTGAGTGTAGGTCGCGTCCCAGGTGAGCTCGGCATTTGTGAGCTGCCAGGTAAACGCGGGATTGAGCGAATGGAACCAGCCCAGCGTGTGGTGGCCAAGATTCAGGTACTCGGAATGCAATTGCAGTGACGCCCGCCAGTGGTTCAGCATCAGTACGGCAGGACCGGTACTGACACCGGCGACCGCGATATCGTAGTCGCCATAATCGTGGTACTTGCGCCAGTACAGGTTGGCGGCGCTCTGCCAGACCAGCATGCCGGTGCGCTCGCCCAATTGCACCCGTTTGCCCGACTGGTACAGATGATTGAGGCCGGCGCTGAAAACACCGGCATTGCCACTCTGTTTCACCGAGTCCGGGTCAAGCGTCGCAGGGATATCGCCGATGCGGATATTGGCATTGGCCGGGCCGACGTTGATGTTGGAATCGTGCATGATGCCGAGAGACACGTACGGTGTGTACTCGTGCTTTTGCCCATAGCGCTCGGAATCGCGTTTCACCTGCGCGAGAAACGCAAGGACAGTTACGCGCACTTCCGGCGGGGTCAGGGGATCGTCCAGCACTTCCTTCGCCAGCTGCTGCGCATCTTCGTAACGCAGCGCACGGTAATACGACAGCGCCAGTTCGAGCTTGACGCGGTTGAGACTGGGATCGGCGTTCAGGATGTTCTGAAAGGCCTCGATCGCAGACTTGAGCTTTTCGTCAGCGAGCGCCTGCATGCCCTTCTCGAACTTGGCCTCGACTTCGGGATTTTCTGTGGGAGCGGCGCAGACCGGTTGTACAACAATGACTGCCAACAACAGGCCGATGCGGAATTTTTCTTTTCTTATTACTTGAACCATCAGATTTCCCCGGTTAATGTAAAACCACCCCTACATACAATAGTTTATATATATACGCTTGTAATAGCCGCGATAGTAAATAACTTACCCGACAAAGACAATTGGCTAAAATCCCCATTTTCGCGTCGCTTGCCACGCTCCTCGGCGTTGTTTGCCTGGCCTTGCCGGTGTACGCCGGCGCCACCGCCTTCTCCGCCGGTCTGTTCGGTTACAGCCAGTCGGAGCAACCCGACACCCAGACATTCGGCCAATGGATTCAAGTACTTGAGCGCCATTTGCGCATCGATATCCCGGAAGGTGACTGCAGCGAAACGGTCCTCAACCTGTGCCACATGCGCAACTGGCTGGCGTTTCTCGAGGGCCTGCGCGGGCGTTCGCGCGCCGAACAGATGGATGCGGTCAACCGCTATGCCAACCGCAAAACCTACGTGCTGGATATAGACAACTACGGTGTCGAGGACTACTGGGCGGTACCGCGCGAATTCCTCTACAACAACGGCGATTGCGAAGACTATGCCATCACCAAACTGTTCTCGCTGCGCTGGCTGGGCTTTCCCAGCGAGGACCTGCGCCTGGTCATATTGCAGGACACCAACCTGCGTATCCCCCACGCGGTGCTGGCAGTTGCCGACGAGGGCGACATCAAGATCCTCGACAATCAGATACAGGAAGTCATCTCCCAGCATGATATCGTGCACTATGCGCCGGTGTATGCGATAAACGAACATCACTGGTGGCTCTATTTCCCCAACTAGGCCCGCCCATGCCCGCACTCAAAGCAACTAGACCCGTCATCGGCGGACTGCTCGCACTGCTCGCCATGCTGGTGGCCGGCGCGTTGTTGATCAACGCCTACGTGCACAAAGAGCGACAGCGCGACCTGGACCACTGGGCCATACGCCTGGGACTGATCGCCGAAACCCGGGTCAACAGCGTGGAGAACTGGCTGGGCGAGCAAAAGCAGGCGCTCGGCGAGTTGGCCAATAACGCTTCCCTGCAGCTGTACCTGTGGCAACTCAGCAAGCGCGAAGAACAGAACCCCACTGTCGAGCCCGCGCAACTCAGTTATCTGCGCAACCTGGTGCTGGCGAGCGCCGAGCGCTACGGCTTTCTGCCCGATGCGCAGCAACCGGATATTCCGGCAAATCTGCCCAAACGCTACGACGCGGGGCTGGCGCTGATCGACGCCAGGCAGCGTCAGGTGGTCTCGACCACGGGTATGCCGGAAATCGGCGCGGCGTTCCGCAGCGCAATCCAGGCGGCCCTGGACACCGGCAAGCCAAGTTTCAGCACACTGGTGACCGACGCCTATGACCGTGTACTGCTGGGCATCGCGGTGCCGGTTCCGGTGGTTCTGGGCGCGCAGGACGACAAGGCTCACGGTGGCGTGGTGTTCGCCGTCGTCAGCGCGCAACGCGCTTTGTATCCCTTGCTCCAGGCCGGCGTTCCGCTTACGCCCAGCAACGAGTCGCTGCTGGTCGCCGAACGCGATCAACAGGTGGTTTATCTGTCCCCGACCCGCGATGGCGGCGTACCCACGCGCAAGACCCTGCCCATGGACCGTACGCGGCTTGCGGCGGCCGCCGCCCTGCGCCAGCCGGGCGCCTTCGGCGAGTATCGCAACTACCGGGGACAGGAGGTACTGGCGACCAGCCGCCCATTGCGCAGCACGCCCTGGCTGCTGCTCCAGGAAGTGAACGCCGCGCAGGCGCTGATGGAGTCCAACAGCCACCGGCGTTTTCTGGTTACCGCTTTCTCCCTGCTGCTGTTCTTTTTCGCCGCCATCCTGGTAGCCGCCTGGCGTCACGGCAGCAGCGTGCGCGCCCGGCACGACGCCGAGGCGTTGCTCGACAAGACCCGGGAACTGGAAAAGCAGACCGAACTGCTGCACGCCGTCACCGACAACGCGGAAGCCTACGTCATACTCACAGACGCTGAGCAACAGGTCCTGTTCGCCAACGCCCGCCTCGCCGGCAAACTTCAGGTCGCGCCGGAAGAACTGGTCGGCAACTCGCTCGCCGGCGTGCTTGGGCCAGCCAACGTGCAGCCGATGGCCAATGCCATCGAGGCATTGCAGACCGATGGCAGCATCCACCACTGCGCGCAACAGATGGTCATCGCCGGCGAGCAGCGCAGCTTCCAGTGCTCGCTGGTGCCGGTGGATCGGGTCGGCGAACGCTACCACGCCATACTGCTGGTGCTGCAGGACGTCACCGATCTGCAGCGTGCCGAACAGAAACACGCCACGCTGATGCGCAAGCTGGTAGAGACCCTGATGCACGTGGTCGACCTGCACGACCCGAACTCGGCCAACCATTCCTCGCGACTGGTCGAAGTTGCCAATGCCATCGGCGACGAGCTTGATCTGCGACCGGAAGACAGCCGCACCCTGGACCTGGCCGCGAGCCTCGCCAACCTGGGCAAGATATTCGTACCCCGCGAAGTGCTGATCAAAACCAGCCCGCTCACCGAGGCCGAGCAGGCACTGCTGCAACGCCACGTCCAGTTCGGCACCGAAATGCTTGCCGACCTGGAGTTCGAAGGACCGGTGGTGGATACCATCGCGCAGAAACAGGAACACCTGGACGGCAGCGGCTATCCCAACGGTCTCAAGGGAGACGAGATTCTGTTGACCGCGCGCATACTCGCGGTGAGCAACGCGTTCGTCGCACTGGTCAGCCCGCGCGCTTACCGCGGTGCGGTGAGCATCGAAGAGGCACTCGAGCGCCTGCTGCTCGACAGCGGCAGCAAATACGACCGGCACGTGGTCGCGGCGCTGTTCCACGTCGCGGAGAATCGCAGGGACTGGTCGGACTGGCTTAGCGAATAAAAGCCTGCGCGGGCCGAGGTAGTTCCCAGGCTGGGCCGAGGACGCAGGTTGGGTTGAGGACGTAGGTTGGGTTGAGGACGTAGGTTGGGTTGAGGACGTAGGTTGGGTTGAGGACGTAGGTTGGGTTGAGGACGTAGGTTGGGTTGAGGACGTAGGTTGGGTTGAGGACGTAGGTTGGGTTGAGCGCAGCGAAGCCCAACGATAAGAACGCGAGGCCCTGTCACCTTCCCCCTGTTGGGCTTCGCTGCGCTCAGCCCAACCTACTCGTCAAGGACGGTTCCAGCCTACGGCTGCGGCGGGTTTTGCGACTGCAGTTTGCGCTGCCGGCGGCGTTGGCGGACCTGGTAAAGGGTGAGCACGGGACCGGAAATCACGTAAATCAGGAAGCCGAAGAACAGCACGCTGGGCGGATGACTGGAAATCACCACCAGCACCAGTACCGCGATGACCAGTGCCACAAACGGCACACGACCTCTGAAATCGATTTCCTTGAAGCTGTAATAGCGGATGTTGCTGACCATCAACAGCCCCATGGCCGCCGCGAGGACCGATCCGGCGACCCACATGTCGGCACCGTTCAGTCCGTTATCTTCACTGAACCAGACAAGCCCGGCCAGCACCGCCGCAGCCGACGGGCTTGGCAGGCCCTGAAAGTAGTGCTTGTCGGCACTGGCGACCTGGGTGTTGAACCGCGCCAGGCGCAGGGCCGCGCCGGCGGTGAAAACAAACGCGGCAAGCCAACCGAGCTTGGACCAGATCCAGCCGTGCTCGCCCATGCTGCGCAACGCCCATTCGAACACCACCAGTGAAGGAGCCAGTCCAAAGCAGACCATGTCGGACAGGCTGTCGTACTGCACGCCGAACTCGCTGGTCGTGTTGGTCAGACGCGCCACCCGCCCGTCAATGCCATCCATCAGCATGGCGACGAAAATGGCGATAGCCGCACTTTGGAAATTGTCGCTCATCGCCGCGACGATGGCGTAAAAGCCGGCGAACAGGCCCGCTGTCGTGAACAGGTTGGGCAGCAGATAGATGCCGCGCCGTCTGGGTGGTTGCTCGTGTTGTTCGTCCATAGCCATGCAGAAAGCCCCGGGTGGCCGCGTCAGGTTACTTGTGAACCAGTGTCGCTATAACATCAGAGCCGGCCTTGACTTGCGAGCCGCTGCTGACCTGAATGCGGCTGTAGCGCGGCAGGTAAACCTCGACGCGCCCGCCCATCTGGATGTAACCGCAACGCTGTCCCTGGCCGATGCGCTCGCCGATACGCACATAGCAGTGTGGCAGGTTGCGCAGAGGCCCCCGGTGCATGACCATCACCAGGTCGTCGTCCTCGTCGGTTTTCAGCCACACGCCGTGCGGCTGCAGACCGTCACCGGCATTTTTCGGTTCCAGGATCTTGCCCTCCACCGGACTGCGCGTGCTGTATACGCCGGCGGGGCTCATCTGTATATCGAGGCGCACTGCTTCACGGTCGAGGTACGGGTCGCACACTTCTTCGATTGCCATGACGACGCCGTCGGCGGGGCTCACCACCGCCAGCGGACTGGAGGGGATTTCGCGGTTGGGGTCACGATACAGATAGACGATCGCCGCGCAGGCCAGCCACAAGGGCAGCGACCAGCCCCAGCCGACCGAACGCCCGATGAGCACGGCAAGGGCGGCACATGCCAGGAACGGGAGCCACCCTGAGCGGGAAAAATACGGATAACGGCGTGCGGCCATAGCGTCAACCGGGCTGCTTACGCAGCCCTGTCTCTCAGTTTACTTTCTTGTCGACGATCTTGTTGGCGCCGATCCATGACATCATGCTGCGCAGCCGCTCACCCACCTGTTCGATGGGATGCTCGCGGCCCAGGCGCCGCTTGGCCTTCAGGGTCGCGGCGCCGGCCTGGTTCTCGAGGATGAATTCGCGCGCGAACTCGCCGTTCTGGATCTCGGTGAGAATGCGCTTCATCTCCGCCTTGGTCCCGGCGTTCACCACCCGCGGACCGCGGGTGAGATCACCGTACTCGGCGGTGTTGGAAATCGAGTAGCGCATATTGGCGATACCGCCCTCGTACATCAGGTCGACGATCAGCTTCAGCTCGTGAAGGCATTCGAAATAGGCCATCTCCGGCGCATAGCCGGCTTCGGTCAGCGTTTCGAAACCGGCCTGAACCAGCGCCGTGGCGCCGCCGCACAGCACCGCCTGTTCACCGAACAGGTCGGTCTCAGTTTCTTCACGGAAGCTGGTTTCAATGACACCGGCACGCCCGCCACCGTTGGCCGAGGCGTAGGACAGCGCCAGTTCCTTGGCTTTGCCGCTGGCGTCCTGGAACACCGCGATCAGCGACGGCACACCAGCGCCCTGGGTGTAGGTGGAACGCACCAGATGACCCGGACCTTTGGGCGCAATCATGATCACATCGAGGTCGGCGCGCGGCACGATCTGCTCGAAATGAATATTGAAGCCGTGCGCAAAGGCCAGCGCCGCGCCCTGCTTGATGTTGGGCTCGACCTGGTCGCGATACAGCTTCGCCTGGTGTTCGTCCGGGGCAAGGATCATGACAAGGTCTGCGCCGCTGACCGCCTCCTCTATGGATGTGACGTTCAGCCCCGCGTTTCTCGCCTTGGCTGCGGAGATGGAACCCTCGCGCAGGCCAACGGTGACACCAACGCCGGAATCCTTCAGGTTGTTGGCGTGGGCATGGCCCTGGGAACCGTAACCGATAATGCTGACTTTGGCTCCCTTGATGAGGGAAAGGTCGGCATCCTTGTCATAGTAAATGTTCATTGTCATATCTCTGTACCCTGGAATGATAAGAATAAAACCTCAGGGTCCGGTGCCGGGCCGGGCTTCTGGGAGAGCGTCGGCGGCGGCGATGCAATCTACGGGCCTGCACGGACAGTCACAGCATGTCTCGTAAAAGCCCGGGTTGCTCCTGAACCCTGTTAAAACGTTATGGGCTACTAAACGCGAAGCGCCTTCTCACCCCGCGCAATACCCGTGACCCCGGAACGCACCACCTCGATGATATCGCTCTGGTCGATGACCCGGACAAAGGCATCCAGCTTGTCGCTGGTGCCGGTAACTTCGATGGTAAACAGGCTGTCGGTCACGTCGATAATGCGGCCGCGGAAAATATCCGCCAGACGCGCCACTTCCTCGCGTCCGCTGTCCGTGGCGCGCACCTTGATCAGCATCATTTCCCGCTCGATGTGCGCGCACTCGTACATGTCCATCAGCTTGACGACATCGACCAGCTTGTTGAGCTGCTTGGTGATCTGCTCGATAACATCTCCAGTGCCGCGGGTCACCAGCGTCATGCGCGACAGCGATGCATCCTCGGTCGCGGCAACCGTAAGCGACTCGATGTTGTAGCCGCGCGCCGAAAACAGCCCGGCGACCCTGGACAGCGCACCGGACTCGTTTTCCATCAGTATCGAAATGATGTGTCTCATGGGCTTATACCAGGATCATTTCGTTCTGACCGGCACCGGCCGGCACCATCGGGTAGACGTTCTCGGTCTTGTCGACGAGAAAGTCCATGAACACCAGCCGGTCCTTCATCGCCATGGCCTCCTTGAGCGCCGGTTCGACGTCTTCCGGCCGGGTGATCTGCATGCCGACGTGGCCGTAGGCTTCGGCGAGTTTCACGAAGTCCGGCAGCGACTCCATGTAGGACATGGCGTAACGCCCCTGGTAAAAGAACTCCTGCCACTGGCGAACCATGCCGAGAACACCATTATTCAGGTTGATAATCTTGATCGGCAGCGAATATTGCCGGCAGGTCGACAGCTCCTGGATACACATCTGGATGCTGCCCTCGCCGGTGATGCAGGCAACGGTCTCGCCCGGATGCGCGAACTGAACACCCATTGCTGCAGGAAAACCGAAACCCATGGTGCCCAGGCCCCCGGAGTTGATCCAGCGATTCGGTTTGTCGAACTTGTAGAACTGCGCGGCAAACATCTGGTGCTGACCCACGTCGGAGGTGACAAAAGCCTTGCCGCCGGTGACCTTGTACAGGCTCTCCACCACGTACTGCGGTTTGATGACCTCGCTTTCGTGGTCATACTTGAGACAGTCCATGGCGCGCCATTCCTCGATCTGCTTCCACCAGGCCTTCATGGCTGCCGCATCCGGCCCCTCGCCACTGTCCTTGAGGATCTTCAGCATCTCCTTGAGCACCTGGTCGACCGGACCGACGATCGGCACGTCGACCTTGACGGTCTTGGAAATGCTTGCCGGGTCAATATCAATATGAATGATGCGCGCCGTCGGACAGAACTTCTCGACGTTGCCCACCACCCGATCGTCGAACCGCGCGCCGATGGCGATCAACACGTCGCAGTTGTGCATGCTCATATTGGCTTCGTAAGTGCCGTGCATCCCGAGCATGCCGAGGAACTGTCTGTCGGTCGCCGGGTAGGCGCCCAGCCCCATGAGCGTATTGGTGATGGGGTAACCCAGCAGGCGGGTGAAGTCAGTCAGCGCTTTGCTGGCGCCGGACAATACAACGCCGCCGCCGCTGTATACCATCGGCCGCTTGGCGGTCAGCATCAGCTCGATGGCTTTCTTGATCTGACGCGGGTGCCCCTTGGTCACGGGACTGTAGGAGCGCATGCTGATGCGCCGCGGATATTTGTATTCGGCTTTATGCGTGGTGACATCCTTGGGAATGTCCACCACCACCGGGCCGGGTCGGCCGGTGGTGGCGATATAAAAGGCTTTCTTAATAGTCTCGGCAAGGTCCTTGACGTCCTTCACCAGGAAGTTGTGCTTCACGCAGGGGCGCGTGATGCCGACGTTGTCGACTTCCTGAAAGGCATCGTTGCCGATCATGGCCGTCGGCACCTGACCGGTGAAGGCCACCATCGGAATGGAGTCCATGTATGCGGTCGCGATACCGGTGACGGCATTGGTCGCACCGGGTCCGGAGGTCACCAGCACCACACCGGGGCGACCGGTGGCACGCGCATAACCGTCAGCCGCGTGCGTCGCCGCCTGTTCGTGGCGTACCAGCACGTGTTGCACCTTGTCCTGCTGATACAGCGCATCGTAAATGGGCAGCACGGCGCCGCCGGGGTAGCCGAACACGAAGTCGACTCCCTCATCAGCAAGGCAGCGTACGAAAATATCAGCGCCTGTCAGCTCCACCTGTTGTCTCCCGGGTGCCGGCAAAAACCAGAAAAAAAAGCCCGTATATCGGGCACATGCGCAAAGCGCGGCGTTAGAACTGACTAATATTGCCATTGATGGGGCGTGGAATCCAGTGTCTTGCCGGTCGACACCGCCGCCATTGTGTCAGCCGCGTCCGGCTCGATTTGCCGACTGCGCACTTGTCGCCGCCCCCGGTGGCGTGTTAATTAACGGAAATCAGATCAACAACCGGGGATAACAATGCGACTGCTCAACGTTTTTCCGCTGCTGCTCCTGCTCGCCACAGCACCGGCCGGCGCCGCCATGTTCAAATGGACGGACGCCAACGGCAACGTGCAATACGGTCAATTTCCGCCCGCCGGCAGCAACGCCGAGCGCCTCAAAGGCGCGCCCGCGCCCGCATCCGCACCCGCGGGCAAGTCGCTCCAGCAGCGGGTGGAGGAGATGGAAAAGCACCAGGACAGCGAGAAACAGAGCAAGACCGAGGCGGCGCAGAAGCAGCAGGAGGCCGCAAACCGCAAAACCAACTGCGAAAACGCCCGCAAGAACATCGAACGGCTCAACTATGGCGGCAACCGGCTGGTGCACATGCCCGATGGCAGCTATCAGCGCCTGGACGAAAAACACAAGCAGGAGCAGCTGGAGAAGAACCGCAAAGCCGTTAAAGAATTCTGCGATTGAGGAGCCGACCATGCCCTTGCTGAAAATCCAGACCAACACGCCGGTAGACGCCGGAAAAAAGACAGCGCTGGCCGCCGAGGCCTCGCGCGCCGTAGCCGAAATGCTGGGCAAACCCGAGCGCTACGTGATGGTCAGCATCGAGGAAAATCCGGCCATGCTGTTCGCCGGCAGCGATGAGCCACTGGCCTATCTCGAGCTGAAAAGCATCGGCCTGCCCGGCAACAGGACCGCGGAATTTTCCGCCAGCCTCGCCGCGCTGCTCGGCGAACACCTCGCGCTGCCCGCCGACCGTATCTATATCGAATTCGCCGACGCGCCCCGCAACATGTGGGGATGGAACGGCGCAACTTTCTAGAAGGTCGCTGGCTGAAAGATCCCGCCTCCATGCGGAGCTTCACTCCGCGTGAGAATCTATCGTTGGCCGTAGGTTGGGCTGAGGAACGAAGCCCAACGATTGCCGGAAGCGTGTTGGGCTTCGTTCCTCAGCCCAACCTGCATTTATGCTCGCAGTCGGCACCACTGGGTCAGGCCGCATAGCGATTTGGGGGCGAAGTCGGGAAAGTCGGCCGGCAACGCGCCGTCCGTTACCTGAAGCCCGGCCGCGAAAAGCTTCCAATCCGGCAAACCGGGGATGCTACAATGCCAGGCTTTATCAGCCACTTGAACACAACAGCATGAAAGTCTCCCAGTTCCCGCTCGCGACAGTCAAAGAAACCCCCGCCGACGCCGAGATCGCCAGCCACCAGTTGATGATGCGCGCTGGCATGATCCGAAAGATCGCCGCCGGCATTTACAGCTGGCAGCCCCTCGGGCTGCGCATACTGCGCAAGGTCGAAGCGGTGGTGCGCGAGGAAATGAACCGCGCCGGCGCGCTCGAGCTTTTGATGCCCGCGGTGCAGCCCGCCGAACTCTGGCAGGAATCCGGTCGCTGGGAGCAGTACGGACCCGAGTTGCTGCGCATCACCGACCGCCACCAGCGCGACTTCTGTTTCGGCCCGACCCACGAAGAGATCATCACCGACCTGATGCGCCGCGAAGTACGCAGCTACAAACAGCTGCCGCTCAACTACTACCAGATACAGACGAAGTTTCGCGATGAGATCCGGCCGCGCTTCGGCGTGATGCGCGCGCGCGAATTTTTGATGAAAGACGCCTATTCCTTTCACCTGGATCAGGCTTCCCTGGAAGACACCTACCAGGTGATGTACGCCGCCTACACCAGCATCTTCACCCGCCTCGGGCTGCAATTCCGGGCGGTACGCGCCGACAGCGGCGCCATTGGCGGCGCCCACTCGCATGAATTTCACGTGCTCGCCGACTCGGGCGAAGACGCCATCGTGTTCTCCACCGACAGCGACTACGCCGCCAATCTGGAAATGGCCGAAGCGCTGCCGCCAGAGGGCCCGCGTCCGGCACCGAGTGCGGAGAAACAGACCCTCGACACCCCCGGCCAGCACACCATTGAAGAGCTCGCCACATCGCTGCGCATCGCCCCGTCGCGATGCCTGAAAACGCTGATGGTGGAGGCCAGTGACGGCGGCGTGGTGGCGCTGTGCCTGCGCGGGGATCACGCGCTGAACGTCGTCAAGGCGGAAAAGCTCGAGCAGGTCGCGCGGCCACTGAGCTTTGCCAGCGACCAGCAGATCCGCGCCGCGGCCGGTTGCACAGCCGGCTCCATCGGCCCCATCGGCTTGAGTATCCCGGTGATCGCCGACCGCGCGGCCGCGCACCTCGCCGACTTCGTCTGCGGCGCCAACGAAGACGGCAGGCATTTCAGCGGCGTGAACTGGGGCCGGGATTGCCCCGAGCCGGCGGTCGCCGACATCCGCGATCTGGTCGAGGGCGACCCGAGTCCCGACGGCCGGGGCCGGGTGCGCATCGCCCGAGGCATTGAAGTCGGGCACATTTTCCAGCTGGGCGACAAGTACAGCCGAGCCATGAAGGCCACAGTACTGGACGAAAACGGCAAGGAAGTCGTCATGACCATGGGCTGCTACGGCATCGGGGTCTCCCGCGTAGTCGCTGCGGCGATTGAACAAAACCATGATGATCAAGGCATTATGTGGCCCGACGCGCTGGCGCCCTTCCAGGTCGCGGTGCTCGGCATGAACCAGAAAAAGTCGCAACGGGTACGCGAGGCCTGCGCGGCGCTGTACACGGAACTGCAGGCCGCCGGCATCGAGGCCATCTGGGATGACCGCGATGTAAGGCCCGGCGTCATGTTTGCCGATATGGAATTAATCGGTATTCCGCACAGGGTGATCATTGGTGAGAAAAACCTGGACAAGGGACTGGTCGAGTACAAAGCGCGGCGCGGCGGCGACAGCCGTGATATCGCCCGTGACAGCATCGTGGCGTTGTTGCGCGAACAGCTCGGCGGACAGGCCTGAGCAAAGCCAATGCCGGCCGGCGTGCCGCTGCGGCAGGGTCGGCGGCGAGCCCGGGTGGTCGCGGGCGACTGCTGCCGGAAGGTACTCGCGGCGGCGTAGCGAACGCATGCACGCCCGACGGCTACTGAAACCGCTGCTCGTGGCGCTGGCGCTGCTCGCGGGGCCCGTATTCGCGGCCACTACCGAGCGTCCCGATGCGCACACGCGCCAGCTCTTGATCAAGGCCATCAATGCCGCCGACAGCTTTGAAGACCGTTACGCGGCCGAGGTCTGGCTGACCGACATGTCCAACCGGCTGAAGCAAAAAGTCGAAGATCCGCAGGAACGCCTGCAGATACTCAAGACTGCCCACTACGAAGCCTCGCGCGCGGGCCTGCCCCCCGAACTGGTGCTCGCGGTCATCGACGTGGAAAGCAACTTTGACCGCTTCGCCATATCCCATGCCGGTGCGCGCGGCCTGATGCAGGTGATGCCCTTCTGGCTGAACGAGCTCGGCCGCCGGGGCGATGATCTGTTCGACATTCACACCAACCTGCGCTTCGGCTGCACCATCCTCAAACTCTACCTCGACCGCGAACGGGGCGACCGCACCCGCGCCCTGGCGCGATACAACGGCAGTGTCGGCAGGTCGTGGTACCCGCAGCGTATCTTCAAGGCCCTGGCGAAACGCTGGTATCACCAGTAGCCACCGACCGGCTGGCTTGGTATTTGCATCGTCTCCCGGGCGCGTGTCACGCCTGATGACCAACACGCAACACTATGAACTAACAAGCAATACGGGGTGCCGATATTCTGGCGGGCAGCCCGGTTCAGACCAGGGACAAGAGACTATGACGACCGGTATTCACCCTCTAATGGCACCTGCTGCCAACCTGCTCAAACGCATGAGTTTCGGCAAAAAATTCGTACTGATCGGCACGACGTTCAGCGTCCCGCTGCTGGTCCTCGCGGGGATTCTCTTCAGCGAGAGAATGACCACCATCGAACATGCCCGGCAGGAACGCCAGGCCCTGGAATATCTCGCCGCCATCCCGCCGGCTGTCGAAAACATCGCCGATGCCCGCGCCCTGAGCAGCGCCCTGTCCGCGGGTGACGCCGGCGCCGAAAGCCGGCTTGTGCAACTGCACGACGCCGTGGCGCAGGACCTGAAACGCCTTGCCGAAACCCGGAGCGGCGACGACCCGCACGGCGCTCAGCGGGTGTCCCCGACGGTCGCGCAAAAGTGGCAGCAGCTCCAGCCCACAACGGGCGCCGCACCGGACAACCAACAGGCGGAGGCCGACCGCTACTCGGCCATCATCGACGAACTCATTGCCACCATGGCACGGGTCGCGCAGCAGTCAGGCCTGCTCAGCGACCGGCAGCCGGCCAATTATTCCATGGCCGACAGCCTCACATTGAGGCTGCCCAATCTGGTCGAAAACCTCAGCAATCTGCGGCTTGAGGGTGCGCGCTTCCTGGCCGCCGCGAACGACGATACCCGCCAGCGCATCAAACTGGATTTCATGGCGGCTGCAGTCAGCGAGGATTTCCAGCATTTACAGTCGAATTTCAAGGATCTGTTCGCCGCTGACCACAATCTGGAGAGCGCGTTGCGGGATGCCTTCGATAAGACGGACAGCGCCCTCGGCGACTACCTGAAGACCACCCGCAACGCCGTCACCGGAACGCAACAGACCGGGCTCGAGGTCGACGACTACCTCGCCGACAGCACCACGGCGCTGAACGCCCTGTACGCCCTTTTTGACCACACGGCGCCCCTGCTGACAGCTTCGCTGGACAAGCGCATCGCCACGGCGCAACGCGAGGAAGCGGTATTTGCCGGCCTGGCGGTAGCCATCCTGCTGATGGTCGCCTACCTGTTCGGCGGCTTCTACCTGTCCACGCGGCGTTCGCTCGATCAGCTCGGACAGGCTGTCGGGTGCTTTGCCGCCGGCGACCTGACCTTCCAGCCCAAAAGCGACTCGCGGGATGAACTGGGCGAGATCACCACCCAGATGTCGCTCATGATCGAGAAGATGAACGCCCTGGTATCGCAGGTCATCAGTGCTACCGGGCAGGTGAGCAGCAGCGCCGAGCAGACGGCCGCGACCATGAGCCAGTCGAACACCGGCATTCAGCAACAGAGTTCCGAGATCGACCAGGTGGCCACCGCCATCGAGGAAATGTCAGCGACGGTGCAGGAAGTCGCGCGCAACGCCGCTGCGGCGGCCGATGCCGCCGACCGCGCCAATACCGCCAGCAGCAATGGCAACAGCGTCGTCAGCGGTGTCGGCGCGTCGATCCAGAGCCTGTCCAAAGAGGTTAATCAGGCCACCACCATCATCCGCGAACTGGAAAGCGAGAGCGACAACATCGGCACCGTCATCGACGTGATCCGCGGCATCGCCGAGCAAACCAATCTGCTGGCGCTGAACGCCGCGATCGAGGCCGCACGCGCGGGGGAACAGGGCCGCGGTTTTGCCGTTGTCGCCGACGAAGTCCGCACCCTGGCGAGCCGTACGCAGCAATCGACCGAGGAAATCCATGCCATGATCGACCGTTTGCAGCAGGGCGCGCGCAACGCCGTCAATGCCATGCAGGCCGGCCAGGAAAAATCCGAGGACAGCGTATCTAAATCCGAAGAAGCCCGGACGGCCCTGCAGTCAATAGAAACCGCCGTCGGCGAAATCAATGACATGAACGTCCAGATCGCCAGTGCCGCCGAGGAACAAAGCGCGGTGGCCGAAGAGATCAACCGCAACGTGGTCGCCATTCGTGACATTTCGCGACAGACCACCGAAGGCGTGCAACAGACGGCGGGGTCGAGTCAGAATCTGCTACAGGTGGCGCGCCAGCTGCAATCGCTGGTCAACGAGTTCAAGGTGTAACCGGCCACCGGCTACACTAGCCGTATAGCCGGCTGTACAGGCCGTCGGACTTGATCAGTTCGAGATGCGTACCCTGCTCGGCGATCCGCCCGTCCTCGAAAACATACACGCGGTCGGCCTGTTTCACCGCGCTCAGGCGGTGAGCGATAATCAACACCGTGCGCCCGGCAAGAAACTCGCGCAGCGCCGCGTGTAACCGGGCCTCTGTTTCGGTGTCCAGGGCCGAGGTCGCCTCGTCGAAAATCACCACCTGCGGATCGCCCAGCAGCAGGCGCGCAATCGACAGGCGCTGGCGCTCGCCGCCGGAGAGCCGCACCCCCTGGCGGCCCAACCGGGAATCGAGTTGCTGCGGCATCTCCCGCACCACATCGGCCAGTTGCGCCAGCTGCAGCACGCGCCACAAATCTTCCTCGGCATGCGCGCGCCCGAGTGTCAGGTTGTTGCGCACGCTGTCATTGAACAGCACCGGGTGCTGCAAAACCGTGGCGACATGATCGCGCACCACCTCGAGCCCGATGCGCTGCACCGGCACCCCGTCAAAACGGATCGTCCCCTGGGTCGGCTGGTATAGCCCCAGCAGCACCTGCACCAGCGTGGACTTGCCGCCGCCGCTGGCGCCGACCAGCGCCACGCGTTCGCCGGCGTCAATGGTCAGGCTGACGCCATTCAGCACCGGATCGCCGCGCCCGTAGCGGAAGTGTACGTCGTCGAGCTGCACCGAGACCGAGCGCCGGCCTTCGAACGGGTTCTCCTCGCGCGGATACTGCGGTTCCTGGTGCAGCGCCAGCAGGCCGTTGATGCGCTCCAGGGCGGCACGCGCACCGTAGAGTGCGTACTGGATGTTCAACGCTTCCTGCACCGGGCCCATCATGAACCACAGGTAGGCGAACACCGCCATCATTTCGCCGATGGTGAGGCTGGAGAACACCACCATCAGCATGCTGACAGCGCGAAACAGATCGAACCCCATCAGGAAGATAAAAAACGACAGGCGGTTGGCGGCGTCGCTCTTCCAGGAAAACGCGGCCGAATCGTGCTTGATACGCCGGGCCGTGTCCACGACCCGGCGCAGGTAGTGCTGTTCGCGATTGGCGGCGCGAATCTGCTGAATCGCGTCCAGGGTTTCGGTCAGCGCGCCCTGGAACAGTTCGAAGGCGTGGTTTTCGCGCTTCTTCAGGTGTTTGACCCGTTTACCGAGCACAACGGTGAAATACACCACCAGCGGATTCAGAAACAGGATCAACAGTGCCAGCTGCCAGTGCATCCACAGCAACACACCGGCAGCACCGATCAGCGACAGCACGGCAATCACGAACTTCGCAACGGTCATGCCGATGAAATCGTCGATCGCGTTCAGATCGGTAACGAAATGCGAGGTTACCGTGCCGCTGCCCAGCGCCTCGTATTCACTCATGGAAATACGTTGCAGGCGCAACAACAGGTCGCGACGGATGCGGTAAACCACATCCTTGGAAATCAGGCTGAACTGGCGGGTCTGCCACACGCTCAGCATGACGGCGGTAAAGCGCAGGAAAATTGTCAGTAAAAGTATGGCAGTGATGTACAGGACCGGTCCGTGCCAGGCCGCGGGAAACACCCGGTCCATGGCCTGCACCATCCCTGCGGGCTGCTTGAGCAACACCTCATCAACCAGCAACGGCATCATCAACGGCAGCGGCACACTGGCAAGCACGGCGACAAAGGCGATCAGGTTCGCCGCAATCAGTTCTCTGCGGTGTTCAAGCACAATGGCCAGCACCGTCTTCCAGTTGTAACTCGACACAATAGCGGACCGCGGATAATCTGCCTACACGCTCATTCTACAGGCTGGGCGAATGAAATCACATGCACTATCCTGTGAAAGTCAGATAGCGTCAGTGGCCCAGGCCGGGCCACTGACGCAACGAACTGTCAGCGCGGCCGAACCCCGGCCCTGCCCCGAGGTCAAATCAGCATGACTGACAAACCCCAACTTAGTCTGGCAGTTCTCAGTGACTATATCTGCCCGTTTTGCTATATCGGCTACCTGCGCCTGGAAAAGCTGCGCGAACACTTTGAGCTTGCGGTGAACTGGGCGCTGGTGGAAATTCACCCGGACAGTCCCGCCGAAGGCAAACCGATCGAGGAACTCGGTTATTCGAAGGCGCGCCTCGACGGCTTGATGGGGGAACTCGCCGGGATGGCACGCGCCGAAGGTATAGAGCTCTCGCCCCACACCTTCACCACTAACTCGCGCAAGGCCCTGCTGCTTGCCGAGGCCAGCAAGGCACTCGGCGCCGATGTCTTCTACCACCTGCACCGGCGCCTGTTCGAGAGCTTCCTGGTGGAAGGCCGGAACATCGGCGACAGCGCGGTTCTGGAAAACCTCGCCGGGGAATGCGCGGTACCCCGCGAGACGCTGGAGCAGGCCTGGAATGATCCGGTCTACGAACAGCGGCTGCAGCGCAACCTCGCCGCCGCAGTACACAACGGCGCGACCGGCACACCGACCTTTTTTATCGGTGACAAACACCTTACCGGCGCTGTATCGGTCGATGCCCTGATGGCCGCGGCGCGCGCCGCCCTTGCGACCGGGGAATCCGCCTGATGAGTCAGCCGGAGAGATGGTAGGTTGGGCTGAGAGATCGCAGGTTGGGCTGAGCCCGCGAAGCCCAACACCAAGGGGTAGCCTGCACCGTTATTGTTGGGCTTCACTTTGTTCAGCGCAACCTACGCTAATCAACCCAACCTGCAATGCGCAAACACGCTCGGCGTTAACGCACGAACAGCGCCATGGATTCCACGTGCGCGGTGTGCGGGAACATGTCCATCACCCCGGCGGCCTGAAGCGTATAGCCCAGTTCGTTGACCAGCACCGCGGCGTCACGCGCCAGCGAACCGGGGTGACACGACACGTAGACAATACGCTCGGCACCCAGCTTACCCAGGTGTTTTACGATTTCCTGGGCGCCGCTGCGCGGCGGGTCGAGCAGGACGCGGTCGTAGCTGCACTGCATCCAGGGTTGTCCGCCCGGATCTTCACCGAGGTCGACAACCTGGTAGTCGCAATTGCCGATGCCGTTGTGAACGGCGTTGTCGCGCGCGCGCTGTACCAGGGCCGCGTCACCCTCCACTCCGGTCACGCTAGCCACGTGACGGGCTATGGGCAGGGTAAAGTTACCCAGGCCGCAGAACAGATCCAGCACCTGCTGCGCCGGCGCAAGCTGCAACAGCGACAGGGCCTGCTCGATCATGGGCTGGTTGATGGCCGGATTCACCTGGGTGAAATCGGTGGGCAGAAAGCGCAGTTCCAGTGAGAAAGCCGGTAAGCGGTAGCTGAGTTGCGAGCTTTGCGGCCACCACAACTCGATGCTGTCCGGCCCGCCGGGCTGCAGGTAGATATGCAGACCGGTAACCTGCGCATAGTCTTTCAACGCCTGGCTGTCAGCGCTCGACAGCGCATCGAGATTGCGAAACACCAGCACCGATACCTCGTCACCAACGGCAACCTCGATCTGGGCGATGCGTTCCCTGGCCTGCAGGCCCTGCACCAGCTCCGCCAGCGATTCGATACGTTCACCCACCGAGGGATGCAACACCTCGCAGCGGCGGATATCTGCCAGGTAGGGTGCGCGCTTTTCACGGAAGCCCACCAGCACCCGACCTTTCTTCCTGACGTATTTAACCCCCAGGCGCGCCTTGTTGCGATAGCCCCAGACCGGCCCTGTCAGCGGCTCGAGAACCTCCACCGGCCGCACCTTGCCGATACGCTCGAGGTTATCCAGCAGCGCCTGCTGCTTTGAGACGATCTGCTTGTCCGCCGCCT
>Ga0315540_10000228_pt1 | contig 31089 bp, 40 predicted proteins | sample SalMarSW160110MG_FD_203677 | JGI IMG/M metagenome (GOLD analysis project Ga0315540, IMG submission 203677) | Salt marsh sediment microbial communities from the Plum Island Ecosystem LTER, Massachusetts, United States - Salt Marsh Sediment SW1601-10 ...
TCGCCTACTCCTCGATCGCCCACATGGGATTCGTTACCCTCGGGTTCTTCATCGTCTTCGTCATCCTTGCCAGGAGCACATCCGTCGATGGCAGCGTCCTGGGCATGTCCGGCGGCATGGTGCAGATGGTCTCCCACGGCTTCATCTCTGGGGCGCTCTTTCTCTGTGTGGGTGTGCTCTACGACCGGGTCCACTCCCGTGAGATCTCGGCGTACGGGGGCGTGGTGAACACCATGCCGCTGTTCGGTGGCCTCATGGTCTTCTTCGCCATGGCCAATTCGGGTCTGCCCGGGACCTCCGGCTTCGTCGGCGAATTCATGGTCATCCTCGCGAGCTTCCAGGCCGATTTCTGGTATGCCTTCCTGGCCGCGCTGACCCTCATCCTCGGGGCGGCCTATACGCTATGGATGGTCAAGCGCGTGATCTTCGGGCCTGTCGCCAACGAGAGCGTGGCCGGGCTGAAGGATGCGAATGGACGCGAGCTTCTCGTGCTCGGCAGCCTGGCCGCCGCCGTTCTGGTGCTGGGCCTGTGGCCCGGGCCCCTGGTGGAGGTCATGGACACGACCATCCAGAACCTGGTGCAACAGGTCGCGGTGTCCAAAATCCCCGCCGCCGCGGGATCGGTCGCCGCCATACATCTCTAGCGAGCACGCCCATGCCCTTCACCTTCGATTACGCCAGCCTCGTACCCGCTCTCCCGGAGATCTGCATCCTGGTGCTGGCCTGCACCGTTCTGGTGGTCGATCTGTACCTGAAGGAGGAGCAGAAGGGGATCAACCATGGGCTGACCATCGTCGGTCTGCTGATCGCGATCGGTCTCACCGGCTTGGTCGGGGGCGGCGAGCGGCAGGTTGTGTTTTTCGGCAGCTATGTGCGCGATGCAATGAGCGATGTTCTCAAGATCCTCATCTTCGTCGTCAGCCTGTTCGCCTTCGTCTACGCGAAGGACTACTTGCGCGACCGCGACCTGTGGGCGGGCGAGTACTACGTCCTCGGCCTCTTCGCGGTGCTGGGGATGCTGATCATGGTGTCCGCGAACAGCCTGCTCGTGGTCTATCTGGGGCTGGAGGTGCTGGCCTTGTGCCTCTATGCGATGGTGGCCTTCGATCGGGACTCGGTCGGCGGCTCCGAGGCGGCCATGAAGTACTTCGTCCTCGGCGCGCTCGGCTCCGGTATGCTGCTCTACGGCATGTCCATGATCTACGGGGCTACCGGATCCATCGAGCTGGGGGCGGTGGCGCAAGCCGCCGCGGTGCATGGGACCCAGGACAAGGTGCTGGTGCTAGGGCTCAGCTTTCTGATCGTCGGCATCGGCTTCAAGTTCGGTGCCGTACCCTTCCACATGTGGGTGCCCGATGTCTATCAGGGTGCCCCCACACCAGTCGTCCTCTTCCTGGGCAGTGTCCCCAAGATCGCGGCCTTTGCACTGGCGATCCGGTTGCTCGTGGACGGCCTGGGCGGTCTGCACGGGGATTGGCAGGGCATGTTGATCATCCTGTCCGTCCTGTCGATGGGCCTGGGCAATCTGATCGCAATCGCTCAGAGTAACATCAAGCGCATGCTGGCCTACTCGACCATCTCCCACGTGGGCTTCATTTTTCTGGGGCTCCTGGCCGGCAGCCAGCAGGGCTACGCCTCGGCCATGTTCTATGCCATCGTCTACGCGGTGATGGCGGCGGGGGGATTCGGACTCCTGGCGATCATCAGTCGCAAGGGCTTCGATGCGGAAAATCTGGAAGACCTCAAGGGTCTCAACGACCGCGATTCCTGGCACGCCGCCATGATGGCCCTAATCATGTTCTCGATGGCCGGCGTGCCGCCGACCGTCGGCTTCATGGCCAAGCTGCTGGTTCTCGAGGCCGTCGTGAGCGCCGGTCTTTGGTGGCTCGCACTGATCGGCGTCTTTTTCTCGATCATCGGCGCCTTCTATTACCTACGGATCATCAAGCTGATGTACTTCGACGAGCCGGTGACGAGGGAGCCTCTGACTGCAGGAGCCGGGGCAAAGGTTGCCCTATCAGTCAATGGCTTGGCGGTGCTCGTGCTGGGCGTCTTTCCCGCCTCCCTGTTGTCGGTTTGTCAGGGGGCTTTTTCCTGATCCGTGGTCAGGACTCGTGCGGTGCTTCGCGTAGCCTTGCCGCGGATCCGCTTGGTCGTGCTTGTCGGCCTGACGGGCTGAGAGACCATCAAAGGCTCAGGGAAGGGAATCGGGATTGTCGGCGAGGGGCTTCCAGATTTGACGCTGATTCTTGCGCCCTGAAATCGGCGCAGGGTGGCGCTAGAGGTACCGCCGCCAATATTCGGGTTTGTGGTCGCGGCAGCCGTGATCGCGTCTTTCGAAACGCTGGGCGAACACCTTCTTGACGCAATTGCTCTCCCCTCGCGGACAGCCGCAGTTAGCGCGTTGGGTCTCTTCTGCGTAATGCCAGAGGGCGCTCTTGAGGCGGTACAGCAGGTTACGATCCAGGTGCAGGCCAAATCCAGCGATGATCGCCTCGATTTCCAACAGTGTCGTCTGGAGGACATCGTAGCTGATCTTCAGCTCGATTGCGGAGACGGCCTCCAGGTGAAGTATGCCATCCAGATCCGCCAGCAGAATGGCGGCGGTTCGCGCTTGCTCCTTGTCCGGATGCAGCTCGCTGAAGGGTATCAGGCGATGTTTGATGCGATCGGCGTTCGGAGTGTCCATACCTGAAGTATGCTAATGGAAGATTGAAAATTATCAAGGACGAATCGATGACAGTTATGGTTGGGGCGTGGCCTTCTCGTAGAGGGCTAGCCGACGAGACGTCCGATCGTGGCCCTGTCCCGCCCGCTGAGGTCGGGGTGAGTGGTCAAGCGTTCAAAGCCTTCTCCTGCGAGGATGCTGCGTACTGCCGCTCCTTGGTCGAATCCATGTTCCAGTGCGAAGAAGCCGGCGGGGCGCAGCCGGGAGGCCGCCTGGGCGCTCAAGACGCGGATGGCGTCCAGACCGTCCGGGCCGGCCGCCAGGGCGCCTCGCGGCTCCCAGGGCAGGTCGCCCTGCCGCAAATGAGGATCTGTGCCCGGGATGTAAGGGGGATTGGCGACGATGGCGTGTAGGCACCGAGTCGCGATGGGTGTCAGCCAGTCGCAGGTCAGCACGGCGGTATTGCCGAGGCTGCAGGAATGGAAATTCTCACGGGCCACGTGTGCGGCTGCCTCGCTGAGGTCGACTGCGATCAGGGTCCAGGCGGGTCGTTCGGAAGCCAGGGCAGCTGCTATAGCGCCGCTGCCGCAGCCGGCGTCCAGCACCAGGAGGGACTCGTTCGCAGGGAGCCCTTCCAGGGCCAATTCAACCAGGAGCTCCGTCTCCGGACGCGGAATCAGGGTGTCCGGGGTGACCCGCAGGGTCTGGCTCCAGAATTCCTGATGCCCGCGGATATAGGCGATGGGCTCACCGGCGAGGCGGCGCTCGAGCAGGGCGTGAAACCGGGCCAGGGCACCTGCTTCGATTACGGCTTCCGGCCAAGCCAGGAGCCGACAGCGGTCCAATCCGGACGCCGCGGCCAGCAACAGCTCTGCCTCCAGACGGGGGGAAGCCTGGGGGAGCGCTCTCAGCTCCGCGGCCGCATCACCCAACAGCTCTCCGATGGTGGTTGTGGAGCGGAGCTCATCGGGTTTAGCGGAGTCCGGCTCAAGCATCCATCATGGCAACGAGCTGCTCCGCCTGGTACTCCCGCGTCAGGGGATCGACGAGCTGGTCCAGCTGTCCCATCATGATTTCCTCCAGCTTGTACAGAGTCAGATTGATACGATGGTCGGTGACCCGGTTCTGGGGGAAGTTGTAGGTGCGGATGCGCTCCGAGCGATCGCCGCTGCCGACCTGCAGCTTGCGTGACCGGGCCTGTTCGGTGACCTGGGCGTCCCGGGCCCTGGACAAGAGCTTCGCCTGAAGCAGGGACATGGCGCGGGCCTTGTTCTTGTGCTGGGAGCGCTCGTCCTGACACTCGACCACGATCCCGCTCGGCATATGGGTGATGCGCACAGCGGAGTCGGTCTTGTTCACGTGCTGACCACCGGCCCCGGAAGAGCGGTAGGTGTCGATGCGCAGGTCGTTACTGTCTACGTCCAGGTCGTCGATGGCCTCGACCTCCGGAAGGACGGCGACGGTGCAAGCCGAAGTGTGGATTCGGCCCTGCGATTCGGTTTCGGGCACCCGTTGCACACGATGGGCGCCGGGCTCGAACTTGAGGCGCGCATAGACGCCATTCCCGCTGACACGCAGAACCACCTCCTTGTAGCCTCCGAGCTCGCCCGCACTGACGCTCATCTCCTCCACTCGCCACCCCTGGATCTCGGCGAAGCGCAGGTACATGCGGGCCAGGTCGGACGCGAACAAGGCCGCCTCCGCACCGCCGGTTCCGGCACGGATCTCCAGGAAGACATTGCGATGGTCGTTTGGGTCCGAAGGCATGAGCAACCGCTCCAGCTCCGGCTCCAGGGCATCCCGTTCGGCGGTGGCGGCGGTAATCTCCTCGCGGGCCAAGACCTCCATCTCCGGGTCCGCGAGCATCTCCTGCACACCGGCAAGATCGTCCTCGACCTGACGATAGCGCCGGTAGCAAGCCACGACTGGATCCAGCTGTGCATACTCGCGCCCGAGGTCGCGAAAGGACTGTTGGTTCTCCTGGGTTAGCGGATCGGCCAGCAGGGCTGTAACCTCGGCAAAGCGTTCCGATAGCCGCTCGAGCTTGTCGCGAATGGAGGACTTCATAGGGAGGATTTCATGAGGACGAGCCTGATTTCTTCTCGATCTGAAAGAGCTCGTTGGCAGCCTGGAGGATCTCGTTCTGGCCCTCGCGACCGGCCTGGCGCAGGCGGGCGCTCGGCCCATGCAGCAGCTTGTTGGTGAGGGTGTGGGCGAGGAAACCTGCCACCTGAGCAGGGGGCTTGCCGATCTCCAGCTGGTGCAGGGCCTTGGCGAGGACTTCGTCGCGCAGGCGCTCGGCGTAGTCGCGGTAGCTCTGGATCAGGGCTACCGCATCCAGGGAGCGCAGCCAGCCGAGGAACTCTTCGGTGTGGAAGTCAACGATTTCTTCTGCTTGGTCGGCGGCCTCGCGGCGCGAGCGCATGCCTTCGTCCACCACGCCCTGAAGATCGTCCACGGTGTAGAGATAGACATCGTCCAGCTCGCCCACCTCGGGCTCGATGTCGCGGGGGACGGCGATGTCGACCATGAAGATCGGGCGGTGCTTACGCTTCTTGAGCGCCCGCTCCACGGCCCCCTTGCCCAGCACCGGAAGCGGGCTTGCGGTGGACGAGATGAGGATGTCCGCTTCCGGCAGGTGGTTTGCCAGCTCGGTAAGGGCGATGGCATAGCCATCGAGCTGAACGGCCAGGCTGTGGGCGCGCTCGACCGTGCGGTTGGCGACGAGGATGCGTCCGACTCCGTGCTGGCGCAGGTGGCGCGAGGCGAGCTCGATGGTCTCCCCGGCGCCGACCAGCAGGGCCGTCTGGTCACCCAGGTCGCTGAAGATCTGCCGTGCCAGACTGACGGCGGCGAAGGCCACGGACACCGGACTGTTACCGATGGCGGTGTCTGTGCGTACCTGCTTGGCGACGGCAAAGGCGCTCTGGAACAGACGTCCGAGCAGCTTTCCAGTGACCCTGCTGTCGCTGGCGGCCTGGAATGCATCCTTTACCTGACCCAGGATCTGGGGCTCTCCGAGCACCATGGAATCCAGACCGCTGGCCACTCGCAGCAGGTGCGAGACCGCATCACGGTCCACCCGGGTGTAGAGGTAGGGCGCGACATGCTCATGATTCAGTCCGTGGAATCGACTCAGCCACTCGACAACGACGTCCCCACCTTCGGCGTCGGCGGTGCAATAGACCTCGGTGCGGTTACAGGTGGACAGGATGAGACATTCATCGATGCGAGCCTGGTCCGTGAGGCTACGCAGGGCACCCACCAGGATGTCCGGTCCGAAGGCGATGCGCTCACGCATCCCCACGGGGGCGGTCTTGTGATTGAGTCCTACTACCAGGATAGCCATCGGTTGTAATTTCAGCGGAAGGGCTCTTGAATTCTTTTGTATCGTCGCCCTTTATGCAAGAGGGCTGGAAGACTATGGTTACAAGGGTGGGGGCTGTATCACCGATTACTTCGAGACGGACAGAGTCTGCCCTGGCGAGCCGAGCCGAGCCGAGTCGGGTGAGGCGGGGATGCCTGGCCTCCTCGGCTTTCTCGTTGAAGATCTCGGCGGTTATACTGAAATGCATTATCCGATTCCGGCTTGTTTTGAGTAACCTCGATGCGGAGCCGTTCCAATTTCTACCTCTTTCTACTGTTTCTGCCTTCGGCTGTGGGGTGTACGGGTTTGTCGCCCAAGCGGCTCGACCACGGGCTCCCCTTTCTGGTCGCTGACCAGGCCGAAGCGCGTGCGCGCCCCTCGTCGAGCCCCAGTGAAAAGCCGGCAGCACCGAGCAGGCCGCCCGTTCAACAGACGTCCGAGCTGAAGCCGGATTTGATCTACGACGTTCTCGTCGGACAGGTGGCAAGGCAACGGGGAGAAGACCGAACCGCCTTCACGCACTTCCTGCACGGGGCCCGATTGGCGCGAGATCCCGAGATGGCGGAGCTGGCGGCAAGCGCAGCCCTTGCACTCCATGACATTGTAGCTGAGCGGCAGGCCGCCGACGCTTGGCTCGACCTCGCTCCCGACTCCATCGGGGCACATCAATTGGCGGCCTACACGCTCATTGAAGCGGGCGACGTTTCCGGTGCGACAGAGCATCTGCGCCACATCATCACATTGGCGGAAGCGAACGGTAAGGACGGCTACGGGGAAGCGGCCCGCCTCGTCTCCAGGGTAAAGCCACCGGAGCGCCGCTTGGAGCTGATGGAGACCCTGACCGGCAAGGAGCCGCAGAGCGCCGATGCCTGGCTCGCCCGGGCAATTGTCGCCGCGGGGGCCGATAAGCATGATGAGGCAGTCACAGCAGCTCGGCAGGCCGCGGATTTGCGCCCCGGGTGGAATCAACCGCGTATCTTCCTCGTCCAGCTGCTGCTCAGCCAGAGTGACCGCGAGCAGGCTCGCAAGATGCTGGAGACCTTCATCGCGGATGATCCGGACGATCTGGGGCTACACCTGCTCTATGCGCAGCTGCTCGTCGACGAGCAGGAGTTCTCCCACGCCCGCAACGTCTTCGAAGCCATGCTGCGCAACACCCCCAGGGAGCCCGACGTCCTCTTCGCCCTAGGGGTTCTTTCCCTGCAGTTGAAAGACATTGACGCAGCCCGCGATTACTTCGTTCAGCTGCGTGATACCGGCGAGCGCCAGGGTGACGCCGCCTATTACCTCGGTGAGGTGGAGGAACTGTCAGAGAATCCCGACACCGCAGTGTCCTGGTTTCGAAAGGTGGAAGGCGAGCACGCACTGGATGCGCAAGTTCGCATCGCGCAGATACGTGCTTCCCAAGGCAAAGTGGGGCGTGCGCGGGAGATTCTCCAACAGCTGCGTGATCAGTGGCCGGAGGATGCCGCGACCTTCTATCTGATCGAGGCAGCGACGCTGGCCGAGCGGGGACTCCTGCAGGAGGCGATGAGTGTCTACGACGAAGCCCTGAAGGCATTCCCGGGGAATACGGATATCCTCTATGCGCGTGGTCTGCATGCCCTGTCGATGAATCGGTTGGATATCATGGAGTCCGACCTGAAGGCGATCATCGCGAAGGAGCCCGAGAATGCCGATGCCCTCAACGCCCTCGGATACAGCTTGGCCGACCAGACCGAGCGCTTGACGGAGGCCCTGTCCTACATCGAGCGCGCTTATGCCCTGAAGCCGGATGATCCTGCCGTACTGGACAGTATGGGTTGGGTCCAGTTTCGGCTGGGCAAGCCGCAAGAGGCCCTGGTGTATCTGCGCAAGGCGCTGGCCTCGATGCCGGACGGCGAGATCGCTGCGCACCTGGGCGAGGTGCTCTGGACCATGGGTCGGCACGAGGAGGCATGGAGCACTTGGGATGATGCCTTGGCCCGCGACCCCGACCATGAGTATCTTCTGCGTGTGATCGGCCGCCACAAGACCACCCGTACCGATACGGGCGACTGATGGCAGGGCATCTGTCCGGGAGACCTTGGCCTGCCCCGGCCAAGCTCAATCTGATGCTGCGCGTTCTGGGGCGACGCCCCGATGGCTATCATCGGTTGCAGACCGTCTTTCAGTTCATCGACGAAAAGGATCTGCTTTTCTTCGAGCCCCGGCCTGACGGACGTATCAGGCGCGTCTCGACCCTTGCCGGCGTTCCCGAGGAGTCTGACTTGGTAGTGCGCGCCGCTCGCTTGCTTCAGGAGCGAGCGGGCATTCGGCTCGGTGCCGATATCCGAGTGGACAAGCGGTTGCCCTTGGGCGGTGGTTTGGGCGGGGGCAGCTCTAACGCAGCCACGACACTGGTAGCTTTGAACCGGATCTGGGGGGCCGGGCTCAACCGTCAGGAGCTCATGGACCTGGGGCTGACCCTCGGTGCGGATGTCCCGGTCTTTGTCTTCGGGCGCGCCGCTTGGGGGGAGGGTGTCGGAGAGGAGCTCACCCCACTGGATCTGCCAGAGCCCTGGTATCTGGTGTTGGTGCCGAGTTGCGAGATCGCTACTGGGACCGTGTTCGCGGACGAACAATTGACACGGAATTCCACCAGGGTGACAATACGCGACTTTCTTGCTGGCGATGATCGTAACGATTGCCTGGTGGTAGTGCGGCGGCGCTACCTGGAGGTCGCAACGGCCCTGGATTGGCTCGCCGGGGTCGGCAGACCGCGACTTACCGGAACGGGGGCCTGTGTATTCTGCACCTTTGCCTCCGAGAACCAGGCACGCGCCGCTTGCTCGGCGGTGCCGCCGCGTTTTTCCGCCTTTGTCGCCCGTGGGATGAACCGCTCGCCTCTTCTGGCAGTGGCGCGGATCTGACCTCTCTATGGGGCGTCGCCAAGTGGTAAGGCACAGGGTTTTGATCCCTGCATACCCAGGTTCGAATCCTGGCGCCCCAGCCACACGATCGGGCGCACCCGCCGAAGCCCCTCGCAAGTCGCGACGAGCTGATGCCCCTGTCTCTATTACATGGGACCGCCAGATGAGTCGGGCTCAGGGCCTGGAAAATGCCCCGAACCGATGCCGACGCGGGTGCGAGGCAGCCCTCCAACGAGGCGCTCGCGGGCTCGCGACCGCTGCTGCATCGAGAGAAATCAGTCGTGTCCGCCACACAAATGATGGTCTTTTCCGGGAACGCCAACCCGGAGCTGTCCGCAGAGATCGCAACCCACCTCAGCATCCCGCTGGGAAAGGCCGTCGTCGGTCAGTTCAGCGACGGGGAAGTGATGGCGGAGATCCAGGAGAACGTGCGCGGTCGCGACGTCTTCGTGGTCCAGCCGACGGGTGCGCCGACCAACGACAACCTCATGGAAATGTTGGTGATGATCGATGCCCTGCGATGGGCATCGGCGAAGCGCATTACCGCCGTGATTCCGTATTTCGGCTATGCGCGTCAGGATCGGCGTCCGCGCTCCGCCCGGGTGCCCATTACGGCGAGGCTGGTTGCCAAGATGCTTGGCCAGGCCGGCACAGATCGCGTTCTCACAATGGATCTGCATGCCGATCAGATCCAGGGCTTCTTCGATATCCCGGTGGACAATGTGTATTCTTCGCCGATCCTGCTTGGTGATATCTGGCGGCAGAAGTATCCTGATCTGCTCGTCGTATCGCCCGATGTGGGTGGCGTGGTGCGTGCGCGTGCACTGGCCAAGCGTCTCGACGACGCCGATCTGGCGATCATCGACAAGCGGCGGCCGCGGGCGAACGAGGCCAAGATCATGAACATCATCGGTGACGTGGAAGGCCGATCCTGCGTCATGATCGACGACTTGGTGGATACCGCCGGCACCCTCTGCCAGGCGGCACGAGCGCTGAAGGAGCATGGGGCAAGCAAGGTCGTCGCCTATTGTACCCATGCGGTGCTCTCCGGGCCGGCGGTCTCGAACATCGGTGCATCTCAGCTCGACGAACTGGTGGTTACCAATACCATTCCCTTGCGCGATGACGCTGCCGCGTGCAACAAGATTCGCCAGCTGAGTATCGGTGAGCTGCTTGCGGAAACCATGCGTCGAATCTCGAACGAGGAATCGGTCAGCTCCTTGTTCGTTGATTGATTGGGTCGGTGATTGATTGGGTCGGACATATAGGGTTGGAAGGTGCTTCGTCTGTTGCCAATGACCGAACGATTGCGTCTCTGTCCTGGTCGCGGGACGGGGAGGCATTGTCGTAACACAAACTAGTTGGAGAAGATAACATGAGCGCGAGCTTAGATGTCAACGCCCAGGTGCGTCGGGACGCGGGGAAGGGTGCGAGCCGCCGCCTGCGTCGTCAGGGTTTGGTCCCGGCCATCGTCTATGGCACCGATCGGGCACCGGAGATGATCACTCTGGTCCACAACGAGCTGGCACGTCACCTGGAGGAGGAGGCCTTTTATTCGCAGATCCTCGATCTCAAAATCGGAGACAAGACGGAGAAGGTCGTGGTCAAGGATTTGCAACGGCATCCAGCCAAGCCCTTTGTTCTGCACGTCGATTTCCAGCGCGTCAGCGCAAAGGAAAAGATCCGTGTGACGATCCCCTTGCACTTTCTCAACGAAGACAGCTCCAAGGGTGCGAAGCTGGGAGGGCTTGTCTCCCACAACCTCACAGAGATCGAGGTCAGCTGCCTTCCCGATGATCTGCCGCAATACGTCGAGATCGATGTCGCGGAGATGACGATCGGGGACATCCTGCATCTCTCGAAGATCCCCTTACCGGAGGGAGTGACCTTGGCCCATGCGCCGGATACGGACGTCCCGGTCTTGATCATCCACGGTGCTCAGGTGCGTGAAGAAGGCGAGGAAGAGGGTGGCGAGGGAGCCGAAGGTCCGGCTGCCGGTTCTGACGAGCCGGAGTCCTGAGTCTTGGCACACCAGGGGCTGTGACAAGGTTATCGTCTTGTCAGCCCCTTGAGCAAGGGGAGTGTTAAGAGCGGCTGGCAGCCGGCAGTAGCGTGACATGGACGAACGAGGGATAAGGCTTATCGCCGGGCTGGGTAATCCCGGTCCCCAGTACGAATGGACCCGCCACAACGTGGGTTACTGGCTCGTCGATACCCTGGCAGACCATAACAGCGGCCGGTTTCGGCTCGACAGCAAGCATCAGGGTCTGCTCTGCCGTCTCCTCGTCTCCGGACGGGACTTGCGGCTTCTCAAGCCGACGACCTTCATGAACAGGAGCGGACAATCTCTTGGCGCGGTTGTCCGCTACTTCGATATTGCCCCTGACCAAGTGCTGGTCGCTCACGACGAGCTGGATCTGCCGGTGGGGACCGCCCGTCTGAAGTGGGGAGGGGGGCACGCCGGGCACAAGGGTCTGCGGGACATCATCGACGTGCTGGGAACCCGGGACTTCTGGCGCCTACGGATCGGTATCGATCATCCCCAAGATCGCAGCCAGGTCGTGAGCTATGTCCTCCACCGCGCTTCGATGGAAGACGAGAATCGGATTCGCGAGGCCCTTGGAAGAGCCGAGCTCTGTCTGGCCGATGTGCTCGATGGTGAATTCCAGAAGGCGATGAACCGTCTTCATAGCGAGGTGTGACAGCTTCCTGCAGGGTACCTCGGAAAATTCGAAGTCCCCTTCGGGTGCCCTACCATTCGCTGATCGATTTCCCGCCCGAGATTGCCCTCGACTGAGGGTCCTGGCTCGGCACCGCGGCTTCATTTTGCCCTTCCTTGCTACAGTGCCGAGAATTCTCAGAGCCAAGCATCACAGTCGCTCGAGCTTTGGCCTAGGTGAGCCTCTTTCCTTTCGACGCGCGTATGTTGATCATAGTCATTTTTTTGTTATTGGAAGATTGACAAAGGGAAATTCTTGGCCCATTCTTTAGCAAAAATTATACATGTTTCACTAGTACAACAGATCTGCCCTGACAATATTTGCTGAGTGCCTCTTGGTGCCGGTCTTGCCATCGATTTATTCGTTGGGTTTTTGCGTCATCGTTTCTTTTTGGCGCATCTACCGGAGGGAGATTTCAGTGTCCAGCGATTTGGTGGAGACATCTGGGAGTCTCAACAACAGGGCTTCATTCGGGGAGGACAGACAATATGAATCAGATTGCTAAAGGCTCAGTTACCGGCGTTTTGGCGGCTTGTATCCTAGTGCCGGCAACCGTATCGGCGACGAATGGGTATGCTCCTTACGGGTGGGGGACCAAATCGAAGGCGATGGCAGGTGTGGCAACGGCACTCCCGCAGGACACCTTGGTTACCGCCACCAATCCGGCCGGAATGGCCTTCATCGGGACCAGCCTGGATTTGGGCGTCTCCTTTTTCAACCCGACGCCTCGGGGATACGAGGCAAATGACGATTACGGCACGCAGATGGTCCCTGCGGTCGATGCCAACACCGGTGCGCAGTTCAACGCGTCAGTGCCGACCGGCGCCTATATCACACCTGGGAAATACGACAGTGACAGGGACTGGTTCCTGATACCGAGCTTCGGTTACAACCGCGATTTGGACGAAAGGAGCACCATCGGAATCGCAATCTACGGCGCGGGTGGGATGAACACGACGTACCGAGACACGCCGGTTTGGGAGCACTTCGCGCCCGCCCCCAATCAACAGGTCGTCGGTGGTCAGCCGGTCTTTGCCACGAATCCACCGGTTCCTTTCGATCAAGGCGGGAGGCTCGTTATCGACAACGGGGCACCGATTCCGGTGACCACACCAATCCCCGGGGGCGTGAACGGGAATCCCAACGGCTATCTGACCGCAACGACACCGACTGGTGTCAATCTCGAGCAGTTGTTTGTGGAGATCCCTTATACCTACAAGTTCGGGGATGGCAAGCAATCCGTCGGTATAGCCCCGGTCTTTGCCGTGCAGAGCTTCGAGGCGAAGGGACTCGAGCCCTTCCGTGCCGCATCCGTCTCTCCGGACAACGTGACCAACAACGGCAAGGACTGGTCCTATGGTGTCGGTCTGCACCTCGGCTGGTACGGTCAGGTCAACGACCAGCTCGCCCTCGGGTTGTCCTACCGCACCGAGACCTGGATGACCAAGCTCAGCGACTACAAGGGTTTGTTTGCCGACGGCGGCGACTTCAATATCCCGGCGATGCTGAACTTCGGCGTAGCCTATAAAGCCAAACCCAATTTCACTGTGGCGTTCGACTACCAGCACATCTTCTACGGTGAGATCAATTCCCTCGCAAACTCCAACGACAAGGACCTGAGCCCTTGCTTCACGGAGAGCCCCAAGCCGGCCTACTGTCTCGGCGGAAAGGATGGGCTCGGATTCGGCTGGGACAGCATGGACGTCTTCAAGCTGGGGGTGAAGTATGATCACAACGAGAAGCTGAGCTTCATGGCGGGCGCCAGCTACAACTCCGAGTTTTCTTCAGGGAGGCAGGCCCTTTTCAACATCCTGGCCCCTGCAACGATCCGCTGGCACCTGACGCTCGGCGCCTCCTATCAGTACAGCAAGTCGGATGCATTCAACATCTCTCTTGCGTACATGCCGAAGGAAACAGTGGACGGAACCAGCCCCAGCATCACCCAGGCTCAGACGGGCTCCATCTACATGGAGCAGAAGGAAATCGAGATCAGCTGGAGTCATCACTTCTAGCAGGCTGGTCGTGGCTGCCGTCCAACGGAGAAGTAGGTAAATCCTGCCGCGGTCACGACCTTGGGATCGAACATGTTGCGTCCGTCGAAGAGGAGGGGGTGGTTGAGCCTGCGTTTTAGTGCGGAAAAGTCCGGGCTGCGGAATTCCGGCCATTCCGTAACGATTACCAGGGCATCCGCCCCCTCCGCGGCGGAGGTGGCGTCCTCGGTCAGCAACAAATCCTCTCGGTCGCCGTAGATCCGGCGAGTCTCGTCCATAGCGACGGGATCGAACGCCTGAACGCGGGCGCCGGCCTTCCAGAGGGATTCCATGAGCTTGCGGCTGGATGCCTCGCGCATGTCGTCCGTGTTGGGCTTGAAGGCCAGCCCCCAGATCCCGAATGTGCGTCCTTTCAGGTCGCCCGCGAAGTGATCGCTGATTTTCTCGAACAGGACCTCTTTCTGGCGGTTGTTGACAGCTTCTACCGCGTCCAGGAGTTGTGCACGATAACCGATGGTATGGGCCGTCCGTTCCAGCGCGCGTACGTCCTTCGGAAAGCAGGAGCCGCCGTATCCGCATCCCGGGTAGATGAACTGGTAACCGATGCGGGGGTCGGATCCGATGCCTATGCGCACATTTTCGATATCGGCCCCGACGGCTTCGGCGATATTGGACAACTCGTTCATAAAGCTGATCTTGGTCGCCAGCATGGCGTTCGCGGCGTACTTGGTGAGCTCCGCCGAGCGTACGTCCATCAGCATGACCCGGTCGTGATTGCGATTGAAGGGGGCATAGAGGACGCGCAGCAGCTCACCGGTGCGCGGGTCGTCCGTGCCGATGATGATTCGATCAGGTCGCATAAAGTCTTCGATGGCCGCGCCCTCCTTGAGGAACTCGGGGTTGGAGACGACATCGAGCTCCATCGTCACACCCCGTTCGTTAAGGGCTTCCCGAACCGTCTCGGCGACCTTGTCGGCAGTACCCACGGGAACGGTCGATTTGTCGACTAGAATCCGATAAGAGTCTATGAGCCCCCCGATGGTGCGGGCGACTGAAAGGACATGGCGCAGGTCCGCCGAGCCGTCTTCGTCCGGTGGGGTGCCCACGGCGATGAACTGGAAGAGTCCATGAGCGACTCCGGCCGCCGCGTCCGTCGAGAACGACAGGCGGCCTGCGTCTCGGTTCCTCTTGACCATCTCCTCGAGACCGGGCTCGAAGATCGGCATCTCGCCCCGTTCGAGCATGGCGATCTTGTCGGGATCGACATCGATGCAAAGCACATTGTTTCCGACTTCCGCGAGGCAGGCGCCGGTTACGAGTCCAACATAGCCGCTGCCGAAAATGGTTACGTCCATCGAGAGCTCCTGGGGGTAAAACAGCGGTGAAGTTTGTAGAGGTTAGCGCTGCAGGTGTACAGCGGCAATGGCGGTCCGGGATGGTAGCAGGGAAAAGAGGCCGGTTGCCAAGTCTCGGCGACCCTCTGTGTCCTCCCTGCCCGGTAGAGTCAAACGGAGCGGTGCGTACGCCCATGATGGGTGGGTTTGACATTGTGGTTCTCGGCGGTATAAAGTTAAAGGCTTGACATCGGAGGGGTTCCCGAGTGGCCAAAGGGATCAGACTGTAAATCTGACGGCTCAGCCTTCGGAGGTTCGAATCCTCCCCCCTCCACCAGCATCGCAAGGTGCAGGATGGCTCGACGGGCCCCTCTATCGGTTTGTAAGGGTGGTTTGCAGGCGGGTGTAGTTCAACGGTAGAACCTCAGCCTTCCAAGCTGATGACGTGGGTTCGATTCCCATCACCCGCTCCAAGTCGGAATGATTCGGGCTGGGTTGCATCAGGGGCCGGGGCTGGTCATTCGATAAAGCTTGCCCATGTAGCTCAGTCGGTAGAGCACACCCTTGGTAAGGGTGAGGTCACCGGTTCGATTCCGGTCATGGGCTCCATGTTTGCCCTGGGATGCGGGCGGGGGGCTGCGAGCGGCCTCGCGCAGGGCACTGTAGCAACAGTTGTGATTTGCTCATTTGGCGATTTTTCGGGAGCAGCCGATGTCCAAAACGAAATTCGAGCGCAAAAAGCCGCACGTAAACGTCGGGACGATTGGGCATGTAGACCATGGCAAGACGACGCTGACGGCGGCGATCACCATGGTGATGGCCGAGAAGCACGGAGGCGAGATCAAGGCCTTTGATCAGATCGACAATGCCCCGGAGGAGCGCGAGCGCGGCATCACCATCGCCACGGCGCACGTAGAGTACGAGAGCGACACCCGTCACTACGCGCACGTGGACTGTCCGGGCCATGCCGACTACGTGAAGAACATGATCACGGGAGCGGCGCAGATGGACGGAGCGGTGCTGGTCGTCTCCGCCGCCGACGGGCCCATGCCGCAGACGCGCGAGCACATCCTGCTGGCGCGCCAGGTGGGCGTGCCCTACATCGTCGTGTACTTGAACAAGGCCGACATGGTCGACGATGCCGAGCTGCTCGAGCTGGTCGAGATGGAAGTGCGCGAGTTGCTGGACAGCTACGAATTTCCCGGCGATGACACCCCCATCATCACCGGCTCGGCGCTCAAGGCGCTGGAAGGGGACAAGGGAGAGCTCGGAGCGGAGTCCATCATCAAGCTGGTCGAGGCGATGGACAGCTACATCCCCGAGCCGATGCGCGACATCGATCATCCCTTCCTGATGCCCATCGAAGACGTCTTCTCCATCTCCGGGCGTGGCACTGTCGTGACCGGGCGAGTCGAGCGCGGAGTGGTCAAGGTCGGTGAAGAGGTCGAGATCGTGGGCATCCGCCCGACGGCCAAGACCACCTGCACGGGAGTCGAGATGTTCCGCAAGCTGCTCGATCAGGGGCAGGCCGGGGACAACATCGGAGTCCTGTTGCGAGGCACCAAGCGTGACGACGTCGAGCGCGGTCAGGTATTGGCCAAGCCAGGGACCATCACGCCGCACACGCACTTCGATGCAGAGGTGTACGTGCTGAGCAAGGAAGAGGGCGGGCGGCACACCCCGTTCTTCAACGGGTATCGACCGCAGTTCTACTTCCGTACCACGGACGTGACCGGAGCCTGCGAGCTGCCCGAAGGAATCGAGATGGTGATGCCCGGTGACAACGTGAAGATGACGGTCACCCTGATTGCGCCCATCGCCATGGAAGAGGGGCTGCGCTTTGCGGTGCGCGAGGGCGGGCGCACTGTCGGCGCCGGCGTGGTCGCCAAGATCATCGAGTAGTGAGCGCAATGGCAAGCCAGAGAATTCGGATTCGCCTCAAGGCCTTCGACCACCGGCTGATCGACCAGTCGGCGCGGGAGATCGTCGACACGGCAAAGAGGACGGGCGCGCAGGTTCGTGGCCCAGTCCCTCTGCCCTCGAAGAAGGAGCGCTTCACCGTGCTCGTCTCACCGCATGTCAACAAGGACGCACGGGATCAGTACGAGCTGCGTACCCATAAGCGCCTGATGGACATCGTCGATCCGACCGACAAGACGGTGGATGCCCTGATGAAGCTGGATCTGGCCGCCGGTGTGGACGTCCAGATCAAGCTGAGCTGAGGAAACGACCATGGCGATTGGTGTGATGGGGCGCAAGGCGGGCATGACCCGACTCTTCACCGAAGAGGGTCTGACCGTGCCGGTGACGGTCATCGAAGTGACGCCGAACCGAGTGTCTCAGGTCAAGACCGATGAGAGCGACGGCTACCGGGCGGTGCAGGTGACGGCCGGTGTGCGCAAGGCATCGCGCGTCAATCAGCCGGAAAGCGGGCACTATCGCAAGGCCGGCGTGGCGCCCGGCAGCTTGGTGGGCGAGCTCCGCCTGATCGGGGACGAGGGGGCCGAGCTGTCTGCCGGTCAAGAGATCACGGTCGGTATATTCGAGGTCGGCCAGAAGGTCGACGTTCGGGGCGTGAGCAAGGGAAAGGGCTTCGCGGGTGCGATCAAACGCCATCATTTCAGGGGACAGGATTCCACGCACGGAAACTCCCTGTCCCACCGCGCCCCGGGATCGATCGGGCAGAATCAAACGCCGGGGCGGGTGTTCAAGGGCAAGCGCATGGCCGGTCAGATGGGAAACGTCAATCGCTGCCAGCAGAATCTGGAAGTGGTGCGGGTCGATGAAGCGCGCAGTTTGCTGCTGGTGAAGGGCAGCGTGCCGGGCCCTGCCGGCGGACGGCTGGTCGTGCTGCCATCGGTCAAGCAGAAAAGCAAGGGTTGATCCGCGATGGAGCTCTCGATTCGCAACAGCAGCGACGGCCTTCAGGTCTCGGACTCCGTGTTCGGGACCGGCTACAAGCCCGAGCTCATTCATCAGGTGGTGACCGCCTATATGGCCGCCGGGCGCGCGGGGACCAAGGCCCAGAAGAGCCGCTCCGATGTGCGTGGCGGCGGCAGCAAGCCCTACCGTCAAAAGGGCACCGGACGGGCTCGTGCCGGAACCAGCCGTAGCCCGATTTGGCGTGGCGGCGGGGTCACATTCGCGGCCCGGCCCAGAGATTACTCGCAGAAGGTGAACCGCAAGATGTACCGCGGTGCCGTGCGCTCCATCCTCTCGGAGCTGGCCCGGCAGGAGCGCTTGCTGGTCTTGCCCGAGTTCTCGCTTGCAGTGCCGAAGACCAAAGAGCTTGCGCAAAGGCTGAAGGACTTGGGGGTCTCGGGTGCATTGATCCTGACCGAGGACGTCGATGGCATCCTCTTCCTGGCCGCGCGTAATCTGCCCAGAGTGGATGTGATGGCCGTGCAGCAAGTCGATCCGGTGAGCCTGATCGCCTTCGACAACCTGATTCTGACGGAAGCTGCGGTCCGCAAGCTGGAGGAACGGTTGGCATGAATCAGGAACGGCTGATGAAGGTGCTGCTGAGCCCGATAATCTCCGAAAAGGCGACTATCGCAGCGGACACGAGTGCCAGGTACGCATTCCGGGTCGTCCCTGATGCGACCAAGCGGGAGATCGGCCGTGCCGTCGAGCTGATGTTCAACGTCAAGGTGGACCGGGTTCAGGTACTCAACGTAAAAGGGAAGACAAAGCGTTTCGGACGTCGCCTGGGCGCGCGTCCCGGCTGGCGGAAGGCCTATGTTCGACTGCAGCCCGGGCACGACATCGACTTCGGCGGCGGTGCCTGATGTCGCTTCACCATAGCCAGGACGACGCAAGATGGCACTCGTAAAGACAAACCCTACCTCCCCGGGCCGACGTTTCGTCGTCAAGGTCGTAACGCCGGAGATCCACAAGGGAGCACCCTTTGGGCCGCTGCTCGAGAAGAAGAGCAAGACCGGCGGGCGCAACAACAAGGGGCGTATCACGGTGCGGCACCGCGGAGGCGGGCACAAGCAGCGCTATCGCCTCGTGGACTTCAAGCGCAACAAGGAAGGGGTTCCGGCTGTCGTGGAGCGGATCGAGTACGATCCGAATCGCAGTGCCAGCCTGGCCCTGCTCAAGTACCTTGACGGGGAGCGTGCCTACATCATCGCCCCGAAGGGGTTGAGTGTAGGCGGCCGCGTCGTGGCGGGGGAGGATGCGCCCATCAGTCCCGGAAACTGCCTGCCGCTGCGCAATATTCCGCTGGGCACCCAGGTGCATTGCATCGAAATGCGGCCCGGCAAAGGGGCACAGCTCGCTCGGGCAGCCGGCTGCTCTGCGCAGCTCATTGCCCGCGATGGCCGGCATGCCACCCTGCGCATGCGCTCCGGGGAGATGCGCAAGATCTTCGCGGAGTGCCGGGCGGTGGTCGGAGAGGTCGGGAACGCGGAGCACAGTCTGCGCAAGCTGGGCAAGGCGGGGGCTACGCGCTGGCGCGGCACGCGCCCCACCGTGCGCGGTGTGGTCATGAACCCCGTCGATCACCCCCACGGCGGCGGCGAGGGTCGTACCTCGGGCGGGCGGCATCCGGTCACACCCTGGGGCGTGCCCACCAAGGGGTACAAGACGCGTAAGAACAAGCGCACGGACAAGATGATCGTGCGCCGTCGCGGAAAGAAATAGAGAGTCGAGGTCGAGCCAGTGCCACGTTCCGTCAGAAAGGGACCCTTTATCGATCACCACCTGATGAAGAAGGTTCAGGAGGCGGTCGCGCAGAACAGCAAGAGACCCATCAAGACCTGGTCGCGCCGCTCCATGGTATTGCCGGAGATGGTTGGTCTCACCATAGCCGTCCATAACGGGCGGCAGCATGTACCGGTTCTCGTCAATGAGAACATGATCGGACACAAGCTAGGCGAGTTCGCCCTTACCCGGACTTACCGGGGGCATGCGGCGGACCGTAAGGCCAAGAAGTAGCCTCCAGAGCAGTGGGCGTCGAGAGCTGACCGAAGGATAAGTAGATGCAAGCCGAAGCAAGTATCAAGCATGCCCGTATCTCGGCGCAGAAGGCGCGCTTGGTGGCAGACCGGATCCGTGGTCTTAAGGTGGAGGCGGCGATCGACCTGCTTGCCTTCAGCCCCAAGAAGGGGGCCGGAATCATCAAGAAGGTCCTGGAGTCGGCCATCGCCAATGCCGAGCACAACGAGGGCGCCGACGTTGACGAGCTCGAGGTGCAGGGGATCCAGGTGAGCGAAGGGCCGACCATGAAGCGCATCCGCGCTCGTGCCAAGGGCCGCGCCAGCAGAATCTGCAAGCGCACCAGTCACATCAGAGTGACCGTCGCCGAGAGCTAGAAGCAAGAGCAGCCAGCATGGGTCAGAAAGCACATCCAACCGGTATGCGTCTTGGAATCGTGAAGGACTGGACGTCCAAGTGGTATGCCGATTCCAAAGAGTACGCGGATCTCCTCAACACGGACCTTCAGGTGCGGGAGTTTCTCAAGAAACGTCTCTCCCAGGCATCCGTCAGCAGGATCCAGATAGATCGCCCCGCGAAGAATGCCCACATCACCATCCACACGGCGCGTCCGGGGGTGGTGATCGGCAAGAAGGGCGAGGACATTGATCGGTTACGCAAGCAGGTGTCCGAAAAGATGGGGATTCCGGTGCACATCAGCATCGAGGAGATCCGCAAGCCAGAGTTGGATGCCCAACTGGTGGCCGAGAACGTGGCCGGGCAGCTCGAGCGTCGCATCATGTTTCGGCGTGCCATGAAGCGCGCCGTTCAGAGCGCGATGCGCCTGGGCGCCGAGGGTATCCGGATCAATGTCGCCGGACGCCTCAACGGGGCGGAGATCGCCCGCAGCGAGTGGTACCGGGAGGGTCGCGTGCCCCTGCATACTCTGCGGGCGGATATCGACTACGGATTTGCCGAGGCGAAGACGACCTATGGTGTGCTCGGCGTCAAGGTGTGGATTTTCAAGGGCGAGGTCTTCGCAGGGCAGGAAGCGCAAGAGCCTGTCGCCAGGACTGCACGCGGGAGGGGCTGAGTCATGCTGCAGCCCAAGCGAACGAAGTTCCGCAAGCAACAGAAGGGGCGTAACCGTGGTCTCGCCCAGTCGGGCAACCGAGTGAGCTTCGGCGAGTACGCGCTCAAGGCGACCACGAGGGGACGCCTCACGGCACGCCAGATCGAGGCCGCCCGACGCACCATCACGCGCAAGGTTAAGCGTGGCGGCAAGCTTTGGATCCGGGTATTCCCCGACAAGCCGATCTCCAAGAAACCCTTGGAGGTACGGATGGGGAAGGGCAAGGGCAATGTGGAGTACTGGGTGGCCCTGATCCAGCCGGGTAAGGTGCTCTACGAGATCGAAGGCGTACCGGAAGTTCTGGCGCGCGAGGCATTCACTCTGGCTGCCGCGAAGCTTCCGGTTCAAACGAGCTTTGTGAGACGGACGGTGATGTGATGAAGGCAAGCGAGCTCCGCGGCGATAGCCTGGAAGATCTGCAGAAGCAGCTCGAAGGGCTGCTCAGAGAGCAGTTCAATCTGCGCATGCAGAGGGGATCCGGACAGCTCTCGCGACCATCTCAGATGCGGTCCGTGCGGCGCGACATTGCGAGGGTCAAGACGATAATGCACGAAATGAAGACAGGCGGCGCGCAATGACCCAGGAAGGCAAGAGGAATCGTACGCTGACGGGACGTGTTGTGAGCAATGCCATGGACAAGACGATTACGGTGCTTGTGGAGCGCCGCGTAAAACATCCGCTCTATGGCAAGTTCATTCGCCGCTCGACCAAGATCCACGCCCATGACGGTGAGAACAGCTGCGGCAACGGCGACCTTGTTACCGTGGAGCAATGTCGCCCCCTGTCCAAGACCAAGAGCTGGCGCTTGCTGGAAGTGGTCGAGAAGGCACGCTGAGGACTAGGACAAGCTTCCGGCTCGGCCCCCTCGCGAGGGGGCAACGCCGGAGACTTTTGCCGCGAATGTTGAGTAAGAACAATGATACAGATGCAGACAAACCTGGGCGTCGCAGACAACAGCGGTGCCAAGCGAGTGCAGTGCATCAAGGTGCTGGGCGGCTCGCATCGGCGCTATGCCGGAATCGGTGATGTCATCAAGGTCACGGTCAAGGACGCGATTCCCCGTGGGAAGGTCAAGAAGGGTGATGTGTTTCATGCGGTGGTCGTGCGTACGAAGAAGGGCGTCCGCCGTCCCGACGGGTCCGCGATCCGATTCGACGGCAACGCCGCCGTGCTGCTCAACAATCAGCTTCAACCCATAGGTACCCGTATTTTCGGGCCCGTGACCAGGGAGCTGCGCGGCGAGCGGTTCATGAAGATCATATCGCTGGCACCGGAGGTGCTTTGACAGGAAGGTCGATGGTCCGGTCATCCTGGCCGAGTATGGGCAGAATGGCTGAGAACGCGGTTCCCGGGTTTCTTCATTGTCGGCTGTTTGCCTGGCAAGAAACGGCGGGGGTTTCCGTCCCGCGAGGTACGCAGATGCGAAAGATCAGACAGGGTGACGAAGTCGTCGTCCTCACCGGAAAAGACAAAGGCAAGCGCGGGACCGTGCTGCGCGTTCTGGACGCCGAGCGCCTCGTTGTCGAGAACGTCAATATGGCCAAGAAGCACCAGAAGCCGAATCCGCAGAGGGGCGTGCCGGGCGGTATCGTCGACAAGGAGATGCCTTTGAACCGCTCGAACGTAGGACTCTACAACCCGGAGAAGGGCGGTCCGGACCGCGTGGGCTTCAGGATTCTCGAGGACGGACGCAAGGTCCGAGTCTTCAAATCGAACGGCGAAGTCGTTGACGTTTGAGCCAGACAGTCATGTCCAGATTACAGGCAGAGTACCGCGAGCGCATCGTTGGCCAGCTCATGGAGCGATTCGGTTACAGCACCCTGATGCAGGTGCCGCGGATCGAGAAGATCACGCTCAACATGGGTGTGGGAGAAGCGATTGCCGACAAGAAGGTCATGGACAATGCGGTCTCCGACCTGCGCAAGATCTCGGGGCAGCAGCCCATCGTGACCAAGGCGCGCAAGTCGGTGGCGGCTTTCAAGATCCGCGAGGGTTGGGCCGTCGGTTGCAAGGTCACGCTGCGACGGGAGCGCATGTACGAATTTCTGGACCGGCTGATCAATGTCGCCATCCCGCGCATCCGCGATTTCCGCGGACTGAGCGCCAAGTCGTTCGATGGGCGCGGAAACTACAGTATGGGGGTGAAGGAGCAGATCGTTTTCCCGGAGATCGATTACGACAAGATCGATGTCCTGCGCGGTCTGGATATCGTCATCACGACCAGTGCGCCTACCGATGAGGAAGGGCGGGCGCTGTTGGAGGCATTCAAGTTCCCCTTCAGGAGCTGAGAGCGCGATATGGCAAAGAAGAGCATGTTGGAGCGCGAGGTAAAACGCGCAAGAACCGCAGCCAAGTATGCGGACAAGCGCAAGGCGCTCAAGGCGATCGTCAACGATCGCAACGCGGGCCAAGACCAGATCGACGAAGCCCTCGCCAGTCTGCAGAAGCTGCCGCGGGACGCCAGCCCCAGCCGTCAGCAGCGCCGTTGCCGGGTGAGTGGGCGCCCACATGCCGTCTACCGCAAGTTCGGGCTGAGCAGAAACAAGCTGCGTGAGGCCGCCATGCGGGGGGATGTGCCCGGGCTCGTAAAGGCCAGTTGGTAGGGCGCGGACGGGCGTAATCGATTCGAGAAGTGGCCTGTAGAGGCTCGCCAGCGGTGAATCGAGTTGGTTCAATGACGGGTATCGCGCCGTAACGGCGGGCTGACCCGAGGAAATTCACATGAGTATGTCGGATCCTATCGCGGATATGCTGACCCGCATCCGCAACGGCCAGGCGCGTGGCAAGATCACCATCTCCATGCCGTCCTCGAAGCTGAAGGTGGCGATCGCCAGGCTGCTGGAGGAGGAGGGCTACTTGAGCGATGTGTCGCTGGAGTCAGAGGGCAACAAGCCGCAGTTGGTCATCAAGCTGAAATACCACCGCGGCAAGCCGGTCATCGAGCTTCTCAAGCGGGTCTCACGACCCGGCCTGCGCATTTATCGGGGAAAAGACGATCTCCCCAGAGTCATGGGAGGCCTCGGTGTGGCCATTGTGTCCACGTCCGGGGGGCTCATGTCCGATCGGGCGGCGCGCGAGGCGGGGCAGGGCGGCGAGATCCTCGCCTACGTTGCCTGAAGAGCGGGAGGCGAGAGATGTCACGTATTGCAAAGGCGCCCATCACCGTGCCGAAGGGGATTGCGGTGGAGATTTCCGGCCAGGAAGTCAGGGTCAAGGGAGCGAAGGGCAATCTTACCTGGAGCATTCACCCGAAGGTCAGGATAGCGCAGGAAGATGGGGAGCTGAAGGTTAGCCCGGTCGATGAGGCAAAGGAGTCCTGGGCCCTGGCGGGGACCACTCGCGCGCTGGTCAACAATATGGTGGTTGGTTGCGGAACCGGGTTCGAGCGAAAGCTGACCCTGGTCGGTGTCGGCTACCGCGCCCAGGCAAAGGGCAAGGTGTTGAATCTGAGCCTGGGATTTTCGCATCCGGTCGACTATCCGGTGCCCGAAGGCGTAGAGGTTGCGACCCCGTCGCCTACGGAGATCGTCGTGAGCGGTGCCGACAAGCAGCGGGTAGGTCAGGTCGCCTCGGAAATTCGCGGTTTTCGTCCGCCGGAGCCATATAAAGGCAAGGGCGTGCGCTACGCGAACGAGCAGGTCCTGCGCAAAGAGGCGAAGAAGAAGTAGGGGTATTGGGATGGACAAGAAACAAGCTCGTATACGCCGCGCCGCTCGGGCCCGTGCCAAGATCCGGGAGTTGGGTGTTCACCGGCTGTGCGTCTTCCGGACGCCGCGCCACATGTATGCCCAGGTCATCGAGCCAGGCGGCGGCAAGGTGGTCGCAAGTGCTTCGACCGTCGAAAAGCAGTACCGCCAGTCGAGCGAGGGGCCTTCGGGGAACACTACGGCCGCTGCTGCCATCGGCAAGGTCATCGCCGAGCGAGCCAGGTCGGCGGGCATCGAAAGTGTAGCATTCGACCGCTCGGGCTTTCGCTACCATGGGCGGGTGAAGGCACTTGCCGAGGCGGCGCGGGAAGGCGGACTCAAATTCTAAGGGCTGAAAGATGGCGAATTACAACCCCAAGCAGGAAGGTGACGACCTCCTCGAGAAGCTCGTAGCAGTGAACCGTGTCGCCAAGGTGGTCAAGGGTGGCCGGCAATTCGGCTTCTCTGCCTTGACCGTGGTCGGCGACGGCAAAGGTCGCGTCGGCTATGGTACCGGGAAGGCGCGTGAAGTGCCCGTCGCCATCCAGAAGGCGATGGAGGGCGCGCGCAAGAATTTGGTCGAGGTCAAGCTCAAGGGCACGACCCTGCAGTACCCCATGATGGGCCGCCACGGCGCGGCGAAGGTCTTCATGAAGCCGGCCTCGGATGGTACCGGCATCATCGCCGGCGGGGCCATGCGGGCAGTGTTCGAGGTGCTCGGTGTTCAGAATGTGCTCGCCAAATGCATCGGGACCAACAATCCGATCAACGTGGTCCAGGCAACCATCAAGGGCCTGGGGTTGATGACAGATGCCGAAAATGTGGCCGCCAAGCGTGGCAAGACGGTTGAAGAGATCCTGGGATAAGGGTCCCACGGGGGTAAGCGATGGCTGACAAGAAGCGGATGAAGGTTACCCTGGTGCGTGGCCTCGGGGGGCGACTGGCAACGCATAAAGCGTGCGTCCAGGGTCTGGGACTGCGGCGTATGCATCAGGTCGTGGAGGTCGAGGACACGCCGGCTACGCGCGGCATGGTGAGAAAGGTCTCGTACATGGTCAAGGTTGTGGAGGAGTCCGCGGATGCGCCTCAATGACATCAAGCCTGCGGCGGGTAGTAAGCGCGCCCCCAAGCGCGTCGGCCGCGGTATCGGCAGCGGCCTCGGCAAGACCTGCGGCCGCGGGCACAAGGGCCAGAAGGCCAGATCCGGCGGCTATCACAAGGTCGGCTTCGAGGGCGGTCAGATGCCGTTGCAGCGTCGCCTCCCGAAGGTGGGCTTTCGCTCTCGAACGGCATTGATCAGCGATGAAGTTCGCCTGCATGAGCTGGCACGAGTCGAGGGCGATGTCGTCGATTTGGCTTCATTGCGAAAGGCCGGCTTGGTATCCGGGAAGATCAAACGGGTCAAGATCATCTCCTCGGGTGAGATCGATCGCGCATTGACGGTACGCGCTTTGGGCGTCACCAAGGGCGCCCGCGCTGCGATCGAGGCTGCCGGGGGCACGATCGAGGACTGAAGGGCAAAGCGCACTACTCCCGATGGCAGGAAATACCTCTTCGATGGTCGGCGCCCTCGGCGGCATGGGGCGGCTCACCGAGCTGCGCCAGCGACTGCTGTTTCTGCTCGGGGCCCTGCTCGTGTATCGCATCGGAACCTTCATCCCCGTCCCCGGTGTGAACCCGGAGGCACTGGCCCAACTGTTCGAGCAGAATCAGGGTTCGATCCTGGGCATGTTCAACATGTTCTCGGGCGGTGCCCTGAAGCGCGCCAGCCTCTTCGCATTGGGGATCATGCCCTACATCTCGGCATCCATCATCCTGCAGCTGATGACGTCCGTGATTCCGAAGCTCGAGCAGCTGAAGAAGGAGGGCGAAGCGGGGCGGCGCAAGATCACCCAGTACACCCGCTACGGCACTGTAATCCTGGCGACCTTCCAGGCGATCGGTATCTCCATCGCGCTGCAAGGACAGTCGGTCGGAGGCTCGGCGATCGTAGTGACGACCGGCTATGGATTCGTGATCACGGCGACGATATCTCTCGTCACCGGTACCATGTTCCTGATGTGGCTCGGCGAGCAGATCACGGAGCGAGGTATCGGTAATGGCATCTCGCTCATCATCTTTGCCGGTATCGTAGCCGGACTGCCCAGAGCAATCGGGGGTACCCTGGAGCTGGTGCGCACCGGGGAGATGAACGCCCTCGCCGTATTGGCCCTGTTCGTGGTCGCCTTGGGTGTTACAGCCTTCGTGGTTTTCGTCGAGCGGGGTCAGCGGCGGATAACGGTTAATTACGCCCGCCGCCAGCAGGGACGCAGGCTGATGGCGGCACAGAGCAGCCACCTGCCGTTGAAGCTGAATATGGCCGGGGTAATCCCGCCCATCTTCGCCTCGAGCATCATCCTTTTCCCTGGGACACTGGGCCAGTGGTTCGGGCAATCGGAGAACTTCCGCTGGCTGGTGAACATCACGAGCAAGCTCTCCCCCGGTGAGCCGATCTACGTCATTACCTATGCCGTGGCGATCATCTTTTTCTGCTTCTTCTATACGGCGCTGGTGTTCAACGCCAAGGAGACGGCCGACAATTTGAAGCGCTCCGGTGCCTTCATCCCGGGTATCCGTCCGGGAGAACAAACGGCGCGTTATATCGACACGGTGATGACACGGCTGACCGCGGCGGGTGCCATCTATATCACGGCCGTGTGCCTGCTGCCCGAGTTCCTGATCGTCGGCTGGAATGTCCCCTTCTACTTTGGTGGCACATCGCTGTTGATCGTGGTGGTGGTGGTCATGGACTTCATGGCCCAGGTACAGGCTCACCTGATGTCGCACCAGTATGAAGGTCTGATGAAAAAGGCCAATCTCAAGGCGCCCGGCGCCGGTATCATCCGTTGAGATGTTGTTGGGTATTGTATTGCCCTACACCTGAGCTGTTGAGGAAGAGAAATGAAAGTCAGGGCTTCGGTAAAGAGGATATGCCGCAACTGCAAGATTATCCGGCGTAACGGGATAGTTCGCGTGATCTGTAAAGATCCGAGGCACAAGCAACGTCAAGGCTGATGCCGGGATATTGCGCTTTTCGTTATATGTGATAAACTTCCCCGTTTCCCAACGGTTCGGACTGAATAGACTTGGAGGCTGATCCGCATGGCCCGTATAGCCGGTGTCAACATTCCCGACAGGAAGCATGCCGTGATCGCCTTGACGTCGATTTACGGTATCGGACGTACCCTTGCGGCACGAATCTGCGATGCGACCGGTGTCGCGACCGATGCGAAGATCAGGGACCTCTCCGAGGATGAGATCGACAAGCTACGTGCGGAGATCTCCAAGTATACGGTGGAAGGCGATCTGCGCCGTGAAGTTTCGATGAATATAAAACGGCTGATGGACCTGGGATGTAACCGGGGAATCCGCCATCGTCGTGGCCTTCCTTTGCGTGGTCAGCGTACCCGCACCAACGCGCGTACACGCAAGGGACCGAGACGCCCGATCAAGAGATAGGAAGCCGGAGCGCGGGAGCGCTCGACAGGTTCGTGGAGCTGATAATCGATGGCAAAACCGACTCGGACTAAGAAAAAGGTCAAGAAACAGGTGGCGGACGGAGTTGCCCACGTCCACGCCTCCTTCAACAACACCATCATTACCATTACGGACCGTCAGGGAAATGCCCTCGGCTGGGCGACTGCCGGCGGCTCCGGATTTCGCGGCTCGCGCAAGAGCACGCCCTTTGCAGCCCAGGTTGCGGCGGACCGCGTGGGCCAGGCCGTCAAGGAATACGGTTTGAAGAACCTGGACGTGAACGTCAAGGGGCCGGGACCTGGAAGGGAGTCGGCGGTTCGCGCCCTCAATAATGCCGGTTTCAAGATCACGAGCATCACCGACGTGACACCCATTCCGCACAACGGCTGCCGTCCGCCGAAGAAGCGGCGCGTGTGAAGCGAATTTCGTCGGATGAGAATCCTGCTCCCAAGCTCGCCGGGCCGGATCCGGTAAGGCGTTACTTCTCCATCGCCCGAGGGCCGAAAGGCTGAGAGATATGGCAAGGTATACAGGTCCTACATGCAAGTTGGCGCGACGAGAGGGGACGGATCTCTCCCTGAAGAGCCGCGCCCGCTCCTTGGATACCAAGTGCAACTTGGAAAAGGCGCCGGGCCAGGCGGGGGATCGTCGGCGGCGGATTTCCGATTATGGCCTTCAATTACGCGAGAAGCAGAAAGTGCGGCGCATTTACGGCGTCATGGAAAAGCAGTTCCGTAATTACTACAAGAAGGCGGCCGGCAGCAAAGGAGCCACCGGCGAGAACCTGCTGCGACTGCTCGAACGTCGCCTCGACAATGTGGTGTACCGGATGGGCTTCGGCGCGACCCGCGCGGAGGCACGTCAGTTGGTGAGCCACAAGGGCATATTGGTCAACGGCAAGACCGTCAATGTTCCGTCCTTTCAAGTCAGCGAAGAGGACCGGGTCGAGGTTCGGGAAAAGGTCAAGAAACAGGTCCGTATCCAGAACGCTCTGGCCTTGGCGGAGCAGTACGGGTTCGCCGATTGGATCGAGGTCGACACCAACCTCCTCAAAGGTGTCTTCAAGCGTACTCCGGACCGAGAGGACCTCCCGCCGGATATCAATGAATCGCTGATTGTGGAGTTGTATTCCAAGTAAGGGGGTCAGAGGGTTCTTGCATGGCTGATGCTGTTAGCGATTTTCTAAAGCCGCGTATCGTAAAGGTCGATCCGGTCGACGGGAGCCGCAGTCACGCCCGGATCTCGCTGGAGCCGCTGGAGCGGGGCTTCGGCCATACGCTGGGTAATGCTCTGCGCCGTATCCTGCTCTCCTCGATGTCCGGGTGCGCCGTCACCGAGGTCGAGATTCAGGGAGTACTCCATGAGTACACCACCTTGGAGGGCGTCCAGGAGGATGTGCTGGAGATCCTTCTCAACCTCAAGGAGCTTGCGATCTCGCTCGAAGGGAAGGACGAGGCGACCTTCACCCTCTCCAAGAGCGGACCTGGACCGGTAACGGCAGGCGACATTGCCCTCGATCACACGGCGGAGATTGCCAACCCCGAACTGGTCATCGCCAATCTCACGGGCGGGAGCGAGCTCAGCATGACGCTCACCGTTCGCCGTGGTCGTGGCTACGAGCCGGTCACCCAGCGAGAGTCGGAGACGGGGGATGAGCGACCCATCGGCAAGCTGCCGTTGGATGCCTCCTACAGTCCGGTACGGCGTGTGGCGATCGACGTCCAGTCAGCCCGTGTCGAGCAACGTACGGATCTGGATCGTTTGGTCATCGACCTGGAAACAAACGGGACTATCGATCCCAAGGGTGCGATCCAGAAGTCCGCGGCTATCCTGCAGGACCAGCTCTCCAGCTTCGTCGCATTGGAAGGCACCCAGCCGATCGATGCCGCCGGCGAAGAAGAGCATGAGAAACCGCCGATCGACCCGATCTTGCTGCGTCCGGTCGATGATCTGGAGCTCACCGTACGTTCGGCGAACTGCCTAAAGGCCGAGAACATCTATCTCATCGGAGACCTGATCCAGCGTACGGAGGTGGAGCTCCTCAAGACCCCGAATCTCGGCAAGAAATCGCTTACCGAGATCAAGGATGTGCTGGCAACCCGCGGGCTATCCCTCGGTATGCGGCTCGAGAACTGGCCGCCGGACAACATCGACGAGCTAGCCGTAAAATAAGATCGAGTAGACAAGCATGCGTCATCGCAAAGCCGGAAGGCATCTCAATCGCACCAGCTCGCACCGGGACGCCATGTTCCGCAACATGGCGAGCTCGCTCTTTCGGCACGAGCTCATCAAGACGACACTGCCAAAGGCGAAGGAGCTGCGGCGCGTTGCTGAGCCCTTGATCACGCTGGCCAAGACCGACTCCGTGCACAAACGGCGTTTGGCCTTTGCACGTCTGCGCGACAAGGAGATGGTCGGCAAGCTCTTCGTCGAGCTGGGGCCGAGGTACGAGACCCGCCCGGGCGGCTACCTTCGCATCCTCAAGTGCGGCTATCGGGCGGGAGATGCAGCGCCCATGGCGTACGTGGAGTTGGTGGACCGGCCGATCACGGAGAGCGACGAAGACGACGGGGATTGATGCGCCGTCTTTCCGTATCTGAAGAACCGGGCTTTTGCCCGGTTTTTTGTTTCTACTCGAGCTCGGGTTGTGCTCAACAAGAGCAGTTGAACCGCCAAGGCGCCAAGATAGCCAAGTTTTCCAAGGAAAATTCCCGAATACGGTGATCGCCATACGGGTGGAAGCCTTGCTTCGATTATCGTAACTACTCACCCGTCTCCGCATAGATCTGCCCGGAAAGGGCCATTTGGATAGCGACCAGCGGATTGTAACCTTGGTTGGCCATGGTCTGCAGGTAGCTAGAGAT
>Ga0315540_10000229_pt1 | contig 31045 bp, 24 predicted proteins | sample SalMarSW160110MG_FD_203677 | JGI IMG/M metagenome (GOLD analysis project Ga0315540, IMG submission 203677) | Salt marsh sediment microbial communities from the Plum Island Ecosystem LTER, Massachusetts, United States - Salt Marsh Sediment SW1601-10 ...
TGTGCGGGCTCGATTGCTCGCCTCCTCGCGGTCGCGCTCATCCTCCACACTTGCGAACCGGCAAGTCGGACCACCGGAGGCGCTCTGCACGGGACGGAACAGCGGATCTGCACTGGCATCCGCTGCCAGTTGCAAATCATCCGGGTCGAAGCGGGCGAGCAGCCGCTCCAGGTCTCGAAATGGGAGCAGCCGGCGCCCGCGCAGAAAAATCGACAGGCCAGTACCCGAGAGTCCCGCCCCGAGGATCAGGCCCATGGCTACCCGCATTTCCCACAGGGCACTCGCTTCGGCGGCGGCCCACAGGGCGGTATGGACCCGCATTTCGCTTTGCCAGACGTCGTTCAAGAGGCTCAGCGCCCGGGGTAAAGAGTGGTCCACGCCGAGTGCCGTGTCCGACACCAGTGCTCGGGCACGGGCCAGCCGATCGGCGTTGCCATCGGCCAATAAGTGCGGGTCGACGGTGATGCCGTCCAGCTCGGAACGTACCCTTCCCAGGTGCAATGGCTCACCGCTCAGCTTCCGGGCCCACTCGTGGCCGAGGGTCTCCACGGCCTGCTGCACACGGTTCACAAGGGCAAGGTGCGACTCCAACGCCTGCATACGCCGCAGGCTGCCCAGGCTCAACAGGCCCAAGATTACGAGGGCGATCATCAGGATCAGGACGCCAGCCAGGATCAGGCGCCGGGGCAGGTGGCCCGGGTCCGGACGCACGAAGACCGGACTCAGGGCAGTTGCGGGCTGGCTCGGTCGGGGTGCCGGCATGATAATGAAAATCAACCTGCGGCCATTCGCTATCGGGATCTGACCTCGGTAGGTCAGCTTCTCCCGCGCACCAATCGAGGATCGGCTCGCTTGCGGCTGCGGAAGACCTTGCCGACGAGGCACGGAGGGTGGGAAGCCTGCCGCATCGATATGTCGAGCAACAGCCATGCCGTCTCGCCAAGACCCTGACTCGAATGATCGTCCATGATCTTGCTCAGCGAGCTGGCCGATTTGAGCCGGGGGAAGTGAGCCGATGGGGTATAAGGCCCGGCTGAGGTGTACACTGGTCCGCGGCGGGCAGACGCCTCAATCGCTGGTCTTGAGCCCGTACTTCTGCACCCGGTATCGCAGCTTCTCGCGGGTGGTGCCCAGCACCCGCGCGGTGAGGCTGACGTTGTCGCCGTTGCGTGCCAGCGCCTCGGCCAGGATGCGCCGCTCCATTTCGTCCAGTCCCAGGCTGCCGTCCAGCGGCAGACACAGGAGCTCGCCGTCGCAGCGGGCCGTGGCGGGCGCCTCTGTGCTCCCCGCCTCCCCCAGGTACAGCCAGCGCTCGGGAAAGACCGGCCCGTCCGCCAGCAACACGCAACGCTCCACCAGGTTGCGCAGCTCGCGCACGTTGCCGGGCCAGTTGTAGGCCGCCAAGCGCCGCCACACGCCGGCGGGCACCCGCTCTACCCGCTGCCCGGAGCGGGCGTTGAGCTCGCCGATGAACAGCGGCAGCAGGTCTTCGAGGTCTTCCTTGCGCCCGCGCAGCGGCGGCAGCTCCAGGCGAAAGACCGCCAAGCGATGGAACAGGTCGGCACGGAAGCTGCCCTCGCGCAGCTGCGCCTCCAGGTCCCGGTTGGTGGCAGCGATCACCTGCAGGTCGACTTCCAGCTCGTGCTCGCCCCCGACCCGACGCACCCGCCTATCTTCGATGGTGTTGAGCAGCTTGGCCTGCAGGTCCGTCTCGAGCTCGCCGATCTCGTCCAGAAACAGGGTGCCGCCGCTGGCCTGCTCGATCAGCCCGCGCCGCCGACCCTTGGCACCCGTAAAGGCCCCGGCCTCGTGTCCGAACAGCTCGTCTTCCATCAGCTCGCGCGGCAGGGCCGCGCAGTTGACCTCCACCAGGGGCCCTCCGGCCCGCGGCCCGCCGTGATGCAGGATGCGAGCGACCAGACCCTTGCCGGTGCCGGTCTCGCCGGTGATCACGAGCGCCGAGAAGGGTACCTGGGCGAGCCGCTGGAGCATCTCGCGCACTTGGCGTGCCGCCACGCTCCTGCCGACGAAGGCATCGGGGCCATAACGGTTACCGCGGGCGCGCTCTTCGTCCTGCAGCCGGCGCTGTGCACGGGCGCTGCGCGCCGCTCCGGCCACGATCAACTGCAGCCGCTCCGGATCACAGGGCTTTTCCAGGAAGTCGAACGCACCGAGCTTGAGCGCCCGCACCGATTCGGGCACCCCTCCGTAAGCGGTCAGGAAGATCCATTCCCCCGCCACCCCCTTTGCCCGAACCTTCTGGAGCAGGTCCATGGCGTTGCCGTCCGGCAGGCTCATGTCCGAGAGCACCACCAGGGGCTCGAGGTTGCGCACCACCAGCAGCTGTTCTGCGCGCGCCAGATCCGGCGCCAATACCGCGTCCCAGCCGGCCTCGGCGAATTCCTCGCGCAGCTCCGAGCCGAGCAGCACCTCGTCCTCGATGACCAGCAGGGTGTCAGCCATGCCCTTCACCGTCTCCTTCGCCAGCGACCGCACAAGGCAGGTGCAGCGTGACACGCGCCCCGCGTCCCTCGCGGTTGGACAGCTCCAGCTCGCCGCCATGATCGCGCGTGAAGCGACGCACCATGGCCAGACCCAGTCCGGTGCCCCCGGCCCGTCCCGTGGCAAAGGGTCGCACGCCGGTGCGGAGCATCTCTTCGGGAAAGCCGGGGCCCTCGTCCTCCACCCACAGCAGCAGCTGCCCCGGCCCGGGCCGAGCGACCACGGTGACCTGTCCGTCACCCTCCTGGACCTGGATGGCATTCAGCAGAAGGTTCAGCAGCGCTTGCCGCAGCCCTGCCTGAGGCAGGACGCACTCCATGCCCTGGGGAATGTCGGCTACCAACCGAGTCCCCTGCGGCGCCTGATAGCGGACCAGGGCCAGCAGATCGCCTACCAGGGCGGCAAGATGCACCTTTGCCGGCGCTTCGGGCCGATAGCTGGCCGCTTCGACCTGCTCGGTGAGCAGACCGTTGAGGCGCTTGAGCTCGGCGATCACCGCCTCCGCGCGTGCCGCCTGGCTCTTGTCCTGAAGGTTGCGGCGCAGCTTGCTGCAGGCCATCTGGATGCCCGCCAGGGGATTGCGCAGCTCGTGGGCCAGCCCCGCCGAGACCGCTCCGACCGCCGCCAGGCGCTCTGCCCTTGCCAGCTCCCGGCTCTGGGACAAGAGGGCCTCGGTTGCCTGGCGCACCTCCTGCTCCAAGGTGTGCTCCCGAGCGCGGTGCCCCGATTCCAGGGCCCGCAGCCGTGAGACCAGCTCGTTGTAACTGCGAAACACCGGCTGTACCAAAGCGGACGCATCGTTCAGGGCGCTGTCGGCCACCGGACGATAATCCCGCGCCGCCAGCCGTTCGAGCAGGTCGCCGAGGTTGTCCAGGGGGCGCTTGACGCGTACCCACAGCAGCAACAGGAGAGCGCTCCCCGCCAGGGGCAGCACGATGAGCAGGGCCACGGCCAAGTGCAGCTCCGTCTCCGTGCTCCGGGCGACCTGAGCCCACAGCAGCTCGTGGTGCTCACGCTCCGCGTACAGGACGGTACGCAGCTCGGACAGGGTCTCGAACAGGACATCCACCGGCTTGGCCGGGAGCTGGTCGAGGAGGCGAGCGACGTGGTGCAGCCGCTCCCGCGTCAGGGGATGCATCTGACCCTCCAGGGCGGCGACCTCCCTTACATCCTTGCGCAGCCGCTCCAGTTGTGCCGGCTCGATACGGGCACCGCGCAGACCTTCGACCAAGGTCTGCTCCATGCTCAGCCCCAGGTCCTGGATACGGGCGATGTGGGTAAGGTGGGCCTCGATCGGGCGAATGCGCTCCAGATCGCGCCAGGACACCGCCACCAGTCCGGCCAGCACCGCCAGCACCAGCAGCGAGGCCAAGCCGAGCGGCAACCAGAACAGACGCCGCATCCGCAGGCCAAAGGGGGTGGGCAGGGCGGCTAACTCTGTCACCGGCGCATCCAGGCCGAGCTCGCCAGCAAAGCCCTCGGGCTTCTGTTCATATTGTTCGGGGGAAAAGTGCAATGGAAGAGCTGCCAAAGATCTGGGCAATTCTCGTGCCGGATGCCATTGGCACTTGGGATCATGCCCATGGGACCAGTCGAGCCGCTCCAGAGGCAATGAAATGTCGCCTCTGTGCCTGTGAATAATTCGGGCGCCGTAGCGAGGTCGTACTGACGCGAAACGGATTTTCGGCCAGAATCACCCGCTCGCTCCAGATGAGCGAGATAATAGCGCCGCAAATCCCCGGTGTCTCTCCTTGTCCCGTCGTGTCCCTGTTGCGGGTCGAGACTCGAAAGCCACCGGCAGGATCAGGCACGTTTCTCGCGTAGGCCGGTTGGGGCGCATTGTCCCCAGGGGCACTTTCCCTTCCCTACGAATGCGATATTCTCTCAGGAGCAAGCCGAATGAATTCATCCGTCCACTGGATCTCCAATTACGGCTGGCTGTTGCTGCCTTTGCTGGTGGTCGGCGCCTATTTCCTGATGCGGCCCCGCCCGAACGCAGAGTCACCATCCACGCCGGCTCGAGCGCCAACGGGGGGGAGCCCCGCCGATGCCGGCCGCGGCTCACCCCAACCGCGGCAGGCTGCCTTCTGGTGGGTGCTGCTTATGCTCCTGCTGCTGTGGGATGTCTCGTCCTTCTTCTACGACCGCCATACCCCTCCAGTAGCCAAGATCCCTTACAGCGCCTTCGTCGAACAGGTCGGGGCCGGGAATGTGAGTCAAGTGGCAATCCAAGGCAGCCAGATCACAGGCAAGCTCGTGAAGGCCCGGGATTGGAACCCCCACACCGGACTCTTGTCGACGGCACCCGTGACCGAGCCCATGCCAGGAGCCAAGCTTCCAAAGCCTGCACCGGAGGCGTCAAAGCCACCCGAGGCCAAAACCACGTCTTCCGGCACATCCTCCAAAGGGTATCCAACGCCCGGAACGACCAGAGCCCCGAGCAAACCGGCGACCAAGCCGGTTTCCGTAACCCTGTTCGAGACCGTTTTCCCGAGCTCGGTCGGCGACCCGGACCTGCTGCCGCTCCTGGAGGACCACAATGTGGAGATCGTGGCTGCCCCGAAGGCGCCTCGCTGGATGAGCAGCTTCCTGAGCGGGCTGCTCCCAACCTTGCTGCTGGTGGGCTTCTTCTGGTGGATGGGACGACGCGCCATGAACCAGCAGCAGAGCATCTTCGGCGCCGGCAAGTCCCAGGCACGCCGCTTCGTCAAGGAAGACAATCCCTCGGTGACCTTCGCCGACGTGGCCGGGGCCGATGCGGCCAAGGCCCAACTGCTGGAGATCGTTTCCATCCTGAAGGCCCCGGACCGCTACCATTCTCTCGGCGCACGCATCCCTCGCGGTGTGCTCCTGGCCGGTCCTCCGGGCACCGGCAAGACCCTGCTGGCCCGGGCCGTGGCCGGTGAGGCGGGCGTGCCCTTCTTCACCATCAGCGGATCCGAGTTCGTGGAGATGTTCGTGGGCGTTGGCGCCAGCCGGGTGCGCAACCTCTTCAAGGAGGTCAAGGCGGCGGCACCGGCGATCCTGTTCGTGGACGAGCTCGACGCCGTGGGCCGGCGCCGCGGGGCCGGCCTGGGCATGGTGAACGACGAGCGCGAGCAGACGCTCAACCAACTGCTCGTGGAGATGGACGGCTTCGACGAGCGCACCAGCGTCATCGTGCTCGCCGCCACCAACCGTCCCGACGTGTTGGACCCAGCCCTACGCCGCCCCGGGCGCTTCGACCGGGACGTCAGCGTAGGCCTGCCCGACCTGCAGGGACGGCGCGGCATCTTGGGCATCCACACACGTTCACTGGTGCTTGATCAGGACGTCGACCTGGACCGGGTGGCGGGCATCACCATGGGGATGAGCGGCGCCCAGCTCGCCAACCTGTGCAACGAGGCGGCCCTGGTGGCCGCAGGAGAGGACCACGAGCGCGGCTGCCGAGCCGATTTCGAGGCCGCCCTGGACCGTATCGTTCTCGGCGACGTGCGCCCCCTGGCTTTGGACGAGGCCACACGGCGGGTCATCGCCTACCACGAAGGCGGGCACGCACTCGTGGCCTGGCTCACCCCCGAGGCCGACCCGGTGCACAAGGTCACCATCGTGCCCCACGGCATGGCGCTGGGGGTCACCGCCCAGCGTCCCGACGAGGACCGCTACAACCTCTCGCGTCCCTACCTGATGGCGCGCCTGGCGGTGATGTTGGGCGGGCGCAGCGGCGAGGAGATCGCCATTGGCGAGGTCACCACCGGAGCCGAGAACGACCTGCTCCAGGCGACCCACCTGGCCCGGCGTATGGTCACCTCATGGGGCATGAGCGAGCTGGGGCTCGCGGCCTACGACTCCTCCGGAGAGGACCGCTTTCTGGGCTACGAGCTCGGCCAGGGCCGTACCTACAGCGAGGATACCGCCAGGCGTATCGACCAGGCGGTGAGCCTCCTCCTCGAGGAACGGCATGGGACGGTGCGCCGTATGCTGGCAGAGGCCCGCGAGCGGCTGGACCGGCTGGCGGAGGCACTGCTGGAGCGGGAAACGGTGGAGTTCGACGAGCTGGAGCAGCTGCTGGGGCCGCGTCCGGCTTGACGCGGCCTGCATTTATACACACTTCTCGAGTCTAATCTTGCTCGCCATCGGAGTCATCGTCGGGGCCATCGTCTCCGGTAGCGGCCAAGTCACCGTACCCCAGATGATGTGCGCCGGTTTCCGACTGACCATCCTCGCCGTCTTGCTGATCATGCTTTACCTGCCCTGGGTGCTCCATCTGGTCCTCGGTTGACGGCAGCCGGCGGTGCGTCCCGGCGATCGACCTGCTTCAGGGTACGGATCAGCCGGCGTCCAGCAGCACCCCGAGAACGAGCATCAGCGCCACGCCGAGCATCAGCGATCCCGTGGCGACGGTCTTGTGGCCCTTGCGATGGGTCTCGGGAATGATCTCGGCGCTGATGATGTAGAGCATGGCACCGCCGGCAAAGCCCAGGATCAGGGGCAGAAGGGCGGCAGCGACCCAGGCGGCGCCGGCACCGATCAGTCCGCCCACGGGCTCCACCAAGCCGGTGAGAAAGGCGATTCCCGCGCTCAGGTGGCGACTGTAACCCGCGGCCATGAGGGCGGCGGCCACTGCCAGGCCCTCGGGTACATTCTGAATGCCGATGCCGATCGTCAGGGCGGCACCTGCGGCGAAATCGCCGCTCGCGGCGCCGACGCCGACGGCCATTCCCTCCGGGAAGTTGTGCAGGGTGATGGCGATGACGAACAGCCACAGACGGGCGAGCTTGCCCGCGTCCGGACCCTCGCGGCCCGCGTGGAAATGCTCATGAGGCGCGTAGCGATGGATGGTCCAGATCACCGCGCCACCCAGCAGCATGCCGGCGACGACCAGGGTCACGGCGATACCCGGACTGCCGTATCTCTGCTCGCCGTACTCGAGCCCGGGCTGCAGCAGGGAGTAGAAGGAGGCGGCCAGCATGATGCCGGCGGCTCCCGAGAGCAGCGCGTCCTCCGTGCGCGGTTTGAGCTCCCGGATGCCATAGATGAGCACGGCGCCCACGCCGGTGCCGAGGCCGGCGGCCAGGCTGGCGAGGGCGCCGGTGAGGATCGGGTGCAGATCGGTCATGCTCGTCGACAGGATGTTTGTGGTTATGCGATTGCTGTGCAGCGTTGCGAGAGGGTGTGTGCCTTGGCGGTTCAAACTGCCGAATTCAGGCTCAAGGCGTTCAAGGCGCTCGACGAAATGATACCCGGCCTTCGCCATCCCCTCGCGCTCGTAGAACCGATGTGCGTCCTGCCGCTGGATCCCGGAATCGAGATGCAGTTGGCCACACCCCTGCTCCCTCGCATGGATGCGTAACCAAGCCAGGAGGATTGATCCGCAGCCCATGGAGCGCCTCTTGGGCAGGGTTACCAGGTCGTCGACGTAGAGGTAGCGCCCCCAGGCCAGGCTCGCGCCGATCCGGAAGCCGGCCACGGCGACCGTTGTTCCTTCGTCTCGTAGGGCGACCAGGCGATAGCCATCGGCCACCAGAGCCAGCACCCGGACAAGGAATGTCTCCTCTAGGATGTGGGGACGCAGCTCGCGCATGACCCGAAAGCAATTCGCGATCTCTTCGTGGGTTGTTGCTAAGGCGATCTCCATTGACATTCTCCGTGTCGTGCCCCGATCGGACTCCACCGGGTAGGGCGCGCGCTCTACCCTCGGGGTCTGTACCGAACCGGTTGGATCAACGTCGGTACAGGGCCTGCAGCTCCGCGACGCCGAGCTCATGGGCTTTGAGCATGTGGCTCACCGAGGCTGGGGAGCTGTGCGGATCGATGTCGAGGTGTGCCACATCCAAGGCGAAGACCTTGAACTGGTAGCGGTGCGCCTTGTCGCCTACCGGTGGGCAGGGACCACCATAGGCTTCCGTGCCGAAGTCGTTGCGGTGCTCGATGCTGCCCGCGGGGGCCAGTCCGGCGGCCGGATTGCTGGCACCGCTCGGCAGCTCCCGAACGCCGGACGGGATGTCCAGGAGGATCCAGTGCCACCAGCCGTGGCCGGTGGGTGCATCCGGATCGAAGACCGTGACGGCGAAGCTCTCGGTGCCGGCTGGTACGTCGCTCCAGGCGAGCTGCGGTGATCTGTTGCCGCCGTCGCAGCCGTACCCCTTGTATACCTGGGCCATGGGGATGAGCTTACCCGGCTGGATGTCGCTGCTGTTGAGCTCGAAGCCCTGGACGAGCGGGGCCGCAGCAAGTGCCGCTGCTGCTAAGAGGGGTTTGATCGGTTTCACGGGCGATCTCCCTTTATTGATGCTGTCATGGAGAATATAGCGTCAGCTCAACTGGAACAGCTGGTCCAACAGGGCATCGACCTTGATCTCTTCACCGCTGAGCGCCATCGCCAACAGCTCGCCACAGATGACCGGCAGCTCCAGTACCACGTCCGGACGCACATGGCGCATACGACCCATGTTGGCCGCATCGCTGACAGCCACCAGGGTGCGCACCCGTTCGTTGGCACCCTTGGCGGCGAGCACCACGAAGGCATCGAAGCCTTGCAACAGCCCGGCGATTTCCTGGGCGGGGAAAGACGCGAACGAGATCAAAATTCATGCAGTAGAAGGCCCTCACTTCTTCCTCGACTGGCCCTCCCACTCGATGGTTACAGCATCGCCTTCAGAACAAAGAAGTTGTGGTTGTGATTCGCCATGACCGCCAAGCGATCAGGATCCGGAACATGCAGCTTCTTGCTATGAAAGGTCAAAATGTTCTTGCCTTGCAAGGACTTCATCGTGCGGTTCACGTGGACTTGCGTGAGGCCGCATGCGTCTGCGATGAGCTCTTGGGTCAAGGGTATGCGGACGGTATGAACATGCTGTGGGTCCTGCTCCCGCAACCGAACACGGTTGAACAGCTCCAGCAGGAGATAGGCAATGCGCTCCTCCGCACTGCGCCTGCCGAGACTGGCCAGATGTTCATAGGCTACGATCTCGTCATATGCCGTCAGCCAAGTCAATCGGACACCCAGCTCGAGGTGCTCTTTGAACATCGCAAGGAGGTCGGAGCGATTGAAGACGCAGAGGGCGACGGGCGTGAGGGCCCTCGCGGAGTGAAGCCGCTTTCCATCCCCCACATCGGCCTGAAAGCCGAAGAAGTCTCCAGGCAGCACGAAACGCAGAATCTGTCGTCCGCCGTCCGCGAGATTCTGGTACAGGTAAACCCAGCCGCTATGCAGGGTATAGACCTCCGTATTGGGGCTGCCTTGCCGAAAGATCGAGCTTCCCGCCTTCAGCTCACGGAACGCCCGGCGGAAAGACTGCGCCGCCGAGATCTCCTCCTGGCTCAAAGGCTGAAAGAGTGCGAGCTTGCGTACGCCACAGTCTTCGCAACGGACGGCTCTGTCGATCTCTCCGTGTTCACCGAATTGTTTCATTCTTGGAGCTTCGTTGGGCAGGAGGTGTAAGCGCAGGCAGAGATCCTTGACGAGGTATTTTACGCGAAGGTACGAAGTCGGCGAGCCCAATAGATCCGAAAGCAGATTTCTTGAATTTCGGGGGGCATATTTGCGCTGATCGGAATCGGTTGATTATCCTCTTGCCCATGCTGCGCCAAATCCTGGTCCTGTTGCTTATCCTGGTCTGTAACGCCCGTGCCCACGCCCAGGCACCGGTTCTGCGCTTGGCGACCTGGAACCTGGAGCACTTGGCGGCAGCCGCCGGCCACGGCTGCCGGCCCAGAGATGAGGCGGACTACGAGCGCTTGCGACATGAGGCAGCGCGGCTGAGCGCGGATGTGATCGCGCTGCAGGAGGTGGAAAATCAGGCGGCGGTAGCACGCGTATTCGACCCCGACACCTACGCGATCGAGATCTCGCAACAGCCGGATCGGGATCTGGGCACCTGCCGCCGGCATCGGAGCCGGAAGCGGACCATGCAGCGCACCGGCTTCGCGATCAACAAAGAGCGACTCGCAAGGCTGGGATTGACCTACCGACGCCTACCGGATTTCGAGGCCATCGATCTGGGCTCTCTACGCTGGGCGACCAGGATCCTGGTCGAGCCCACGGACGGCGGAGGAGAACCGATACAGCTGATGTCGCTTCACCTCAAATCCGGCTGCAGCTACGGCCGATTGGCTAGCAAGATCCGCCGGGACCAGTGCCGGCTTCTGCGGCGGCAACTGGGGGTCCTGGAGGAGTGGATCGACGCAAGGGCCGGTGCCGACGAGCCGTTCGTCCTGCTCGGCGATTTCAATCGCCAGCTCGACCAGCCCCGGGACGACTTCTGGGCCGACATCGACGACGGCACCCTGTGCGCATGGACACCGGATCCCGTCCTGGGGCGCAGGTGCCGACCCGGAACCAGTTACCCCGATGCGGACGCCGATCTGGTGCTGGCCAACGCCGGAGAACCCTTTCCCTATCCCTTCAACCCGCGCTATCCCTACGCCATCGACCACATCGTCTTCGACCCGGTGACCGCCCGAGGGATCGTGGCCGGGAGCTACCGAGTCCTGGGCTACGAAGGCGGCACACCGCCGCCTTCGGACCATCACCCGGTGGCGATCTCGTTTCGCCCGTAGAGTTCGACCAGCTCGCGGAGCTTGCCGGGAAGCTCGGGACGAACCAAGCTCCAGGAGAAGCGCCAGCTCCAGTTCCCCTCTGCCGTGCCCGGCAGGTTCATACGATGATCCCCGTCGAGACCCAACAGATCCTGCATCGGCACGATGGCCAAATGGGAGCGGGAGCCAAGGGCGCAGCGGACCAGGGGCCAGGGCATTTCCTCCTTCGGATGCCCCAGGTACCCGTCCACGTATCTGCGGGTCTTGTCATCCAACGACTGATACCAACCGAGAGTAGTGTCGTTGTCGTGGGTCCCGGTATAGGCCAGGGAGTCGCGGTCGTGGTGAAAGGGCAGGTAGGGGTTGGATGCCTCTCCGGAGAAGGCGAACTGCAGCACCTTCATGCCCGGCAGCCGATACTTCCTGCGTAAAGCGTCCACGGCCTCGGTAATGATGCCCAGATCTTCCGCGATCAGGGGCAGCTGCCCGAAACGCTGATGCAGACGTTCGAAGAGCTCGTCCCCCAGAGCCTTGACCCAGTGACCGTTGATCGCGGATTCCTCTTCCGCCGGAATCTCCCAGTAGGACTCGAATCCCCGGAAGTGGTCGATGCGCACCATGTCGAACAGCCGCATCTGGGTGCGGATCCGGTCCAGCCAGAAGCGAAATCCGTCCGCCTGCATCTGTTCCCAGCGGTAGAGGGGATTGCCCCAGCGTTGGCCCGTAGCCGAGAAGTAATCCGGCGGCACCCCAGCCACCACCCGCAGGTTGCCGTCCGCTCGCAGATCGAAATCCCGGGGACAGGCCCAGACCTCGGCACTGTCGTGGGCAACGAAGATCGGCATGTCTCCGAAGAGCTTGATGCCCAGGGAGTTGGCATGCCCCTTCAAGACCTGCCACTGGCTGAAGAACAGGAACTGCTCGTAACGGATGTACGCGAGGTCATTGGAGAGGCGCCGCTTCGCCCGCTCCATGGCATCGGGCTCGCGATGGCGCAGAGGGCGAGGCCACTCCCACCAGTGGGTCTGCTCATCTTCACGCAATGCCCGGAACAGGGCATAGTTGCCGAGCCAATAGGCGTTTTCCGTCTCGAAGTCGGCGAGTGCCTGCCGGTCCGCTGCCGCCGCCCGCTGTCGAAAACCGTCCCAGGAGCGCCGCAGCGCGGCGTCCTTGGTCTCGTCGGTGTCGTCCTCCGGCGCCGCCTGTAGCCAGCCGCGCTCGATCAGGGGCTCCAGGGCGATGAGCCGCGGGTTTCCCGCATGGACCGAGCTGGTCTGATAGGGCGAGCGGTCGGACTGGGTGGGTCCCACCGGCAGCATCTGCCAAACGGACATGCCGCAGTCAGCGAGAAAACGCAAAAAGTTGTGGGCCTCGGAACCGAGCGAGCCGCATGGCCCCGTTCCCGGCAGGGATGTCAGGTGCAGGAGAACACCGGCACGCCGATGATCGAGGCAATCGGCGGGGGCCTTTTCTTCGTTCAGCATCGTGGATTATCTGACATGGTTGACCTCCTGACCCAGCATCTCGGGTGTTACGAGCGTCACTCCGCCTTCGCTGACATAGAAGCCCTTCGCCATGTCGGCTTCCGGGTCCAGGCCCAGCGTCAGCCCCTCAGGGAGGTGGCAACCGCGGTCCACGATGCTACGGCGGATCTCGCAGTTCCGGCCTACGTCCACGTTCGGCAGGATCACCGAGTCCTTGACATAGGAATAGGAGTTCACCCGCACGTTGGGGAAGAGCAATGAATGCCGCACCAGGGCACCGGAAATGACGCTGCCACCGGCGACCATGGAGTCCACCGCCATTCCGCGCCGCTTCTCATCGTCGAACACGAACTTGGCCGGGGGAAGCTGTTCCTGGTAGCTCCAGATGGGCCAGTTGGCGTCGTAGAGATTGAGCGGAGGGGTCACGCCGATGAGCTCCTGGTTGGCCTCCCAATAGGCATCGACGGTACCCACGTCCCGCCAATAGGCCTGGCCTCCGCCGAGCACATCTCGGAAAGGATAGGCCATCACCCGGTACTTACCGATGATATCTGGGATGATGTCCTTGCCGAAGTCGTGGGTGGAGTTGGTCCTGTCCGCGTCCTTTATCAGCTGCTCGTACAGGAAGCCGCTGTTGAAGACATAGATGCCCATGGAGGCCAGGACCGAATCCTCTCGTCCGGGTAGCGGTCGCGGATCCTCGGGCTTTTCCTGGAAGCTGCGCACCCGATTTTCGGCATCCACCGAGATGACACCCAACTGCTTGGCCTGCTCCAGCGTCACTTCGATGCAGCCGATAGTCATATCGGCGGCCGTTTCCACATGATGGGCTACCATGGTGCCATAGTCCATCTTGTAGACGTGGTCTCCGGCCAGCACCAGCACATGGTCCGGGTCGTGGTTGCGGATGATGTCCAGATTCTGATAGACGGCGTCGGCGGTCCCCGAGTACCAGGCCTCCCCGGCGACGCGCTGCTGGGCCGGCCACAGCTCCACGAATTCCCCGAGCTCCCCGCTCAGGATGCCCCAACCCTTCTGGATATGCAGGATGAGGGAGTGGGCCTTGTACTGGGTCAGGACGCCGATGCGGCGGATGCCCGAGTTGACGCAGTTGGACAGGGTGAAATCGACGATGCGGAACTTGCCGCCGAAGGGAACCGCCGGCTTGGTCCGCCATCTGGTCAGATGCTTGAGACGGGAGCCGCGGCCACCGGCCAGAATGAGGGCCAAAGTATTTCGGGTCAGACGGCTGACGAAACGCGGACTCTTATCCGCCATAGATCACCTCCTCCCCCTTCTCGTAACGACGCCCGCGCCGTACCGGTGAGCCCTTGGAAGCCGGGCCCTTGGGTTGGCGAAGTCTGTACGGATCCGATCGGCGAGGCTCCCAGTGCCCGCCGAGCTAGACCCGCGGTCGCTTATGGTAACATCTTCCCCCACCCTCTCATGCGGTTTTCACAGCCGCAGTCGTCGTGCTACCACAGGATGTAGCCCTATGCCCGTCCGCTCGCCCAGCCGATCCGAGCTTCCGGACCCCCTCGTGCGCATCCTAGAGGCGCGCCATCACGACCCCTTCGAGGTCCTCGGTAGACATGTCGAGAACGACCTCTGCGTCGTCCGCGCTTTTCTACCGCGTGCGCAAAAGGTCCGCATCGTGGAGGCCGATATCGAGCTGAGGCGGATCGAGGGTACCGACCTGTTCGAATGGCAGGGAAGTGCACAAGAGATCCCGGACCGCTACCGCCTGGAATGGCAGGACGAGTCAGGAAATCGGCATGAACGGCACGATCCCTATTGCTTTCCACCCCAGCTCGAAGACTTCGACCTGTACCTGTTCGGCGAAGGCCGTCACTGGCATGCCTACCGATTTCTCGGGGCCCATCGACGCAGCGTCGATGTGGTGGACGGCGTGCTCTTTGCCGTCTGGGCACCCAACGCAGAGCGCGTCAGCGTGGTGGGGGACTTCAACGACTGGGACGGGCGGGTGTATCCGATGCGGGTACGGGGCGGTTCCGGCGTATGGGAGATCTTCCTCCCGGAAATGGGCGTCGGCGAGCTCTACAAGCTCGAGATCCGGGATCGCAACGGCAATATCCAGGTCAAGATCGACCCCTATGCCAGATCCTTTCAGGTGCGTCCGGACACGGCCGCCTACGTCTGCGATGAGAGCGGTTTCCAGTGGGGGGATGATGCCTGGCTGGTGGCCCGCACCGAGGCGGACTGGCAGCACCGCCCCATGTCGGTGTACGAGGTGCACCTGGGCTCCTGGCGCAGGGACGCCGAGGGGCGGTTCCTGAATTACCGGGAGCTTGCCGCGCAGCTCGCCGACTACGTGCTGCAGATGGGCTTCACCCACGTCGAATTGCTTCCCATCACAGAGCATCCGCTCGACGACTCCTGGGGCTACCAGGCCACCGGCTACTTCGCACCCACCAGCCGTTTCGGTACGCCGGACGATTTTCGCTGGCTCGTCGACTACCTGCACCGCAAGGGAATCGGCGTCATCCTCGACTGGGTGCCGGCCCACTTTCCACGGGACGCCTTTGCCCTGGCATGGTTCGACGGCTCCGCCCTCTACGAGCATGCCGACCCGCGCCTGGGCGAGCACAAGGACTGGGGAACGCTGATCTTCAACTTCGGGCGCAACGAGGTGCAGAATTTTCTCATTTCCAGCGCCCTCTACTGGCTCGAAGAGTTTCACATGGACGGACTGCGGGTGGACGCCGTCGCCTCCATGCTCTACCTGGATTACTCGCGCGAGGCCGGGGAGTGGATTCCCAACAAATACGGCGGCAACGAGAACCTGGAGGCGGTGGACTTTCTGCGCCGGCTCAACGTCGTCACCCACGAGCGGCATCCGGGCACCCTCATGATTGCAGAGGAGTCCACCGCCTGGCCCGCGGTGTCACGCCCCACCTACGTCGGCGGCCTGGGCTTCAGCATGAAGTGGAATATGGGCTGGATGCACGACACCCTTTCCTACATGTCCAAGGATCCGGTCTATCGCCACTTCCACCACGACCAGCTCACCTTCGGACTGCTCTACGCCTTCAGCGAGAACTTCGTCCTGCCCTTCTCCCACGACGAGGTGGTGCACGGCAAGGGCTCCCTCCTCGACCGCATGCCGGGGGACTCCTGGCAGAAGCTCGCCTCCCTGCGGCTGCTCTACACCCTGATGTTCACCTATCCGGGAAAGAAGCTGCTGTTCATGGGCTGCGAGCTCGGACAGGGCCGGGAATGGGACTTCGCCGGTGAGCTGGACTGGTATCTGCTGGAGCATCCTCAGCACCAGGGTGTCAGCCGGCTCGTCGCCGATCTCAACTACCTCTACAGGTCTCAGCCGGCACTGCACGATCTGGATTTTTCCAGCGAGGGCTTCGAGTGGATCGATTGCCACGACAGCTCACAATCCGTCCTCAGTCACATTCGCAAGGATCGCAGCGGGGGAAAGATCGTGGTGGCCGTCTTCAATTTCACGCCCCTTCCCCGTACCGGTTACCGCATCGGTGTACCCCTACCCGGCTTTTATCGCGAGGCCATCAACTCCGACTCCGATGTCTACGGCGGGAGCAACCTGGGCAACCGAGGAGGGGTCGAATCGGATGCCTCGGGCTGGATGGGACATCCGAGCTCGATCCGCATCACCCTACCGCCGCTCGGTGGCCTCGTACTGGTGCACGAGCCTTCGCGATGAATATCGCGAAGCACGCTCACTGCCTCTCCAATCGCAGACGGTGGTTTCAGCGCGACCCCCCCCATCGGGAGAGGGTCGGAGGAAGGGATGTCAGGCCGGTCAGGCCACCTGAGCTGCGATCTGGTGGCCCGTGCGCAGGACGCGATTGTGCTCGTTCAGGTACACGAGGCTCGGCTCGAAGATATCGGCTTCGGCTTCGTCCATGGTGGCGTAGGCGCAGATGATCACCCGGTCGCCGGGAGACGCCTTGTGAGCGGCCGCACCATTGACCGAGATGACGCGCGAGCCGGCAGCGGCCCGGATCGCGTAGGTCGTGAAGCGCTCGCCGTTCGCGAGATTGTAGATCTGGATCTGCTCGTACTCCCTGATCCCCGAGACCTCCAGCAGATCCTCGTCGATGGCGCAGGAACCTTCGTATTCGAGCTCCGCGTGGGTCACGCACGCCCTGTGCAGCTTGCATTTCAACAATGTCAGTTGCATAGTCAACCACCTATGGCGGACCGGAATCCAAACCGGATCGTAATTTTTCAGCGCGTATTATTTCAAAAAAATTGCTTTGCCGCGGAACTTTTATTGCGGCGCAACATTCTAGTCGTTTTTCTCGTTGGGGCAAGGGTATTCCCCGCAAAAAGCGGTTACCCAATCCTCCACTGATCCCCATCCCTCCCGATCCGAGCGCAAAGGGTAGCGCGTAGTCCCGGATGACTCAACAAGGGACGCCGGGTCGATCGACGCATCCCCTGATCGTTTTGCCGATGCCGGCCTCACTGAGCGCCAGGTCGCATGTCGACGACGACATAGATCGATGAAAGAAGGTAGCCCCGGCACCGAGGGAATCGTTAACGATTCGTTGACAGACGAAGGAAACCGACAACAAAATGGCTGCCGGCCACCGAGCCCGGCAGATCCTGGACAAAACAACATCGAAATGGAAGCCCTGCCTGACCCGGCCCGGACCGATGCGCGGCGGACGGCTCCTGCGCCACCCGTCGCGCTGGTCGAGAAGAATAATTCAGAACCTTACGTTCAACAGAGGAGCGATCCATGACACCGGAGAATCGCGCCGCCTATTGGTCGGCGAACTTACGCTTGCTCATCGTACTGCTCACCATCTGGTTCCTGGTCTCCTACGGCTTTGGGATCTTCCTGGTCGATACCCTCAATACCATCCCCCTCGGGGGCTACAAGCTGGGCTTCTGGTTCGCCCAGCAGGGTTCCATGTACTGCTTCGTCGTGCTGATCTTCATCTATGCGATCCGCATGGGGCAGCTCGACCGCAAGTTCGACGTACACGAAGACTAGGGGGAAAACCAGTGGATCTGCAAACCTTGACCTTCGTGGTCGTGGGCGCGACCTTCGTGCTCTATATAGGCATCGCTATCTGGGCGCGCGCCTCCACCACCGGCGAATTCTATGTCGCGGGCAAGGGGGTACACCCCGTGGCGAACGGCATGGCAACGGCAGCAGACTGGATGTCCGCCGCCTCCTTCATCTCCATGGCCGGACTCATCGCGTTCATGGGCTACGATGGCTCCGTGTATCTGATGGGGTGGACCGGCGGTTACGTGCTGCTCGCCTTGCTGCTTGCACCCTATCTGCGCAAATTCGGCAAGTTCACGGTGCCCGAGTTCGTCGGCGACCGTTACTACTCCCAAACCGCCCGCATCGTGGCCGTCCTCTGCCTGATCGTCGCCTCCATCACCTATGTCATCGGACAGATGAAAGGCGTCGGTGTCGCCTTCTCGCGTTTCCTCGAGGTGGATTTCTCGGTCGGCGTCTTCGTGGGTATGGGCATCGTTTTCATCTACGCCGTGCTCGGCGGCATGAAGGGCATCACCTACACCCAGATCGCCCAGTACTGCGTTCTGATCTTCGCCTACACCATCCCGGCGATCTTCATCTCCTTGACCCTGACGGGCAATCCCGTGCCCCAGATCGGCCTCGGCAGCCATATGGTGGACGGCAGCGGGATGACGCTGCTCGACAAGCTGGACCAGGTGGTGACGGATCTCGGGTTCAGTGCCTACACGGCGCAGAAGGGCTCGTCGCTGAACATGTTCCTGCTCACCTTGTCGCTGATGATCGGCACCGCGGGCCTGCCGCACGTCATCATCCGTTTCTTCACCGTGCCCAAGGTGGCAGACGCCCGCTATTCCGCCGGCTGGGCTCTGGTCTTCATCGCCATTCTCTATACGACTGCACCCGCCGTCGGGGCCATGGCACGTCTCAACTTCGTGGATACCATCCAGAACGGCCCGGTGGGTGAGGAGTCATCGAATATCGAGATCGCCAATCTGCCGGAGTGGATGAATCGCTGGCGCTCCACCGGCCTCCTGGAGTGGGAGGACAAGAACCACGACGGCCGCATCGAATATTACGACGACAAGAACAAGGAGTTCGCCGCCAAGGCCGCGGGTTTCGAGGTCCCCTGGGAGGGCAACGAGATGACCAAGGTGGACCGCGACATCATGGTCCTGGCCAACCCGGAGATCGCGAAGCTGCCCGACTGGGTCATCGCCTTGGTCGCCGCTGGTGGCCTGGCTGCAGCCCTCTCGACTGCCGCCGGCTTGCTGCTGGCCATCGCCTCGGCCATCTCCCACGACCTCTTGAAAGGCGTGTTCACCAAAGGGATCTCTGAGAAGACGGAGCTCATGGCGGGTCGTCTCTCCATGACCGGCGTCATTCTCGTTGCCGGTTATCTGGGCCTGCATCCGCCGGGTTTCGCCGCCCAGGTGGTGGCACTGGCATTCGGCCTGGCCGCCTCGTCCATATTCCCGGTGCTGATGATGGGAATTTTCGACAAGCGTGCGAATCGGGCGGGGGCCATCTGGGGCATGTTGTCCGGGCTCTTCTTCACTCTCGTCTATATCTTCTGGTTCAAGGGCTGGCTCTTCATCCCCGGTACCGAGATGGCGGCCAACACGCCCGACAATTGGGTCCTGGGCATCTCCCCCGAGGCCATCGGGGCGGTCGGGGCGCTGGTGAACTTCGTGGTTGCCTTTATCGTATCCCGTGCGACCGCTGCCCCTCCGGAGCACATCCAGCATCTGGTCGAGGACATCCGTATTCCCAAGGGTAGCGGCGAGGCAGTCGCCGCACATTGATACGGCTCTCGAGGCTGGATGCCATGGGGGAAGCCTCGCTTCGGCGAAGTTTCCCTTTTGGGTCATGGTTGGCATCCCTGCCGCCGCCGGATGGATAGGATGGACGTAGAGCTCGTCGAAATCCGCGATTTTCTCGCTGCCCACCACCCCTTCGATCTGCTGCCTCCCGAGGAGCTCGAGCGGCTGCCCAAGAGGCTTTCGGTGCGTTACTTCCGCCGCGGCACCTCGTTTCCGCCCGCGGATGACGACCAATCCTACCTGTACATCGTACGCCGTGGTGCCCTGGACCTGCGCGACGGGCGGGGCGAGCTGATCGGCAAGCTCGCGGAAGGCGACCTTTGCCCCTGGCCATGTCGCCCGGAGGACTACCCCGAGACACTCGTCTCCTGCAACACGGCAGAGGACACCCTCGTTTACCTGATCTCCTGCGCGGAAATGGAGCGCTTGCGGGAGCGGCACCAGGCGTTTTGCGACCATTTCGAGCGCACGGTGGCCGAGCGCTTGCGCAATGCGCTCGATCTGATCAAGGAACGACCGGCGATCGGCACGGGGCTCATGACGGTCCGGATCTCGGATCTGCTCGATCGCCCCTTGGTTTCCTGCACGCCGGACACCAGCATCCGCGAGGCCGCTCGAATCATGACCGAGCGGCGCATCTCTTCGCTGATCGTCATGGACGGGCAGCGGCTCGTCGGGATGATCACGGACCGCGATCTACGCAGCCGGTGCATCGCTTCCGGTCTGCACTACGACGATCCCGTGCGTAGGATCATGACGGAGAATCTTCGCACGGCCGAGGCGGAAACCCTCGGCTTTCAGGCGCTGATCGCCATGACCCGGCTCAATGTGCACCACCTGCCGGTGCTGGACGGAGGCAGGGTAGTTGGCGTCGTTACCACCTCCGACCTGTTGCGCTTTCAAAGCGCCAATGCGGTCTACTTGGTGGGGGACATCTACAGGGCCGGCGACCTCGACACCCTGGTCCAGATCAGCGCCAAGGTGCCGGAGCTGCAGGTCCATCTGGTCAGCGGCGGTGCCACGTCCAACCAAGTGGGGCAAGCGGTCAGTGCGGTAACCGATGCCATTACGGCACGCCTGTTGGAGCTGGCGGAGGAACAGCTCGGCCCGCCGCCGGTACCCTATGCCTGGATGGCGGGCGGTTCCCAAGGACGGCGCGAGCAGTCTTCCCATTCGGATCAGGACAACGCCCTGCTGATCGCTGATCACGCCAAGCCCGAGGACGATCAGTACTTCTCCGCCCTGGCCGAGATGGTGAACCAGGGTCTCGACACCTGCGGCTATTACGATTGCCCAGGCGATGTGATGGCACGCAATCCCAAGTGGCGACAGCCCCTGCGCATCTGGCGCAAGTACTTCACCAACTGGATCGAGCGTCCCGAGCCCATGGCACTGATGCTCGCCAGCGTCTTCTTCGACCTGCGCCCGGTGCACGACCCGGAGGGGCTATCCGGGGAGCTGCACGAGCATGTGCTGGAGCACTCGCGCGCCAACCGCATCTTTATCGCCTACATGGTCGCCAACGCCCTCAAGCACCGCCCGCCGCTGGGCTTCTTCCGCAACTTCGTGCTCATCCACGGGGGCGACCACGACCACACCTTCGACATCAAGCATCGCGGGATCGTGCCCGTGGTGGATCTGGCGCGTATCCACGCGCTGTCGGCCGGCATCCCGCAGATCAACACCATCGAGCGACTGGAGAGAGCGACCGAGGTCAAGGCGCTGAGCCGCGACGGCGCGTCCAACCTGATTGACGCCCTAGAGCTGATCGGCACCCTGCGCATGCAGCATCAGGCGCGCCAGATCAGTAGGGGAGAGAAGGCCGACAACTATGTGTCGCCGGACCAATTCTCTTCACTCGAGCGCGGCCACCTCAAGGACGCCTTTTCAGTGATCCACACCATGCAGGAAGTCCTCGCGCAGCGCTATCAGACCGGGCGCTTTGCCTGAGGTCCCGATGCTTCATCTGGCACCGGAGCTGCGCCGCCGCTGGGCCTTGCGCAGGGTACCGAAGGGACCCATGCGAGACTACCTGAGAACACCCTTCCCAAGGCGGACCGCAGATTGCCGGGAAGTGGGGTTCCTCGCCATCGACCTGGAGACCACCGGTCTGGATCCGAGGCGGGACGATATCCTGAGTGTGGGTTATGTGATCACGCAGGGAAATCGCATCGATCTGAGCAGCGCCCGCCACCGACTGGTGCGCACCGCGCGCGCCATCCCCGAGGCGAGTGCCATCATCCATCAGATCACGGACGACCAGGCGGCACAGGGCGGGCTCCTGGACGACGTGCTCGCCGAGCTGCTCGAGGCCCTCGCGGGAAAGGTGATGATCGCCCATCATGCAACCGTCGAGAAGGGCTTTCTCGCAGATGCCTGTCAGCGGGTCTACGGCGTGGGCTTGCCGGTGCTCACCGTCGATACCCAAGGGCTGGCCAAGCGCGCCTTCGAGCGCCGCCACATCCCGTTCAAAGGTGCAGACCTGCGCCTGCACGCCCTGAGCGAGCGTTACAATCTTCCCCGCTACAGCGCCCACAATGCCTTGAGCGATGCCCTCGCTGCGGCCGAGCTGTTCCTCGCCCAGACAGCGCACAGCGGACGCCGAAACAAGGTGCCCTTGCGAGATATCCTGACCTGGTAGCGGGTAGCGGGTAGCACGGTGAGCGTTTATCATTGAAATCGCTGTTGTCAGAATAATGAATCCCCCGCGGGGCTGCGACGCCCGACCCTGCCGGTCCGTCCAGGCGATTCGCACCTTGGCTCGTCCACCTTCCCCAAGGGCCCCAGAAACAGCCAGGGGTGACCCAAACATCCAATAACGAGGAGATGGCTCCCATGTCGGAGATGAGAATCCATGATATCCCGGCCGAGATCGCGGCCAACGCCCACATCGATGCGGAGAGGTACGAGGCCATGTACCGACGCTCGGTCGATGATCCGGAAGCATTCTGGGCAGAGCAGGCAGAGGAGTTCGTCACCTGGAGCAGGCGGTGGGACAAGGTGAGCGACTACAGCTTCGACGCCGACGACCTCTTTATCAAATGGTTCGAGGGCGGCAAGCTCAATGTCGCTTACAATTGCCTGGACCGCCATCTGGAAAGTCGCGGCGATCAGGTCGCCATCATCTGGGAAGGCGACAACCCGGAAGAAGACGAAAAGATCACCTATCGCGAGCTGCACGCACGGGTGTGCAAGCTGGGAAACGTGCTCAAGTCCCGCGGCGTAGAGAAAGGCGACCGGGTGTGCATCTACATGCCGATGATCCCCGAGGCGGCCGTTGCCATGCTGGCCTGCGCGCGCATCGGCGCCGTCCATTCCGTCGTTTTCGGCGGCTTCTCTCCGGATTCCCTGCGCGACCGCATCCTGGACTCCGATTGCCAGACCCTGATCACCGCGGACGAGGGTGTCCGCGGTGGACGCCCGGTGCCCTTGAAGAAGAACGCGGACACCGCCTTGACCGAATGCCACAACGTACGCACCACGATCGTAGTCAGACGCACCGGGAGCGACGTGGACTGGAGTGACGGGCGCGACATCTGGTACCACGAAGCCATGGCTGTCGCCTCCGAGGACTGCCCTCCAGAGGAAATGGACGCCGAAGACCCGCTGTTCATCCTCTACACCTCCGGCTCTACGGGTAAGCCCAAGGGCGTTCTGCATACTACCGGTGGCTACCTCGTCTTTTCCGCGATCACCCACAAGTACACCTTCGACTACCAGGACGGCGAGGTCTATTGGTGCACGGCGGACGTGGGTTGGGTCACGGGCCATACCTACATCGTCTATGGGCCATTGGCCAACGGAGCCATCTCGCTCATGTTCGAGGGGGTCCCCAACTACCCGGACATGTCCCGTTTTTGGCAGGTGGTCGACAAGCACCAGGTCTCCATCTTCTATACCGCTCCCACCGCCATTCGCGCCCTGATGCGCGCAGGCGAAGAGCCGGTGAAGAAGACCTCGCGCAAGTCTCTGCGCATCCTGGGTACCGTGGGCGAGCCCATCAACCCGGAGGCCTGGGAGTGGTATTACCGGGTTGTTGGTGAAAACCGTTGCCCCATCGTCGATACCTGGTGGCAGACGGAGACCGGAGGACACCTGATCACCCCGCTACCGGGTGCGACCGCGCTCAAACCGGGCTCGGCGTCCCGACCCTTCTTCGGCGTGTCTCCGGCCCTCGTGGATCCCTCCGAGGGGACTTTGCTCGAGGGCGCGACCGAGGGCGCCCTGGTCATCACCCGCCCCTGGCCGGCGATGATGCGCACGGTCTACGGGGACCATGCTCGTTTCGTGGACACCTACTTCAGGCAGTACCCCGGCTACTACTTCACCGGCGACGGGGCCCGCCGGGACGAGGACGGCTATTATTGGATCACCGGGCGCATCGACGATGTGCTCAACGTCTCTGGACACCGATTGGGCACCGCCGAGATCGAGTCGGCCCTGGTGCTGCATCCCCACGTCGCCGAGGCCGCCGTCGTGGGTTACCCGCACGACATCAAGGGCCAGGGGATTTATGCCTACGTCACACCCATGGCAGGCGTCGAGCCCACCGAAGACCTGGAGAAAGAGCTGGTCGCATTGGTGCGGGGCGAGATCGGCGCCATCGCGACCCTCGATGTCATTCAGTGGGCGCCGGGTTTGCCGAAGACACGATCAGGCAAGATCATGCGCAGGATCCTGCGCAAGATCGCGGCCAACGAGATCGACGCCTTGGGCGACACGTCCACACTGGCGGATCCCACTGTGGTCACGAACCTGATCGACAACCGTGGCGGGGGATAGATGCGAGAGCCTGTCGCTCGGGGCCGGACCGCTCGGTCCGTACGCCCCGGCGAGCAGGTCGCACGCTTTACAAAGAAGCTCGTGAAGCGTTTTTGCCCTTTCTCCGATCACAAGGGGTTGCTTCAGTAAGGTACTTTTTCGTCTGGGCACCGGGGCCGAAACGCCGCGGTGGAATGCTATAGTGAGGTTTTGTCTTGAGCTCGAATTTGCGAGTCGGCGTATTCGTGGACGCCGAGAACGTCAGGTACAATGGTGGTTATCAGATGCGCTACGATGTGCTGCGTCGCTTCGCAGCCCGCGAAGGCGGTCATCTGCAACGGCTCAACACTTATCTGGCCTTCGATTCGGAGCGTGCCAGGGAGGATCCTGAATACGCGAAGAAATCCAGGGCCTACCAACAGATGGTTCGGGATTTCGGCTGGAAAATCACGGTCAAATACGTGCGCCGTTACACCGACGAAAACGGCAATGTCACCACGAAGGCAAATGCCGACCTGGACATGGCCGTGGATGCCATGTTGCAGGCGAGCAAGCTCGATCACGTGGTGCTCGTCACCGGTGACGGTGATTTCCTGCAAGTGGTCAGCGCCTTGCAGAACAATGGATGCCGGGTGGAGCTTATCGGTTTCAAGAACGTCTCGCGCCAGCTTCAGCAAGCAGTTGACACCTTTTACTCGGGCTACATCATCCCCGACCTGCTGCCTATCTCCTACGAGCCCCGTAACGATTGGGGGCGGCCCGGATCCTGTGTGCGTGGCGTATGCACCAAGTGGTTCGCCGATAAGGGTTACGGCTTCCTGCGCATCATCGACCACATCTCACCGGACCTATGGATCACGGACCCCCGCGAGCCAAGCTCCCCTTATACGAGCGTTTTCTGTCACGCCAACGAGGTCGCCGACGAGGTGACGGAAGAGATGCTGATGAATCGCGAGACCATTCTCGAGCTGTATCTCGGCGAGAGTGAGCAAAAGGACAACGGCTTGGTCGCCAACAATGTGCGCCTCGCCTTTTCGGTGAACCGCTGAGCACGCGGGATAATCTCTGAATACCAGGGCTTGGTCGCACGAAGGTCGGGTAAGGGAATCCCTTTCGTTGCTGCAGACGAGGAACATGAGATTTCATGGCGACGACGCAAACAGCAATTAAGCCGTCAGGATTGGCGTGTCGCCTTGTGCGCGATAAGCTGATCTCGGAGGAGCAGGCGGAGAGTGCGCACCGCGAGGCACTCAAGCGTCATGAGTTTTTCGTCCAGTATCTGGTCCAAGAAGTGCGCCTGGACAGCCTGCCGATCGCCCTCGCCGCCGCCCATGAGTTCGGGGTTCCCCTGCTGGATCTGGACGCAATCGACCTTGCCGACCTTCCCCTGAGCCTGGTCGACATCAACCTGGTGAGCAAGCACCGGGCCCTGCCCCTCTTTCGTCGCGGCAGCCGACTCTATCTCGCGGTCTCGGATCCTACGAACCACCGGGCCCTCGATGAGATCCGGTTCAACACCGGCCTGACCACGAGCGGGGTCGTTGTCGAAGAAGCAAAGCTCGCGATTATGATCGAGCGGGCGATCGAAGCCCAGGATACCCGCCTGTCGGACATCATGGAAACCGACCTGGAGAACCTGGACATCGGCACCGATGAGGGGGAGGGGGGGAGCGAATCGGATCTCAATATCGATGACGCTCCCATTGTCCGTTATATCAATAAGATCTTGGTGCGAGCCATCCGCAGCGGGGCCTCTGACATCCACTTCGAGCCCTACGAGAAAGTTTACCGCGTCCGCTTCCGCCAAGACGGTTTGCTCAACGAGATCGCCACCCCCCCGGTGAATATCGCCGCCCGTCTGGCTGCGCGCCTCAAGGTCATGGCGCGCATGGATATCGCCGAGCGTCGGGTACCCCAGGATGGGCGTACCAAGCTGAAGATCAGCCGCAACCGGGAGATCGATTTCCGTGTCAACACCCTTCCCACCCTGTACGGCGAGAAGATCGTCTTGAGAATTCTGGACGCGTCCACGTCTTTCGTGGGCATAGACAGTTTAGGTCTCGAGCCCGAGCAGAAAGCGACATTTCTATCCCTCATTCAGAAGCCCTATGGCATGATCCTGGTGACCGGACCCACCGGGTCGGGCAAGACGGTGACCCTTTATACGGCCTTGGACATCCTCAACCGGACGGAGGTCAACATTTCCACCGTCGAGGACCCGGTGGAGATCCAGGTGATTGGGATCAACCAGGTCAACATGAATCTCAAGACCGGACTCACCTTCGCTCAAGCGTTGCGCGCCTTCTTGCGCCAAGACCCGGATGTCATCATGGTCGGGGAGATCCGCGACCTGGAGACTGCGGAGATCGCCGTCAAGGCGGCCCAGACCGGCCACATGATGCTCTCCACGCTCCATACCAACGATGCACCCCAGTCGCTGACGCGCCTCGCGAACATGGGCATCCCCGCCTACAATATCGCTTCCTCGGTCCTTTTGATCTTGGCCCAACGGCTCGCGCGGCGACTCTGTCCCCACTGCAAAGAGCCTGAGGAGCTTCCCAGCGAAGTGTTACTCGAAGAAGGTTTCAGCGCGGAAGATATCGAGGCGGGTCTGGAAATCTTCCGGGCTGTCGGCTGTAACCGCTGCACCAACGGATACCGTGGAAGGGTGGGTATCTTTCAGGTTATGCCGGTCTCCGAGGAGATCAGTAGGCTCATCCTGGAAGGCGGTAACGCGAGGCAGATCGCGGAGCAGTCCAGGCTCGAGGGTGTGGCGGATCTGCGTGAATCCGGGCTGCGCAAGGTAAAGGCGGGAATCACCAGTCTGGAAGAGATCAACCGTGTGACCAAGGATTAACCCCTATGGCGTTGACCGCAAAGCGGAAAGCTAGGGTCGAGAAGCCTGCTGTCTTCACGTGGGAAGGAACGGATCGGCGCGGCGCACGCATCAGAGGCGAGACGCGTGCGGCCAGCCTCGCCTTAGTGCGAGCGGATCTGCGCCGTCAGGGCGTCACCCCTACCAAGGTCAAGAAAAAGCCGCGCCCCCTGTTCGAGACCAAGAAGAAGATCAAGCCCGCGGATATCGCCTACCTCAGCCGCCAGCTTGCAACCATGATGTCCGCCGGCGTCCCCCTGGTGCAGTCGTTCGACATCATAGGTCGTGGCCACGACAACCCGAGCATGCAGGGGCTTGTTCTCTCGATCAAGGCGGACGTCGAGAGCGGAACAGCCCTCACGGTAGCACTTCGCAAGCACCCCCTCTACTTCGACGACCTCTTCTGCAATCTGGTGGCAGCCGGCGAGCAGGCCGGTGTGCTGGACGTGCTCTTGGCCAAGATCGCCACCTATAAAGAAAAGACCGAGTCGATCAAGGGAAAGATCAGGAAGGCCCTCTTCTATCCGGCAGCGGTCATTGCAGTCGCCGTCATCGTTACCGCCGTCATCCTGCTGTTCGTGATACCAGTGTTCAAGGATCTATTCACGAGCGTAGGCGCGGACCTGCCCGCCTTCACGCTGCTCGTCATCTCGATCTCGGACTTCATGAGGGAATGGTGGTGGGGTGTGCTGCTGACACTGATCGCACTCTGGTTCTTCGGGAGCAACCTCTGGAAACGATCCCCCAGGTTTCGCGAACTGGTGGACCGCACCATTCTGAAGATCCCCGTCATCGGCCCCGTTCTGAACAAGGCGGCCATCGCACGTTTCGCCCGAACCCTGTCTACCACCTTCGCGGCCGGTGTTCCCCTGGTGGACGCTCTGGGGTCGGTCGCCGGGGCCACGGGAAACATTGTCTACTCGAATGCGGTGATGCAGATGCGCGAAGAGGTTGCCACCGGGCAGGCACTACAGCTCTCCATGCGCCAGCGAGATCTCTTTCCGCACATGGTGATCCAGATGACCGCTATCGGTGAGGAGTCCGGTGCCCTGGAAGACATGTTGGCCAAGGTGGCGGATTTCTACGAAGAACAGGTGGACAATGCGGTGGATGCCCTCAGCAGTTTGCTCGAGCCTTTGCTCATGGTCGTTATCGGTACCCTGGTGGGCGGACTGGTAATCGCCATGTATCTGCCGATCTTCAAACTTGCGGCGGTTTTCTGAGCGCAGGCGTTTGGGGCCGTCGGCGACGGGCACCAGCTAGACTATGCATTGGATCGCGCTGCTCGACCAGGATCCGATCCTCAGCTATGGCATTACGGCGGTACTGGCGCTCGCCGTGGGTAGCTTCTTGAACGTCGTCATCTACCGCCTGCCCAAGATCCTGGAAGAGGATTGGCGCCGAGAGTGCGCGGCCTTGTCAGGAGAGCAGGATGATGCGGTGCGGAACCACCCGCACATGACGCTCGCACTGCCGCCTTCTCATTGCCCGCATTGTGGCCACCGGCTGCGGGCCATCGAGAATATCCCTGTCCTTAGTTATCTCGTCCTGCGTGGGCGCTGCTCAGCATGCAACGCACACATCGGTCTGCGCTACCCTCTCGTGGAGGTCGGCACTGCGCTTTTGTCCGTTCTGGTGGTTTGGCGTTTCGGTATGGGATGGGAAAGCGCAGCCGTACTGATCCTCACCTGGGGCCTCATCGCTCTGGCGGTGATCGACATGGACACCCGCTTGCTGCCCGATGCTCTCACCCTGCCCCTCATGTGGCTGGGTCTCTTGCTCAGCCTCGGGGGTTGGCCTACCGACAGCCACTCCGCGATCCTGGGGGCGACGCTCGGCTACCTGTTCTTGTGGGTAGTGTTTCACCTTTTCCGTTTGCTCACGGGCAAGGAGGGCATGGGGTTCGGCGATTTCAAGCTCTTTGCCCTGTTCGGGGCTTGGCTGGGATGGCAGTACCTCCTTCAGATCCTGCTGGTCTCGGCATGCGCCGGAGCCCTGGTGGTGGGCGCCCTTAGCCTGTTCAGGGGTAGGGACAGGCAGGTACCAATCCCCTTCGGCCCGTATTTGGCTACAGCGGGCTGGATCGCTCTGATGTGGGGCGAGACGATCAATCATGCCTACCTCCAGTGGGCCGGTCTCGCCTGATGATCATGGGGCGAGTCGATACACCCCGGAAGCAATGAAATACGGATGCTCGTAGTAGCCCTGACCGGCGGCATGGGCAGCGGGAAGTCCAGCGTCGCAACCCTTTTCGCCGGCCTCGGCGTCCCCGTCATCGATGCGGATGAGATTTCCCGCACTTTGACGGCAGCGCGGAGCCCGGTTCTGAATCTGATCGCGGAGGCATTCGGCGACGGTTTCATCGATGCCGATGGACATTTGGACCGGGCGGGCCTGCGCGCGTTGGTCTTCTTGGACCCGGCGGCGCGCGCGCGCCTCGAATCGATTCTGCACCCGCGGATACGCGCCGAGATGCGGCGCCAACTGGGGTTGCTCTCGGCCCCTTATGTCGTCATCGAGATCCCGTTGCTGTTCGAGACGAGGCAAACGGATCTGGCCGACCGAATACTGGTCGTGGATCTCCCTGAATCCGAGCAGATAAGCCGCGTTCAGAGCCGCAGCGGCCTGCACCCCGATGAGATCCGCCGCATTCTCGGGAGTCAGGCATCCAGGTCGTGCCGCCTGGAGGGGGCGGATGACATCATCGACAACAGCGGTGATCCTGTGGCGCTCGCCGATCAGGTGAATCGCCTCCACCGAGACTATTTGGACCTCGCCATCGTTCAAAGCCCTTGACCAAGGAGAGGCAGCTTGACGAGTAATAGAGAAGCCAGGTCCCCGCCGGTGGTCGAACTGTGTCCTCGTTGGCAATTCCCGCCAAGAAACGTAGAGATATCCAAGCGGGTCTGTTATTTTGAGTACCGCCACCGGATGGCGCGGTTCTCAACTCATTGATAATGACCTGTGGATCATCCGGTCGGCACGAACTAATTGGAAACCAAGGAGGCTTGTTGTTATGTTTGGAAAGAAACGTGTTGCGGCGTTCGGCGCCCTCGCATTGGCTTTTGCACTCTCATGTGGCATCACATCTGTGCAGGCCGCAGCCTGTAAGGGTCTCGAGATGGGGTCCTGCCAGAACAACGGTGACTGCAGCTGGGTTAAGCCGTACGAACGGAAGGACGGCGTGAAGGTTGCTGGCTACTGCAAGTCCAAACCCAAGAGGTCGGGCAAGTCCGGGGACACCAAGAAGTCCGACAGTATGAAAAGCACGGAGAGCAAGATGAAGAAGTCCGAGAGCAAGGAATAACCATCCGAAGCGGTGCGCAGGGCGGTTCACCTGTGGCCCGTCCTGCCGCACTGCTAGGCGTCCGCTCACGATCCCACCCCTCAAAAAAATCCCGACTGCAGGCGACCAAGGTCCCGATCAGGCCCGAGTAGTCCCGTAATTGCCTGGCCACCCAGTGCGTCACCCCCCCTCCTGCCGGACCTTTCCCTCCACACCCGATAGCCGAGATGTGAGCAACGCCTTGCCCTGGCGTTGTGCTATTCCCTTCCGCACTACCAGATTGACATTGCCGATTTCGGGTGCGGCCTTCGCATGATGTGCTCAACAGTAGCATTCGGCCCCGAACTGAGCGATCTTTTCCCAGAACTGCGCCCACCGTCCGCTGGTCTGGGTGAGGGCACGTAGGCTCAGGATGATTTTGGCCCCTTTGTTCTTCCATCGCATCCCGGAGGCACACAGACGTTGCTTGACCAGGGTCTTGCACGCTGCCTCGGTCACGCCCGAGCCGATCGGCAGACCTTCGCGGACAAAGCCGGGATAGCCCATCTGGTGGCGATGGTTGTTGAAGTATGTCCAAGCGTTGTCAACGCCTTCGCGGACCTGCTGTGAGAGCGTACGCCGACGAGACAGCCGTACCGCCTCGGCGGTGAGTACATCGAGGGCATCCTCGTCGTGCTTGAGTTTATGGCAGTGCTCGTGCAGCCAGGTCGCACGTTTGGCTTCGGCGCTGCGGTGCGGATAGAGCGCCAGAGCGATTTTTCCAACGTATTCGGTGGCATGGAAAAAATCGATCAGCTGGCG
>Ga0315540_10000231_pt1 | contig 30840 bp, 28 predicted proteins | sample SalMarSW160110MG_FD_203677 | JGI IMG/M metagenome (GOLD analysis project Ga0315540, IMG submission 203677) | Salt marsh sediment microbial communities from the Plum Island Ecosystem LTER, Massachusetts, United States - Salt Marsh Sediment SW1601-10 ...
AGGTGGGGACGGCGCTGTTCAGCCACTACGTGCTCGCCTTCCAGCTGGTGGGCGTGCTGCTGCTCACCGGCATCGTCGGCGCCGTCAGCCTGGCGCAGCGCGGCGGCGGCGTGCGGGGCGAGCGCCGCTTGCAGGAGTCCCCGGCCGAAACGGAGCTCAGTCATGGCTAGCGCTGCCGGGAGAGGGGGAGCGTGATGGTACCGACCCCCTACTACATCGCCCTCAGCGCGCTGCTGATGTCCATCGGCGCGGTGGGCGTGCTGACGCGCCGCAGCGCCATCATGGTGTTCCTGTCGGTCGAGCTGATGCTCAACGCCGCCAACCTGGCCATCGTGGCGTTCGCCCGGCAGTGGAGCGCGAAGGGCGTCGAGGCCGCCATGTCCGGGCAGGCGGCGGTGTTCATCATCCTCGCCATCGCGGCCGCAGAGGTGGCCGTGGGCCTGGGCATCCTCGTTGCCATCTTCCGCAACCGCGTCAGCACCGACGTCGATGAGCTGTCCGAGGTGAGGCTATGACTTCCGTCGTCCAGTGGGCCGCGCTGGCGCCGCTGCTGGCGCTGGTCGGCTCCCTCGTCAACACCTTCTTCGGCCGCTCGCTGAAGGAGCCGGCGCCCGGCGTCATCGCCAGCCTCATGGTGGCCGGCGGCTTCGTGCTGTCGGTGCTGGCCTTCATCGGTCTGAGCGGCAGCGACCACGCGGTGCAGGTGACCTTCTGGCACTACCTGGTAGGCGGCTCGCTCAGCGTCGACCTGGGCTTCATGATCGACCGCTTGACGGTGACGATGATGCTGATCATCACCGGCGTCGGCCTGCTGATCCACATCTACTCCATCGGCTACATGCACGGCGATGACGGCAACAGCCGCTACTTCGCCGAGCTCAACCTGTTCATCTTCGCCATGCTGGTGCTGGTGATGGCCAGCTCCTTCCCGCTGATGTTCGTCGGCTGGGAGGGTGTGGGGGTGTGCTCCTACCTGCTGATCGGCTTCTGGTACCGCGACCGCGAGAAGGCCGACGCCGGACGCAAGGCGTTCATCGTCAACCGCATCGGCGACGTCGGCTTCCTGCTGGCGATGTTCCTCACCTACCACGTCTTCGGCACCTTGAACATCGCCGCCGTGAACCAGGCCGCCCCCGGCATGCTGTACGGATCGGCGGCACTCACCGGCATGGGCCTGCTGTACCTGGTGGGCGCCACCGGCAAGTCGGCTCAGCTGCCGCTGCAGGTGTGGCTCCCCGACGCCATGGCCGGCCCGACGCCGGTGTCCGCGCTGATCCACGCGGCCACCATGGTCACCGCCGGCGTCTACCTCATCGCACGCATCGGCGCCGTGTACGCCATGGCGCCCGGCGCTGCCGGCACGGTCGCCTGGGTGGGCGCCATCACGGCGTTCATCGCCGCCTTCGCCGCCTTCGCCCAGACCGACATCAAGAAGATCCTGGCCTACTCCACCATCTCGCAGATCGGCTACATGATCGCCGCGGTAGGTGCCGGGGCCTACTGGGTGGGCATCTTCCACGTGGCCACGCACGCCTTCTTCAAGGCCCTGCTGTTCCTCAGCGCCGGCAGCGTCATCCACGCCATGGGCGGCGAGCAGGACATCCGCAAGATGGGCGGCCTGGGGCGGCGCATGAAGGTCACCGGCGTCACCGCCCTCATCGCCACCCTCGCCATCTCCGGGGTGCCGTTCCTCGCGGGCTTCTTCAGCAAGGACGCCATCCTCTCCAGCACCCTCACCAGCGGCCTGCTGGCCGGCAGCGGCGCCGACGTGCTCTACATCATCCTGCTGATCACCGCCGCGATGACGGCCGCCTACATGTTCCGCTGGTACTACGGCATCTTCGCCGGCGAGTCGCGCGTCGACAAGCACGCTGCGGAGCACCTGCACGAGTCGCCGCCGGTGATGACCTGGCCGCTCGGCATCCTGGCCGCCGGCAGCATCGTGGTGGGCTACCTGGGGCTGCCGGAGTTCGCCTTCCCCAACCTCATCCAGCGCTGGCTCGAGCCCGCCACCGCCAAGGTCGACTTCAACCACCTGGCCAGCAGCACCGACTGGTGGCTGATCCTACTGTCGGTCCTGATGGTCGCCATCGGCATCGGGGTGGGCTGGTGGGTCTACCACGTGCGCAAGGGCGCGCCGGTGGCAGGGCTCAAGGACTCGAGCCTGGCGGCGGCGTCGCGCGGGGCGCTCGGCTTCGACGCGCTCTACCGCATCCTCTTCATCGCCTCCGGCGAGGGCATATCGAGCGGCATCGCCACGCTCGACCGTGACGTGGTCGACCGCGGCCTCGCGGCCGGCGGGGGAGGCGGCACGGTGCTCCTGAGCCGGCTCGCCCGCTGGTTGCAGAGCGGCTTCGCGCGGGCCTACGCCTTCGCCATGCTGCTCGGCGTGCTGACGCTGGTGGCGGTCGCCGCTCTGACGGGGGTGCTGAAGTGATCGCCCTCTTCGTCATCGTCATCCCCATCGTGTTCGCCGTGGTCATCGGCATGGCGGGGGCGCGCCGCGGCGCCGCGATGGCGTTCGGGCTGTTCAGCACCCTGGCCACCTTCGTGCTGGCGCTGTTCCTGCCGGGAAGCGCCAGCATCAGCACCCCGTGGATCCCCGGCCTCGGGGTCACCTTCTCGCTGGCGCCGACCGGCGCGAGCAGCGTGCTCACCATCGTGGCCGCCCTGACCATGATCCCCACCGTGGTGATGGCGGCACGTCGCGTGAAGGAGGGCACCGGCGCGTTCGTGGCCCTGCTGCTGCTCATGCAGGGCGCCCTCGCCGGCATCTTCCTGGCGCGGGATCTGGTGCTCTTCTACGTCTCCTGGGAGGCGGCCCTGATCCCCAGCATGCTGATGCTGGGCAGCTTCGGGCGCGACCAGCGCCGCGCGGCCGTGCTGAAGTACCTGGTGTACGCCATCGGCGGGTCGTTCCTGATGCTCATCAGCATCCTGGCGATCAAGCCGCTCTCCGGCGCGGCCAGCTACCGCTTCGCCGACCTGATGGCCGCCACGCCCCACCTGGCAGGCGCCACGCAGGTGTGGCTGTTCCTCGGCCTCGCCGTCGGCATGGCGGTGAAGCTGCCCTTGTGGCCGCTGCACAGCTGGCTCATCGACTTCAACGAGCAGAACCATCCGTCCGGCGCCGCCGACGTGGCCGGCACCCTCTACAAGGTCGGCGGCTACGGCTTCTTCGCCTGGGCCATCCCGCTGCTGCCCGTGGGCATGGAGCGCATCGGGCCGATCCTGCTGGGGCTGGCGGTGTTCACAGCCCTCTACGGTGCCATCGCGGCGGCCGCCCAGACGCACATGAAGCGGCTGCTCGCCTACGCCTCGCTGTCGCACATGGGCATCGTGGGGGTGGGCATCTTCGGGCTCCACCTGGCGGGTCTCAACGGCGCCATCTTCCTGTTGGCGGCGCAGATGCTCTCCACCGGCGGCCTGTTCCTGGTGTCCGGCATGCTCTTCGAGCGCAAGGGCAGCTTCGACCTGGACCGCTACGGCGGCCTGGCCAAGAGCGCCCCGGCGCTGGCGGGACTGAGCCTCTTCGTCCTGTTCACGTTCATCGGCGTTCCCGGGCTCGCCAACTTCCCGGGCGAGTTCCTCAGCCTGCTGGGTGCCTACCAGCACCATCCCTGGGCGGCCGCCTTCGCGACCCTCTCGGTCGTCGGCGCCGGCGTGTACGGCGTCAACCTCTACCAGCGCCTGTATCAGGGCGAGGAGCGGGAGGCGACGGTCGACATCGGCGCCATCGAGGCATTCGCTCTGGTCCCGCTGGTGGCCGGCATCGTGTGGCTCGGCGTGTTCCCGTCGCCACAGCTGACGCGCATCGAGGCGCAGTCGCAGCTCATCGCCGCGCCCGCGGCCACGGCGCTCGGCCCCGCCATCACCACGGTGTCGGAGGCGGTTGCCGTGCGGCGAGCCCCAGCCGCTGCGGCGGCCGGGCGCGGGAGTGCGGCGCCTGCCGCCGGCGACCTGCTGGCCCCGGCCGCGCTGCCGGGGCAGGGACCGGTGCCTCCGGATGCCCCGCTTGGAGGTAGCCGGTGAGCTTCCCGCCTGCTGTCGACATCAACTGGGCCAACTTCGGTCCCGAGCTGGCCCTGTTCTTCACCGCGGCCGTCACCACGCTGTTCGCGCTGTTCCAGAGGCAGGGCCGTGCCAGTGCCTGGCTGGCGATGCTGGGAGCGGTGGTGGCGGCGGCCTTGAACGCCAGCCTGTTCGTGCACGAGCGCGCCAGCGGCGCCGGCTCCAGCTTCGGCTTTCGCTTCCTGGCCGACACGCCGTCGCTGACCCTCAACTTCGTGATCCTGCTGGGCACGGTACTGGCGGTGCTGCTCAGCTACGACTACCTGCAGCGCGCCGACCTGGACCATCCCGAGTACTACCCGCTCATCCTCTTCTCCGCCACCGGCGCCATGATCATGGCGGCGGCCGGGGACCTCATCACCCTGCTGCTGGGCCTGGAGATCATGTCGCTGCCGGTGTACGTGCTGTCGGCCTGGCGGCAGGGCGCGCGGCAGTCCGAGGAAGCCGGCATGAAGTACTTCCTGCTCGGCGCCTTCGGCTCCGCCATCCTGATTTACGGCTCGGCACTGCTCTACGGCTCCACCGGCAGCTTCGTCTACGCCGACATCGTCAGCGCCATCCATGCGGCCGGCTTCAGCGCCCCGCTGCTGGCCACCCTGGGTGGCGCCCTGGTGCTCGTGGGGCTGGGCTTCAAGGCGAGCATCGCGCCGTTCCACCAGTGGGCGCCCGACGTCTACACCGGTGCGCCGACCGCCGTCACCGCCTTCATGAGCGTGGTGGTCAAGACCGCCGCCTTCGCTGCGCTGATACGCATCGCCGCCACCGTCTACCCGGACCTGCAGCCCTGGCTCATGACCACGCTGTCGGTGCTGGTGGGGCTCACGCTGGTGGTCGGCAACCTGGCGGCGCTGCTGCAGACCGGGGTCAAGCGCATGCTCGCCTACTCCGCCGTGGCGCACGCCGGCTACCTGGGGCTGGCGGTGCTGGCCGGGCCGCACGGCGTGCGCGCGGTGGCCTGGTACCTCGCCGCCTACACCCTGATGAACGTGGGCGCCTTCGCGGTGCTGATGATGATCAGCGATGCCAGCGACCATGGCGACGAGCTCGAGCGCTTCGCCGGGCTTGGCAGGCGACGGCCGGCGCTGGCCCTTGCCATGACCCTGTTCATGCTGAGCCTGGGCGGCATCCCGCCGCTGGCCGGCTTCATGGGCAAGATCCTGGTGTTCCAGGCCGCAATCGGCAGCGGCTACACCGTGCTGGCCGTGATCGGCATCCTCACCAGCGTCGTGGCGCTGGTCTACTACTTCCGCGTCATCACCTACATGTACTTCCGTGAGCCGGAGTACGAGCCGCCCGCCTACCGCAGCTCGGCCACCCAGGTCGCCATCTGGGCCGCGGCGCTGGGCACGGTGCTGATGGGCCTGCTGCCGGGCTGGTGGTACGGCCTGGTCAGCAGCGGCCAGCAGCTGCTCGCGCGGCTGTAACACGCGATTCTGCGACGTGCGCGGTGCCCGCCCTGAGTGGCGGGCACCGCGCCGCTCCGCGCCACCCCTTCCGACCGCGTAAGAAGCCCGTGAGCCACCGTGGTCTAGGCTGGCCCCGTGCGACGCCTCACCCTCGACTCCTTCCCGGCGGCCCGCGGGACCGCCCGCAAGGTGACGTCATGATGGACCTCGACATGATGGATCTCGGCCCCGGCCGGGCCGGCGGCCTCGGCGATAGGAAAAACCTCCCTGATCTGCGCTCGAAGCGGGCCTACGCTGGGCCCAGCATGGAACTCACCAGCCTCAAGATCCTCCTGGTGGATGACGAGGAGACCATCCTGGTGATCCTCAAGGGCATTCTGCAGCGGGCGGGGTACACCCAGATCGTCACGCTCGGCGATTCCCGCAAGGTGCTGGAGCGCTTCATGCAGGAGCGGCCCGACCTGGTGGTGCTCGACCATCACATGCCGCACAAGGATGGCCTGGAGGTCATCGAGGAGCTGCGGCCCTACCTGCCCGACTACTTCCCCATCCTCATGCTCACCGGAGACGAGCGCGCCGAGCTCAAGGAGACGGCACTCTCGAGCGGCGCCAAGGACTTCCTGATCAAGCCCATCAACCCGGTCGAGGTACGGTTGCGCATCCGCAACCTCCTCGAGGCCCGCTACTTCCACCAGCAGCTGGCGCACCACAACCAGCGGCTGGAGGAGATGGTGCGTCAGCGCACCCGCGAGCTGGAGGACGCCCACGTGGAGATGCTGGTGCGCCTCGCCAAGGCGGCCGAGTATCGCGACGACGACACCGGCGAGCACACCTGGCGCGTCGCGCGCAGCTGCGCGCTGCTCGGCCAGGAGCTGGAGATGGACCCCGAGCGCGTCGAGCTCCTCCTGCGAGCCGCGCGCCTGCATGACGTAGGCAAGATCACCATCCCCGACGGCATCCTCCTGAAGCCGGGCCGGCTCAGCGAGGCCGAGTACGAGGTGGTCAAGCAGCACACTCGCGTGGGTGCGGAGCTGCTGTCGGGCGGGCGCTCGCCGCTGGTGAGGCTGGCCGAGACCATCGCGCTCACGCACCACGAGCGCTGGGACGGAGCCGGCTACCCGCAGGGGCTGGCCGGCGATGCCATTCCCCTGGAGTCGCGCCTGCTGGCCGTGGCCGACACCTTCGACGCGCTGACCCACGACCGCATCCACCGCAAGGCGGCGTCGCCCGAGCGAGCGGTGGAGGAGATCACCGCCAACAGCGGCACGCAGTTCGACCCGCGCGTGGTCGACGCCTTCCTGGTGGTCTTCAGTCGCGGCGAGCTGTTCACCGACGCCCCGCTCGAGCCCGCCTGAGGACGGCACCCGACCCCTGGCCGCGGGCGGCGCTACAGTGAGCGGCATGAACGCCTACATGCAGCGCATCATGGGCACCCTGGGCGACCACGACCCCATCGAGGTTCTGCGGGCCACTCCGCACCGGCTCGCCGCCCTGCTCGAGGGGATGGTGCCCGCGGACCTGGAGCGCAGCTACGCCCCCGGGAAGTGGGACGCCCGGCACGTCTTCGCTCACCTCGCCGACGTGGAGATGGCCATGGGCTTCCGCCTGCGGCTGGTGTTGGGGCAGCCGGGCGTGGAGATCCCTCCGTTCGACCAGGACGTGTGGGCGCAGCGCTACGGTCGCGCCGACCCGGCGCTGGCGGTGGAGGCGTTCCGCGGCTCACGGGCCTGGAACCTGTCGCTGCTGACGACGCTCGGCCTGGACGACTGGCTGGCCGAGGGATACCACGCCGAGCGTGGCTTCGAGAGCGTCGACCTGATGGTGCGGTTCATGGCGGGCCACGACATCAACCACCTGGCGCAGCTGGAGAGCATCGCAACGGGGTGAGGCGGCCTGCGGCCGAACGGTAGGCGGCAGGCAATCGCCTGGCCGGCCACTGCCTCCCACGCGCGTGGAGCCGGGCACACGCCCGTCGCCCGGCCCTGCAACGCTCCCCGGCGGCGCGCCCGGCCCGTGATAGGATTGCGCCGTCATGGGACTCGAACGCACATTTGCCATGGTCAAGCCCGATGGCGTGCGCCGCGGGTTGGTCGGCGACGTGGTCAGGCGCCTGGAGGCGAAGGGCTTCCGCCTCGTCGGCATGAAGCTCATGCAGGTCTCACGCGAGCTGGCCGAGCGGCACTACGGCGAGCACCGCGGCAAGCCCTTCTACGAGGGGCTCGTCGACTTCGTCACCAGCGGCCCCTCGGTGGCGATGGTGGTGGAGGGCGAGAACGCCATCCTGGAGTGGCGCAAGATGATGGGCGCCACCAACCCCGCGGACGCCGCGCCCGGCACGCTGCGCGGCGACTACGCCACGATGATCGACGAGAACGTGGTTCACGGCTCCGACGCGCCGGCCACCGCCGAGCGCGAGATCGGCATCTTCTTCGACAAGGGCGAGCTCCTGCCCTGACGGCTCGCTCCGCCGGCGGGCTCCGCGGGGCGCCGCGCCGCCGCCGCACTCGAGGCGCCACGCGAGGTGAGGGTATGCCCGGACTGTCCCAGCGGATCAAGCATCTCAAGGCGTCGTCCACCATCGCCTTCAACACGCGCGCGGCGGAGCTGAGGCGCAAGGGCGTCGACGTCATCGCCATGACGGCCGGCGAGCCCGACTTCCAGCCGCCGGAGCACGTCTTCGACGCCGCGCGCGATGCCATCGAGCGAGGGCTCACCAAGTACACCCCCTCGGAGGGCACCCTCGAGCTGCGCCAGGCTGTCTGCGACAAGTTCGCGCGCGAGAACGGCCTGAGCTTCCAGCCCGACCAGGTGATCGTCTCCACGGGCGGCAAGCAGGTGCTCTACAACGCCTTCCAGGCCGTGCTCGAGCCGGGTGACGAGGTCGTCTTGATGGCGCCCACGTGGGTGAGCTATCCGCCGCAGATAGAGCTGGCGGGGGGCATTCCCGTTCCGGTGCGTACCCGCCCGGAGGATGGCTTCCTGCCGGATCTCGAGGAGGTCGAGAACGCCATCGGGCCGCGCACGCGAGTGCTGCTGGTCAACTCGCCCTCGAACCCCACCGGCGCCGTCTACCCGCCCGAGCTGGTGCAGGCGCTGGTCGAGCTGGCGGCGAAGCACGACCTGTGGCTGTTCTCGGACGAGCTCTACGAGCATCTCATCTACGAGGGGACGTTCACGCCGGCCGGGCGCTTCGCGCCGGAACGCACGCTGGTGGTGCACGGTGCCAGCAAAGCCTTCGCCCTGACCGGCTGGCGCATCGGTTACGGCGCCGGTCCGCGGGAGCTGGTCAAGGCCATGAACCGCTTGCAGAGCCAGGTCACCAGCGGGCCCAACGCGCTGGCGCAGCATGCCACGGTCGCGGCCCTCAACGAGGTGGAGAAGACCCGCGCCTTCGTCGAACGGACGCGCGAGGCCTACCGGCAGCGTCGAGACGCGCTGGTCGAGGGGCTCAACCGCCTGGGTCTGGCCACCCCCATGCCCCACGGCGCCTTCTACGTCATGGCGGACGTCAGCGCCATCGACCCGGACGAGGGCGAGGCCGCGCTCAGGCTGCTGGAGCAAGCGCGGGTGGCGGTAGTGCCAGGGACCGACTTCCTGGCACCGGGCCAGGCCAGATTCAGCTACGCCACCAGCCTCGACAATGTGCATGAAGCGCTCAGGCGCATCGAGGCGTTCCTGGGCTGAGGCTCGTCCGGACGACCGCCCCCCGCCAACCCCGGAGGCCTCCGACAGCCTGCGGGAGCCTGTCAGCCCCGCTCGCGGCCGGCGTCGAGCGTCCGGAACTCGATCGGCGCCTCGCCGTAGGCCTGCCGGGCCATCGAGCGCGCCGCCGAGCGCAACCCCTCCTCGAGGACCGGGTGGTAGACGGGCATGCGCAGCAGCTCCGCCAGCGACAGCTCGCGGTCGAGCGCCAGCGCCAGCAGGTGCGCCAGGTGCTCGCCGTCGGGCGCCATCATCTCCGCGCCCAGCAGCCGGCCGTCGCCGCGGCGGGCGTAGAGACGCAGCATGCCGTGCGCCCGTCGCATGCCGATGGCGCGGGACTGCCGCGAGAAGTCCACCTTGCCGACGACGACGTCCTCGCCGCCGCGCTCGAGCTCGGCCCAGCTGCGGCCCACCAGCGCGATCTCGGGGTCGGTGAAGGCGATGGTGAGGGGCACGCGGCGCTGGAAGCGGGTGGGCCCATGCAGCGCGTTCCAGGCGGCGATGAAGCCCTCGTCGGAGGCCTCGTGCATCACCACGCGCTCGCCGGTCACGTCGCCGGCGAGGAACACTGGCAGGTCGCCGATCTGCGTGGTGTGCGGATCGAAGGGGGGCATGCCGCGCTCGTCGAGGTCGACGCCCAGGGCCTCGAGCCTCAGGCCCGCCAGGTTGGGACGGCGGCCGAGTGCGGCCAGCACCGCGTCGACCGTGACGGACGCGTCGCCGCCTGTCACGCGTAGGGCCTCGCCGTCGGGGGCGATCTCGACGCCGTGGCCCAGGTGAACGGGGAGCTCCGAGGCCATGCGCTCCACGGCGTAGGCGCTCACGTCGGGATCGGTGAGCGCCGCCACCGCCGCGCGCAGCTCGAACCCGCTCACCTCCAGGCCCAGGCGGGCGAGCGCTTGACCCAGCTCGAGCCCCACCGCCCCCAGCCCCACCACCGCCACGCGACGCGGTAGGTCGCGCTGCTCGAAGATCGCGTCGGTGGTGAGGATGCGGTCGCCGAGATCGCGCCAGACCGGCGGCACGACCGGACTCGAGCCGGTGGCGACGATGGTTGCGCGGGCGCGGACGCGCTCCTCGGAGCCGTCCGCCGTCACCACCAGGAGCTCGTCCGGCGCCAGGAAGGAGGCCCGCCCAGGGACGTTGCGGTCGCCCGCCTGGTCGGTGGCCTTGAGGTTGTGGGCGGTGAGGCGGTCGCGGTAGGCCCGAATCCACGCCAGCGCGGCGGCGAGGTCGACGTGGAGGGCCTCCCCGCCGCGGATGCCGGCCGCCTCGAAGGTGGTGCGGCGGTGGAGGTCGTTGGCGATCTGGATGAGCGCCTTGGAGGGCATGCAGCCGACGCGCGAGCAGGTCGTTCCGTAGGGCCCGTCGTTGACGATCAGGTAGTCGTCGGTGGCCTTGCGAACGATCCCCAGTGCGGTGAGGCCCGCGGTGCCTGCTCCCAGAATCGCCACGTCCACCTTGCGCATGCTTGACCTCCCAGGGCTCGTTCCGCCCCCAGTCTCGCACACCGCCCGCTGGGTCTCGCCGGTCGCTGTCGCCGCACCATGCCGTGCGGGAGGTCGCGCGGTCCCCCGGGTAGACTCGCCGACGTGAGGGAGGATGGCGGCAGGCCAGAGGCGGAGGCTCCCGCGGTTCCCGGGCTGCCGGGGCGCTTCCTCGAGCGCCGCTTCGACGGCGCCATCCTGGCGCTGGCGCTGCCGGCGCTGGGCGCGCTCGCCGCCGACCCCCTGGTGTCGTTGGTGGACACGGCCTTCGTGGGCCGCCTGGGCGCCACCCCGCTGGCGGCGCTGGGCGTCAACACCTCGCTGTTCTCGCTGGTGTTCGTGGTGTTCAACTTCCTCGCCTACGGCACCACCCCGATGGTCGGCCGGGCGCTCGGCCGCGGGGACCGCCGGGAGGCCGGCCGCGTGGTGGTGCAGGCGCTCACCCTGGCGGTGGTCGCCGGGGTGCTGTCGCTGTCGTTCCTGCAGCTCGCGGCGGTGCCGCTGCTGCACGCCATGGGTGCGCGCGGTGCGCTGCTGGGGCCGGCCCTGACCTACCTGCGCATCCGCGCGCTGGCGGGGCCGGCGCTGCTGGTCATCGAGGCCGGCAACGGCGCCTTCCGCGGGTTCCTCGACACCCGCACGCCGTTGGCGATCACGGTGGGGCTCAACCTCGTCAACCTGGTCCTCGACCCGCTCTTCATCTTCGCCTTCGGCTGGGGCCTCACGGGCGCGGCGGTGGCCACGCTGCTGGCCCAGTGGCTGGGGGCCGGCGGCTTCCTGCTGGCGCTGACGTCGCGCCGCGGTAGCGGCCTGCGGCTGCTGCCAGCTCGGGTGCCGCGACCGGCGGAGCTGCTGCCCTTCCTGCGCATCGGTGGGCAGATGCTGCTGCGTACCGGCTCGCTGGTGGGCTCGCAGGCACTGGCGACGGCGGTGGCGGCGCGCATCGGCGTGTCGCAGGTGGCCGCCCATCAGGTCGCCGCGCAGCTGTGGACCTTCCTCGCGCTCACGGTCGACGCGCTGGCGGTAGCGGGTCAAGGGCTGGTGGCCACCTACCGCGGCGAGGAGCGGGCCGCCGACGCCCGCACCGTCGCCGACCGGTTGCTGCTGCTGGGGCTGGGCGTCGGCGTTGTGCTGGCCGCCGGCTTCTGGCTGCTGGAGCCGTGGCTTCCGCGCCTGTTCACCTCCGATCCGGGGGTGCTGACGCGCGTGCGGGCCATCTACCCGTTCGTGGCCTGGATGCAGCCGCTCAATGCGGTGGTGTTCGTGTGGGACGGCATCTTCATGGGGGCGGAGGCGTTCGGCTTCCTGGCGGGCGCCATGCTCCTCTCCGCCGGCGCCGCGGCGACCGTGCTGCTGTTGGTCGTGCCTCTGGGGTGGGGCCTGACGGGCGTGTGGTGGGGCCTGGTGACGCTGATCGTGGCTCGCGCCGTGACGCAGGGGTGGCGCTACTGGGGGCCGCGGCCGCTACTGCCGGTCAGCTGAGGGGCGCGGCATCCGCCAGGGTCGCGCGCCGGACCTGTGGCGGCTGCGGTGTGTCGGTCATGCTCCCGTGTACCTCGCCGCCGCACGCGGCTGCGGGTAGACTCGCCGGCAGGAGGCGGCATGGCATCCAGCGACCCGCAGTTCCGGACCATCATCGAGCCGTTCCGCATCAAGGCGGTGGAACCCATCCACTTCACCACGCGAGCCGAACGCGAGCGGGCGCTACAGGACGCCGGCTACAACCTCTTCAAGCTGCGCGCCGAGGACGTGCTCATCGACCTGCTCACCGACTCCGGTACCGGGGCCATGTCGAGCGAGCAGTGGGCGGGCATGATGCGTGGCGACGAGAGCTACGCCGGCGGACGTTCCTTCTACCGCTTCGAGGCCGCGGTGCGGGAGATCACCGGTTTCCGGCACATCCTGCCCACCCACCAGGGGCGGGCGGCCGAACGCATCCTGGCGGGCGTGGCGCTCGGGCCGGGCGACATCGTGCCGAACAACACCCACTTCGACACCACCCGCGCCAACGTCGAGAACGCCGGGGCCGTCGCCCTCGACCTGCCCATCGCCGAGGGGCTCGAGCCCTCGACGCGCCACCCCTTCAAGGGCAACATCGATGTGGCGCGCCTCGAGCGCGTGTTGGACGAGAACCCGGGCAAGGTGCCGCTGGTGATGGTCACGGTCACCAACAACTCCGGTGGTGGCCAGCCGGTCAGCATGGCCAACCTGCGCCAGACCAGCCGCCTGTGTCACGCCCACGGGGTGCCGCTGTTCCTCGACTGCTGCCGCTTCGCCGAGAATGCCTACTTCATCAAGTTGCGCGAGGAGGGCTACCGCGACGCCGAGCCGCTGGCGATCGCCCAGGAGATGTTCTCCCACGCCGACGGCGCCACGATGAGCGCCAAGAAGGACGGCATGGCCAACATCGGTGGCTTCCTGGCGCTGAACGACGACGGCCTGGCCGAGAAGGCGCGCAACCTGCTGATCCTGAGCGAGGGCTTTCCGACCTACGGCGGGCTTGCCGGCTACGACCTGGAGGCGTTGGCGGTGGGCTTCCACGAGGCGCTCCAGGAGCCCTACCTGCGCTACCGCCTGCGGAGCATCGCCTACCTCGGCGAGCGCCTCACCGCGATGGGCGTGCCCATCGTGCAGCCGCCGGGCGGGCACGCCGTCTACATCGACGCCAAGGCCATGCTGCCATTCGTTCCCCAGAGCCAGTTCCCGGCGTGGGCGCTGTCACTGGTGCTGTACCTGGAGGGTGGCGTGCGCTCGGTGGAGATCGGCTCGGTGATGTTCGGGCGGCAGCCCGACGGCAGCGAGAAGGCCGCACCCATGGAGCTGGTGCGGCTGGCATTCCCCAGGAGGGTGTACACCCAGAGCCACGTGGACTACCTGGCCGAGGTGCTGGAGCACGTGAACGACGTCAAGGAGCGTATCCGCGGGGTGCGCCTGGTGGAGGCGCCGGAGGTGCTGAGGCACTTCAGCGCGCGGCTCGAGCCGGTGGGTGGGACCCTGCTGGCAGAGTGACGAGTCCGGGGCCCGGACGGCGGCTCAGTACAGGAACGGCACCAGCCTCGCCGTTCGCTCGGCCCACGCTCGGTAGGCGTCGCCGTAGCGCTTCTCGAGGTAGGCCGAGAGCTGGGGGATGTTGACGAACACGAAGCCGGAGATCTCGACCAGCACGATGAGCGCCGCCCAAGGAGAGCGGCCCAGCAGCGCCCAGCCGATGCCCCAGAGGATGTCGCCGAGGTAGTTCGGGTGCCGTACGACGGCGAACGGCCCCCGCGTGTAGAGCTTCCCGCGATTCTCCGGCCGCGACTTGAAGCGCAACCGCGCCCACTCCGAGACCGTGTTGAGCGAGCCGCCGCCGAGGAACAGCACCACCGCCAGGGTGTCCCAGGCGCCGAGCGGCTGGCGGGCGCCCGCCCCCAGCAGGCCGAAGCCCAGCTGGTAGAGCGCCACGCCGAAGGTCACGGTAACCATCTCCGACCAGCGGAAGCGGCGCCGGAGCAGCACCAGCGCGGTCAGGCTCATGCGCAGCCAGAGGACCAGGGCGAAGGCGAGCAACACGCCGCGACGGGCGGGATCGCCCGGAACCCAGCCGACGCCCAGCCAACCGCCCACGACGCGCATGCCCGCACCCACCAGGATCCAGGACACCAGCGCCACCAGCGCCAGATGGGCTGCGACCATGATCCGTCGCGGCCAGCGCGACACCTCCTCGTGTCCGTACATCAGCGCCCTCCTGACGCCGGGCTCGGTTGCCGCACCGACACGGCGTTGGTCACAGTCTAGATCGGCGTCGCGGAGCGGCGCCCGCCGCCGGCGCCGGGAGACGTCAGCCGAGGAGGGGGCGGAAGGCGTCGAGCGAGCCTTGCACGCGCTCCATCACCGAGCTCGACACGTCGCGGCGCGAGGCGAGCAGCACGTCGTCGTGGAATCCGCCCGCCAGCAGCTGGCGCCCGTGCCGTGAGCCTGCCAGCAGCGGAGCGAGATCCGTCGGCGCCGCCACCAGGCGCGCCGCCAGCGCGAGGTCGTCGAGTTCGGCCCGCGGGGCCAGTCGCGAGAGAGCCGCCGCGATGTGCCCGGCGCCGGCGATGTCGTCGAGGGATGGCCGCCCTTCGGTCCCGGCGCACACCAGGCGCACGCAGCCGCCGCCGATGCCGTCCGCCGCCAGCGCCAGCGCGCGCCGGGCGGCCGCCTCGCCGTTGCACAGGCAGCCGAGCAGCACGGTGTCAGCTCCGGCGCAGGCCTCCACGGCTCCGGCGCCGTTGGTGGTGCAGATCACGGCGGCGCGCCCGCGCACCAGCGCCCCGCTGAGCTCGGCGGGGGAGTTGCCGGCATCGAAGCCTGCCGGCGGGAGAGCGTTGCGCTCGCCCAGCAGGAGCGCGCCGGCCGCCTTGGCTCGCTCGCGCGCCCGTGCTACCTCGGGCACCACCGTCAGGTGCGCCAGCCCCAGGTCGGCCAGCACGGTCGCGGTGGTCGTCATGCGCAGCACGTCCACCACCACCGCCACGCTGCCACCGAGCTCGCCCGCCACCGGCAGCAGGTGGACGGCGACCCGCAGTCGCCGGGGCTCGGGTGGGCCTGGGTCGGGTGGGCCTGGGTCGGGTGGGGCTGGGTCGGGCGGGGCTGGGTCGCGCTTGGCGGGGCCGGGCATGGCGCCTTCAGTCTGGCACGTCCGCGGTCTGCGAGTACTCGCGGGCCCGCGCGGGTGCCGGGCCACTACACTGGGACCATGGATGGCGCCGTGATCAGCTGCCTCGCCTGCGGGGCAAGGAACCGAGTCAAGCCCGCCCCTGCGGGCGCCGTGCCTTCCTGCGGGCGCTGCGGCGCGGCCCTGCCGTGGCTGGTGAGCGGCAGCGATGCCACCTTCGAGCGCGAGACGAATGCCTCGGTGACGGTCCTGGTGGACCTGTGGGCACCCTGGTGCGGTCCCTGCCGCATGGTGGCGCCGGTCGTGGAGGCGCTGGCGGGCCAGTACGCTGGGCGGCTGAAGGTCGTGAAGCTGAACGTGGACGACAACCCGGTGACCGCGGGCCGCTACGGCGTCCAGAGCATCCCCACCCTGCTGGTGATGAAGGGCGGCCGCGTCGTGGACACGGTCGTGGGCGCGCTTCCCAAGGGCGCGTTGGAGGCGCGGCTCGCACCTCATCTGGCGCCGGCCGGGGTGGCGTAGACGACCGAGTGAGGAGCGAGGAGGCAGTGACCGTGGACGACCCGGTCTTCGAGGTGATGAGAGGCGACATGTTGGTGGAGGGTGCGTGCGTGGCCACCCCCTTCGGCGAGCGGCGCGTGACGTACGCCGACCACATCGCGTCCGGCCTGCCGCTGGCGTCGGTGGAGGACCGGCTGCGCGAGGCCGTGCTGCCGCTCTACGCCAACACCCACACCGAGGACAGCGCCACCGGCGCCCGCACCACCAGGCTGGTGCACGAGGCGTGCGCCTACATCAAGCGTCAGCTGGGGGCCGACGAGCGCTACCGCCTGGTGTTCGCCGGAACCGGCACCACCGGCGCGATCAAGCGCATGCAGGAGATCCTCGGCGTGGCCGTGCCCTCCATGCTGCGCGAGACCGTGCTGGCGGCGCTGCCGCCGGAGGCGCGGCCGGTGGTGTTCGTGGGCCCCTACGAGCATCACTCCAACGAGCTGTCGTGGCGTGAGTCGCTGGCGGAGGTGGTGCGCATCCCGCTGGACGACCGTGGCGTCCTCGACCTCCCCGCCCTGGAGCGGGCGCTGAACGACGAGCGCTACGCCGTGCGCCCCAAGATCGGGTCGTTCTCGGCCGCCAGCAACGTCACCGGCATCCTCACCGACGTTCGCGCGGTGGCGCGGCTGCTCCACGCTCACGGGGCCGCGGCCTTCTTCGACTACGCCGCCGGCGCCCCCTACCTGGAGATCGACGTGCGGCCGGGGCAGCCGGACGGCATCGACGCTCTCTTCCTGAGCCCGCACAAGTTCGCCGGCGGTCCTGGCTCGCCGGGCCTGCTGCTCTTCGATCAGCTGCTCTACGACCTGCCCACCCCCACCACCGCCGGCGGCGGCACCGTGAGCTACGTCACCGCGAGCGGCCAGTGGTACCTGCAGGACATCGAGGCGCGCGAGGACGCCGGCACGCCCGCCATTCTGCAGAAGCTGCGCGCCGCCCTGGCGTTCGAGGCCAAGGAGCGCGTCGGGGTGGCGCGCATCCGCGAGCGCGAGGAGGAGCTCATCGGGCGGGCGCTGGAGCGCCTGGGTCGCAACCCCAAGCTGCACATCCTGGGACACCCCGAGCCGCCGCGCCTCGCAGTCATCTCCTTCGAGGTGCTGGCGGGCTCGCGTACCCTTCACCCGCGTCTGGTGACACGTCTGCTGAACGACCTCTTCGGGATCCAGGCGCGCGCCGGTTGCTCCTGCGCCGGCCCTTACGGGCACAGCCTGCTCGGCATCGACGAGGAGCTCTCCTGCGAGCTACGTGGCGCCATCGAGGCGGGCTTCGACGCGGTGCGGCCGGGCTGGAGCCGCATCAGCTTCCACTACGCCATCGACGACGAGACCTTCGAGTTCCTGCTCGACGCCGTCGAGTTCATCGCGGAGCACGGCGGGCGCTTCGTGCGCGTCTACGAGCTGGATTGGCGCACCGGCGCATGGCACCACCGCGAGGACGAACCCGAGGTCCCGCGCGGCTTCGACTCCGGGAGCTGGCCGGCGGCGACGCGCTCCCGGCGCTCGGCTGCCGACGACCACGCGGCCTACCTGGCGCACGCGCGGCGCCTGGCGGGCGAGCTCGCCGCCAAACGCCGACGCAGCCCGGTGCCGGAGGGATTGGATCCGGCGCTGGTGACGTTCCTGACCTGAGGCCGCCGCGCAGGCGCTAGCATGGTCCATGGCAGACAAGATCGCGATGCCGGGTCCGGTCGACGAGCCGTCCGCTGACGGCGACAGCGCGGCTGCGGCTGCCAACCCCAACCTGATCTACAACAACCCCGACAAGTGGCGCATCGGGCGCGAGGTGCTCGAGCGCTATACCGGCACCGCTGCGGAGGGTTTCCAGCGGCAGATCCTGCTCACCAACTTCGAATACTACATGGAGCGCTTCTCGGCGCTGTGCCCCGACGCCAGGACGACCCGCGGCTCGGCCATGACCGTCAAGCACAGCCCGGCGAAGGGCGTGTCGTTGGTGAACTTCTCGGTCGGGTCGCCGGTCGCCGCCCTCATCATCGAGGTGCTGGCCACGGCAGAGCCCAAGGCCACGCTCTTCCTGGGCATGGCGGGCGGCCTGCACCGCTCGCTCGAGGTCGGCGACTTCATCCTGCCGACGGCTGCCATCCGGGACGAAGGCGCCTCGAAGCACTTCATGCCGCCGCAAGTGCCGGCGCTGCCGACGTTCAAGGTACAGAAGTTCGTGTCGCAGATCGTGGTGGAACGTGAGCTGGACTACCGCACGGGCGTCGTGCACAGCACCGACTACCGCTTCTGGGAGTTCGACGACCGCTTCAAGCAGCAGCTCTACGAGGAGCGCGCGCTCGCCATCGACATGGAGACCGCCACGCTGTTCTCGGTGGGCTTCGCCAGCAAGGTGCCCATCGGCGCGCTGTTGCTCGTCTCCGACCTGCCGCTGAAGCGCGGCGGCATCAAGACGCGCGACTCCGCGCGGGCGGTGTTCCACGAGTACACCGACCTGCACATCGAGGTCGGCATCGAGGCGATGAGCCAGATCGCCGAGCGGGGAGAGCACATCCGGCACTACCGCTGGTAGGGCGATGATTCTTCGGCAGGTGGTCAACAGCGCGACTGTCGGCGGCGTTCCTCAATCACATCGGGTCTGGGATGGCTTTCTCGGGGTTTGCGGTTCGCGCGATGGTCTCGAGAATGCCCGCAGCCAAGCTAGCTTGTGAGCGACAGCTTTCGGCGCTTTCTCCCTGGGCGGTTTCCCTAGACGTCGCAACATCGGGGCACACCGGGCACGTCGGTAGTTGAAGACTTGCAACGCCGTCGGACGTTTGTTGATGCGGCAGGTTGGTTTGTGGGGCACGGCTCGAACGTCATCCTGAGTTCGTCGCGGCTTGCGATGATGACGATACAGGTATTTTCGAGGAGGGGGAGCCACTCCAGCGCCTCATTTCGATCGGGCTGCGCGGGTGGCGCTCGAGCGGCAACGTGCTCGTTCGGCTCCGACGCCCGAGGATGGCTTCCCAAGCGCGGTGCTGATCAACGTGAACGATGTGGCGGTTCTCCGGGCGCTTGCCCGGTACGGGTCCGGCGAGGGAGGGATGCGGCAAGGACGCGCTGTGGGCCGGGTGGCCGTGCCGTACCTACGGCACTTCGAGCGTCGTACCCGCCTGGATGGTGTCGCTACGCAGCCCGTTCAGCTTTCGCAGCTCTGCGACCGTCGTGCCGTAGCGTTGTGCCAGGCCCCATAGGGTGTCGCCGGGCCGTACCGTGACCATTGGCCCGGGCGCGGCGGAGTCCGCCGGCACCGGAACGCCGCTCGCCTGCCAGTGCTGCCACAGGTAGGCGCGCGCGGTGAGGTTCTGGTCGTGGATCTGTTTCGCCGCTTGCACGCCGAGGTAGCGGTAGTGCCAGGGTTCGTAGATGTAGCAGGTGTCCGCTTCGTGGCCTTTCGGGTAGCTCATCACGAAGCCGAACCGCCAGGCGTTCTTCGCGACCCACCCGCCGGTGGGGGTCGCGGCCCAGTCCTGGTAGTCCCAGGGTGCCTTGCCGCCTTTGGCCCGAAGGTCCATCGCGGTCCCCAATTGGTGCTCGGAGTGTCCCGCTCGTGCGCTGGACTTCAGGGCGTAAGCGTAGCCGTCTACCTTGACCCAGTACTGGAACGTTGCGACCTGCGTTTGGTAGGAGCGGTAGCCGCTCTGCACGGCGATCGGGTGGCCGGCCGCCGCGGCCGCCTGTGCAAGTGCCTTCAGGTGTGGGATCACGATGCTGCGGATCCGTTGACCGCCGTTGAGCCCGGCCTGCTCGGTGGACACCAGGTCCGGCGGAGCGTAGTTGGCGGGCAAGCGGAAATGCGTGTCCACCAGGGTCGACTGCCACTGGTCGTAACCGGTGAAGGCGGTCGGCACGTCCGCCACCGCACACGTCGGCAACGTGGAAACCGATGAGGCGCCCTGTGCGGAGCCGACGCTACATAGCAGGAGCATCGCGAGAGCAGCCAGGTGCGACCTCATGCACGGAAGCTACCACGACCCGGGGTTGCCAGCGTGTGGACTATGAGAAGTGGTTCTCATCAAGGGGCCGCTTCCGGACGGCGCGGCCGGCCGCCCTGGAGCTGTTAGGAGCGTCGCTCAGGTTCCGGAGTTCGGCCCGGAGGAAGGCGACGAGCACCCGACATGTGAATCCATTCTTGCCGCCGATCGCCACGAGCTGATAGGTTACGGTCGTGCGCACCGCTCGGCGACGCTTACTCCCCCTCGCGATCCTGGGCCTGACACTCGCCGGCATGGCCTTGGCTCAATCGGGTACGCCCTCGGCGGCGCCGGCGAACGGCACCGTGACGGTTCAACCCGGCGACAGCCTGTGGAGCATCGCCCGGCGCTACGGCACCACGGTGAAGGCGCTCGTGGCCGCCAACCAACTTTCCGGCGACAGGCTGCAATCCGGGGCCACGCTGAGGTTGCCGAACGGCAGCGACGAAACGCCGACCAGCTACGTCGTGCAGCCCGGCGACACGCTGTACGGCATCGCTCTGGCGTTCCGGCTCAGCGTCGAAGACTTGATCGCATACAACGATCTCGGTGGCTCGGTGATCCACCCGGGACAGAGGCTCACCCTTCGCCCGGGCAAGACCGCGCCTCCGCTCCTCGAGGTTACGGTGCAACCGGGTGACAGCCTCTGGGGCATCGCGCAACGGCACGGCGTCAGCGTCGAAGCCCTCGCCGCCGCCAACGGCATCGCGGCGGGCGCCGTGCTGCACCCCGGCGACACCCTCGCCGTGCCTGGCCAGTACGCGGCCACTGCCTCCAGCGACGTTGGCGGGCCGGTACCTTCCGCCGTCACCGTCACGAAGGGCGAGTCCCTGTGGTCCATCGCGCACGCCTACGGCACGACGATTTCTGCGCTCATGAGCGCCAACGGCCTGTCGTCGGCCGAGCTGGTTCCGGGGCAGACGCTGATCATCATTCCTCCGGAGCAGTTGGGGCGGGCCGTCCCACCCGCCGCACAACCGAGACCGGAACCGTTGGCGGCCATGCGCTGGCCCCTCCGCGGGCGCATCACGTCGTACTACGGGTTCCGGATCCTCCAAGGGTACGGAGCAGACTTCCACACCGGGATCGACATCGCGGGCAACACCGGTGACCCTATCCTCGCAGCCATCGGGGGCACGGTGGAGCTGGCCGGTTGGAACGGCGATTACGGCCTGTGCGTGATCGTTCGCAACGGGGATGCCGAGTATTACTACGGGCACGCGTCGGTGCTTCTCGTCAAGCGTGGGGAGAGCGTCAAGCAGGGGCAGCCCATCGCTCGCGTGGGTAGCACCGGGTTCGCGACGGGCCCGCACCTGCACTTCGAGATCCGTGTCCACGGCCAGCCTGTCGATCCGCTCCCGTACCTCGACCCTCGCGCGGGCCGCTGAGAGGCACCGGGAGAGATGGCGCACGTCGTGGGTGGAAGGGGTCACCGCGCGTTCGCTCGATGCGGACCAGGGTTGATGACGCGCCGCACGCGACGGGGATCGGCGCTCTGCGCCGCCTACCACGCCTGGCGGGCACCCTCCCGTGCATGGGGGCTGCTGAGGGCGGCGCTCGTCACGGGCTTCGGCGCCCTCGCCGGCTCTTGCGGCGCCCACGGCCTCGTGAAGACCAGCCTGGGTGGGACCGTGCTCTGCCTCGATCCCGCCTCCATCCACAGCCACATCGACGCAGGTGATCCTGCCTCCGACGCGAAACGAAGCGAGGCCATCGCGCAGCGCCTCGCACGCTACATCCGTGGAACGCTCGCGAGGTACCACGTTCCGTTCCGCTCCAAGGCCTCCTGTGAAGGCAGCGACGCCTACGTCTACACGCTGTTCGTAGCCGACTGGGCGCACCGTGAGGCCCGGCCCGTCCTCGACTTCGCGGCCAGCCTCCAGGTGGGCCGCTGGCCTCCCCCCGCCACCGGCAAAGCCACTGCCCGTCTCGAAGGCAGCCGCTTCGATGCCTTCCAAGCGAACCTGCTCTTCCCCAGCGACTTCACGACCCCCTACTACCAGGTGCTTCCTACAGCGAACGAAGAGATGGCCAGGCAGCTTGCGCTCGCCTGGCTGAACGATGCCGAAGGGGTGCGGGCAAGCCGCGAGAAGCGTTGGCTGATCGGCCTTGGGGTGGCCTTGGAGGCATTGGTCGTCTTGGCCGGAGTGCGGGTGTGGTGGCGACGCAGGGCCTCTCGCACCGCCCTCCCGAGCGTACCCAGGTCTTGAGGGCACGGGATCGCTTGCCGTCTGGCGCGGGCTCCATGAGAGGGAGCTACCCACGGGTTCGGTGTGGCATCTTTACGAAGCCCGCATGGGTCCATGACGCGGAGGCGCCGCGCCTCGTGGGTGAAGCCCGCGATACCCTTCGGGCAGGAACCGCATGCCGTTGCCCCGTGCGCTCACGCGTCCCTGCGCGCCCGCGCTTTCGTGTTCGATCTGCGGACGAGAAGCCATACGCCGGCACCTGTGGCCAGTGGGGGTCCGAGGATCCAGAGGATCCAGGTGGCAAGGCCGGCACGTTTCGTGGGGGGGAACACGAAGTCGAGCGTCCCGTCGGGTTGCGTTCCGCCGACGCTCAGCGGCACGTCGGCGGTGATGTGCTCGTGAGGGTAGGTATGGTCTTCGAAGGTGAGGGTGTAGGCGCCGGCTCGGGGCGCCGTGGCGCTACCACGGTAGGACCCCCCGGCGCCTGCTTCGGGCGTGAGCTGGAAGGTAGCGAGCGGGGGCGTGTCGCTGCCGTTGCCGGGAAGGAGCTTGGCGACCAGCTTGGCGCCGGTGACGGTGGCTCGGGTGGTCGACTGGAGTTGGACGGTGACGGTCATGATGTGGCCGGGTTGAGGTGGGTTGGGGGTGATGCCGACGGTTCCGACCACGATGTAGCCGTGGGCCGTGGCGGCGCTCGCGAGGAGGATGGTGAGGAGGGTCGCGGTCGCTGCAACGACGCGAGCGGTTCGGCCGTGGAGCTCGGCCCCCTTGGCCCGCGGGTGGGTCAAGGCGTGCGCTTGCGGGGCCGGAAGAACGCGACGGCGGCGACGACGACGAGCAGCACGGCGAGGCCGATGATCCAGCGCAGGGCAGGGTTGGAGCTGGAGGACTGCGGGGCGACGGTACCGGAGCTGCTCTGGGTCGGGGCCGCGGCCGGCTGTGCCATGACCAGGTAGGTGAGTGCGGGGCCGTTGTCCTCCTTGGCCTGGTAGGAGCGGGTGAGCTGTTTCCCCTGCCAGAGCGTGAGGTCGGTGGGGCCGACGACGCGGGCATGATCGTAGACGGGGTAGTCCTTGCCTGCGATGACCAGGGTGTAGGAGGTGTCGCCGTCGGGCGAGGTGCCGGTCTTGACGTTGCTGATCGTGCCGCTGGGACCGGCGGTGGCGCCGAGCGTGGCGACGAACGCGGGGGTGAGATGGTCGGCGACGAAGGCGGCGGCCTGGTCGTGGGTGAAGGTCTGGCTGGGGTCGGCGAGGTCGAGATTGCCGTCGAAGATGGCCTTGTTGATGTCGGCGGCGGTGGCGTTGCCGCTGCTGGAACCGACGAAGCTACGGCCGTCGTGGATGAGTTTGGCGACGTCGGGCGCCTCGCCTCCGGGGTCCTTGCGGTGGGTCAGGGCCGCCCAGGCGGCGAGGTCCTGGCGGGTGAAGGGTTGGTCGGGTTGGAAGGTGGGGGTCTGCGGCAGGATGTCGAGAGCGACGAGGAGGACGATGGCGTCCTTGTGCTGGCTGGCGCCGATGTCGGGGAACTGGGTCTGCTGGTTCTCGATGTGCGCCGATGCCAGCGTGGTGAGGCTTAGGGCCAGCGCCGCCGCAAGGGCGATGCCTGTGCGCCGCGCACGGCGGGAGAAGGGGAGGTGGAAGCGATCGGTCATGTGGGCCTCCTGGTGGCGTCGGGGCTCAGCCGGCTCGTAGGTAGAGCCAGAGGCGGCCGGTGTCCTGCTGGTATTGGAGCAAGTGTGTGCGATGCGCGAGGTCGGTGCCGTGCAGAACGAGCATGTGCTTGTCGGCGATGAGCTGTTGCATCTGGGGGTCCTGGGGGTCGATGAGGTAGCCGTCGACCAGGGCGTACTCGACGTGGTAGCGCACTGCGAGAGGGCCTTCACGCGACCACTGCCCGACGAGGATGAGCTGGTGTTCGCCGAGCGGCACCTGGACGTGCGCGACGATGTAGGTGTGGTCGGCCCGGAGGTAATAGTGGATCGACTGGATGCCGTCGACGGGCACGTGATCGCCTGCGATGGCGCCGTTGAGGTCGGCCTCGGCGATGGTCCATACGGCGGCGCCCGCGGGGGCGCCGGCCGGCGGCTGGAGTCCGTTGGCGTGGGGCTGGGGGCGTGTGGCGATGGTCGGCAGGGAGCGGAGCCGTTGGTCGGCCCAGGCGACGTAGCGTGTGAGGGGGCCGGTGCGGACTTCCTCCCAGGCTTCGGAGATGTTGTAGAGGGCCATCTCCTGGTCCTGCATCTTCTTGGCGCCGAGCGCTTTGGTGTGCCGGGTTTCGGCTTCGGCGAAGGCCTTGAGGAGGGCCTGGTAGCCGGTGAGCTCGGTCTCCTTGGTGACGAGGGCCTGGTAGGCGGTGGCGGTGGCCTGGAGTTGGCGCATGTCGCGGGCGACGACGGTGCGGAGCGTCTCGGCGTCGGCGAGGGCGTCGATCGGGCTCTTGGCGCCGAGGACGACCGCGCCGAAGCCTTCGCTGGCGTACTGGTCGTAGAAGAGCACCTTGCGTTTGGCGTTGGCGGCCTCCGTCTGGTAGCGCTCGCGCGCCTGCGCGACCTGAGGCTCGAGCGCGGCAATGCGCTTGTGTGTCTGGTCGAGCTGGGCCTTGAGGATGCCGAGACTGCTCTGGCCGGCCTGGCCTTGGACGTCCTTGAGGAAGTAGAGGAACACGCCGGTGATGTGCGCTTGGGCGACACCGAGGAGGCCGAAGAGCACCACCGCGAGGAGCACGGCGCCTGCGCGTCCGGCGGTGCGCCCTCTGGCCTCGCGCTTCGGAGCGGGGGGCATCAGGTGGGCGCACCGGCGGTGCGAGCCACGGCGCCGATGGCGCTGATGGCGCCGATGGATCCCAGGAGGAGGCCGGCGGCGAGGCAGCCGGCGGCGAGGAGGCCGTAGGGGGCCTGGTGCGCGCCGGCGATGGGGAGCAGCGTGAGCACGTTGTCGACGAAGGCGCCGGTGACGTAGACGAGGACGACGGCAGCCAGGGTGCCGCCGAGGAGGCCGAGCAGGGCGCCTTCGGCCACGAACTGGCCGTGGATGACGATGGGCCTGACGCCCATGAGTTGTTTGGTGCGGACCTCGGCGGCGCGGTGGAGGATGGCGAGGCGCCAGGTGACGGCGCTGACCAATAGCGCCACGAGCCCGAACAGGAGGGCGGCGAGCCAACCGGTGCGTTTGAGGGTGCCGGCCAGCCGGAGGAGCGGTCGGATGTATTGCTGGCCGTAGACGACGCGTTCGACGCCGGGGAGCGCCGAGATGCTGCTGGCGTTCGCTTCGGCGCGGCCGGGGCTGGAGAGCAGCACATCGAGGCCGTTAGGGAAGGGGTTGTCGGTGAAGACCGAACGGAGGTCGACCTGGCCAGTGAAGGCGCGCTCCATGCGGTCCAGTTCCGCTTGCTTGCTTATGAAGGTGACGGAGCGTACGCCGGGCATCTCCTGGATGCGGTGGGTGAGCACCGAGGGGTCGGCGCTGGAGGTGAGCAGGACACGCATGCGCGCCTGGTGTCGGAGCAGGCTGGTGAGCGACTCCGTGCCACGGGCGGTGAGTGCGACGGAGCCGGTGAAGCCGACGGCGAGGGCGATCATGAGCACAACGGCGATGGCGGCGAGGGCGTTGCGTGAAGTGCCCTCGCGCGCGTCGCGCAGAAGGTAGTAGAGGGTCCAGAGCGTGCGGCTGGGGGCGGATGTACTGCGGTTCATGGGTGGCTTGGGGGCCGCGCGACTCCGGGGCTCGGCTGCCCGCTTGGGGAGGATTCGGCTTCATCGAACAGGGTGCCGTCCTGAACGCGCACCACGCGGCGGTTGGCCCAGCGGATGAGCTCGAGCGAGTGCGTGGCGATGACGATGGTGGGCGACCACTCGTCGTGGATGCGTTCGAAGATGCCATGGATGGCGCGAGCGGCGTCGATGTCGAGGTTGCCGGTGGGCTCGTCAGCGAGGACGACCGGCGGGCGGTGGATGAGCGCGCGCGCCAGCCCGACGCGCTGCTGCTCGCCGCCGGAGAGCTGGCGCGGGAAGCGGGCGGCGGCGTAGGTGAGGCCGACGGCCTCGAGCATCGCGGCGGCCCTGGCCTTGGCCCCGCGCGGCGACAGGCCCAGGATCTCCGCGCCGTAGGCGACGTTCTCGAAGGCGGTCTTCTGCGGCAGCAGGTCGAAGGACTGGAACACCAGGCCGAGCCGTTGCCGGACGCGGAAGTGCGGCGTTGAAGCGAGGTCTGTACCGAGGACGCGGGCGTGGCCGCGGTCAGGCGCCACCGCTCCGTAGAGCATTCTCAGGACGGTGCTCTTGCCGGCGCCGGAGCGTCCTACCAGGAAGACCCACTCGCCGGTGGCGATGCGGAGGGTGGCGTCGGCCAGCACCGGTCGCTCCGTGCCCGGGAACCGCTTGCTGACGCCGTCCAGCTCAAGGGCGTGAGCCTGGCGGCTCGTGAGACCGACTTGCGCCGCGCTCATCGCACCTTGCTCCAGGCATCGTGGGCCTTCACGAGGAGATCGGGAAGGGCGCCGGAGCCCTGCTCCACGAGGTTGTAGTCCTTGTTGAGGAAGCCGACTTCGACGAGGCCCATATGGGTCCACAGATTTCCGGCGACGGCGGGGTCCGCCTTCTTGAGCTTGGGGAACGCAGTGTGGATCAGGTTGTCGACCGGTTTCCAGGTCTCCCTGGCTGCGTCGTACGAGCCGGCGCGGAGCGAAGCGTTGACGCTCCTCGCGTCCGCCACGGCCTGGGTCCAGTCCTTGTCGGTCAGGCCGTGACCGCAGGCCGTCAGGAGCACCAGGATCGACAGCACCGCGCATGTGAGCGTCCCATGACGCGCTCGAACCTTGCTCATCGCGCTCCCCGTCCTCGAGGGCGTTGTGTGCCCACCGACTTACGACACCATCCGGTCTTGAGCGCTGAATGAGGCAGGGTAGGACCCTCGGGGGGAAGCTGCCGCCGGCCGCTCATCCCTGGTGGATGACCTTCCGGGCCTGTCGCTGGAGCACGCGCATAGGGGCGGTCGATTCGATGTAGAGGCGCTCCTTGCCGCTGGCGTCGATCAGGAAGAAGCCGGTGCTGTGGCTGGCGTTGGCGCTGAACTTCCCGATCTGCTGCTCCTGCACGTCGACGTGGTAGGCGTTCCAGACCGGTCGGAGCTGGTCGACCGTGCCGGTGAGGAAGTCCCACCGGCGTGGGGTGACGGCCCCGGGCTCGGTGGCGATGGCGGCGGGTTTGCCGACACGGTCGAGCCAGGGGTCGGCGGATACCGCCACGATGGCGAGCCGGTCCGCGTTGCGGCCGAGCCGCTCCTGGAGATCGGCCATGGTCTTGAGCGTGGTGGGGCAGAGGTCCTTGCAGTGACCGTCCATGAAGGTCAGCAGAACGGCCCTGCCGCGGTAGTCCGCTAGTGAGCGAGGGGCGCCTTGCTGGTCAACGAGGTGGAAGGCCGGCGCCGGAGTCGGGTCTAGTTCGGTCCCCTGATAGCCGTTGCGTTGTGGGGTGAAGCTCTTGGCGACCAGACCGCCGGCGACGATCACGGCGGCGGCCAGAACTACCCAGGGGAGGGCGCGTCTCAGTGAGGAACCGGACTTTCCGCTCACGGTCGTTGGCCTTTCCGAGGGAGGTTGCTTTCGCTGACGCGGGGGCCCGCGCGTTGGAAGCGCCCTGCTGCAGAGGTTAGCATGGCGCTTCGAGCTGGCGTTGCGGTTGCCGGGGTCCGGTCGTTGGGCGGGTGGGGCCGGGGCGCGCGAGCGTCGGTTCGGTATCATGCCGAGCACGGGACATGCCGGGGCGACGTCGGGTGCGCCCCTGGAGGAGGCGATGGCGATGAAGCGCGTGATCGCGTTGTTGGTGACGGTGGTCTTGGCTGCGCTGGTGTCGGGGGCGTCGGCGCACGAGCTGAAGACGGCGGGTCCGTACGACGTGCTGCTGGGGTTCGTGAACGAGCCGCCGGTGACGGATACGTTGAACGGGCTGGACCTCATCGTGCGGTCGAGTGCGGACGAGAAGCCGGTGGACAACCTCGAGAAGAGCCTGGACGTGACGATCGTGGCTCCTGACGACTCGTCGTCGAGGTCGCTACCGTTGTCGGCCGTCGATGGATCGCCGGGTCACTACACCTCGCCGTTCATCCTGTCGCAGCCCGGTGTCTATGCGTTGAGGGTGCACGGCTACATCGGTTCGACGCAGGTCGACGTGACGTTCCGGAGCGACGAGGTCGCGCCGGCATCCTCGATCACGTTCCCGTGAGGCTGGTGTGCATGGGCGCGTCGTCGGTTCGTTGGATCGTCGCTTTCATGCTCTTGAGCCTTTCGGTGCCGGCGTGGGCGCACGCGCATCTGACGGCGTCGACGCCGGCCGATGGTGCGGTGGTGCGGAGCCCGCCGGCCTCGCTGCAGCTCGACTTCACGGAGGCGGTGCAGAAGCGCTTCAGCTTGTTCGTGGTCCTACCCTTGTCGGTGCCCGTTGAGGCGGGCGAGAGCGCGCACGATCGCAGCTTGCGGGTGCACGCGTTGGCGGCGCAGCTCGCGGACACGGTGATGGCGGACAAGGGCGCGGTGAAGGGCCGGGTGGATACCGGGCTGGCGCATCCGGGCGGCGCGGCGACGCAGGTGACGATCGAGCTCGCCCGGGATCTCTCGCCGGGAACCTACGTGCTGGTGTGGCGTGCGCTGTCGGTGGACACGCACGTGACGCACGGGATCGTGGTGTTCACGGTCGCATCGGGCGGTTGAGCCGTTGGCAAGCGCGCTGCAGGCCTGGCTGTTGCTCGGATCCGCTCTGCTGATCGGGGCGGCCCTGTTCCCTTCGACGATCGGGCGCTCGCTGCTGGCGCCCGTCCATCGGCAGCGCCAGCGCGTCGCCTTGTGGGTGGGCGCGGTGCTCGTGGCGGTGGCGGCCTTCGCGCAGGTGGTGCTGTCGCTGCGCGCGGCGCTCGGCGCACCGACGTTCGAGACGGTGGTGAGCTACCTGATCACCACGTTGCCGGGGTGGATGGTGCTGCTTCGCGTCGTGCTCGCCGCCCTGCTGGTGGTGGCCGGGCGGCAAGCGTTTCGGGCCCCGGGGTGGTCCTTGTGGATTGCGTTCCCCTCATCCCTGGCTCTGGTGTTCGCGGTGGCAATGGTGAGCCATGCTGCGGCGACGGGGAGCCCGCTGCTGCTGCTGAGCGATGGCGTGCATCTGGCTGCGGGCCTGCTGTGGGTGGGATTGGTGGCGATGCTGGCGTGGTTGCCGGCGTGGAGCTCGGAGGAGGAGCCGGCGCTGGCCGTCGCGGCGCGGAGGCTGTCGCGCGTGGCGCTCTGGTGCGTGGTGGTGGTGCTGGCGACGGGCATCCTGGCCGCAGTGGCGGAGCTGTTCGGGGTCGCTGCGTTCGTGACGACCCCGTACGGCCGCACGCTCCTGCTGAAACACGGGTTGTTCCTGGTGGTGCTCGCGCTGGCGGCGTCGCACCGGCTGCGGGGGTTGCCGCTGTTCTTCCAGGCGGGTCGGACGGCGCGCTTCCGCGGGGCGCTGCGCTTCGAGTCGCTGGTGCTGCTCGAGGTGGTGGTGGTGACGGGGCTGCTGACGACGCTGCCGCCGGCGGTGGAGGCGCCTGGCGTGCAGGCCGCCGCGGCGTCGTCCGCGGCGCCGTCACCATCGTCGTCTCCCGCCCCGTCGTCTCCTGCCCCGTCTTCCGCGTCGCCGAGCCAGCCCGGAGCCTCCGGCGGGGGAGGCTCCTCCGCAGCCGCGGCAGGCGCGCCGGCGGCCCCTTCGGCGCCGGGAGCGACGGCGGCGTCGATCGGGGCGCGGTGGGGGGCGCAGTTCGGGAGCGACGCGGCGGACCGTGCCACGGGGGTGGCGGTGCGCGCGGACGGGTCGGTCGTGGTGGCCGGAACGACGAGCGGAGCGATGGCGGACGCAGCGAGTGCGGGGGAGAGCGACGTGTTCGTGGCCGCGTACGGGGCGGACGGCACGCGGCTGTGGTTGCGGCAGTTCGGGGGCAAGGGCTTCGACCGCGCGACGGGCGTGGCCGTGGACGCTCGGGGCGACGCGTACGTCAGTGGCTACACCAGCAATCGCATGCCGAAGGGGGACAGCGTGGGTGCCGGGGATGCCTTCCTGGCCAAGCTGGCGCCGGACGGGATGTTGGCCTGGCTCCGTCAGTTCGGCACGACGGGCTCGGACTTCGCGCGGAGCGTGGCGGTCGACCCGACGGGCAACGTGTTCGTGGCCGGGGACACCAACGGCACCCTGGCGGGGCAGGGGTACGCCGGTGGGAACAGCGACGCCTTCCTGGCGAAGTACGACGCGAGCGGCGACCTGGTGTGGCAGCGGCAGTTCGGTGGTCCCGGGGCGGACAAGATCAACGGGATCGCGACCGATGCGGCGGGGAAGGTCCTGGTGACGGGCGCGACGACCGGCGCGCTCCCGACCAACCGCGCGCTGGGCGCTTCGGACGGATTCGTCGGGGAGTTCGACAACAACGGGCAGCGGCTGTGGTTGCGGCAGTTCGGCAGTGAGGGCGCCGACTTCGCGTATGCCGTTGCGCCCGGTAGAGACGGCGGCAGCTTCGTCACCGGCGATACCTACGGGAACCTGCCGGGCCGGGTGAACAGCGGCAACATCGATGGTTTCCTGGTGCACTTCGATCGCAATGGCAACCTCGCCTGGGTGCGGCAGTTCGGTCACGATGGGGCGGTGTTCGGGTATGCGGTGGCGGTGGATCCGGCCGGCCGGGTGCTGGCGGGGGGATGGAGCAACCAGGACCTCGGCAGCTCCGATCACGCGATCGGGCGGTGGCGTGCCTTCGTCCGCGATTTCGGGCGTGCCGGCGACGGCACGTCCGTGCGGCAGTTCGGGACGAGCGATGGG
>Ga0315540_10000233_pt1 | contig 30723 bp, 26 predicted proteins | sample SalMarSW160110MG_FD_203677 | JGI IMG/M metagenome (GOLD analysis project Ga0315540, IMG submission 203677) | Salt marsh sediment microbial communities from the Plum Island Ecosystem LTER, Massachusetts, United States - Salt Marsh Sediment SW1601-10 ...
CCAGGCCGGCATACGCCGGTACGCCGTTCAATGTGGCGAATCCGCCGCCGAACTTCATCTTTAGTTTTTGCTGTTTTATGTTGAAAAAAGCGCCCGAAGAACACATGGGGCTGAAGGTTCCCGTGGTCACCACATCCACCTCCCGAACAGCCTGTTTGATCCCTTTTTCCCGGACCACTTCTATAATCTCTTCGGCGGTGAACACCACCACTTTTCCGGATCGAATTTTGGCATTGATTTCTTCTATGGTTTTGGCCATGAGTATATCTCCTTATTCGTTTCTTAATTTTAAGTTCTATACTTTTTGTCGCAATTTTTTCTCGCCACAAAGACACCAAGACACTAAAAAAGAATAATAAAATAAAATCCTTCGTGTCTTTGTGCCTTGGTGGCAAATATTTTTGTTTCTTACTTAAATAAGGGTAAACTGCCATGATACGACTCCCAAAGGAGCCCCATCATTATCCATAGGCAGAGCCGGACAGGTAGGATGATGAAGAAGATATTCGATGTCAAGCAAAAAACCCGCGCTGATCCGTCACTTCAATTCAATCGCGCGGGAAAATCTGCGGTCTAAGAACCCAAAAGCCTTCGACGCTTGAAATATTCATTTAATAAACACTAATGGCCTGAATATTGCAAAAGCATATTGATTTTGTGAACCCGAATGCTGCCGAAGTAATGGATTCCGTGCACCAATAATATAAACGTGCGGTTTCGTGATGCGTTCGATATAAATTCTGAAATGTTGACATTGTGAAAACCGATCAGTATTAAGTTCAATAATTTTATGGACAGGAAATATTATGCGTAAAAAATTATTAACGGTTGGTATCTATTCATTCATATTTTTAACCGGCGCCGCCGGCTTGATTTACCAGGTAACCTGGCAGAAATATCTTAGCCGACTTCTGGGAAGCGACAGTGTGGCCACTGCAATCATATTGGCGACCTTTCTTGGAGGCTTATCAATTGGATATTATTTCTGTGGGAAATTAACAACAAGGATAAAAAGGCATTTTGTCGGGTATGCATTTCTGGAAGGTATTATCGGGGCATGGTGTTTGCTTTTTCCTCATCTTTTTAAGATTCTGGATTTTTTAACAAAACACTGGAGTTTTTCCCCACCCTTATTGATAATCTTCCAGGGAATACTCTGCTCTGTATTACTCATGGGGGTTCCCACCATTTGCATGGGGGGAACAATTCCCTTCCTGACCCGCGGCATATCAAGGAACATTACGGAAGCGACCAGCGTCCATGCCATGGTATATGCGGTTAATACTGCCGGCGCATTTGCAGGAACGCTTCTGGCCGGCTTTTATTTAATTCCCAACCACGGATTGCCGGCGACCATGGTCGGAACCTCATTTCTGAATCTGGGAACGTTTTTCTTTTTTCTTATTCTGCCAAAATTTTCAAAGCAGGTCGAAATTTCCGAGAAATCCGAGGAATATGTTGAAGAATGGGTGTCCGAACCTTCATCGGACATCGGCAGGTTTCCGCCTTTTCTCCTATATTCACTGGCCTTTCTGAGCGGTTTTTATGTGATGTGTTTGGAAAATGTTTTGATTCGGATCACCAATCTCGCTCTGGGAAGTTCCTCATATTCCTTTACGATCATTGTTTCGGTATTTATACTCTCAATCGCGGTCGGCAGCTTCGTCATCGGCTGTCTTAAACGGATTTCAAGATGGTTGTTATACGTCAATCAGATTCTGATATCGATATTTTTGCTGATTATTTTCATCACACTGGATAAATGGCCGTATTGGGCCCATGTGATCCGAATATCGTTTCAGTCGAACATCGCGGGTTTCTGGGGATATTATCTGCAGGTCTTTTTGGCGCTAGTCTGTATTTTGATTTTACCCATAGGATTGATGGGGGCTACCGTTCCGATAATCTTCCACGAATTGAAACGGAATTTGCCGAAGGTCGGGCAGCATTCGGGAATGGTTTTTTCATGGAATACTGCGGGAAACCTGATCGGGAGCCTGGTCGGCGGAATCTTGCTATACTATGTTTTTAACAACCGGGGCGTGTTTTTAACGGCGACGTTCTTAGCGGCTCTATCTGCCGGACTTGCCGGATGGCATTTATCCAAAAAATCCATCGTCTCATCTTTCGTACTGTTTTTTATTATTGGGTTCATGGGGTTATCTTCTTCATTTTATAATTTTAAAAATTTTACAATGGGCACTTTTCGACTTCGAACCCCGTTGCCGTACTCTTTTTCCAATTCCAAAACATTTTTCAAAACATTAGATAAAGGATTTGAAGTCAAATATTATAACGATGGGCCAACAGACACCGTAGCCGTCACACAGGATAAACAAAATTTTCCGCTGTTCGATAAAAAATCGATGGCATTATTTATCAACGGCAAATCAGACTCTTCCACCATCGGCGATATATATACGCTCAAGCTCCTTGCCCACATTCCGGCTTTGCTGGCAGATAAAAGAAACAACATTATGGTTGTCGGCCTCGGCACGGGTGTTACCGCCGGAGAACTAACCCTTTATCCGGATGTTGAGCGGATCGACGTCGCCGAAATATCACCTTCCGTTGTTAAGGCCCTTCCTTATTTTGAAAAATTTACCCATGGTGTTCAAAAAGATCCGAGAGTCCATATCCTCAATGGCGACGCCTTTCGTATTATTGGAAGAAGCAAAAGAAAATGGAATATCATCATCTCTGAACCCAGCAATCCGTGGGTTACAGGGGTTGATTCGCTGTTTACCCGGGACTTTTATCAACTGGTTAAAGACCACTTAACCGAAGATGGGGTGCTGATGCAGTGGGCCCATACCATTGTTGCCAGCCCCGGTATGATTAAAATGATACTGAACACGATGCAGCAGGAGTTTAAGTATTCTCATGTATTTCTTGCAGGCTCGGATTTGCTGATAATGGCCTCAAAACAGCCGATTTCGTGCTCAAACTTAATACAAGCCAACGCTATTTTAGAAAATAATAAAAAAGTAAAACAGTCTCTTCAGAAAATCAATGTATGGTCACTGGCCTCCCTTCTTGTTAAAGAGCGCTGGACCGCTTCGTATATTGCCGACTATTTTTCCGGCGCAGACATTCAAACGTTGGATTTTCCTAGACTTCACTATCTGGCCGGAAAAGATTTTTTTATTGGCAAAAATTTACCGAAAAAGTATTTTTTAAATTCAGAAACCGCTGCATATATTGATGAGTATCTTTTTTATAAACAATGTAAAAACTGGTCGGTTGGTCAGAACACAAAGAAGGCTTTTTTCTCCCTTGTTGAATCCACCCGGTCTAAGATCGAATACGGTAAACTTCTGCCAATTACCAAAGCCTTGCTGGAAAGGGCCTATTTGAGCGATCCCAAGCAATATCCGCTATCCGGACAATTGCTTGCTGAATTCAGGGATGATCTGGTGGCATTTATTGCAAGGTATCCGGAAACAGAAAAAGAATGGAACATTATCGGACTCGAGGGGGCCTCTTTTCGCGCAAAGGCAGAACCGCTTCTGGCCCATATCGACAATTTCAGAAACTGGATGGTTCCCTATCCTTTGGATGGAATTATAACGTTACTCCAGAAAGGAATTTCACAGGGCAAAGATGCATATGAAAAGAATTGGTGCGCCCTTCAACTGGCAGCGCTTCTTAAGAAAGAACGCGTTGACCGGAATACGATCAATAAAATTCTTGAAAACACCATCAAGGATAAAAATGGAAAAGTGCTTTTAAAAGATAAAGACAGGTATTTGTTGGAGCAGTTGAAGCTGGGGGAAAATAAAATTATTGAAACCGGAAAAAAATGACGACACATCTTGAACAAATTGAGGCGGTGTTAAGATCCACCAGAGGAATTTTGGATGTAAAATGGCTCGACCAGGAGGCCCGCATAAAAATATCTGAAATTGAAAACGACTTTAGTAAAAATGGATTATCAGGGTTAGGGGGCTATTATAACGAAGGGGTAAAGGATGTCCTTTCCAAAAAACAGATTTGCGTGGTGCTGAACAATAATGAATTTAGACATGCCACCGAGCCGTCCCTTTTTTGGGTGGCCGGAGATATCGTCATCGGTGAGGAGGTGACCGATGATACCCTTTTGCAGCGTTATAAGGAAAAGAATACCGTCAAAATCCTTCGAAAGAGATTCGTATTGCATTTTGACAGGATGAAAGAAGCCCGGGGCCATCCGCCGGTTTTTATTATCCGGGGGCTTCCATTTCATGAAATTGAGGGGATTGACGGAATCCACGATATCCTCTCCGCTTCTCCCGTCGGTTCGTTAGACGTATATTTTAAAAAGCGATACGGCTGGGATATAAATGCAAGTGACTTGGGAACCATCCTGATTGGGTTCAATCAATCCCGGATGCCCGGATGAAACATGATTTAATTCTGAAAGAGAATCTCCGGCGGTAAAATCGATTCCAGATGGGGAAAAGGATCTTTCTTGTGGGGGATATAAATCGCTTCAAGGAATTCGTCTTTAAATCCATTTAATGAAGCCAGATCAACATATTCGACCATTTGGGCCACCCGGTCGGATTCTAACCTTTTTCCCCGGTTCAGCAAAGTGACAAGAGCGCCGGCACCGGCCGCATTCCCGATAGGAATGATTTGTTTTGGGTTACAGTCCGGTATCATTCCCATGATCAATGCCTTTATCGGGTCGATGTGAATTCCAAAACCGCCGGCAATCTTTACCACGTCAACCCGATCCGTTCCCCATTCCCGCATCAATAGTTTGCAGCCGGTATAGACGGCGGCCTTGGCAAGCTGGATCTTACGAATATCTTTTTGCGTTATGGTGATGTCTTTGTTTATTGTCGTTTCATCCGCCCAGGCAATAACAAATTCCCGGAGCTTCGTATCGGGATTGATCCGAAAACGAGGCGAAGTTTGATGCTGTTGAAAGGCTCCGCTTTTGTTAATGATCCCGGAACGATAAAGCTCCGCCAGCAGATCCATAATTCCGGATCCGCAGATGCCGCGTACTTGAAGTTCTCCAGGCGTCATATAGTTGGACCATGCGTCATGACCGACCACCTTATACAGCACTTCATGAGTTTCAGGATCAATAGCGATACGCTCAATGGCGCCGGGTGCTGCCCGCATTCCGAAAGTAATCTCGGCACCTTCGAAAGCCGGCCCTGTGGCACAGGAGGTGGATAGCAGACGCTCTTTATTTCCCAGAACCAGTTCGCCATTGGTGCCGATGTCGATAATCAGTTGAATCTCATCACTTTTATACGGCGCTTCAGCCGTTAAAACGGCGACGTTATCGGCACCAACAAAGCCGGATTCATTGGGTAGTATATGGACGTACGCCGAAGGGCATATGTTGAGTCCTAACCTACAGGCCTTGATATTCAGGCTTTTTTGAACAACCGGAGGAAAAGGGGCGCGGGCAACATGTCTGGCGTCGAGTTTCAGAAACAGGTGATGCATGATGGTATTTCCGACGATGGTGACATCCTCGATATCCTCCGGAGTCAGACATAAGCATTTTTCTTCTATTTTTGCCCGTTGCTGTTGCACGCTATTGTAATTCAAACCTTCTGCCGATTCCAAACAAGAGATATTATCCGGCCATGTCGAACACAGTAATGCGTCGATCATACTGTTAAGAGCCTCGATGATATCTGCACTCATTTGGGCAAGACCGTCTTTATTTTTCGCATGATGCGTGATACGAGAAATCACATCTTCACCATACTTGACTTGGGGATTCATGATGTACTGCGTATCAAGAATTTGCATTGAGTTTAAATGCACCAGGGAAGCAACGACGGTGGTGGTTCCGATATCGACGGCAATGCCGAACGTATCCAATACCTTTCCCGGCAGAATGCGGATAATTTCTCGATCCATCCAGACACTGGCGGTAACATGCCAATTCTGTTCTCGGAGCCTGGAGGGAAGGCTCCTTAACACGTCAATATCACAGGGATATAATGGATCAATTGGGCAACTGAGATTTTTTAAGCTATATTGCTTACTCAAGGCGGCCAAAAGGCGTTCCAGATCTCCGTGAGAACTATTTGCCGATGGTGGATCCATGATCAATTCGTATTTTTCTACTATTGGATCATATGGGACAGGTGCCGGGTGGAGGCGTTTGGAAACGATCTGCTTGGCGGCCCTGGATTCTTCGGGTACAAAAGCCAAAACATCACCTTTGATGACTGCGCAGCAGGCCAGACGGAATCCATCAGTTCGCTGTTTTTTGTCAATAAAATTCGCTTCTGTTTTCTGCCAGCCCGAAAGGTTTTTTCGCCGGGAATCTATCCCATATTTGGTATAACCACTCTCAGGAATCAAAATTTTGCATTTCCCGCATGTGCCTTTGCCACCGCATAGCGATTCAATATTTTCGCCGAACTCTCGGGCAGCCTCCAAAACGGTTTTCCCTTTAGGAATTTTTCCCCGTAAGCCCGAAGGTTGAAAGATAACAGTGGCCTTTTTCATGTGGTTTCATTCCGTGTGGTTATGATTTGTTATCCGCTCCTTCGAGACCTGAAACCTTTTATCCATTTCATTCCGTGAGGATCCCTGCCCATAACAAGGTCGGCAGCCTGAAGAGCGATTATTTCCTGTACTTTTAGTGGGTTGCATATCGGACAAGACAGCCCGGACACAGCGGCCATTGCCATGAAAAATGAAGTAAGATTTTCTCTGTCCGGCAATCCAAAAGAAATATTACTCGCACCCATGGTAATATTGACGCCATATTTGTCCACGATTTTACCAATGGCATCCAGCGCAATCTTGCCTGCTTCCCATTTTGCACCCAACGTTAACACCAGACAGTCGATGACAATATCTTCGGCAGGAATGCCAAGTTTTGCAGCCTCTTCCATAATAATATCCGTGTTTTTCAAGCGGTCCTCGGCGGTTTGGGGAATACCGTCATCACCGCTGCATAGACCAATAACGGCTGCGCCATATTCTTTGATCAGAGGCAGCACCTTTTTTAGACGATCGGTCTCTGCGGTGACCGAATTGACCAAAGGCTTGGCACCGTCTTTACAGTAATAATTCAGCGCAGATTCAAGGGCTTTCACGTTCGGCGTATCGATACATATGGGAGGATCATCGGCTGCGTCCTGAACTTCCTTGATCATCTGAACCAAAAGCGCCGGTTCGTCGGCTCTGGGAAGACCGGAATTAATGTCAAGGATGGCCGCTCCGGCATTTAATTGGGATAGCGCATCCTTTCGGACTATGTCAAATTTTCCGGCCTTGAGTTCCGCCTGAAGTGCATTCCGACCGGTAGGGTTTATTCGTTCTCCGATGATGGCCATACCCTTATCCCTGCAGATACCGACCTCATGTCTGGTTGATTTGATAACTGTCGTAAGATTTTTTGCCGTCATTTCTAGTCCCTTCCTCCGTTGGCTATAATTTTTCAATTTTATCTGATTATATATACTTGTCACGATTAATTTTGACAATCGGGTTGTTTTCCTCCCACCCATAAAAAGAAATACCCATGTTGAACCATTGAAAGATGGTTAAAAATCGGTTCAACCATGGGGATTCCTTTTTCAAAGAATCTTGTGAAATTGCATCTTTTGGTGATGCAATTTCACAGATTCTTATGCTATGGCTGAGGAGAGTAGGGTAATGTCTTGGGATATTTCCCTTTTTCAAAATATGGATCGGGTTTCTGGAATGTCCCCGGAACCAATTTGAACTCACCATGGCGGTTGACGACCGGATAGCCTTCTTCCAGCCATCCTCTGAAACCGTCGGTGAGATTATAAATCGGTCCGGTATATCCCATCATTCTCATGTGCCTGGCGACAATCGCTCCCCGGACACCGCCGTCTCCCGGCGCGCCGCCTTTACATTGGAGGTAATATGTCGCTGTGGGGTCCGGTGCCAGTCCGGGCAAATACCAAAAATCAAGTCCGGTATCCAGCCTAATGGCGCCTGGTATATGGCCTTGTAAGAATTCGGATTCCATACGAAGATCGAGAAGGAAGGACTTGGGATCTTTCCATTTGCCCTCATTGATCCAGATTTTCTTAAAGGTTTTCATGTTCATGCCCAGACCGTATTGCAGCATGATCGGCATCCAGACGGACTTCCCATTCATGTAAAGCTGTTTAGAAGTCAATTTACCTTTAACCTTTTCCAGAGGAAAACCGTTTTTGTCAAGGAGGTAGGCCGTAGATGCTTCACCCAGCATTTTTTCCTTTTCTTCTTTCGTCCAAGGTTTGTTGACAAACGCCTTGATTTGATCCTTGGTCCAGTCTTTCGAATATTTGGCTCCGATATCCTTTGTATGCCAATCGATTTTCTCACCTCCATTTACGTTCCAGTTCGGGACACCGGAACCGGCAAATGAGACGCTTGTGAAGGCCAGGGCTATAAAAATCGCCAAAATCGACACCGCCGTTCTGTTAAATAGCTTCATACATCACCCCTTGTTCAGTTGTTATGCGATAGTTAAATAAGTTAAAAAAACACCAAAAGACAGCCAAGTTTAAACCATCACCTCCTTTCTGTAGGTTAAACATTTCCGCAAAAAATTTGCACCCTATCTCTTTTCTTTCTAGAATGCTGCGTACTCTGATTTTCCGCTTATAAAATTTCGACTTGCCGAGGTTTAGAAGGATTATGCTTCTAAATTCTTATATGCAGACTACCTTCCGTGCTTGCGATTCAAAAATCGTGCCAATAATGTTACGCTACAATTTGACAGCGCAGGAATGGTTTTTCTTTTAATTAAGTCACGATTGCCGGCAAAATTTTGCTTGACTGGCCTTCCATATTGGAATATCACCTTCCAAAATGGATTTTATATTTCTGCACAAGAAAATTTCCGGACAATATGGAGCCTGAAATGAAGCCGACAGACCTTTCAATTATTGATGTACTCGATTTCCGTCCTGACCACGGTTTGGTCGAATTGGAAAACCGGCGTGTTTTGATATTCGATGGAAATATTTTAATGGAACTGCGCCGCATGATCGTTGAGAATTTAGGATGGGAGCAGTGTCAACCCGTAATTTTTCACTACGGGTATGAGGTCGGAAACATGGATGCAAAAAGTCTGGGACAAATGTATAAATGGGACAGCAAAGAAGAATGGTTTCAGGCGGGTACGGCCATGCAGACTCAAAGGGGGTATTGCAGAACGGTTTTGAATTATCTTTCTTTTAATCCCCATGAGAAACAATTGCTTTTTCGCGGACGCTGGTACAATTCATATGAAGTCGACTCTCACAAACATCTTAATCTCACCGACAGGGGACCGGTCTGTTATGTATTATGCGGCTACCTTAGCGGTTTCGCTTCTTATTGTTTCGATCGGGAAGTCCTGGTTCAAGAACAGGAGTGCCTTCATCGACAGCACTGTTCGTTCGAGGGAAAATTCGTAGAAGAATGGGGAGGGGCGGGCATTAAATTCATGGAAACCAGCAAGAATAATGACCTCCGTCATAAATACGCCCTGTTAAAAAAAATGGCGGCCGGCCGAAACAAAAAAGTCCCCAAAGGCAAAGGCGAAAAAACAGAAGACATTAGCGTATATAATTATCCGGAGATACTGCCGTTCCGGAGCAAGAGCATGGCGAGAGTATTGGAAATGGCACATCAAGTGGCCAAAACCGTTGCGAATGTGCTGATTACAGGAGATACCGGCGTGGGCAAAGAGGTCATCGCCAATTTTATACATTCGGTATCGCCGATATCAACGTCCAGATTTCTACCGATTAACTGTACGGCGCTGCCGTTGACCTTGCTGGAATCCGAATTGTTCGGACATGTTAAAGGCGCTTTCACCGGTGCCGATCGAAATAAAAGAGGATTACTCATTGAAGCCGGTGACGGAACGATTTTCCTCGATGAGATTGGGGATATCGCACTTTCAATCCAGGCAAAGCTTTTGCGCGCTCTTCAGGAAAAGAAAGTCCGCCCGGTGGGCGGCAACACGGAAGTGCCGATCAAGGCCCGTATAATTGCAAGCACCAATAGAAACCTTGAAACGATGATGAAGGAAGGGAAATTCAGGGCGGACCTTTATTACCGGCTCAACGTCTTTCCGATTCATATACCGGCACTACGTGAACGAAGGGATGATATATTACCTATCGCACGGTACTTTCTATCAAAGTTCTCCCCCGGGTCTTTAGGCTTTTCACCGCGAGTCGCCCGTGCACTCGAAAACTACGATTGGCCGGGTAATGTCAGGGAACTCGCGAATGCCGTCGAGCGAGCCAGTATTCTTGCCGGAAAACAAAAAATACGATGTGAACACCTCCCGCCCGTGATGACCGTCGGTGATCAGAATTGCGGATTCAATCACGTAACGGCTGAATGGCCGTGTCTGGAGGAACTGGAGCAGCAGTATATTTTAACCGTACTGGATCACTGTGAAGGCAAAAAGATGAAAGCAGCCGAATTGCTCGGCATCGGCACCAATACCCTATGGCGAAAACTCAAAAAATATAAGCCCGACTAAAACCGGATTTCCACAAGCCCAATCCCATAGATATTTAAACCGGCATAAAGGGGCATTTCTGCAGCTGATTTAACGTCTCGACAGTTCTACTATTCCGGGATGCCATCATTTTGGGGCGAAGCCCCAAACTTGTCTGATCTCACTAAAGCAAAAGCGCCCAATCAATGGTGACTAAACTTGGGCGCTTTCAACTTTAGAACAATATATTTTAGAAACCGTGCTCGGTCTTTAGCCACACCCGCGAGGAACCTTTGAATCCGCAGCACCGGCACGCAGGTATGTTAATATATCAAGCAGATCCTGTTCGGACAGCTTTTCCCACTGATCTTTACATGGGTATTGCTCATATTTGTCTTTTGCAAATATACTATTCCATTCTTTAATCTTTTTCTGGAATGGACCTAGTGCCTGCGCTTTGTCACCATTATGACACAAGCGGCATTTCGTTCGGAAAAGGTATTTTCCCTTGCGGCTATTTGCTTTTTTGGCGCCTGCAACGGCCAAACCAAAAAAGCAAATTGATAATATCACTGTAAAAAATATCAAAATCCACCTTTTACTCATGTCTTTCCCCTTTGTTCTTTAATATCCGCTAAGATGTTCTATCCAAAACGTCTCGGAAGTTTGTTCAAAAAACCAGATAGCGGTCACATTCTTTAATCATCTCCGCGTTTCTTGCCTGTGTCGCGAAGTCTTTGAAACCAACGCCGGGCACATCCCCTTGAAGACCGTTGGAGCGGAAACTTACATCACAAACCGACAACTTGGCTTTTCCCACCAATTCCGAAAATTCAGGCTTTTGAGTGAGCACCACTCCCTGGCCGGTAAAAAATATCTGTACCTTTTTGCCTTTTTGGTGGGCGGCGTTTGTTAAAGCGATAACATCATCGAGATGTTTGTTCGAACATACCAGGATACCTAATCGATCTCCCATAACAATTAACCCCTTTGATTGAATTTAATCTATAGATGTGAAACTTTTTCGATAATCAAGGTCGACCAAAGGTTTTCACCTATGTGTACATGCAATATTCCGCGCACGAAAACCTGCAGAAGTCGCCGCTCATCGGAAAAAGAGTCAATGATGTCCGGAAGCCGATTACCACCAGCAGATGACTTTGTCGTGTGAAAAAATCTCGTCTACAAGATAAGACCAGTTCACATCCCCTTCGTAAAGGGTGATGACTTTGTCTCTTTCGCCTTGGGAAAAGGCGTCTATCAACTGTTTTTCCAGATCATCGGGTACCGACCGAACGATATTTAGCACTTTCATTATGAATCACCTTTTAAAACGGAATGATAAGGTCAACTTCCTTGAGCTTGATCAACAAATCCTCGTTCGTTACGGATGTGAAGCCGTATTTTTCGACATTGGCGGGATGGTTGGAGTAACGTTCCCCTTCCATCTCATCAATGAACTCCATGTTGTCCCGGTATGCTTCGTCCATATTTTCAATTTCATGATTCAGGACATACATTTGAACCGAGGCTGCTTCAAGCAGCAAACCGAGGCTGGTTCGCAATCCTTCATACTGCTGGTCGATATCCTTGATAAGTACCGCAACTTTATCAATTTTGGCCAATTTACCCTCCTTTTTTGATCAGGTATTTTGTATACCCCGCCTCATCAGTGTAGCCCAAAAACTCATGGCCTTGCTTTACGGCAAAATCCGGCATGTCTTTTTTGGATCCGGGATCCGTGCTCCACAATTCGATAATTTCCCCATTTTTCAGGCTTTTTAGTTCTTTTTTAACCCTCAGGATCGGCATGGGGCAGCTTAAGCCGCGGCAATCCACCAGAAGGTCCGACTTGATGTTTTCAAAATCATTCATAGTTTCACTCCTTTAAAATGTGATGACGAATTTTTCCGTTTTTGAGTTATAGACGGCCAGTAAATACCACAAAAGGAAAAAAGCGATATATAAGACCGGCGTCCAGGTCCAACCGAAAATATCAACGGTATAAATACCTTTGCCCAGAAAAGGACCCAGAGCGGTGCTGGACACAGCATGTTTGGTTATCGGATAAACAGTAGCAAAGCCGATAATTGCTACCCAGACCTTTGTGTTGCCTTCGCCGGCCCGCCACAAACCGGAGCTGGCGCAAGCGCCGGCAATGACCATTCCAAAGCCGAATATACAGCCGCCGAGCAGGCTTCCCAACCAGAACCGGTGGTCGACGCCATTGGAGGTCGGTTGGAAAAAACCGTACTTGATCACCGCAGAGCCGGCACTGTAAATGATCAGACTCAATATCACGGCCTTTACCATTTCGTAATCACCTGTCATAAAAGGGTTGCGGAAGGTTCGCTGGAGGCAAAAGCGTGCCCGCTGCATGAAAAACCCGACTAAAAGCCCAAAAAAGGCCATTCCACCGACAACTGTCTTATCAAAAGCCGAGTAGACGTAAAAGGAAAGACAGATCAAGAGATAAATGCCGGCTCCAATATAGGGGTAAACCCTGCACCAGTTTATCAATGGTGTTTTTTTGCAATCCAAAGGTTTCTGATATGGTATTTTCACCGGCCAGTTCAGCATCTCCCATATCAGATATTTAACGCCCAGAATCGCACCGAGTGCGAGTCCGATCATCATCATAAAACCACCCAAAGAATATACGCCGACGGCGGTGTAAAATCCGCCCTCAATACATCCGTTGGCAAAGGAAGAACCGACTCCCATTAAGGCGCCGCCAATAAACCCTTTAACATACTCGCGTCCGGGTGCGCGATAGGTGCTGAATTGACCTTTCATCATTGCCGCACCCGTTGCGCCAAAAATCATCCCGAAATTCATCACGGAGACAGGATGGAACCATGGGGGAAGGGGGGGGGTCTTATTAAATCCAATCCATTTCCCAAGACCGACATAGTAATACAACTGATCACCCCAGTTGCCGTAACCTGAAGAAATCCCCCAGGGGTATCGCCACAAAAAGATGAATATGGCCAGAATGCCCAGTGCAATGCCTGCCACCCAGAGGGGCATATCCTTTATGAAAATAAAATTGTAACCTCTTTTGATTTCTTGCCAAATGTCGCTCGCTAAACTTGTTTTTTCCAACGGCAAAACCTCCTTCATATTTCTTGTTTCACTATCATCGGGAAAGAATTTATAATTTTGAATACGGTCTTGTTAACCGGGCTTCACAGCGTGTTATGAAAAAGCTTATATTTGCTTTTTGAGCTTGATTCCCCGCTGCAAACTCGACAAAAGCCCAAGATTGAGTGCGAAATCCGACTTCCGAAGGCCTATGCATATTTTATACCATTTAGATGGACAAATGACTGGACGGCACGCTAGTTTCAAATCAAGTGTGTCGTCACAAAAATTTCATTTTGATCCATGATGTGAAGATTCTTTTATGTATTTTCGATTCTTTTTGGCATTCGGGTAATTTAAATGAACACAATAAAAGCGCTTTAAAAAATAATTTTTAATCATTAGAAATTCAAACAACATCAGCAGCCTTTAAAACCAAACACGCAATGATTCATGCTTTCGGCGCCCGCTATATTCCAAATTGGAATCCTGACCATCCAATAATTTTATATCAGCAATTCATCATTTGGTTTCCATGAGGAAATGAACGGTTTCTTCGTCTCAGAATTTCTTCGGTCTTGACATCAGAATGTACCATGCGTTACGAAGAGTACTTGCGTAAGTTCAGGTTTCAGATTTTAAAACGACTGCTGATCCGAGGGTTATTTATGCCAAAGCCGTTTCAGAACCTTCATAAAGTGATGTTTGATTCGATTACCGAAAAACGCTCTGTGGAGGGTAAAATTTGTACCTGTTTGAGGGCGAAAGCCCGAGTTCTACTCGTTGAAAACGTTTTTTTGCCGATATGTTACTGAAAAAACCCGGCACCATCAGCTCCTTTTTGAACAAAAAGGTCATCTTTATCCTCGTTTTGCAGGCTGCAGGTATTATTTCGATTTCCGGATATCATGCATGGCAAAAGAGTTCAGCCGAATGCATTCGATGCCATGCAGACCGAACAAAAATGTCCCAACTCGGGCATCCTGAATTTTATATTACGCCGAAAATGGTGGCCGAACAAAGCAAGCACACCACTGCCCAATGTCGGGATTGCCATCTGGGTAACGGCCGCGCAACAGATAAGGACAAAGCCCATAAAGGCATCTTGAAAATGCGCGTTATCGGTGAAGAATCCGATCTTAAACAGCGAAAGACCTTTTATCCGACTGCCTTGAATCCCACCGGCCCCGATCGATTCTTTAGATTCATCCCAAAAATAAAAACAGATGGTGGATTCCGATACCCTTATGAGGTGCGTACCCTTCTATGGAGCGACCGGAACCCGGAAACCTATAATTTCGATCCGGAACTTGCCCAAAAAACCTGTGCCAAATCCGGGTGTCATCAAGAAGAGCTCAAGCAATTTCGGACCACTCTGATGGGTGCCAATTTCCGCCAACGGACCATGAGAACCTGGATGGATCCTTATGGTCCCCACAACTGCGGCCCTTCGTTTGCCGACCTTCCTCCGGAGAAAATACTCAATGCCGCCGGTTTTGATTATCGAAATACGAAAAGAATTCGTCAGGACCTTAATGTTCCATTCACGCAAAAGCAGGCGATCGACAAGCAGAGAATCTGCAACACGTGTCATGCCGGCTGTCTGGATTGCCATTTTACACCCCAAAAGGGAAAGCCCCATGAATTTACAAAAATCCCGAAATCTGAAAGTTGCAGTGGATTCGGCAGGTCCAGCATGTGTCATTCCGGATCCATGGAAAGCCGCCGAGGTGAGACCTACATCGGTAAAGATTATTCAATCCCTTCCGGATTTAAACCTGATGTACATTATCAAAAAGGCATTCGCTGTATAGATTGTCATCCTATGGGGAAAAAAGGGATGGGAGATATGCAACGCAAGGCCGATTGTCAGGACTGCCATATTGCCATTGAAAAAGCCCATTCCGGAAGCGTCCATAAAAATCTTGATTGTGCGGCATGCCATGTCAATAAACTCGGAGGATATCAAATCACGATCTGGGGACCCGGATATTTTGCCGGTTCACACAATCCATTTTATAAATATGCACTTTATTATGGGATTCAAAAACCGCCGATTTTAATGAAAGACCAAAAAGGGATCTGGATGCCGGTTAAAATAATGCCCCAAGCGGTTGGTAATATAAAACAAAAAGTATCACCATCTTCAAAAGTTCAGTTCAGATGGCCGGACGGGGAAACCAGGGATGCCTATTATATCATAGGTACTTTTGACGGGCTGCCGAAGAACAACAATCACCTGCTTTGGCTGGAAATTCAACAGGCCGATCATCCTTTTGGCAAGGCGCGGTCCTGTGAAAGCTGTCATAAGGAACAGCAGGTATCGGTGTCCACCTGGAAGTTTCTCGATGACCAGGGATCTGAAGATACTTTCACCGGCGGATATGAAATCGTGGCAAACCAAAGTGAGCTGTTGGTACGAAATATGCGTAACACCTCACCGATAAAGCCCCTTGATGGATACAGTTTAAGTGATTTTGCATCCTGGTTGTATTTAAAAGATAAATGGAGAATCAAAGGAGATTTTAGTATTAAAACCGATAAAACCAAATATCGCGTTGATCTGGAAAGATACCGAAATCTTTCTGAAAAACTGAAAAAATTTGACCCAAATGCCAAACACCTGGACCCGAAATCACGACGCCGTTATCAAAATATCAGGGGGGCCGCGCTTCACGATATCGAAGATGAAAGGATTATATCGCAGTTAAAGGAATTCTCTAAATAAATTAAATGTCAGATAATGTATCTTATTCAGATAGAAGAACGTTTTTAAAGAAGGTTTGTAAGCGGTTTTCTTTTTTCGGTTTATTCTCAATCGCGGGCATATATTTTCTGTTTGCCTTTCCAAAGAAAATACGCAAAAAGAAAACAATATACGTGTATGCCTGCGGTGAGGAGGACTTGCCGGTTCAAGGGGTCAGGCAGTATTATATCGACTACACTTTGCATGGCAAACCTGTCACCAGAAAAATCTTCATTGTAAACACCGGCAAAGAAGTGTTCGCTTTATCATCAATTTGCACACACCTTGGCTGTCTCATAAATTGGTACCGACCTGAAAACAGATTTCTGTGCCCCTGCCATGGCGGACAGTACGATATCAGCGGAAATGTCATCGAGGGCCCGCCCCCGGCCCCTCTGAAGCGCCTGCCTCTGAAAATCAAACATCAGAAAGTCCATATTGGCATAAAGGTATAAGGAAAAAGATATGGGATGTTTTCTTGAGTGGCTTGATCGTAATTTCGGAATAAAAAAGCCGCACCGCAGATTTATGTATCGTCCGATTCCAGAAGGTATCAATTATTTTTTTTGTCTTGGCGGGGTTGCATTTACTTTGTTTATCTTTCTCTTTGTCAGCGGCCTGATGCTCGCTATCTATTACGTGCCTTCCGAGAACGGTGCTTTTGCCAGTATTTTACACATCCATAATGACGTGCGCTTCGGCTGGCTGATCCGGTCATTTCACAAGTGGTCGGCCAATTTGTTCATCCTATCGATTCTTCTCCATTCCATCCGGGTTTTTGTTTATAAAGCTTATAGACACCCTCGTGAACTCAACTGGATTGTGGGATCGTTAACGCTCATTCTGACATTCGCTTCAGGATTCACGGGATATCTGCTTCCCTGGGATCAGAAAGCTTACTGGGCCACAGAGGTCGGCACCTCCATGGTGAAAACGATTCCGGTAATAGGATCCTATGTCTGCTATCTCCTGCGCGGCGGTGCAGATATCACCGAAGCCACCCTGATCCGATTCTATGCCATTCATACGATGTATCTCCCACTGTTCATGTGTTTGCTGCTGTGGGCCCATTTCCATCTGGTCAAACAGCAGGGGGTGAAGGGGGGGTTGTAACGTGAATCGGCAAAAGGAATTTTACCCCGATTACCTTATCGACATTCTTTTGGTGATCTTTTTAGTTGTCGAATTAATTCTTGCACTTTCTCTGATCTACCCGCCGGACATCGGGCGTCAAATTGATTTTTCCACACCGTTCAGCCCCAAACCGGAGTGGTATTTTCTCTGGTTGTATCAAATCATTCGATACTTTCCGGGAAAGTGGATCATTGTCGGCACGATGTTTATACCGCTTGCAATGATTCTGGTGTTCATTTTTATTCCCTTAATCGACAGGGGTAAGTATGGAAGATTAAAAGCTTTAATTGCCGGTACACTACTACTGCTTTCCATGGGGTTTTTCACGATCTTTGCCGCACTGAATCCATAACCCATTTAAGACAGGCCCGATCCGCAAAGCCTCCATTCTGGAAACTTCATGCATTCCAAAATGGAAAGCAAATGTCAGGATACAGGGCTTGCCAGACTGCTGAAACATTAAATATCTCCGTGAATATTGATTCACCGCACGATCGTGGATAATTCAAAATTATCGACATGAATTGGCATGGATTTTGATAGGCATTGTAGGAAATTTATTTTTTTGCCCGTTTATCGCCATGTCCTTTGATAAATGCATAAACGGAAGGCTTTATGTATGCTTAAACAGGTTAAGGGTTTTATGAAGTTCAAATAAATCGGTGTTTAGCAGAATTAATCTATTATCAGTTAGGAGGAGGAAAATCTATGACCTATTACATGTACAGCAATACTCAGGAAGTGACCCCGTATGAGAGAATGATGGCATCACTAAACGGTGAGAAAACCGACCGGGTACCGGTTAACTTCTATCCGAGATGGGCCGCTTTGGAGTATGTCGGGGCCACTTTTAAACAAGCCTGGGACGACCCGGACCTGTATGTCAAGGCACAGATTCTGGCTCAGGAACGGTTTCAATATGATTGTATCATCGACTACGATATGATGGGTCCGGTTGAAGAAGCCATCGGCGCAAAACTCAAATATCCGGATAACGATGTACCACAGATTGCCGAACCGCTTATCAAGACCAAAGAGGACATGAAAAAGGTAAAATGGAAACTCGATCCCCGCAAAGACGGTAACATGCCCAAGGTCCTTTATGTCATTCGGCGGCTCAAAGAAGAATTGATCAAACGGGGCCGGGGAACCCAGCAAGTTCCCATCATGACCTGGGGGAGCTGTCCTTCCCGAACGGCTGCCTGTTTGACCGGGTTTAAAGAGTGGTTCTTGATTGTTGCCAGAGATCCTGATTGGGCGGTGGAACTGATGGAGCTGGCCCTCGACGGATGGCTTCAGATGGTCATTGCAGCCTGGGAAGCCGGTGTGGATTGCGTGTGGGTGAATGATCCGGTCTCCGCCCGGGACTGTATATCCAGAGATCACTATGAAAAATTGACACAGCCATACGAACGGAAATTTATCGAAGCCATTAAAAAAGAGACCGGGATGAACGTCACCTTTCATCCTTGCGGCAACTGGCATGATCGCCTGGATTTGATTTACCAGAATCAAGCGGATTGCTATTTCCTAGGCCCCATGGATATCGAATTGTGTACAAAAGCCGCCGTCGACACCAATGCAAAGGGACTTTCCCGGGTAAAGGCATTAAATGGTAACGTTGGGGCCGCAACCAAAAGCACGATAGACGGTCAGACCCCTGTACCGTACGGTACCACCATGAAAAGGGGAAAACCAGAGGATATCGAAAAAGAATCAAAGGTTGTCATTGAGACAGTGGAAGGTGCCGATCTACGCTGCATTCTGGGTACCAACTGCTGGGACGTCAAGGGATCGTCTTTTGCCAACCGCGACGCAATGGTCTATGCCGCCAGAAAATATGGCCAGTATAAATAGATTTAAACCAAGGAGATTAATAAAATGAGTACTATAGAGGCAATCAGAAAAAACGTTTACGACGGAGATGAAAATAATACCGTCGAACTCGTCAAAAAGGCCCTGGATGAAGGAAAGACGGCAAATGAGATTTTGGACGACGGACTCGTTGCGGGCTTGCGTGACTGTGGTGACGGCTTTGAAAAGGGCGAGAAGTTTATTCCGGAGATGTTAATGTCTTCCGAATCCATGAAAAAAGCAATGGAGGTTCTCAAACCGTTATTGCTGGAAGGCGCCGGCCAAGGAAGCACCGGAAAGGCGGTGCTGGCGACTGTCGAGGGAGATGTTCACGACATCGGTTTGGAACTGGTGGGCACGATGCTCGAAACAGCCGGCTTTGAAGTTCGCAACATGGGCCCGGACGTTCCGACCGAAGATATTGTTTCAGCCGTAAAAGAGGATAATCCCCATATCCTGGGGCTTTCAGCGCTGCTGTCCAATACCATGGACGTCATGCCCGATGTCTTAGAGGCATTGACAAAGGCTCAGCTGAGAGATTCGGTAAAAGTGATGATCGGCGGCGCGCCGGTCAAGCAGGATTTTGCCGATGAAATCGGTGCGGACGGATGGGCTTACGATGCCGCCAGTGCCGTACCTAAAGCTAAAGCATTGCGTTCCGAGTTGCCCGAGTAACGGCTTCCATGGTGCTGCAGACGATAACGGCAATGATCCGCCAAATCGGATCATTGCCGTTGCTTTGGTTCACCTCCGTTTTGTAGACTGCAACATTGACCGACGTGATTTTATGGTCGATCGGTGTTTGTTTTAAGGATGACTTACTAGCTTAGACGGCTTTTATGGAGAACTCGCAAGATCAAAGCTCGAAGTTATCGAAATTAATTAGTAGGAACCGCAAATTGAAAAAGGAGGAATACCATGCGGGAAAAAGACAAGAATAAAAAAGAAAAATCGTCTCTCATGGAAAAACCGCTTTCACGCAGAGATTTCTCGCGGATTGCGATGACATTCGGTGTCACTTCCACGTTGTTCGCCTGGCAGAGCTTTGCCGACGCGGGTATTATACCGGATGCTCACATGCTGGCCCAGAAGGCCAAAAACATTCAGGACTCGCGCTACAAGGCCAAACCAAAGTTCAAATTTCGTTTTGGGGCTGCAGGACACAGCATCGACACCACGTGGGTGGCCAAAATCGGTACGATCGCGTTTACTCGGGAAGTCGAGGAAAGGACCGACGGAGAAATTCGTATCGAGTATTTGGGATCGAACTCCATCTGCGGTGAAATGACATGTGCTGAGAAATGCGTTCAGGGGATCGTCGACCTTTACGTCGCTTCCACCAATAATTCGTCGACCATCTGTCCGTATTTGCTTAATCTTGACTGGGGAGCCCTTTGGCCGAACCGGGCGGCCCTCTATTCGTTTGCATACGATCATCGGAGCGAGGATCTTTTCCGGGAACCCATGCGACGGCACTATGGTCTGGAAATGCTGTTCGGCGACTACGGGCTTCGGGGGTTTTTTATGAGCAAAAAAAAGTTCGGGGAGGGGACACCTGCTCTGGATACGTTAGCCAAGCTCAAGGCCACCGGGGCCAAGATTCGAACCACCGGCACCTATTTCGGACTGATTAGCATGCAGTTGATGGGCATCAATCCGGTGGCGATCTCCTATGAAGAAGTGGTAGATGCCGTACGGCAAGGCGCCATCGACGGTGCCGAAGCTTGGGAAATTCCCTTCAGCATGATCCATTTCACCGAATATACCGGTCAATATCTTTACCTGAAATACTGCTCCGGCAACTGGGTTACCGGTATGAATGTCAAAAGTCTTGGGAAAATGCCGGAAAACCTCCAGGAAACCATCATGGAAGCCGCCTATTTGACGCAGGTCGGCGTTCAAGGCAAAGAAGAAGCATCCATTGCGGTTAGGGCCGGAGCCGGAGACATTGAAAATCCACCGGTGGGCAGCGAACATTGGCGATGCTGTATTCGAAACGTCAATTGGAACGACGAAGAAATGAATAAGCTCGAGAAGCTCATTTCACCCAAATATAATCCTGACCCGTGGAAAGAACAAATGGAAAAGCAAAACAAACTTTACGGTCGCGGGGATATTTTTGAAAAGATGTATGAAATTGCCCACGAAGTCCCCAGAGGTGCCTACGCCATTGATGTCGCGCCCCATCGCTGGTGGAAACCCAATCCACCCTGGTGGAAAGACGGTGTATGGAAACGCGGCAAGGGCTATTGGGTAAAAGACACCAAGAGAAAGTGTTAAACGGCTATGTAGTGTCTTCTTAATGACAAAAAGGCATTATATACATTTAAACGCATTACAAAACCAAGATGCCGGTTCAAATAAGATACTCGATTTTTTTATTGAACCGGCATCAACTCAATTTGAATCTGAAAGTTCATATGGTCCTATCTTAAAGAGGATTTGACAATGGCATTAAAAAATAAAATATTGGTGGCGGTCGATGGTTCGGAATGCTGTATGGAAACCATAAAGCATATCACCAAACGGGACCCGTTTCAAAAAAAACAACTGGTCCTGTATCATGTTTTTATCGACCTGCCGGATTTTTACTGGGACATCGAAATGGAGCCGAAAAGCAGGGGGGCGGTTGCTTACGTCAGGTCCTGGGAAGCTGATCAAAAAAGGAAAGTCGAGCAGTTTATGGAAAAGGCCCGCCAAACATTAATAGACGCCGGTTTCACGAAAGAAGCTGTCACAATTAAAATCAAACCTAGTGAGAAAGGCATTGCCGGAGATATTATCGAGGAAGCAAAAGACGGATATTTGGCTGTGATCCTTAGTCGAAGATGCGAGAAAGGATTGCCGGATCCATTTATAGGCAGCAATGCTTCCAAAGTCATTCAAGGCCTGCATTTTGTCCCCGTTTTTATCGCCGGAAGGAGAATGCCCGGTAAAAATATTCTGGTTGCTTTGGACCGGTCTGAAGGTGCTGTACGGGCTGTCAAATTTGTGGGGGAACTAATGGGCGGCTACGATTTTGGAGTTATGCTGTTGCATGTGCTCCGTGATGGAAGGGGCATAAAATCGATACTGTCTCAGGATAAACCCTTCCCCGAGGAAGAAGTGCAAATCGCGGAACAACAAATGCAGGATGTATTTGAAGAAGCCAAACGTCGTTTGTTTGATTATGGATTTAAACCGGATCAAATAAAAACTAAAGTTATCTCCGGCGTTTCCAGTGTATCGAGAGCGATCGTTCAGGAAGCCGAAAAGGGTGGATATTCTCCCATCGTCATCGGCAGAAGAGGGCTGTCCAAATTCCAGGAATTCTTTATGGGAAGTGTCAGCAATCAGGTCATTCAGCTGGGGATTGAACAGGCGGTTTGGATGGTGACGTAAATACCGAAAAGATCGCCACGCGATTGTCAAAAGGGGTTTTTTATTTTTACAGTTTAGAGTTCAAAAGTTTAAATTCAGCAATGGTGGAATAAATGGCCAAAAAAATTTTACGCTGGCTTGATCAGAATGTAGAAAACGTCCTGATTTTTCCCATGTATTTTATTATGATGGCGATCATGGCCATCGGTGTAATTCAACGCTTTGTTTTCAAAACTTCCTTTCACTGGGCGGTTTATGTCTGTATCGGCCTTTTTGTCTGGTTTTCATGGTTGGGCTGTTCCTGGAACGTAAAGGAACGCGCCCATCTCAGGCTGGGGGCCTTTCGCAATAAAATGCCGCGCAACGTACAGCTGGGCTTGCTGATGCTCGATTATGTCCTATGGATCGGCTTCGGTATTATCGCGTCTTACTATTCCGTTATCCAGATCTTGCGGCTCCAGGATGTCGGCGCCTTAATGTACGGCACTGAATCCATCCCGAAATGGGTGGTCCCGGCCTGCATCCCCGTTTCGTTTACGATTTTGTTTGTCCGGGTCATCCAGTGCGCAATCCAGGATATCAAAGATTTCGTCCGCAAGGAACCACTGAAACTGGATCCCACGGCAACAATTGATTAACACTTGGGTGACAATCGGGCGTTGTCGGCTCAATTTTTATCATACTTGATCAAAGCGTAACATTGGGGGCAGAATGTTCGGAATACCGCAAAATGTAGCCATTTGGATCATTACTGGAATCACCGGGACGTTCTTTATCATCGGCGTGCCGATTTTTTTATGCGTGGCCTTCTGGGCCACCTTGGCCTCGATCGCCATCGACTTCACCATTCAGAACATCGGCATCACATCCTACCAGGGTATCAGCAGTTACGCGCTGCTGGCCATGCCGCTGTTCATCCTGACCGGCGACCTTATCGGGGCCGGCGGAATTGCCAAAAAATTATCCATTATGGCCCGTCGGGCTCTGGCGCCCCTGAGGGGTGGGCTGGCCATGGCTTCGATTGCCACCTGCAGCTTGTTTGCCGCCATTTCCGGCTCCAATTCCGCCACGGTGGCCACCATCGGCCGCATTCTAATTCCCGAATTAAAAGCCCAGGGATACAGCGAGGAATTCTCGGCAGCGACAGTGGCGGCCGGCGGGATCGTGGGAATCCTGATACCGCCCAGCATCCTGATGATCGTTTATGCTTTTACGGTCAATCTGAGCGTTCTCGATCTTTTTAAAGCCGGTATTTTGCCCGGACTTTTAGTCAGTTTGGCTTTAATAGCAGGGGCCCGATACTGGTGCCGCAAGTACGATTGGGGGCGCCCGGAGCCGTTTCGTTTCAAAAAAGTTCTCCAAGCAACATGGGACGCTAAATTAGGCATCGGCGCCGTTATCCTCATTCTCGTGATTATTTACGGCGGCATTTCTTCACCCACGGAAGCCTCGGGCATTGCCGCAGCCTACTGCCTGATTGCCGGCGTGCTGCTGACCCGCGAGATCAAGTTCAAGGACATTCCGGCCATATTTCTTTCCAGCGGGCGCGTCAACGGCCTGCTGGCCCCGGTGGTTTCGGTCTCGATCGTGCTCCAGCAGGTCTTTTCGATCCTGGGCGTCCAGGATGCCGTTGCCCAATATATCCATTCTTTTGGCAGTAAATTTGTGATTATGGCCCTCATGATGGTCAGCATTATCATCGCCGGCGCAATCATGGAATCCATTTCAGTGACCATCATCCTGGCCCCGATCCTGGCCCCTATCGCAGTGTCCATCGGTATGAATCCGATTCATTGGGGCGCTGCTTTTATCGTGGGCCTGTCTATCGGCTTTATCACGCCACCGTTCGGCCTGGATCTGTTTGTTGCCTCAGGAATCACCGGAATCCCCTACGATAAACTAATCAAATGGGTCCCGCCGTACATTATTTTTGTGTTGATCGCCTGGATCATCATCATGCTGGTCCCTTGGTTCAGCCTGGTCTTTGTGTAGAGCGGGAAATGAATCCTGAAACATCCACCGTACTGGTAGTCGTATCCATCGTTGCCTTTGCTACCCTGCTGCGATCCACTTTTGGATTTGCGGATGCAATGTTTGCAATGCCCATCCTTGCGGTTATTATCGGCTTAAAAACAGCTACGCCGCTCATGGCCATCGTTGCCATGACGATTTCTACAACGATTCTGGCAAAAAACTGGCGTGACGTCCGGATTAAAAGCGCCTGGCGGTTATTCATTTCCTCTCTGGCTGGAATCCCCGTGGGGTTATGGTTTTTAAAAGGCACCCATGATACGCTCATGAAACTGTTTCTATCGTTTGTTATCATTGGTTTTTCTGCTTACAGCCTGATCAAACCCAGGTTGACGGCAATAAAAAGTGAAAACTCCGCATATGTCTTCGGATTTTTTGCGGGAGTTTTAGGCGGAGCATACAACACCAACGGGCCGCCTGTTGTAATATACGGATCGCTGAAAAAATGGACGCCCGCCAGCTTTAGGGCAACATTACAGGGATATTTTTTTATGGCCGGCATTTTTATTTGTCTTGGTCATGCGTTTGCAGGGCTCTGGACACGTAAGATGCTTAGCTTTTATTTGTTTTCTTTGCCACTGGTTCTTGTGTTCACGTTTGTTGGAGGTCGTTTGAATCAAATAATTCCAAGGGGAAAATTTGATAGGATCATTTACTCTCTGTTAATTGTTATCGGCTCGTTCTTATTGATACAAACAATTCAAGGCATAACTTGAATGAATATCCCAAGGCTATATGTAACATTGACCATACGGATATCCGAAAGGGTTTGATAACACCTTGTGCGTCTTATTACATCAACTTAAAGCAGGGCTTGACATTAAAACGCAAAGTTTATACATGAAACGGGTATAAATAATGCTGATTATCGGCGTTCATGTCAACTTTGAATCCGACTTTGCGTCGTTTCAATATAAACTATGTCAAGGGTACCCATGAAAAAGTACAAGATACTGCTGGTTGATGACGATCCATTAATTTTGCGGTCGATCTCCATAGCGCTCAAGCAAGAAGGGTATCATATTGATACTGCCGCTAATGGCGAAATCGCTGTTGAATTAATAGAAGAAAACGATTTTGACCTGGTCCTCACCGATTTGGTAATGGATCCCGTAGACGGTATCGGTGTTTTAAAAAAAGCAAAAGGAAAAAATCCCGATGGTGTCGTCATTATCTTAACCGGTTACGGCGACTTGATATCCGCAATTGATGCTTTGAGGCTTGATGCCGATGATTACCTGCTGAAGCCTTGTGAACCTGAAGAATTGATTTTTAGAATTTCCAGTTGTCTGGAAAAATTGGAGCTCAAACGCAAGGTCAAAGCTTATGAAACAATCGTGCCGGTTTGTTGTCAATGCAAAAGCATCAGGGATGACACCGGCAAGGAAATCGGTGCCGGTAAATGGATGCCCGTGGAACAATATATATTGACGAAGTCCAAGATGGCAATTTCACCCACATACTGCCCTGAGTGTATAAAGAAAGAAGTGGAACGCGTTAAAATTTTAAAGAATCTCAATAATAAGCCTTAAGTTAAGGATCAAAGTGATAAAGGGGACGATTATGTCGTTGATTACGATTTCATACAGCATGGGAACAGACGGCCGGAGCATTGCCCGCCGTGTTGCGGATAGTCTCAACCTTGAGCTTTTCGATGACCAGAAAATTCAGGAAATACTTGTTTCTCTGGGGATTCGAACCGAAGATATTAAAGAACTGGATGAAAAAGAGCCCGGATTTTTTGACCGCCTTTTAAGTCGTAAACCCGACATTTATTCGAGATGTTTGGATTCAGCAGTGTACTCGGTCGCGCAGAAAGGCGATGGCGTGATTGTCGGACATGGCAGCCAGACCCTTCTTCAGGACTTTGGGTGTGCATTACACGTTCTCATTAATGATGATGAGGAACACCGTATTCGATGCCTTATGGAACAAGAGGGCATTAAGCGGGAAGCTGCCCAAAAAATGATCCGGAAGAGCGACAGCACTTTAAAGGGATTCTTCCGTTTCGCGTATCAACGTGAATGGGATGATCCGACAATTTATGACATGGTTCTAAACACCCAAAAAATGGGAAATGAAACGGCCGCCTCGCTGATCATCGAAGCGGCCCGATCTCGAGAGATGCAGGCTTGCAGTCTGACAGCCATCGATTCCATGAAGCGGCTCTCTCTTGCCAAGAAAGTTGAGGCTGAACTGATTAAAAACGACATATATGTGCATAACCTAAATATTGATGTTCTTGAGAACGGTGTGGTGGACATTACCGGTACAGCCCTGACCGCCGAGAGAAAGAATCGCGTTCTTCGAGTTGTAAAAAATATACCGGAAGTGTCTGACGTCAATTTATCCGTTTATCTTCGATCGACAAGCTGGTGATAATTCAAATTTCATGCAAGGCTCAGGCATTATTTGCCGTCAATATCACTGTCATGACAACACCACCCTGAGGTGAATTTTCTGCCGTTATAATTCCATCATGATCTTCTAGTATTCCATGGCAAATTGAAAGTCCTACGCCCATCCCCATTTTCTTTTTCCGGGTAAAAAACGGATCAAAAATATGTTGCAGATCCTCTTCGGGAATGCCGGGCCCTGTATCTGTTATCTGAACGATAACTTTCCCCTTCTCAAGATTCGTCTTTATGGTGATTATTCTATCTCCCGGTATGTCAACCAACGGATTGTTTTTAAGGGTTTTAGAGCCTATAATGGCTTCGGCCGCATTATTGATCAGATTTAAAATACATTGGTTCAACTGCATCGGCGATGCATTAATGTCGGGTATATTTGATGATAAATCCAGATTGACTTTGATTCTGTTTTTTTTCAAATGGGATCGAACCAAATCGACGATATTTTCTATAATATCATTTACATTGGTGGGCTGTTTCGGTTCATTTCCAGGCCGATTCAAATCAAGCAGATTTTTCACCGTGTCTCGGATGCTGCCAAAAGCGCCTTTCAACAGCGCTAACTGTCCGGAAAGCACCTTGTCACCGTTGTATTTTTTTTTCAGTGTCCCCAGCATTACGGTAACCGCCTGCAAAGGAGAGTTGATTTCATGTGCGATAGAGGCGGCCAGTTGACCTGTGGCGGCAAGACGTTCGGTCCGTATGAGTTGTTCCTGCATCAGTTTTGTTTGCGTGATATCCGTGACGGTAAAAATACGTCCCTCAGAGACATCGCCCGGGTTGATGAGCGAAGATCTTAGCAAGACGTCAATAATGCGATCATCCTTTCGCCTGAATTTCGACGCCACCGTTCCGGTTCCGAGTTGTTGTATTTGCTTGCGCAATTCAAATCCAACCCTTTCATATTCCTCGTCACTTTCATACAGAATCCTTGCGTTTTGCCCTTTCAGTTCATCTTTGGTGTATCCCATCATGTGTTGGAATTGGTCATTTGTCCAGCCGATAATTCGATGGATAACAATCCCGATTCCGATTGGTGCAGACTGAAAAATGCTCTTCAAAGTGTTTTCACTTCTCTTCAGCAATGCTTCCGTCTGTTTGCGTTCTTCAATTTCTTTTTTAAGCTGCACGTTGGCTTTACTTAATTCTTTCGTACGCTCTTCAACTTTTTCTCCCAATAACGTGTAAAAATCGTTTAATCTATAGGCCAATTTATTAAAATTATTTGTCAGCATCGTAATTTCGTCTTGTCCGCCGATCTCAATAGGCTGGATCTCCATAAATTCATCTTTCTCTTCGGCATTCACGAAATGTTCCGTGATCTTACTTAAACGGTCCGTAATTACAAACTTGAAAATAAATACTAGTGATATGCAAAGTAAAGAGAGTCCGATTCCCAATAGAACAAAACTGTTGACGGTCTTATTGAGAAATAATGCTTTGACTTTTGCTTTAGGTATGGCAATTGTGTCAAGACCGACCACCTTTCCTATGGGAAGGTTAAACGATGCCTTAGAACCATATATTTTCAACAGTTCGGCCGGAGCATCCGCCGGATTACCATGACAACGCAGACAGGATTCCTCCATACGCATCGCGCTGAATTTCGCATAGTATGATTTGTTGCCGATATTAATTTCTCCGGTCCACACTTTTTTTTGAGGTTTTTCATTGAAATACTTGATCATGTTAAGCTCTTCCGCTCCAGCCAAATTGACAGGATTCCTTGGGTTGTCGGCAGAAAATTTGATAATGTATTCCGGAAATTTATCTCGGACTTTATTAAATATATTGCGGGCAACATAGCTGGTTGACATGGTTTGCGGTACAAACCGTCCCTTCGGCAGTAAATTAAACATCATTGGGCGGATATCTTCTGCAACATAATTACGGATGGCCAAGTCAAAATTCAATGCCAGGCTCAGCTGCTGATTTATCAGATTCTCATAATTCTCAGTAATCAATGTATAGGTTCTGTAAAAGAGAATGGTTGAAAATATTAATACAATTATTCCCACATAAATGAGTAACTTTGACTTTATACTTTTCATTCTTTTCACCTTGTAAAATTAAGTGTCGCTCTCTGCCTAAAAAGTCCACAAGTTCCGGCTTTCAGAAGTGCTTCGCCTCAGAAAAGACTTTTTATTCATACAGCCAAACCTTATAGCAGATGACTTCACTTTTTCAACTTAATAATACTCAGTGCCTAAAAAAGCTTCTTAATTGGTTAATATTATGACAAATATACATCTATCTTCAAATCCGTCGTCTTTAACAAAATAGTATACGGTTTGAATCACAAATTTTGGGTACGAAAGAAATTCTTTTTGTGCTAAAAGCTTAAGCTGTCCGGTCCATTAATTATTATAAAAAAAGCGGGCTTTAGAAAATTTTATAGTAAAACCGCGAAAAATGTGATGATGAAATTTAAGATTTTTCTGACAAATTGAAAAAATAGTGTTGATTTCCGGCGCAACAGGGTTTTTAATGAACCGTTATAATCATATGGCAAATTTTTTCGGTGCAACGCTGATAGGGATTGTTGGCGCCGTATTGCTTGTGATATTCTGTGCCGGACTGATACGCATCGGAACCATCAATACACTTTTACCGTTTATCATAGGGTTTAATGCAGCCTTAACCGGATATAACCTGGTCCGTCGCGCAAATGGCCGTTTAAAATATAAACGAATGTGGAGCGTTACCGCCGGAATTATGATGGCGATCGGCGCGGTTTTGATTTTAAACATCGTCTCCCGTTATTATACCGGCGGCGATATCGTTTACATCGCCGATCTTTTAATTTTAGTTCTTATTGCCGGTGTTTTCAGTTTTATAGGCGCGATCCTGGCCATAAGATATTTTAAGCTTTGATGTATCGAATAACTGAAACCTAAAATGAGCGTTTCAAATTTAAAAATTGAAAATAACCTTACCCAAAGCGGTAGATGTTCAAAAAGATAGGCTTTTAACAGGTTCTAATTCATCCTTTAACCACTTAAAAGGCATAGGGAGGTACGTTATGAAAAAATGCCTGATTCCGGTAGTACTAGTATCTTTTGGATTGGTCTTTATCTTCACAAATGCGGGTATTTGCAGTATGAGCGCCACCATTTCCGCGCCCCAATACAAAGCCGGCGACACGGTGACCATAGAAGGAACCATCGATCCCGGCAAAGACCTTTACATTGCGGTTTCGTCTCAAAAAACTTTTGCACCCGAGGACACCAAAGGCGTTCATGAGACCAAACATTTAAATAGTGATGCAAAGAAAAATGGGTTCACCAGGGAAACATCCATACCCGACCTCTATTACATGCTGACGTCGAATCCGGGAGAATTCGGAAAAATAACCAAAAAGAAATACGGCGGACCGTCTTTTTTTACCCAGAAAGGCAAAAGAGGGCTTTATGAAACGACTTGGTTCAAATTGGCGAATTTTGATGCACTTGACCCCGTAGCAAAAGCTTCCCTGGCCACCATCAAGAGTAAGCAGCAATGGGATTTTTTCAAATACGCCCATGAAAGCAGTTACGGCATCAACACGATCGTCAAAGAAGGCACCAATGTGGGAAAGGTGACCATTTTTGCCCGGAGCGTCCTCGGAGATTATAATACCGGAAAAAATTACTGGGATAAAGGCACCTCCATTTCCCTGGATAAAACCACCG
>Ga0315540_10000234_pt1 | contig 30723 bp, 20 predicted proteins | sample SalMarSW160110MG_FD_203677 | JGI IMG/M metagenome (GOLD analysis project Ga0315540, IMG submission 203677) | Salt marsh sediment microbial communities from the Plum Island Ecosystem LTER, Massachusetts, United States - Salt Marsh Sediment SW1601-10 ...
GGCGATAGAGCTCCGCCGGGCCGGTGAGCGCCGTGTCCGCGCAGAGCAGCACGTTCGAGATGACGAGGCTGTCACCCGCGTAGGTGAAGAGGTGCCAGGTGTTGCCGCAGACGCCCGTCATGTCGGCGCCCTGCTGCTTCGACGTCGGGCTGAGCGGCAGGAACGTGAGCACCGAGAGGTCGTAGGCGACGACGGCGTCGTAGCCGTTGAACGCGCTGCCGGGCTCGGTGACTTGCAGGACGAGCGTGAACGTGTCTCCGGGCGCCACGGTCAGTGTCTCCGGCGTCACGGCGACGTGGATGTCCGCCGCCGCGGGTGCCGCGAGCGTCGCCGCGAGCAGCGCGGTGAAGGCAAGAGTCGGGAGGTCGAGTCGCATTCGGGGGCGCATCTCCGGACTGCCGCCGGAGCGGCGGAGGGAACCCGTCGCCGGGTCCCCTCCGCGCCGCGTGCGGCGCTGGTTCACTGCATCAGGATCAGCCGGCGCGACTGCTCGACGCCGTTGGCCTCGAAGCGGAGCAGGTACAGGCCCGCCGGGACCGAGCGTCCGCCGTCATCGCGGCCGTCCCACGAGATCGTCCGCTCCCCGGCCGGCTGCACGCCGTCCACGAGGGTACGGATGCGGCGCCCGACGAGGTCGTACACGGCCACCTTCGCCTTGCCTTCGCGCGAGAGCGCGAGCCGCAGGCTCGTGCTGCCGCGGAACGGGTTCGGGTACGGCGAGCCGAGCATCGTCGTCGCAGGGACCTGCGGCTGCACGCCGGTGAACGACACCGGGTGGTTCGCGCCGTCGCGCGCCGTGATGCCCGCGAGCGCGATCGCCGGGTCACCGGCGGCCGTGCGGCGGAAGGTCACGTTGACGACGGAGCCATCACCCGAAATGCCGGCGCCTTCGCCGAGCAGCGCGAAGTCCACGGTGCCCGCCCCTGGCGACAGCACCACGCTCTCGTGGCCCTGCGAGCCGAGCAGCGGACCGGCTTCGGCCGAGACGAACTCGACGACACGCGCGTCGAACGAGAACGCCAGGCTCGCGCCCTGCACGTTCCCCGCGCCGCTCATGGTCACCGGCACGGTGAAGGTCTCACCCACGCCGGCCGCGGGCACCTCGCCCAGGCCGAGCGCGTTCATCCCGGCCGCGACCGGCAGCGGACGGTTCGCCGGCGCCGAGACCTGGCCGTAGTTGATCGCGAACATCATCAAGTCCTCGAACCCGACGTGGTTGTCGGTCGTCGGCCGCGCGTTCACCGAGTAGTCGGTCGTCGGGCCCACGTCGAGGTAGTTGTACGGATCGCCCGGCGTCAGGTTGATGCCGTAGTGCGAGCCGAGCAGCGAGATGTCCACCGTGTTCACGAGGTTGTTGCCCGTTCCCGGCGTGATGCCGTCCGTGACGTCGCCGAGGTGGTAGTTCAGCGTGCCGGTCGTCATGTTCGAGACCGCCGACACGTTGCCGCAGGCGTCCTTCGTGAACGCCACGAAGTACCAGAAGTCCCGCGTCGCGACCTCGTCGTACTGCCCCGAGGCCGTCACGCCCGTCAGAGCCCACGGCGCCGCCGGCGGGTACGAGGGGGCCGAGGGCGGCGCGCCGCCCGCGTCGTCGTACTCGGGGTACTGGCCGTAGGGCGCGCGGTAGACCTCGACCGTCGCCGCGTCGCCGGGCGCCGTGAAGCTCAACTGGATGGCGGTGGTGCCGTCGGCGTCGTTGCCGGTCTTCTTCTGGGACGCCCCGAGGTTCGCGATCGCCGTCGGGCCGCCCGTGTCGATCGTGATCGACAGCGGAGCGCCGGCGGAGGCCACGACCGCCGCGTTGTCACAGTCGCGCAGCAGCACCGTGCCGACCGTCACCGTGCCGGTGCCGTCGGGACCCGCCACCTTGGCGAGGTCGAGCGTGAACAGCGTGCCGGTCGGGGCGGTCGCGCCGCAGGGGAGGCCGAGGATCGCGCCGTCCACCGTGTACGAGCCGCCGCCGTTGTCCACGACCTGGAACGTCGTACCGCTGACGTCGCTCAGGTAGTTGCCCTCGACGATGCTCGAGGTGCCGCTGCACAGCATGAGGTTGCTCGAGAGCTGCAGCGTCACGCTGAAGCCACGCAGGCCGTCGGACGTCGTGCGGGCGATGTCCACCGGGACCGTGATGCAGGTGTTCGCCGCCGAAATGCACGACGGGGCCGGGCCCGGGGTCACCGCGTTGTCGGCCGCGGCGACGAAGCCGCAACCGGGGTTCGCGTCGGCGCCGGTGATGAGCCACGGGGCGTAGGTGACGGTCGCTCCCACGACGGGGTTCGCGCCGCCCGCACCGGGTCCGCCGGCGTCACCCCACCAGTTGAACGCGGCGAGGTTCGTCGGCGTCGCGGAGCCGTCATAGCCCGCGGTCACGTTCGCGGTGATCGCGTTGTGGTTGGCGTCCACCGACAGGCCCGGGCCGTCGGCAAGGATGCCCGTGTCCCAGTGGCTCACTTCGAGCCCGGTCGCGGTCACGGCGAGCGGTCCGCCCGCCGACCAAAGCTCGAGGCCCTCGGAGGCCGGCTGGTCTGAACCGGTCACGCAGCCGCCGGTGAGGGACACGGACACCACGGAGCTCGAAGACAGGGGCCCGGTCCGCGAGAACGCACCGGTCGCTTCCTCGAACGGCGAGGCGTGCGGGTGCGCGGCCGAGCCGGAGAGGTTCGGCGCGCTGGTGGTCTCGTTGTAGACGCCGTAGCCGAAGGCGGGGTAGGTGCCCGCGCCGACGCCCTGCACGAAGTCCGTCGCGATGGCCAGGTTCGAGGCGCCGCCGTTGATGTTGTCGAAGTAGCAGCCGAACTGGCAGTTCGTCACGCTGCCGCCGGTCACCGTGATCGGCCCGCCGGGACCGCCCGCGACGTCGTAGAACAGCAGGCCGCAGGCCACGGCGTTGTTCGTGCCGGTATAGCCGATGTCCGAGATCGAGTTGTCGGAGACCGAGCCACCCGCCCCGAAGGCGACCTGGATGCCGTTCTGAGCCGTGATCGTCGTGTAGCCGTTTCCGGTGACCGTGCAGTCGTGCACGTTCGCCGTCAGGCCGGTGCCGTTCATCGTGATGCCGTTCTTCTGGAAGTCGGAGACGTTGCAGTTGCCGACTTCGATCGCGTACGGCCCGCCGGTGTTGTTGTAGGCGTAGACAGCGTTGCCGTGCTGCGCGCCGCTCCAGGGCGTGTCACGGACGCGCACGACGTCGCAGTCGAGCAGCTTGCCGCCGGCGTTCCAGAAGGCGACGCCCATGAAGCGGTAGTTCGCGTTGCCCTGCCCGTCGCCGTCCACGGTGACGCCCGAGAGCCGGATGTCTGCGGAGTTCTCGAAGAGCAGCACGGGGTGGTTGTCGCCTGACGTCGTGAAGAAGGCCGGCAGGCTGGCCGGGCTCTTGAGGATCGTGCTTCCGCTGCCCGCGCCCTGGAGGTCCACGTCCTTGCCGTCCACGACGACCTGCTCGGTGTACGTGCCGGCGGCGACGTGGATCGTGCCGCCCGGGATCGCGGCGTTGACGGCGTCCTGCACCGTCGCGAACGCGTTGTAGCCGTACCAGCGGCCGGGAGCGATCTCGCTGCCCACGCCGCTGCCGGCCCAGGTGCCGTCCACGTACAGCGGATCCGTCGCCGGCTCGAAGTCGAGCACGTACACGTCGCCGTTCGTGAGCGTCACGGTCACGTCGTCGAGCCAGCCCTCGAACGAGGTCCAGCCGGTGCCCGTCTGGAAGGAGATCTGGTCCACGGGCTGCGAGCCGTAGTCGATGGCGCCGCCGGAGGCGCTGCCGCCGGTCGGATTCGTCGGCCACGCGGACCAGTCGATCGCGCCGGCCTGCAGGTCGGCGAGCGTCGGGGCGTTGTAGAAGCCCTGATTCCCGCTGTGGTTCGAGTCGTTGAACGTGAGCTGGTTCGGGCCCGCCGCGGTGGCCCAGGTGTTCCACACCATGGCCGTCGGCGGGACGTAGTTGTTCGTCAGGTACGGCTCGCCGATGAGGCGCTGGCCGTACCAGCCGCCGAGCCCGCCGATCCCGCCGGCGTAGGGCGCGGTGTAGAGCACCGCGTAGAAGTCCACGCCGGAGGGGTTCGTCGCGTTGTTGACGGTGCGGTAGGTGATCGAGGCGATCTGGTCCACCGTGAACGTCGTCCCGAACGTGGGGGCGACCTTGATGTAGACCTCCGCCTTCGGCGAGACGCCGAGCTTGTACCAGGAGCCCGAGCCGATGTCGGCCTGGGCGGTCGACGGCGTGAAGAGCGAAGCGGCCGCGTAGCCGGCGCCGAGCTTGATGTCGTAGGTCGTTGCCGACGTGGTGGTGGCCGCGACGGCGAGCGCGAGCAGCGCCGCGGGGACGAGCAGGATGAAACGCTTCATCGGAGATGTCCTCGTTCGTAACCCGCGCGCGCCGGGGGTGGGGTTCGCGCGCCGCGGGGCGGACCGTAAGGCGCCGGGAGGCGCCGTGAGCACGAAGCGAGCACCGAGGGAACGCCGGCGCACCAGGGCGGCCGGCGCGTGCCGGTCTGGGCGGGACGCGCGCGCGTTGCGGCCCCGCGAGGACGCAGAGCCTCCTTGTAAACGGCCGGGGCGACCGGGTCGCCGCCGGAAATCGCGCCGGGGGACGGCGGATGGGACCGCGCGGAGCCTGAAGTCTTTCGCCCGGCCCGGTCGCGTGGGACCGTGCCGGCTCGGGATCACGCCTCACGCATCCTGCGCGGGAGGTGATCGGCTCGCGGGGTGAACGCGATGCGCGGTCGGGGGCCGGAGTCGTGGGCCCGCAGTCGATGCGCGTAGTATACGCCCCTCGCGACGCGAGTCACGCCACTTTCGAACGAAACGCCGGGATTGCGCACGAGGTTCGGCATCCCCGACCCGCGTTTGACCGGGCTTCACCCGCTCCGTTACCGTCCGCGGCCTCTTTCCGGCCGCGGCTGACGCGCGCACTCCCACCGTCCGGACGCCGCGCGAGGCCGTGCCGATCGTCCCTCTTCGCAGGAGGCCCGCCATGCGTCCCGGCAATCCCGAGGCGCTGTCGCAACCCTACGATCCTTCGCGCATCGAGCCTGCGCTGTATCGGTTCTGGGAGGAGCACGGCGTCTTCCAGCCGCGCGAGACCGGCAAGGCCCCGTTCGTCATCGCGATCCCGCCTCCCAACGTGACCGGCTCGCTCACGATGGGCCACGTCCTCGGCGAGGCCATCCGCGACTGCGTCATCCGCTGGCAGCGCATGGACGGCCGCGAGACGCTCTACGTCCCGGGCATGGACCACGCCGGAATCGCCACCCAGAACGTGGTCGAGAAGAAGCTGCGCTCCGAGAAGCGGAGCCGCCACGAGCTCGGACGGGAGGCCTTCCTGGAGGAGGTCTGGGCCTGGAAGGAGCAGTACGGCGGCATCATCTTCCAGCAGGAGCGCCGCCTCGGCATCACGCCCGACTGGAACCGCGAGCGCTTCACGCTCGACGAGCGCTACTCGCACGCGGTGCTGCACGTCTTCAAGAAGCTCTTCGACGAGGATCTCGTCTACCGCGGGCGTTACATCGTCAACTGGTGCCCGCGCTGCCGCACGGCGCTCTCGGACGAGGAGGTCGACCACGTCGAGCAGCAGGGGAGCCTCTGGTACATCCGCTACCCGATGGCCGACGGCAACGGCTCGCTGACGGTCGCGACGACCCGCCCCGAGACCATGCTGGGCGACACGGCCGTCGCGGTGAGCCCGAAGGACCAGCGCTACGCGAAGCACGTGGGCCGCACCGCCGTGCTCCCGCTCGTGCGCCGCGAGATCCCGGTCGTCGCCGACGACATGGTGGACCCGAAGTTCGGCACGGGGGCCGTCAAGGTCACCCCCGCCCACGACCCGAACGATTTCCTCACCGGGCGGCGGCACGGCCTGTCCGAGCTGGTCGTCATGGACGAGGGCGGCGTGATGAACGAGAACGCCGGAGACTTCCGCGGGCTCGACCGCTTCGAGGCGCGCAAGCGCATCGTCGCGGCGCTGCAGGACGCCGGCTACCTCGAGAAGATCGAGCCGCACACGAACAACGTCGGCCAGTGCTCGCGCTGCCACACCATCATCGAGCCGTACCTCTCGTGGCAGTGGTTCGTGAAGATGGCGCCGCTCGCCGCGCCCGCCATCGAGGCCGCGAAGAAGGGCAAGGTCAAGTTCTTCCCGTCGCGCTGGAAGAAGGTGTACCTGCACTGGCTCGAGAACATCCGCGACTGGTGCATCTCGCGGCAGCTCTGGTGGGGACACCGCATCCCGGTCTGGTACCGCGGCACCGAGATGGTCGTGTCGCTCACGCAGCCCGAGGGTGACGGCTGGGTGCAGGACGAGGACGTGCTCGACACCTGGTTCAGTTCGTGGCTCTGGCCGTTCGCGACGCTCGGCTGGCCCGAGCGGACGTCCGACCTCGAGCGCTACTACCCGAACAGCCTCATGGTCACGGGCAGCGACATCATCTTCTTCTGGGTCGCGCGCATGATCATGGCCGGTTACCACTTCCTCGGCGAGGCCCCGTTCCCGCACGTCTACTTCACGTCCATCGTCCGCGACGCGCAGGGCCGCAAGATGAGCAAGTCGCTCGGCAACTCGCCCGACCCGCTCGCGATGATGGAGAAGTACGGCGCGGACTCCGTGCGCTTCACGATGGTCCAGGTGCCGACGGGCCAGGACCTGCTCTTCGACGAGAAGCGGCTCGAGACGGGCAAGTTCTTCGCGAACAAGATGTGGAACGCGACGAAGCTCGTGCTCATGCGCCTCGGCGACGAGAACCTCGGAACCGTCAAGGAGTCGCACCTCGAGCTGACGCTCGCGGACCGCTGGATCCTGTCGCGCTTCGCGAACGCGGTGAAGGACGTGACGCGGAACCTGAAGACCTACCGCTTCGCCGAGGCGGCGCAGGCCGTGTACCACTTCGCCTGGAACGAGTACTGCGACTGGTACCTCGAGATGGCGAAGCCGCGCTGGGCGCTCGCCGACAAGGGCGACGCGATGTCGCCGCAGGAGCGCGTGGACCTGAAGACCGCGCGCTGGGTCGCCTGGCGGGTGCTCGAGGGCATCCTGCGGCTGCTCCACCCGTTCATGCCGTTCGTGACCGAGGAGCTCTGGCAGGCCATCCCGCACGACGGCGAGACGCTCGCGCACCGCGCGTGGCCGAAGGCGCGCAAGGCGTGGTTCGACGCCGAGGCGGAGCACGAGGTGGCGTTCCTCCAGGGCATCGTCGTGGCGGTGCGCAACCTGCGCGTGGAGTCGAAGATCGCGCCCGGCCGCGCGGTGCCGGTCGTGATCCGCGGGAGCACGGCCCAGCTCGACCTCCTCGGCCGGCTGGAGGTCCAGCTGCTGCCGCTCGCGCGCATCGAGTCCCTCGCGCTCGCGCGCGACGGCTCGCGCCCGAAGGTGGCGGCTTCGGCCGTCGTGGACGGCGCCGAGGTGTTCCTGCCGCTCGAGGGACTCATCGACCTCGCCGAGGAGCGCGGCCGCCTCGCGCGCGAGGCCGAGAAGCTGCTCGAGGACCTCGAGGGCGTGAAGCGCAAGCTGCGCAACCAGGACTTCCTCAACAAGGCGCGGCGAGAAGTCGTGGACAAGGAGCGCGCGCGGCTCGGGCAGCTCGAGGAGACGCTCGAGAAGCTCCGCAAGGCCCAGCAGAGCCTCTCGGCCGTCCGGGAATGAGCGTGCCGCCCGCGCCCGCCGCGCCGCTCCGCCCGGCGGTGGCCTGCCGCGCGGGCGTGCTCGCAGCCCTCCTCGCCCTCGCGGCCCTCGCGCCCCCGGCGACCTCGCGGCCCGGGCCGTACGAGCACGTGCTGGACCCCGCGGACTCGCTCGCGCGCGCGGGCCGGCCGGACCGGGCGGCCGCCTGGGCGGACTCGCTGGTCGCGCTCGCCCGCGCGCGGCACGACGGCGCGCTCGAGGCGGCGGTGGCGTCGCGGCGCGTGCTCGGCTGGGTCGCGTCGGGGCGCTTCGACGAGGGCGTGGCCGAGGCGCGCCGCGTCGGCTCGCTGGCGCGCGCCGCCGGGGACTCGCTGTCCTGGGGGCGCGCGCTGCTGGCCGAGGGCCGGGCACAGCTCTTCCGCGAAAGGCTCGCCGAGGCCGAGGGGCCGTACCGGCGCCTGCTCGCGGTGGCGCACGCGACCGGGGACGCGATGCTGGAGGGCAACGCGGACCTGGGACTGGCGTACCTCGACCTGCGCGCGAACCGCGTGCGCGGCGCCGAGCGCCGCTACCGGCGGGCCATCGCCCTGCTCGAGCGATCGCGCGACACCTTCAGCGAGATGAGCGCGCGCGTCGGGCTCGCCCGCGTGCTCCGGCAGCAGGGGCGGAGGGACGAGGCGCGCCGCTCGTACCGGAGCATCCTCGAGCGCTGCCGCGTCACCGGCGACCGGCTGAACGAGGCGGACGCCTGGAACAACCTCGGGACGATGGAGGCGGACGAGGGCGAGCCGGGCACCGCCGCGGCGGACTTCGCGCGGGCGCTGGACGTCGCGCGCACGATACGGGGGGCGAACCCGAGTATCGCCGGCAACCTGGCGGTCATGCTGGTCGAGGCGGGCCGCACGGACGCGGCCGCCGACACGCTCGAGGGCGAGCTGGCCCGCGTGCCCCGCGGAGCGCCGCGCGTGTCGTACCGCCTGCGCACGCAGCTCGCGGTCGTGCGCAACCTGCAGGGCCGGCCCGCCGACGCGGAGCGGCTGCTGCGCGAGCTGTGGGCCGCCCGCGACTCGGTACCTCCCGATCTCGCCGCCGAGGCGGGCCGGCGCCTCGTGGATGTCGTGGACCGGCGATCCGGTCCCAGCGACGCGTTCGCGGTGGCGCTCGAGCTGGACCGCGCCTACGCGAGACGACTCCCGGCGGACGACGAAGCCGACCGGCAGCTGCAGCTCGCCGACCTCGAGCGGCGCATCGGGCGGCCGGACCGGGCGCTCGCGCGGCTCCGGCGCGTGCGGCAGTCGCCGCCCGCGGCCCGGAGCTGGAAGCTCCCGGTGCGCCTCGACGAGCTGCTGTCGCTCGCGTTCGAGGACGCCGGGAGCCCCGACAGCGCCGTCGCCGCCATCCTCCGGGCGGGCGATCGCTGGGAGCGTACGGCCGAGGCGGTGAGGAACGCGGAGTGGTACGAGCCGATCGGCAACAGCGCGGGCCAGCTCTCCGTGCAGACCGCGCACGCGCTGCTCGACCCCCGGCGCCCGGGGCCGCCGCAGCGGCGGGCGCGCGAGGCCTTCGACGCGGTGCAGCGCTTCAAGTCGCGCGCGCTCGACTGGCGGACGCGTCCCGGGACGCCGCGGCGGCCGGAGGCGCTCACGACCGCGGCCTCGATGCAGCAGCGGGTCCTGCGCGCGGGCGAGGTGTTCGTGGACGCGTACTCGACCCGGGGGCGGCCGCCGATCGTCTTCGTGCTGGATCGCGACGAGGTGCGCGCGTACGAGGCGCGGGCGTTCGAGGACCCGATGAGTGGCCTGCGGCGGCCGCTCGCACTCCTCGGCTCGGACGATCCGCGCACGGCCCGCGCCCGGGCGGCCGCGGCCGCACGGCTCTCGGAGAACCTGTTCGGTCCCGCTTCGCACCTCGTGCTCCGGAGCCGCCGCGTGATCGTCTCGCTGAGCGGCTTCCTCAACGCCATCCCGGTAGCGGCGCTGCCTGCAGGCTCGCCGTCGGGCGAGCCGCTCGCGGCGGGACACACGCTCGTCTCGGTGCCCTCGGCCTCCTGGCTCGCGAGGCACCGGCGCGGTCCGTCTCCGGCGATCGACCCCGCGACGGTCGTGACGCTCGCGCGCACGACGGACGACCGGGGCCGCGCGCTGGACGGCGTCCGGGAGGAGGCGCGCTGGCTCACCGGCCGCTACGGCGGCGCGGGGGTCGTGAACGCGGGCGACCGGACGCTCGCCGACCTGCTGCCCTGGTTCTCGCGCGGCGACATCCTGCACGTCGCCTCCCACGCGCGCGCCAGCTCGCACGATGCGTGGGGGAGCGCCTTCCTGCTCGGCCGGGGCGACGACGCCGACGCGTGGCTGAGCGCGCGCCGCATCGCCGCGCTGCCGGTCCGGGCGAAGCTCGCCGTGCTCGCCTCCTGCCGCACGACGCTCGACCGCGGGTTCAACAACGAGAGCGTGCTCGGGCTCGCGCGCGCGTTCCACGCGGCCGGCGTGCCCACGGCGCTCTCGACCCTGTGGTCCGTGGACGACGCCGCGACGGCCGCGTTCACGCGGCGCTTCTACCTCGCGCTCGAGCAGGGCCGGACGGCCGCCGGCGCGCTGCAGCAGGCGCAGGTCGAGACGATGCGCCCGCCCGGGACGTCGGCGCCGATTTACTGGGCCGGGTTCGTGCTCTCGGGCGATCCCGACACGCGCGTCCGGCCGCGCCGCGCGCACTGAGCCCGCCACCCGCCGGCGCCGGGCCGGAAGCGGTGTTCCCACAGGGGAGTAGGTGGCGTGGCACCGTTTTGGGTAGCATCCGGCCATGACCCCGGCCGCACTCCGACCCGTCCCCGGTGTGCCATCGCCGCGCCCGCGGCGTTCCAAGGTATGAGCGAGCCCGAAACCGACCTCGAGCTCGTCCGGATCCTCCAGGCGCACCCGGACTCCCGGGAAGGCCGCCGGGCGGAGCGGGAGCTGCTGATGCGATGGCGTTCCCGCATCCACGCCTGGTGCTGGCGGATGGTGGGCGATCGCGAGCAGGCGGAGGATCTCGCGCAGGACTGTCTCGTCCTCGTTCACCGCGCGCTGCCGCGGTTCGAGCCGCGCGCGGCGGTGTCGTCGTGGATCTACGCGATCGTGCGCAACCGCTGCCTCGCCGCGCTGCGGCGGAAGCGTCCGCGTGCGGCCGACGAGGAGGAGCTGCTCCTGCTCGAGGAGCCCTCGGAAGGTCCCGAGGACTCGTTCGCACGGAGGCAATGGGAGGAGCGCGTCTTGTCCGCGATGCGGGAATCGCTCACGCCCGTCGAACAGACCGCGCTGTGGCTCAAGGCCTACGAGGGGATGGCCGTGCGCGACATCACGCGCCTCCTCGACGTGAAGGAGGAGTCGGGCGCGCGGGCGCTGCTGCAGACCGCGCGGCGAAAGCTGAGGACGGCGCTCGAGCGCGGGGCGCCGAGGGAGGAGGGGTCGTGACGGATTCGCGATGCATCCCCGTCGAGGAGCTGGCGCGCGTTCGCGGGTTGCCCGAGGACGCACCGGAGCGGGCGCACATTGTGAGTTGCCCGCGCTGTCGGGCGACGCTGCTCGCGCTCGCCGAGTTCGAGCGCGCCGACGAGAACCTGCCCGCCGCGGCCGGCGCGCCACGCGCGCACGAGCGGCTGGACCGCGCGATCGCCTCGCTGACGGCCGAGCCGGCGGCTTCCGCGTCGGGGCCCGCCGGCGGCTGGCTGCGGCGGCTGTTCGCCCCGCCCGCGATGCGCTTCGCGACCGGGTTCGCCGCGCTCGCCGTGATCGCGGCCGGCGCGTGGCTGGCGACGCGCCCCGCGACCGAGCGGAGCGCGCCTGCGGAACGCGTCGTGCGCGGCGAGGCGCCGGGGACCGGGGCCGTGGTGCGCACGCTCGACGACGGCTGGGTGGTGACCTGGGCGCCCGTCGAGGGCGCGGACGGCTACGACGTGGTGTTCCTCGATCGCGATGACCTGCGCGAGGTCGCGCGGGTCGAAGGCGTGCGCGAGGCGCGACTGGAGTTGCGTCGCGCCGCGTTGCCCGCGGGCATCTCGCCGGGAGAATCGCTGCTCGTGGAGGTGGACGCGATGACGGGGGGCGGCGTGCGGCACGTGTCCGTGCCGGCACCGATCGTGTTCTAGCGGCTCCCCCGGGAGCGCGCGCCGGGACGGGAGGCGGCTGTGCTAGCCTCCCGTCCCTTGCCGTTTCCAGGGCCCGGCGTGTGCCCGCCGCGCGTCCCGGGGCCGCCACCCGTGGAAGGGAGCCGCCGTGCGAACCGCCCCCGTGCTGTCGGTCGTCCTCCTCGCCGCCCTCCTCGGCGCCGCGCCCCGCGCCGCCGGCACGTTCTCGAGCGCCACGCTCGCGCACGCCCGCGCCGCGCGCGACGCGGGGCTGCGCGACGACGTCGGCTACGAGACCCTGCGCTCGCTCTGCACCGAAGTCGGACCGCGCCTCGCGGGCTCGGACGGCGATCGCCGCGCGGTCGCGTGGGGCCTCGCGACGCTCACGCGTCTCGGATTCGCGAATGTCCACGCGGAGTCCGTGACCGTGCCGCACTGGGAACGCGGGGAGTGCCGGCTGGCGGTCACCGCCCCGTGGCCGCAGCCGCTCGACGCCTGCGCGCTGGGGGGGAGCGTCGCGACGCCGCGCGAGGGGATCGAGGCCGAGATCGTCCCGGCCGGCTCGCTCGGCGACCTGAAGGGCCTCGGCGAGGAGCGGTTGGAGGGGAGGATCGTGTTCTTCCGGGGGCACATGGAGCGCTCGCGGACGGGCATGGGCTATGGAACGGCCGTCCAGGTGCGCACGCGCGGCGCCGTGGAGGCCGCGAAGTACGGCGCGGTCGGCGTGGTGATCCGCTCGGTGGGCACCGACGCGAGCCGTGACCCGCACACGGGCAACATGCACGACGACTCGACCGGCACGCGCATCCCCGCGTTCGCGGTCTCCGCGCCCGACGCCGACCTGCTCGACCGGCAGCTCGCGACCGGGCGCCCGGTGCGCGTACGGCTGTGGAGCGACTCGCGCGACCTCGGCACGGCGCGCTCGGCGAACGTGGTCGGCGAGCTGCCCGGCCGCGGCCCGGTCCCCGGCCTCGTCGTGGTCGGCGGGCACCTCGATTCGTGGGACCTCGGGCAGGGCGCCCACGACGACGGCGCGGGCGTGGCGACGATGATCGCCGCCGCGCGGCTCGCCCACGCGGCCGGTGCCCACCGGCACACGATCCGCGTCGTCCTGTTCGCGAACGAGGAATTCGGCCTCTCGGGCGCGCGCGACTACGCCGCGCGGCACGCCGGCGAGCTGGACCGGCACGTGGTGGCCATGGAGAGCGACCTGGGCGCGTTCGACGTCTGGGGCTTCGAGTCCGGCTTCGGCCCCGGGCGCGGGGCGCTCGTCGAGCCGATCCTCTCGGTGCTCTCGCCGATCTGCACCGAGTACGCGGGCGACGGCTCGCGCGGCGACTCCGACACCGGGCCCCTCGCCGAGCGCGGCGTTCCCGTGATGGAGCTCCTCACCGACGCCCGGCCCTACTTCGACCTGCACCACTCGTCGAACGACACGTTCGACAAGATCGACCCCGCGCTGCTTCGCGAGAACGTCGCGGGCTACGCCGCGCTCATCGCGCTCGCCGCGAGCGGCGACGTGGACTTCGGTCGCCTGCCCCCGGGAGAGCGGCGGCGCTAGCCGATGGCCTCCCGAGGCGCGCGGCGGGCCCTCAGCTCCTTCGCGGCCTCGGCGTCCGGCGGCCCCGGGCGCGCTGGATCGCGACCGAGACGTCCTCGGGGCGCAGCTCGAGCAGGTTGCCGAGCCGCCGCGCGAGGATGCTCTCGTCGGTCGTCAGCTCGCCGTCGGCGAGCACCACGCGCCAGACGACCTCGGCGATCGCGAGCCGCTGGCGCTCGTCGCGCTCGCGCAGGACGACCTTCGTGAAGCCGTGCAGGTCGATGGCCTCCCGCCGGGCCTGTTCGGCCCGGGCGATCAGGTCCTCGACCCCGTCGGCGTCGAGACCGAACTGCTTCTTCAGCGCCTGGGCGATCATCGCGTGCTCGAGCGTGTGGACGTGGTCGTCGGCGTTCGCCGACTCGAGCAGCAGGGCCGCCACGGCGACGTCCGTGGGCCAGTCGGCCCCGGAGCCGCCCCCCGAGCCGCCCCCTTCGCCCGTTGCGCTCATCAGCAGTTCCTTGAGTCGCTGCAGCATCGTACCCCCGGTCGGCCTGGTGATTCTCCGCTTGCCCCCGCGCCCGCGCCCCCTAACATAGCGCACCCCTCGCGGACGGCCGAACGAGCCGCGGTCGAGCGTCGAATCCTTCGCCCTCCCGGCCCGGCCGGGACGAAAAGGAGGTTGCGCATGGTCCCGATCGACTCGCTGTGGCTGCCGATCCTGCTTTCGGCCGTTGTCGTGTTCTTCGTCAGCTTCCTCCTCCACATGGCCCTTCCCTACCACCGGCAGGACTTCCGCCGGCTCCCGAAGGAGGACGAGGTCGCCGGGGCGCTCCGCCCGTTCGCGATCCCGCCCGGCGACTACATGATGCCCTGCGGCGACAGGCCGGAGTCCATGAAGGACCCGAAGTTCCTCGAGAAGATGAAGCAGGGACCGGTGTTCGTGATGACCGTCATGAAGCCGGGCCCCCCGGCCCTGGGATCCAGCCTCGCGCAGTGGTTCGGCTACAGCCTGCTCGTGGGCCTGTTCGCCGCGTACGTGGCCGGCCGGGCCCTCGAGCCGGGTGCCTCGTACCTCCGGGTGTTTCGCTTCGCCGGGGTCGTCGCCTTCGTCGGCTACGCCCTGGCGCTGTGGCAGGATTCGATCTGGTACAAGAAGTCCTGGGGCACGACGCTTCGCAACACCTTCGACGGCCTGCTCTATGGCCTGCTGACCGCCGGCACGTTCGGCTGGCTCTGGCCGCGCTGAGGTCCCGCGCGGGGCGGCCGGCGGCCGCCCCGCGCGCCGTCAGGCCTTCGTGGCCGCCCGGGGCGTGAGCCCGACCCGGGCGATGCACGCTTCGATGCGGCGCGCCGTCTGCTCGATATCGGCATCGAGGCCGATCGAGAACCGGATGAGTCCCTCCGAGATTCCGGCCGTCGCGCGCTCCTCGGCGGGCATCTCGCTCGAGGTGCTGTGGCCCGGCATGCTGAAGAGCGTCTTGAAGTAGCCGAGGCTCACGGCGAGATAGCCGACCTTCGCCTCCTGCATGGCCTGCATGAGCCGCGCGGCGGTCGTCGGGTCGACCGCGTCGAGGGTCAGCATGCCGCCCCAGCCATACCCCTCGTTCGCCATCCGCGTGATCAGCGCGTGGTGCGGGTGGGACGGAAGCCCGGGGTAGTGGACGTCGAACCCGAGCGACTCCAGCCGCCGCGCCACGTGGAGCGCGTTCGTGCTGTGCTTGCGCATGCGCACGTGCAGGCTGTGCAGGTTCTTCAGGATGCTCGCCGCCCGGAAGCTGTCGAGGACCGGGCCCAGCAGCATGCTCGTGCCGCAGTTCACGTCGTTGAGGCGGCCGATGAAATCGTGGCTCGAGACGACGCATCCGGCGACGCAGTCGCTCGTGCCGTTGATGAACTTGGTCATCGAATGAAGCACGACGTCGGCGCCGAGCCGGAGCGGCGAGAGCACCATCGGGCTGAAAGTGTTGTCCACGACCAGCGTCGCGCCGCGCTCGTGCGCGATCGCCGACAGCGCGGGGATGTCGGCGACCTCGAGCAGGGGGTTGCTCACCGACTCGACGTACACGACCCGCGTGCGCGGCGTGATCGCCGCCCGGACCGCGGCATGGTCCGTGAGGTCGGCGAACCGCGTCGTGACGCCGAAGCGCGGCAGCAGGTTCTTGAGCAGCGCGTACGTGCCGCCGTAGATGTTGCGCCCGCAGACGATCTGGTCACCCTGCGAGCAGAGCGCGAGCAGCGTCGTGCTGATCGCACCCATCCCCGAGGCCATCACCTGGGCGGACTCCCCGTCCTCCATGCGGGCGAGAGCCTCGGCGAGGAACTTGTTCGTCGGGTTCCAGTGGCGCGAGTAGAGGAAGCAGCCCTCGATCTCGTGCTCGAAGGCCTCCTCCATCTTCTCCTGCGTGAGGAACGTGTACGTCGAGGAATCGGTGATCGACGGGTTCACGTCCCCGAACTCGCCGAAGACGAGGAAGTCCTGGATGCGGCTGGCGGGATCGAAGCCCATGACGACCTCCGGTGGGGCGGGGCGCCGGCTCCCGGCCGGCGACGGAACACGCCTGCAGCAGACTACCGGGCGCGCCGTGCGTCAACCGCCCGCAGCGCCACCGTATCCCGTTCGGAGGTAGGAGACTGCGCCCGTTCGCTCGCGCGATCGTCGAGGTCCTCCGCCTGCCGGGGGCCCGACCCGGAATCGCCGCGGCGACCTGTCGTATCTTGGCCGCTCGACCCGACGCCTTTCCTCCCCTGGAGGTCCCCATGACGATCCGCCTGCTTCTTCCGCTCGCGGTCCTGCTCGCCGCCGCCCCGGCGGCCGGCGCCCCGGGACCGTCACTGACGGTCTATTCGCACGATCTCGGATTCGTGCGCGAGACGCGAACCCTCGAGGGCCGCACCGGCCGCGACACGGTCCGGCTCGAGGGCGTCTCGAACCAGCTCGACTTCTCCTCCGTGCGGCTCGCGCCCGCCACCGGCCGGATCGCGCGGCTCGCCTGGCGCTGGGACACCGCGAGCGGCGAGGCGTTCGTCGAGAAGGCGATCGGCCGGCACGTACGCGTCGTCTCGGAGGGCGACCGCGTCGCCGAGGGCGTGCTCGTCTCGGCCGACGGCAGCTGGCTCGTCCTGCAGTCGGACGACGGCTCGATCTCGACGCTCGCGCGCGGCGCCGTCCACGAGGTGGACCTCGCCTCGCCGTCCGCCTCGCTCTCCCTGCGCCCGGCCATCGAGGCCGTGCTCGAGGGCGCCCGCCGTCCGGTCGAAGCGGAGCTGAGCTACCTGACCGGCGGGCTGTCCTGGTCGTGCGAGCACCTGCTCGTCCGCACGGGGGAGACGACCGGCACGTGGTCGGCGCGGGTGCTGGTCGAGAACCGCACGGGCCGCTCGTTCGAGAACGCGAAGCTCAAGCTCGTGGCGGGCGAGCCCTCGCGGGGCGCCACCCCCGTCCGGCCGATGCCGAAGATGATGCAGGCCATGGCCGCGAGCGCGGACGTCGGCGGCGCGCCGCTCTCCGAGGCGGCGTTCGCCGACTACCACCTCTACACGCTGGTGGGCACCGCGACGTTGCGCGACCGCGAGTCGCAGAGCCTCGTGATGATCGAGCCGCGGACCGTGAAGCTCTCGCCGCGCTACCTGTACCGCGGCGGCGACCCGCGCGGCGTGGCGGTGCAGCTCGAGCTGGTGAATTCCGCGAAGGACGGGCCCGGGGTGCCGCTGCCGGCGGGCCGGGTGCGGTGCTTCCAGCCCGACGCGGACGGGGACCTTCAGTTCACCGGAGAGACGTCGCTGAAGCACACGGCAGTGGACGAGAAGTTCACGCTCGACCTCGGCTACGCCTTCGACCTCGTCGCCGAGCGGAAGGTGACCTCGGACCGCCGGATCAGCGATCGAGAACGTGAATTCTCGGTCGAGATCACCCTGCGGAACCGCAAGGCCACGGCCGCGCGCATCGTGGTCGAGGAGACGATCGGCGGCGACGTCACGCTGACCGCTCAATCCGCTCCCTCCACGCGCAAGGACGCGAACACGATGCGGTGGACCCTCGACGTTCCGGCGGGCAAGACGACCGTGCTGACCTACACGGCGCGCCACCGCTGGTAGCCGAGGGGGCCCGGCCGGCGAAGGGGCACAACCGAACGAGAGCATGACGTTTCGGGGGGCGCCGGGCGCGTATGCTCACGCCATGCGCCCCTTCGCCCGCCCGCCCGCCGTTCTGTTCGCTGCCGCGCTCGCGGCCGCGGGCTGCTCGCCCTCGGCGGGACCTCGGACCGCCGCGCGCACGGCGGCCCCGGGCGACACGGCCGTCGTGCCGGTCACGGCCGCGGCGCTGCAGGCCATGGCGGCCAGGCCCGGAGCCGACGCGACGCTCGTCAACGTGTGGGCGACGTGGTGCGGGCCCTGCCGCGAGGAGTTCCCGGCGCTGCTCGCGGCGGCGCGCCGCCACCCGGATCTGCGGCTGCTGCTGGTCTCGGCCGACTTCGACGACCAGCTGCCCGCGGTGAAGTCGTTCCTCGGGGCGCACGGCGTGACCGACACGACGTGGATCAAGACCGGGGGGGACCAGGATTTCATCAACGGGCTCGATGCCGCGTGGAGCGGCGCCCTGCCCGCGACGGTCGTTTACGACGCACGCGGCCGGAAGGTCGCGTTCTGGGAGGGCGCCGCCGATTCGGCCCGGTTCGAAGAGGCGATCGACAAGGCGCTGCACGCATCCACCACCGAGGGAGCGATTCCATGACCCGCATCGTCCGTACCGCGTGGCCGTCCGCCGTCCTGCTCGCGCTGGCGCTCGCCGCGCCCGCTCCGTCTTCCGCCGCCGGCGACGTCCCGCAGGCCCTCGCGATCGGCGCGCCGATCCCGATGGCCGAGGTCGGCATGAAGAACGTGGATGGGCGCGAGCTGACGATCGCGAAGAGCGCCGGGAAGAGGGGCACGCTCGTGATCTTCATCTGCAACCACTGCCCGTGGGTGAAGATGTGGCAGTCGCGGATCGCCGAGACCGGCAACGCCGCGATGCGGATGGGCGTGGGCGTGATCGCCGTGAACGGCAACGACCCGGAGGCCTACCCGGAGGACGCCTTCGGCGTCATGGTGAAGCGCGCGAAGGAAGTGGGTTACCGCTTCCCGTACGTCGTGGACGCGACGTCCGGTGTTGCGCGCGCGTTCGGCGCGACGCACACGCCCGAGGCCTTCCTGTTCGACGCCTCCGGCAATCTCGTCTACCACGGCGCCGTGGACGACAACGCGCGCCAGCCGGGCCAGGTGAAGTCGCACTGGCTGGCCGACGCGATCGCCGCGGTCGCCGCGGGCAAGCCGGTGCCCGTCTCCGAGACGAAGGCGTTCGGCTGCTCGATCAAGTACCGCGAGCGGAAGGCCGACTGACGCCCGCCGGGCGGCGGCCGCTGGCGGCCGCCGCCCCGGGCCGTCACTTCGTCGCGAGCAGGCTCACGCGTCCCGATTCCGGGGCGTCCGGGCTGACGTGCGTGATCGGCCGGATCCGGGCGGGATCGCCGGCGAGCAGGGGAGAGAGCCAGCCGGTCACGCGCCGCGCGATCGCATCCGCCTGGTCCGGCCCGCGCGCCGTGACCTCGACGCGCACGACGCGCCCGGGCGTCGGCTCGTGGTTCAGCGTGGTCGCGGCTTCCATCACGATCGGCGGAGCGGCGTCGGCGGTCCCGTCGCCGGCCGGCGAGAGCTGGTCGCCCGTGAACGTGAGCACCGGACCGTCGGGACCCTGGAACCGGAACGAGGTGGTGCGGAAGCCCTCGCCGACGAAGTTCCGCTTGTTGCCCGCGCGGTCGTGAGCCTCGAGGACGTAGGAGTAGGTCACGCCGGGCTCGGCCCAGCCGCCGCCGGCCGTGCGGCCGTCCCAGTCGATCTCCGCCGGCGGCCTGCCGTTGCCCGAGTACGTCGCGACGGCGCGGCCCCGCTCGTCCACGAACGAGAGCTTCCAGCGCGCCACGTCGCGCAGGTTCAGGCGGACGCGGGCGAGCGGTCCCGACGAGAAGTGCGAGAGCCACGGCCGGGCGACCCAGGGGCTGGTCTCGCGCGCCGTCAGGTCGAGCATGGGCGCGAGCGGGTCGGGCATGGTGCGATCGAGCACGTCGAGCGGGCTGCCCCAGTCGAGGCCCGGCGCGTCCTGTGGCTCGAGGTCCAGCGTGAGCTTCGGGCGCTCGACGTCGATGTGGATGCGGTCCTCACCCTCGATGGTGAGCGTCCGGAATACAGTGCTCTCCTTGCCGGCCTGCAGCTCCATGCCGCCCTTCGCGTCGCCGCGGGAGGCCGCCGAGCGGTCCGGTGAGGCCGTGGAGTCCGCCCGCATCGCGGGGACGGGCACCGTGCGTTCCGGCGCCGGGACATTGCCCGTTCCGGCCGCTCCGCCGACCTTGGCCGTGGACGCGGACGCCAGGAGCAGCATCGCCGCAAGGGCCGAAGCCGGGATCAGGAGGTGCCGGGCCGCGGCACCGGCGTTCGTCGAGAAGTTGGCGCTCATGAGTCCCTCAGCCGGAAGCGGAAGGTGATCGTTCCCCACTGCTCGCCCGTGCTGCCGCTCCGGAGCGGGGCGAACCGCCACGCGGAGAGCGCGGCCCGGGCACTGTCGTCGAAATCGGAAAACCCGGCGGTCTTCTGCACGAGCACGTTCTCCTTCACGGTCCCGTCGGGGCGCACGACGAACGAGAGCGTCACGCTCGCCTCGACGCCGTCCCGCTTGGCCCACTCGGGGTAGACGGGCGTGACGACGTGCACGACGGGCCGGTTCGCGACGGGGCCGGTAAGCGAGGCCCCGGCGAGCGAGCGGCCCACCCGGGCGTCCGACTCGGTCGCCGCCGCCGCCTTCTCCACCGGCGGTTTCACCGCGACGTCGGCCACGCGTCCGACCGAGGAGTTCCCCAGCGAGGACCCGCGGCCGAGCGGCATGACGGGGTTGCCCTCGCCGCCACTCCCGCGCGCCAGGGCCTTCGAACCGCCGCCACCGGTCGGGCCCGGCACGCCGGCGGGGGCGGACCACAGTGCCGAAGGCGCGCTGGTCGAGACGCTGGGCAGCGCGGGCGCGGCGTCGTTGGTCCGCAGCGCGGCCAGGCGCGCGTCGAGCTGGTCGTCCAGCGCCGAGGCGGACTGCGGATCGGGCGCGAACGCACCGTCGTCCGCGCGACGCAGGAAGTGCTCGGTGCGCGTCTCGCGGTGCAGCGCCCCGAGCGTGCGCGGCAGGGACGACGCCAGGGAGGCGGCCCCCGCCGGCGCCGGGTCGTTGCCGCCGGGCCCGAGCAGGGTGATCTCGGTGAGGGACTCCTGGGTGCCGGCCGCGGGGCGGATCAGGATGAGCGCCATCAGCAGCAGGGCGTGGAGCAGGAAGCTGGTCGTCATGGTCCAGCGCGTCCGGCTCCGGACGTCCTCGGCATCCTGGGCCGCGAAGTCGAATTCGAGAGGGCGCACGATCACGGGCGGGCCTCCGCGCGCTGCCGGGTCGCGATCGCAATCCGGTGGGCGCCGGCGGCGCGAACGTCGCTCAGCGCCTCGCGCACGACCTGGAACGGCACCGCGGTGTCGGCGCGCAGGACGACCAGCACGCCCTCGTTCGCCGGCTCGGCCAGGCGCGCCGCGAGCGTCGGGCGCAGGTCGGCGACCGACGCGAGCTCGGTCTTGTCCACCGCAATGCTGCCGTCGCTGGCGATCGTCACGCTCACGTTGCGCTGGTCCTCGGCCTCGCGCGTCCGGGCCTCCGGCAGGTTCACCGGGCGGTCGGCGGCCGACATCATCGGCGCGGTGACGAGCAGGATGATGACCAGCACGAGCGCCACGTCGATGACGGGGGTCACGTTCACCTTCGTGATCAGCTCGTCCTTGCGGGGTCCGGTGTGCATGTCAGCTCCCCACCACGGCGATGTGCGTGGCGCCCAGCTGGCGGGCCTCGTCGAGCACGCCGACGAACGTCCCGTGCGCGACGCCGTCGGCGCACTGGACCACCACGGTTCCGGTCGGGCTCGCGGCGATGAGCGGGGCCAGCGCGCGCGACAGGGAGTCGCGCGGCACGCTGTGGTGATTCACCTCCACGAAGCCGTCCGCCTTCACCGACACCTCGATGCGCTCCACCTTCTCCTCCGGCTTGGCGGCGCGGGCGCTCCGCGCGGCGGCCTGGACCGCGATGCCCGACTGCAGGGCGAGCGGCGTGGCCACCATGAGGATCACGACCAGGACCAGCGAGACGTCGATCAGCGGCGTCATGTTGGGATCGTGGATGCCGTCCGAAGGCGGTTGCTTGCGCCGGGTCTTCATCGGGTCAGGCCGCCTGGCTCGTGCGCGAACTGCTGCGCGACTCCTCGAGGTCCAGGCGCAGGGCACGCGCCTTGTGCTCGGCCTGGGTCAGCAGGACGGTGGTCCGGCGCGAGAAGTGGTTGAACACGATGACCGCGGGGACCGCGACGAGCAGGCCGGAGGCCGTCGTGAACAGCGCTTCGGCGACGCCGGCCGCCACCACGGACGGGCCGGCCGAGCCGGTCGCCGCCATGTCGTGGAAGGCGCGCATGATGCCCCACACCGTGCCGAGCAGGCCGATGAGCGGCGCCGTGTTGCCGAGCGTGCCGAGCACGCCGAGGTTGCGCTCGAGCTGCATCCGCTGCTCACCGAGCGCGATCTGCAGCTTCTCCTCGATGGACTCGGGGGCGAGGTGGGCGTTCTTGATCACCGCGGCGGCGACCTCGCCGACCGGATGCGGCGTCGCCGTGCAGACCCACAGGGCCTCCTTCAGGTGACCCGAGCGCACCTTCTCGCTCACCTGACGGTAGAACGCGGCCGCGTCGCCCCGCCGCTTCCAGAAGTAGAGGAACCGCTCGAGCGCGAATCCGACCGCGATGACGCTGCAGAGGAGGATCGCGATCATGACCGGGCTCGATCGCATCGCGCCGATCCAGTCGAAGTTGGTGAACATCCGGGGTCTCCTTGAGGGTGGTGCGTTCCCGGCCTAGCGCCGGCGCTGGTGGTTCGACAGGCGGTTGACGCGTTCCGAGGCTGCCGCGACGAGCTCGCGGTCCTTCGAGTTCTTGACGATGTCGCGGTAGGCGGCGATCGCGCGCGTGTACTCGTGCCGGGCCTCGTGCAGCGTCGCCAGCCGGGCGAGCGCGGAGAGGCGGTAGGGCTGCGCGAGATCCGGGGACTGGCCGGCTTCGCGGTACGCCCTCATCGCGCCGGTCGTGTCGGCGAGCTGCTCGCGGACGCGGCCGAGCCGGAACGCCGCCTCGCAGGCCAGGCTCGCGTCCGGCTTGAGCGACAGGGCACGTGCGAAACCGGTCTGCGCGGAGTCGAGGCGCCCGGCCGCCGCCTCCATGGCGGCGAGGGCGGTCGCGGCCGGCGCGGCGAGCGGCCCGGTCGGGAACTCGACCGCGTAGCGCATCAGGTCGGTACGCGCCTCGTCGGACTGGCCGAGCTCGCGGCGGCACAGCGCGCGGTCGTACAGGGCGGCGCCCCGGACGTCCGGGGGAGCGCTGTCGGTGAGCGCGCGCGTGAACGCGATCGCGGCCGGCATCCACGACTTCGCCTGGAAGTGCAGCAGGCCGGCGCGCAGGCTGGCCGTCGGCGCCAGGGCGTTCTCGGGGAAGTAGGAGAGGAACTGTTCGTAGGCCGCGAGCGTGCGCTCGGGGTCGCCGGTGTGCCCCAGCGCGTCGGCCATCAGGAACTGGGCCTGGGCCGCCGAGCCGTAGCCGGGGTAGCGGCTCACGACCTGGCGGAAGCCGTCGGCGGCCTCGTTCCACTTCTTGGCTTCGTAGCGGCGACGCGCGATCTGGAACATGGCGTCGGCTGCGAAGGGGCTGTCCGGGTACTGCTCGACGAGCCGGGCCAGCACGGTGTCGGCGTCGGCGTTGCGTCCGAGCCGGTAGAGGGCCTGCTCCATGCCGCGCCGCGCCTCGCGCGCGTACGCGGTGCCGGCGAAACGCTCGAGCGTGGTCGAGTACGCGGTCACGGCGTCGGCGTCGTGGCCGGCGTTGTACTCGCACTGCGCCAGGCGCAGGGACGCCAGGCCGGCGGCCTGCCCGCTCGAGAAGTTCTCGAGCAGGCCCTGGTAGGCGCGACGCGCCTCGTCGTAGTGGCCCGCCTGGAAGTAGACGTCGCCGCAGCGCGCCCACGCGCGCTCCGAGAGGGGCGCCGACGCGCTGTCGTGCACCTGGGCCTCCCAGCGGTCCACGGCGTCGCCCTCCCGGCCGAGCCGCAGGTAGCACAGGCCCGCCTGGTAGAGGGCGATCGAGCGGGACGGGTTCTTCGGCCAGCGGCGGAGGAAGTCCTCGTAGGCCGCCGCGGCTTCGCGGTAGCGCTTCTGGTTGAAGCGGGCGTGCGCGATGTCGAGCGAGGCGGCGCTCACGATCGCGTCGTCGCCGCTCGCGCCCCACCGGGCCAGCAGCTCTTCCTCGGTCGCCACCGCGAGGCTGTCGCGGCCCTGCTTGGCGTAGGTCCAGGCCAGCAGCTGGCGCGCGCTGGCGCCCAGCGTCTTGTCCGGGAACTCGGCGCTGAGCTTCTCGAGCGTCGACTGGGCCTCGGCGTAGCGGCCGAGCGCCGCCGACGCGTCCGCGTCCACGAGCAGCGCGCACGCGCGCCAGGGCGAGCGGCTGGCCGGCATCTTCTGGAGCAGCACGTGCGGAGCGCCCGCGACCTGGCCGGGGTCGCCGGCCGAGTGCCAGGACCACTCGAGCATGCACAGCGCCGCCTCGACCAGCTCGCGGTCCTCCGCCCGGGCGAAGACCACGTCGCCGCGCGAGTCGGAGCGCGCGTAGCGGTCGAGCACGATCTGGAAGTAGGGAGCGGCGACCCGCGGGCGGCCCTGCTTCAGCAACCCGACGCCCGCAAGGTACGCGGCCGCGGGCGCCTCGGGCTCGAGCGGGTAACCGGTAACGACGGCCTGGTAGCTGCCGATGGCCTCGGCCCCGCGCCCCATCGCGTCGAGGCAGCGCGCGACGCGGTACTGGGCGCTCGCGGCGATCTTGTGCTGGAAGAACCGGGCGAGCACGCGGTTGTACGCGACCACGGCCTCTTCGAACTTCGATTCGGAGACCAGGCCCTCGGCGACGAGGAACTGCGCCCGCGCGGCCACATCTCCGTCGTCGTCCTGCCCGGCGAGCGCGCGCAGCGCCACCAGCGCGGAGTCCGTCCTGCCGGAGAGCAGCACGGCGCCGGCCGAGCGCAGCTGCGCCTCGGCGCGCACGTGCGGGTCGGTGGCCCGCGCGGCGACGCGCGCGAACTCCTCGGACGCGCTGCGCCAGTCCCGGGCCATCAGGAAGGTGTTCGCCTTGGCGAGCCGTGCCGCGTCGGCGAGCGGACCGTCACCCATGCGTTCGGCGACCTGCTGGAACGCCGCCGCCGCCTGGAGCGGCCGGCCCATCCGCACGAGGCAGATGGCCCGCAGGTGCAGCTCGAGCGGATTACGGGGCGCATCGCCGAGAATGGCCACCGCGACGGAGTCGCGTCCCAGCTCGTGGTTCGCGAGCGCCTGGGCGAGGCGGAAGCGGGGACGCACGGTCATCCACGGCGCCGTCTTCCCGACCTGGGCGAGCAGCGTGTTCGCCTCGTCGGGCTGGCCGCGCCGGAGCGCGTTCCACGCGCGGGCGAGCCGCGCCGCCGGCAGCAGCGGGCTGTCGCCGTTGCGCTTTTCCCACTTCACCCACTCCTTCGCCGCCTCGTCGTCGTGCCGGGCGGCTTCGAGCGCCTCGATGCGCGCGAAGTCGGCGTCGGCCTCCCAGGGGCCCTTCGCCGCGTCGTCGAACGCGCGCGCGGCGCCCTCGAAATCGCCGCGCTCCCGGAGGAGTTGCGCCGACAGGAAGCGCGCGGCGTCGCGCTGGTCCCTGTCCAGTCCGCCGCGCACCAGCCGCTCGACCGATGCATCCACCTCGGCGAGCGCGTCCAGGCGCTTCGACTGGTCGAGCAGGCGAGCCGACTCGAACGCGTCGCCCACTTCGCGCCACGAGGCCTGCGGATCGGGCGTGCCGGAGTCCGCGGCGGTCGCGCGCGGGGCGGGACCGGCGGCGAGCAGCGCCAGGACGAAGACCGGGGCGAGCAGGGAAGGCCTGCGGATCATCGGTGTGCTCCCGCGTCGGAGAGGGGCACCAGCGGCACCTCGCCCTGCGGACCCGTCGTCGAGATCTCGACCGTGCGGACCGGACCCTGGACGATGCGGCCCGCCGCGTCGTGCACGACGAGGCTGTAGCGGTAGGTCCCGTCCGGCAACGGCAGGCCGGTCTCGTCCTTGCCGTCCCACTGCAGGTGCGACGGCGGCTGGCCCTGCCCGCCGAAGCGGCGCACGACCGCGTCGGACTTGTCCACGACGTCGAGGTTCCACGTGGTGGGATCGGCCTTCGTCCGCGCCGCGAGCGTGATGCGCGTCACCGCGTGCTCGCCGGTGGGCGAGAACACGGCCGGCTCGGCGTCGGAGTTCGCGAAGAACCCGCCGAAGCGGACGCTCAGGCCGAGGCGCTGCGTGAGGCCCAGCGGATGGTCGGCCGCGGCGTAGTCGATCTGGTACTGCGGGCGGAAGCGGTAGCTGAAGCCGCCGCTGCCGCCGTCGCCGTCGTAGCCCATGCGCAGCCCGATGCCGGGCTGGATCCAGTACTCGACGCCGCCGCGCACGGTCGCGCCGAGGCCCTTGACGTGGTCGAGCTCGAGCGCCATCAGGCCGCGGCCGTCGAGGACGGCGAGCGACGCGCCGCCGCGTACGGCGGTCGGGTAGGTCTCGGAGACGTCACGCAGGGTGATGCTCGGGCCGCCGACATTCTGGAGCGCGAGGCCGAAGCCCAGGTTCGGCGTGACGTGGAACAGGCCGCCGGCGTCGATGCCGAAGCCGCCGCCGTTGTAGGACTCCAGCGTCTGCTGCACGAGCTTGAGGTTGACGCCGAGCGCGAAGCGCGGCGACAGCGACTTGGACGCCGAGAGCAGGTACGCCGTCTCGCCCTCGCGGAACGTGCCGAGGTTGTCGTTCATCTCGTTCGTGCGCTGGAAGCCGCCCGAGCCGAGCGAGACCACCGAGACGCCCAGGCTGGGCCAGTGGCTGCCGGGCACGGCGAAGCCGAACGCGTTGATGGACGTTTCCTCGAACAGCTGCGCGTTCTCGAAGCGGACCTCGTTCTGGTCCATGAACGACAGGCCCGCGGGGTTCCACAGCACGCCGAGCGGGTCGTTGGCGTTGGCGACGAACGCGCCGCCGAGGCCGAGCGAGCGCGCGCTCGTGTAGCGGCCCAGCCATTCGCCGGGCTGGCCGGCGTCCTGGGAGCGGGCGGTCGAGGGGAGAGTGAGTGCGAGCGCGACGCCGAAGAGGAGGCCGGCCCGGAGCGTGGCATGCGGGTTCATCTCGTTCCTCCTAGCGAACTGCCGCGATCTTGCGACGCATGACGTGAAGGGTTGCGCCCTGGCCCTGGGCTTCGATGAACGCGATGTAGCCGCCGCTCGCGACGAAGTGCCCGGCGCCGTTGCGGCCGTCCCAGACGAACTCGTTCAGGCCCGCGGAGCCGCCGGTGCTGCCGGAACCGAAGGTGCGCTCGTACACGAGGTCGCCGCTCTGCGTGAAGATCCGCAGGTGGACCGTCGCGTTGTCCTCCAGCTTCCACGCCAGCGTCGTGGGCTGCTCGCCGGGGTGGAACGGGTTCGGGTAGTTCGTCACCGTGCCGCCGGGGGCGGTCGGGTCCACGAACGCGGTCTCGAGCAGCAGGTCCGCCGTCAGGCCGGCGGCGGCCGCGCGGAGAAGGTCCTTCTCGGGCTGCCGCGGCGACAGGAAGTCGGCGCGCGCGACGCCCGTCGAATCGCTCAGGCTGTCGATCGGCGTGACCGTGCCGGCGCCCGTCAGCCGGGCGAACGTGACCGGCTCGCCCGGAACGCCGTTGTCGAACGCGTCCACGAGCCGGGCCTGCAGGACGGCGTGCTTGTTGCCGCCGACCCACGGGGGAGAGCTCGTGAACTGGATGGCCGCCGGCTGGCCCGGGGTGATGAGGATGGCGTTCGAGGTGGCCGGAGCGTTGCCGGCGTCGTCGCGCGCGATCACGACGATCGGCTCGGCGAAGGAGTAGGTCTCGCTCAGGATGCGCTGGCCCTGCAGCAGCTGGAACTGGGTCGTCAGCATCGTGCCCTTGCCGGGGGCCCGCGTGGAGGCCTGCTGCACCTCGAGCGTCACGAAGGAGTTGATCTCCTGGATGACCGAGCCGGCGTCGTTCGTGACCTTGACGGTCAGCGTGAACGGCTCGCCCGCGCGCGCCGTGGACTCGGTGATCGCGGCCTCGAGGTGGAAGCCGCTCGAGATCGCGCGCACCTGCGTGCTGCTGCCGCCGATGGTCGGGTTCGTGACGTCGGCGACCGAGATCTGGTCGTAGCCGCCGCGCGCGAGGCGCACGGACAGCTCCGCACGGCCGTCCACGAGCGGCGTGTCCGGCGGCAGCGTGGCCATCGGGTCGTCGGAGCCGATGCGGACGACGTCCGAGACGCCGTTGACCGGGTTCCACCACTGGTCGGTCGCGAGCACGGTCACGGTGAACGCGTAGTTGATGGACTGGTCGGTGGCCGTGCCGGTGCGGCCGCTCGCCGTGCCGGGGGCGGGCGACTCGCCGGGGGCCAGCACGAGCACCTTCGAGAACGTGCCGCCGGTGATGTTCACCCACGCGCTGGTGTCGGGCGCGACGCTGCCGTTGACGACATCGGAAACCCAGATGCGCTGCGGGCCGCTGCGGTGGAGGTTGGCCGAAACGAGGCGCTGGCCGTTCGCGAGCGTGGTTTCCGCCGACATGACCGCGAACTGGTCCGTCGAGCCGAGGGCGACCGTGTCCGTGACGCCCGGAACGAGGTTCCAGTAGGCGTCTACTGCGCGGAGCGTGACCGTGAACGGCGTGCCGGCGCTCTGACCCGTCGGGGTGCCGACCTTGCCCGTCGGCGTGCCGCCCGCGGCGGTCTCGCCGGGCAGCAGCACCTGCAGCCCGGCGAGCGGGCCCGGCGAGACCGTGAACGAGTTGCTGCTGCCCGTGTGAGGCGGCGCCGCGAAGTCCGTGGCGGTGAACGTCACCGCACCGCCGGCGCCGCGGAACGTCAGGTTGCCGGACCAGGTGCCCGACGCCAGCGTGACGCGCTCGGGGCTCATGCTGCCCGCGCCCGTGTTCGCGGCGAGGTTCACGTCCCCCGCGTAGTTGGGAACGGTGTTGCCGTTCGCATCGGCCGCGGAGATCGTGACGGCGACCGGAGCGCCCGCGACCTGCGGCGTCGAGACCGTGCTGATGACGAAGTGGTCCACCGAGTTCGGGAGCACGGTGATCCCCGGCGTCGTCATGCTCGTGATGCCCGGGTTCGTGACGTCGGAGATCGTCAGGGTCTGGGTGCCGACGGTGCCGAGCGTGACGTTGAACTGGTAGGCGCCGTTCGAGAGCGTGGCGGTCAGGGGCGTGTTCGCGGCCCCGTCGCTCGAGCTCAGGCGCACGTTGTCGCCCGAGTAGACCGGGTTCCAGTAAGCGTCCGTCGCCCAGACCGAGGCCGTGAACAGGTGGCCGGCACCCTGCGAGGCGGGCTGGCCGGTCTTGCCGCTCGGGCTCCCGGGAAGCGGCGATTCGCCGGGAACGAGGACCTGCAGGCGCGAGAAGGGTCCGGGATGGACGACGAACGGGTCGCTCGTGCCGTTCTTGCCCGGAGCCGACGGCAGCCAGGCGTAGAAGTTCACGTTGCCGCGGTTGATGTTCGTCTCGTCGGCGCGCAGGGCCGCCAGCTGGCCGCTCCACACGCCGTTGGTGAGTGTCACGACCGCCGGCACGGTGTTGCCGTCGCCGAAGCTCGTGGTCTCCTTGAGCTCGACGTCACCCGAGTACCCGGCGACGGTGTTGCCCTGCGCGTCCACCGCGCGGATCGTCATGTTCTCGCCGACGCCGGCGGTGTAGTGCTTCTGGCTGATTTTCGAGAACACGAAGCCCTGCAGCGCGAGCGAGCTGACCGAGGCGCTGGTGCCGTCGGGGATCGTGCCGTCGGTCAGGTCGTGCGCGAAGATCGTGAACGAGCCGCCGGCGTTGAACGTGACCGTCGTGGTCCACGTGCCCGAGGCGAGCTGCGTGGTGGCCGGGAGCGTCGCGCTCGCGTCGGACGAGAGCACCTGGATCGCGTCCGTGACCGTCGTCACTGTCGTCCAGGTATCGTCGCAGGCGCGGATCGTCACGTTGAACGGCACGCCGACGGTCTGCGCGGTGGGCGTGCCCGTCTTGCCCGTGGCGGTTCCGGGAGCGGCGGTCTCGCCCGGCAGCAGCACCTGGAGGCGCGTGTAGGGCCCGGCAATGGCGGCGCTTGCGACGAACGCCGCGGCCAGCGCGAACATCGTCGCGCCGATTCGGAGCTTGGCATGCAGCGATCGCACGATGGAGTACCCCCGCATGGAACGATGGGGGCGCGACGCGCCCGCTTTCCCTTAGCGCGCGCGCGACCCGACTTTCGGTGAATGGCGGGCGCGGCCTGTCCGCAACCCGCGCCGGTCTTGGCAGCCATCGTGCCGGAAGCGGTCGTGCGGAAGCCGGTCCGGGACAGCGAAGCGCCATCCGATTGCGAAGATTGACGCAGCGCCCCGCGGGCGCCCGGAATCGCCTCGGGCGCAGGAGGCTCGGCCGCTCGAAAGAGGCCATTCTGGGGCGAATGCCCCGGCCGGATTCATGCATGGTGCGAGACGCGTGCGGCGAATCGCACGACGCAGGGCGCGCGAAGCGCTCGCCCGGCTTCGCGCGCTTCGAGTACAGTCCCGTCCACCATGCCCTTCCAGCTTCACGCACCGTACCCGCCGGCGGGCGATCAGCCCCAGGCCATCGACGAGCTCGTGGCCGGCCTGCGCGGGGGCCAGCGGCACCAGACGCTGCTCGGCGTCACGGGATCGGGCAAGACGTTCACGATCGCGAACGTCATCGCCCGATGGGGCCGGCCGACGCTGGTCATCTCGCACAACAAGACGCTGGCGGCCCAGCTCTATGGCGAGTTCAGGCAGTTCTTCCCCGACAACGCCGTGGGCTACTTCATCTCGTACTACGACTACTACCAGCCCGAGGCGTACGTCCCGGCGACGAACACCTACATCGCCAAGGACGCGAGCATCAACGACGACATCGACCGGCTGCGCCTGCAGGCCACCTCGATGCTGCTCGAGCGCGACGACGTCGTGATCGTGGCGAGCGTCTCGTGCATCTACGGCCTGGGCACCCCCGACGACTGGAAGGGCATGCGCATCGACCTGCGCGCGGGGGCGCCGCTCCGGCGGCGCGACCTGCTCGAGCAGCTCGTCTCGATCCAGTACACCCGCAACGACGTCGAGCTCTCGCGCGGCCAGTTCCGGGTGCGGGGCGACCTCGTGGAGGTCCGGCCGGCCTACGAGGACCACGCGATCCGCATCGAGCTCGAGGACGAGACGGTCACGCGCATCCGCGCGGTGGACCCGGTGACGGGGAAGAGCGTCCGCGCCATGGACCGGCTGGCGCTCTACCCGGCGAAGCACTTCGTGACGCC
>Ga0315540_10000236_pt1 | contig 30593 bp, 27 predicted proteins | sample SalMarSW160110MG_FD_203677 | JGI IMG/M metagenome (GOLD analysis project Ga0315540, IMG submission 203677) | Salt marsh sediment microbial communities from the Plum Island Ecosystem LTER, Massachusetts, United States - Salt Marsh Sediment SW1601-10 ...
TCTTGGCCAGACCCGTGTAGTCGCCGGGCTCGCGCAGCACCGATGTCTTGCCGACGCGTATTGCCTTGCGGCGTGCCTGTTCGGTGACCTCCAAATCATCGTTTCGGTCTGCGACATTGGCCAGGGCGCGCAGGCGTAGCAGGGATTTTGAGGATTTTCCGATAGCGTCCATGAGGGTCTTCTGGGCCAGCGCCGGGTCACCGATCAAGTCCTGTGCCCGCGCGAGCCAGTCGTACGCGCACACGAAAGCATCGCTGCGTTCTATGACGCTGGAAAAAACGTCCGCCGCTTCCCGGTACTGCTGGCGGTGAAAATGGATTCTGCCAAGGTCGAACATCGCCCAGGGCAATTCGCGTTCCGCAAGAATCGCTTCGCACAAGGCACCGGCCTGGTCGTAAACGCCGGTTTTGATCAGCACGTCACTTTTGATTCTGAGTAACTCCGAACGGTACTTGCACGGGTTCTCCAGTTGCCGGTCGCAAAGTTTGATAACCCGGTCAAACTGCTTGAGGTCAAGAGCCCTGTTGATGTCGCCCAGACTGTCCTTCTTCGCCAGCAGTTTCTTAAGCCGTACCTGCAGTACCGTCTTGGTGACGGGTTTGGCAATATAGCCGTCGGGCTGGTGTTCGAGTGCGCCCATCACCATCTGCGAGGTGCTTTCCGCGGTCACCAGCACGAAGGTGGTGGAGCAGGGGAGCAGGTTTCGGTGGTGCGCCTCTTCCAGTACTTGCTGACCGTCTTTGCCGTCACCCAGGTTATAATCGCACAGGATGATATCGAAGCGCCTGGACTCCAGGGCGGCGACGGCGTCTTCGCCATTGGCCGCGACCTCGATATGTTGGGCGCCGAAGGCGGCAACCATGCTGCGCATCAGGGAGCGCATTTCGGCAAAATCATCGACAATCAGAATTGTCTTATCGGTCAGGGTCCATAAAGCCATGCCTGCTCCCGGGCGGATTTGTTACTCAACGTTGGCGGTTAAGCGGCGGTTTTCCTAAACCGGTGCAGGATCACCGGCGGAAACTTCGCCATAGCGCTCGATGAAGTCGCGCAGTATCTGGCGACAGCGCTCGTCGAGGGCCGTAAAGTTGAATGTCGCCAGCACCGAGGCATAGTCGTGCCAGACGTGATCAGCTTCGACCCGGACGATTGTCCCGTACAGTTTCAGGCTGCCGCCCTCGTCCGGGGCCAGGGTTAGCGTTCCGATATCATATACCCGGCCCGGGGGGGCGCTGGACACCGGGAGGCGCACCCGACATGCTGTTGTCGATATATCGACCAACTCCACCTGGTGTACGCATGTTTCGTCAGCACCGATGTCCAGTTCGCAGGACCTGCAGGCAAGCGCACTGCCCGGATTATTCCGGGAACGCCCGTTCCAGATCCGGGACAGGGTTTCGAACAGCCGCTCAGGACTGAACGGTTTGCCTGGACAGTCGCCAAATGTTTCGCTCAGGGCGAGACTCTCGGCGGGGTCAGTGAAAACAACTCCGGTAAGCCTGTGGTTCATAGCAGCCGCTCCTGTTCATGATTGATAAACAGTCGTCCTGACACCTCTGTCCGTCTGGCGCGCAGCGATCAAAAAAGGGGCCGGCACAGGATGCCTCCGCCCAAAAGCGGTCGCATGACGCAAACCTAACACTGTCAAAGGAGGTCTATAGGAACAGGTGGGCGTTCGAGCGAATGCCAAACGCTATGACACCAACCACGGTGTCGGACCTGGATTCCGGTAGTCCCGCTGTCATAGGGCTCGCGCCCCTTAGACCGGTAACTTTGCGCCCCTGGGCTTTCGACCGGGGTTGCCCTTATACAGAACCTCAATCGTGACCCCGTCACACACCGGGCGTGACGCAGTTCACGTTTACTGTATCGGGTTCAGCATGCATATCTTTAGCAAAGACTGTGTTGCCGGCGCCAACCGTCCGGGCTGTTCTAAATACCGGATTATATTTTAGTTGTCAGCAAGCCTGGCGGGCTCGGGAGGTTTTGCAACAGTCTCATGGCAATGATTCCCGAAGCGCGGGCCTGGGTCTGTGCGGTAATGAGAAAAGGTGCCACTCGCGCCGGTTGGGGATCATTCCAACCGACCAGTGGCTCTACCTGCCGATCAGTACTGTCGACGCGGTAGCGTACGCGAGAGTCAGCGGGAGGGACTCCCGTGTTATACCGGACGGTTTCGTCATCGCTGGTCTTTCAGGGATCGTGCCAATTGCGCTGACGCGCGGTGTGCGTATCGCTAAGTTACCGATTGCAAAGCAGATCCGGCCTCGCGCGGCGTTCCGGTTGTGCCCGGCACCGAAGTCCGGTGAGGGGGACTGTTGGCCTACAGCGAACATTCATGCCGCTACGTGTGTCCGCGGGGACGCTCCCGGCAGACTCCGGCGCCTCGTCTATACTTGCTGGACGGTAAACAGCCCATCAAGGTGATCGTCATGACCTATCCAGACTGGCGCATTCGCGGGCCGGAGATTTCCACCTGTAACTGCAGCTGGGGTTGCCCCTGCCAGTTCAATTCGCTGCCGACTCACGGAGATTGCCGTGCCGGCGTGGCCATGCGTATCGACGAGGGCTTCTACGGCGATGTGCGCCTGGACAAGCTGCTCTGGTCCGCACTGTTTGCCTGGCCCGGGGCGATTCACGACGGCAATGGCGAGGTACTGATCATTCTCGATGAGCGTGCCGATGAGGACCAGCAGGCGGCGCTGCTCAGTATCCTTTCCGGAGAGAGTTCCCAGCCGGGCGCAACGGTCTTCAGCGTTTTCGCCAGTACCTTGACCAAAGTCCATGAGCCGGTGCGGGCGCCGATCCAGTTTGAGGTTGACGAGGCAAAGTGGAGCGGCCACTTTTCCGTGCCCGGCTACATTGACGCCAACGCATCGCCCATTGCCAACCCGGTGACCGGCGAAACTCACCGTGCGCGCGTTGTCCTGCCGGAGGGCTTCGAATACCGCGAGGCCGAGTTCGTCAGCAGCCACACCCACGCCGAAGGCCTGATTCCGCTCGACTGGAGCGCCGGCCATGGCCACATCGCCATGTTGGACATGACCCCGGCCGGCCCGGCGAACTGACCGCCAATGCGAATGACGCCGGATATGCCGGCGGCAGGGCATGGGGCCGGAGTCGTAGAACAACTTGCCCGCCGCGACCGGCTGGTTGTCGGCGGCGGATTGTTGTTGCTGACGATCATAGCCTGGGGATACATGTTCGCCGGCGCGGGCATGGACATGGGCGATATGGACATGAGCATGCCGATGCCCTGGTCTGCGGGCTATGCGGTGACGGTTTTCTTCATGTGGTGGATCATGATGGTGGCGATGATGCTGCCCAGCGCCGCGCCGATGATCCTGCTGTTTGGGTTGGTCGGGCGCAGGAGCCACTCGCAGGGCGCACCCCGCGTGTCTACAGCCATCTTTGCACTGGGCTACCTTATCGCCTGGGGAGGCTTCAGCCTGCTCGCCACCGGCGCGCACTGGGTGCTGGATCAGTCGGGGGTCCTGTCGCCGCAGATGGCGAGCCAAAGCCGGCTTTTCGGCGGTCTGCTGCTGGTCAGTGCCGGCGTTTACCAGTTAACACCCTACAAGCACGCCTGTCTCCGGCATTGCCGTGGTCCGCTGGATTTTGTCACCCGTTACTGGCGCCCGGGCGTTCGCGGCGCCTTGCGAATGGGTCTGCGGCACGGTGCTTTGTGCGTCGGCTGTTGCTGGGTGGTGATGGGTCTGTTGTTCTATGGCGGGGTCATGAACCTTTACTGGATCGTGGGCATAGCCCTGCTGGTACTGCTGGAGAAGCTGTTGCCCGCCGGTCACTACCTCGGTTCCGTCAGCGGTATCCTGTTCATCGTCTGGGGTTTCTGGCTGTTTGGCTGACTGCGGAGACACTCTTGTCTTGTAACGACAGGCATGCTTCGCGGGTTTGCATTGTCAGGTCGTGATCGACGAGCGCCAATCGGCGCTTGCGGATGTTGCGTCCGGATCTGAGCAATATGAAACAAGCAGGGGCCCGGTACGCCGGGCCCCTGTCCATTCAGATCCAAAACAGTTATAGCTCCCCGACGAGCAGGGAGCTATAACCCGAGTTATTTGACTCGGCCAAGCACCAGTACGTCGACCCGGCGGTTCTGGGCGCGACCTTCATCGGTGGCATTGCTCGCAACGGGCATGCTTTCACCCATGCCGACGGTGACGATCTTGCTGGCGTCGACGCCAGCTTTCACCAGGAAATTGCGTACGGCCACGGCCCGCTCTTCGGAGAGCTTCTGGTTATAGGCATCGTCGCCCACGTCGTCGGTATTACCCACCACCTCGATATAGTTGGCGCGGCTCAGCAGTTCCCGTGACGCCGCGAGGTTTTGCTCCAGAACGGCACGGCCCTGTTCGGTGATCTCCGCACTGCGACGCGGGAATAGCGCCACGCTCGGAAAGCGGATGGTATCCAGGGCGCGCGGCTCGGCGATCACGACCACATCGACCCGGCGGTTCTGGGCGCGGCCTTCAGCCGTGTCGTTGGACGCAATCGGGTTATTCTGGCCCCGGCCGATGACGCGGAGTTTGCGGGGGTCCACACCGGTACTCTCCAGGTAATCGGCCACTGCCTGGGCGCGCCGCTTGGACAGGCCCATGTTGTACTCGGGGTTACCTGTGCTGTCGGTATTACCGATGATGACGCCGGCATAGGCCTGGGATATATCGGGGCGCAGTTGCGCGCGGTACTCATCGATCGCCTTCTTGCCCTCGGCAGTGAGCTCGGCGCTGTCGAAGGCGAACATCGCCGCCGCCGGAATACTGACCGCCGCGAGCAGTCCGGAGGGCTCACCCGCGATCACTTCAATGGGTTGTTCGAGCGTCACGCCGTCGCAGCCGACGATGGTCGCCAAAGCGGGCTTCCACTCGCCCGTGTGCAGGCAATCGCCGCTGCCGGTAAGCACCACGTCGTTGCCCGAGTCCTGGGTATAGCCAGGCGTCGCGTTACGCGACTCCGCTGCGTTTACGCCGGCGGCAGCCAGCAGCGCGACGCCGAGGATGCCGGGCAGCAGGCAGGAAAGGTTTCGTCTATCAGCGAGCATGGTAATTCTCCTTTTTTTTCAGAAATGTATGGAACAGCCGTCCGGTGTGTAAGATGCCCTAACAGTTCGCTGGCACCGCTGTATCCGCATCTACGAGCGTGACCGCGCACGCTAGCACATTGGGGGCAGCGGGATAACTGGACCAAAGTATAGTCGGCGTTGATCCTTGGTGCGGGCGCCGCGGCGATTTTCCAGCATCTTTTGCGAGACTTCGCGGAGAGTCGCCCATTGCAGGGGCGAATCGTCGCCAATCGCGTGGTCCTGTCCGATGGCGTCTCCCCACACCGGCTGCCAGGTGGCGCGTTGCCCGGGGTATTCGTATATATTGACATGCTACGTACCCCTGGATCTGGATTCCTGTGATGCCTGTTTTCGATAACCCGGATGCCTCTGCTGGCGCCCCGAAGCCTGCCGAGAGGCCGTCCGCTACCCCGGCGGCGCGTGTACCGCTGCAGGTCGGCATCGCATTGGTATTCACTGTGCTCATCGCGGCAACTGGCGCGGCGCTGATCTGGTACAACTACAAAGAGAGCAAGGCGGCGGCGCTGATAGCAGCCGACGATCTGTTCGCGCGTATAACCCGTCAGACCGCTACCGATATCCGCAAGCTGTATGCGCCGGCGGAAGCATTAGTGGATCTCACGGTCACACTGGACGCCGTCAGCAGCGATTCGTCCAGCGAGCGCATGCGGCTGTTGCCGTATTTCGTCGAGTCGCTGCGCACCGCGCCGACGCTGTCCAGCCTTTACGTCGGTTACCCGAGTGGCGAATTCTTCGAGGTGCGTGCCGTCCGCGACGATCCCCAGTTGCGCCAGGCGCTTGGTGCGCCCGCAAAAACCTACTTCGCTGTGTCGACCATCAAGGCCCGCGGCGACGGTTTCCGGCAGGCGTGGACGTTCTATGACAGGAATCTCGCGCCACTGGGAAAGCGCGGGCCGGCGCCCACCGACTATGATCCGCGCACCCGACCCTGGTATGCCATGGCCATTGGCACACCTCACCAGATAGGTACCGGCCTTTACCGCTTCAGTCTGCCCGGCGTCTGGGGCACCACGCTCGCGCGACGCACACCCGAGGCCAGCGCCGTGGTGGGCGCCGATCTCAGCCTGGACACGATTTGTGCGGGTATCGCTGGCGAGCGGATCACGCCATCGAGCGCGATACTGGTGCTTACCGCGGCGGGAAAGATGATCGGACACTCGGGCGCCGGAAACGCCTCCTGCGTGGCGCTCAATGATCCCGTTGCCGGAATGGTGCAGCGGAAATTCAATACGGGAGTGAAGCAGGGGCGCCTGGATTTTGCCGTCGAGGGGCGCGACTGGCTGGGTTCCCTGTCGGCGTTGCCGCTGCGCAGCGGCCACCAGGCGTACCTGGCGGTTGTGGTTCCGCGTGATGAGCTGCTCAGTCGAATTACTGCGCTGCGTAACAACAGCGTACTGCTGTCGCTGTTGCTGCTGCTGCTGTCCATCGCGGTTGCCTGGTGGATCGCCAGACGCATTGCGCACTCGCTGCGAACGCTGGCCGGCGAGGCGCGACGGATTCGCGATTTCAAGCTCGACCGCCCCATCAGCGTGCACTCACACTTCCTGGAAGTCGATGATCTGTCGACCAGCATGGCGGTGATGAAATCGGCGATCGAACGCTTTGTGGCGATTTCCAAGGCGCTGTCAGCCGAGAAGGATTTTGACCGTCTGCTGGAGCGCCTGCTGAGCGAGGCGCGCACGGTCTGTCGCGCCGACGGCGGCAGTATTTTCCTGTTTGACGAGGACAAGGCAGGCATCGAGCTGGCGGTCGCCCGGAATCGGTGCACCGGCATGCATTATGGTGGCACCAGTGGTAATGCGGTGCCCGTCGCCATGCTGTCACTGACAGCCGGCCCCGGTACAGCTAGTGTGGACAAGGTGGAGACCGCCAGCGTGCGGTGCGGCGAGACCCTGGCGATCGACGACATCGCTGCAGACGAGCGTTTCGACTTTTCCCGCCTGCGCGAGCGCTATGAGAGCGAAGGCTACCGGTGCCGGTCGCTGCTGCACCTGCCGCTGCACAATCGCAAGGGCGAGCTGATCGGTCTGCTCGAGCTCATCAATACGCGTCACCCGGTCTCGGATGCGATTACCGGCTTCAGTCCGGATATGGTGTCCTACGTGTCGGCGATCTCCTCACAGGCGGCCATCACGCTCGACAACCAGCGGCTGCTCAAGGCCCAGAAGGACCTGCTGGACGCGTTTATCCGGCTGATCGCCGGCGCCATCGACGCCAAGTCGCCCTACACCGGTGGCCACTGTCAGCGCGTGCCGGAGCTGGCGCGCCTGTTGGCGCGCGCTGCGCAGGAATCGGACGAAGAGCCGTTCAGGGCTTTCGCGCTGAGCGACGAGCAGTGGTACGAGCTGCATCTGGCCAGCTGGTTGCACGACTGTGGCAAGGTAACCACACCGGAGAACGTGGTCGACAAGGCGACCAAGCTCGAGTGCATCTACAACCGTGTGCACGAAATACGCATGCGTTTCGAAGTTCTGTGGCGTGACGCCCAGATCACCCACTACCGCGCGCTTGCAGCAGGGGCGGACGCGAGCGAGGCGTCGCGAGAACGACTGGAGGAACGCCTGCGGGAACTTCAGGACGACTACGCGTTTGTGGCCGAGTGCAACGAGGGCGGCGAGTTCATGGCCCCGGAGCGTATCGGGCGGCTCAAACGCATCGCTTCGCAGGTCTGGCTCCGTCATTTCGACGACCGCGTCGGGCTGTCCCACGATGAGTTCGAACGCAAGGCGCGCACGCCCGCGGCGCCGCTACCGGTCGAAGAGGTGCTGCTCGCCGACAAGGACGAGCACCTGGTGCCGCGCGACGATGACGGCAAACCCTTCGGCGACAACCCTCACGGGTTCCGCATGGACGTGCCCGAATACGCCTTCAACTATGGCGAGCTGTACAACCTCAGCGTGGCGCGCGGCACGCTGAGCGAGGAAGAGCGCTTCAAGGTCAATGAACACATTATTCAGACCATAATTCTACTGAACCAGCTGCCGTTCCCCAGGGAGTTGCGCCGCGTGCCGACCTGGGCGGGAAATCACCACGAAAAGCTCGACGGCAGCGGCTATCCGCGCCGTTTGAAAGCCGAGGATCTGTCGCTCCCCGAGCGCATCATGGCCATCGCCGATATCTTCGAGGCGCTGACTGCGTCCGACCGTCCTTACAAGCAGGCGAAAACACTCAGCGAGTCCATCCGCATCATGAGCTTCATGCGCGAGGACGGACACATCTGTCCGGACCTGTTCGATTTGTTTCTGCATTCGGGTGTTTACCTGGAATATGCGCGGGCCTATCTCTCCCCGGCGCAGATGGACACGGTGGACGTGGCCCAATATCTCGGCGGGGCAGGTCAGGTATAGCCGATTGGTCTGCCGCCGATGACAGTGCCACATTGGGCTATGCTCTCTATTCGCTGTTGTGCCCGTCCCGACAGTTCGCGGGCGGTGTGCGCGGTTGCGAAGGGCGGCTTGATGAAGCAAGCCGGCGCGGCTGGACGGTGGTCGACATTAAGCGCGACCGGGAGGTAATTGGTCCATTCGAGATGGCTATCGACAATGTGTTGTGGGGCGGGGCGGGGCGGTTATAGACACGTCAGACCAGGACGCGGACACCGTGGCGATTCGCGCGTTGAATAAAAAGCTGCACGGCGATGACCGCGTCGCCATCAGCCTGGTACCCATCGCGGATGGCCTCACACTCCTGCGCAAGCGCTGAAGAGTCCGACAGCGCCAGGACCGCGTCAGTGGCAGGGAATCCGGTTGCCTGCCGGCTAGGAATGGTCAGAAAAATCGCGAAGCGCGTCCAGGGCTGTCTTGAACGCCGTCCAGGTTCTTTCGGCGTCGTCCCGTAGATCCTCCCAGGCCTCTTCCCCGGCGTGCCTGATCTCCTCGAGCTTCACCTCGGCCGCCCCGCGTTTTTCGCGAAGTTCCTCGAGGGCATGCTGGTATTTATCCCTGGCGTAGGCTTCCGCGCTTTCGGCCCTGGCTTCCAACTCGTGTAACTCTGCATTCCATTCATCCAACCGGGAATTCATTTTGGCGATGAAGTTATCCTGCTTTGACATGCTCAACCTCCTCGTCTAGTCCGGACAATAACAGGCGGACAATTCCCAACCTGGATGCTCACTGTCGGCGTGCGCCCGACAGGCCTGCTGTGCCTCGTGCAGCGTTCCGGCGTAAAAATATTCATGACACAGCCGGCACTTGCAGAACTTGGGTTCTTTCTTGACGTAGTGGTGCTCCGGACCAATTTTGTCGTGTTCGTCCACTGTTTCAGTGTCCCTGGTGTTTGTCGGCCGATATAAGCCGTTCGTTTTCTCCCCAGTGTGAATGCGACAGGGGCGGGTCGAGTGCATGCAGGAACCAGCGATCCAGTAGCACGTGGCGGACGAACCAGTGGCTGCCCAACGCCATTCCCGCCAGCCGGGATCTGACGCTCGCGGGGAGCCAGGCGGACCAGTCACCGGCGCCGCGCGGGCCCAGGCGGGATTCCAGGCGTGCGGCATAGGACTCGAGCGCATCACGACTATAACGCCCACCCGCCTGCAGTATCGTGGCGGCTGCCAGAAGCCCGGACTCTATAGCGGGGCGGATGCCTTCTCCGCTCTGGGTATAGGCCAGGCCGGCGGCGTCGCCGACCAGTATTACACCGTCATCCACCGGTTTGCGCCTGGCATGCCGGTAGAGCAGGTAGGCGTGCCCTTTGTAGCGCCGGTTGAGGTTCGCCGGTATACGTCCTTTATCCTCGAGAAAATGCTGAAACGCCATCACCTGTTGGGCCAGCCCATGATCGCCCTCCCGGCCCAGGCCGATGTTGATAAAGTTGCCTTTGCGCACGCACCAGCCATAGCCTCCGAGATCTCTGCAGAAGTACAGTTCGGGCGCCTCGCTCTTGCACCGGTATGCAGACTGTTGCGACGGATCTATTTCAAACTCGGTTTCCTGGGCGCTTACTGCAAGTTCGCTGCGCCCGACGTCGGCGCCCAGGGATCGGGCAACGGGACAAAAATGACCGCCGGCCCCTATGACCAAAGGCGTCTGCAGGGAGTCGTTGACTGTCCAGCCGTTCGCGGTTCGCGCCAGGTGTGCTAGCGGTTCGCCCAGGCGCAGCCGCGCGCCCGTACGGCGCACCAGGTAGTCGTCGAACTCGCAGCGGCGTATCCCGTAACTGACGGCGTGATCGTAGCCGGTCTCGAGCATCGGCCCGTCCAGGAGACCAGCGTAAAAGCCGGTGATGGGCTGAAACACATGCTGTTGCCGATAGTCCTCGATATCGAGTTCGAGTTCTTCGATAACTGCCGGTGTGATCCAGCCCGCGCAGACCTTGTCGCGCGGGAATTGCGCCTTGTCCATGACGACGACATCCAGACCTGCCTCGCGCAGCGCCCAGGCACAACTGCTGCCGGCGGGCCCGCCGCCCACGATCAGGACGTCGCAGCGGTCCATGTCCTGTCAGGCCTTCTGCTCATAAAGGTGACTTCGTGTCCAGGGGATATCGTTGTGCCCGGACCGCGTGAATACAATCTGGAAGAGCTGCAGCCAGCCGGTGCTGAAACCGGCGAGTGAGCCCGCGAGATACAGTCGCCAGGCCCTGACAAAGGCATCATCGAAGCGTTCGCACACCTCGTCATTGTGTGCATCGAAGCGCGCCAGCCAGTGTTCGAGCGTCCTGGCGTAGTGCAACCGCAGGTTCTCCACGTCCTGTACCGAGAACTCCCACGGTTCGAAAATATCCATCATTTCCCGTAGCGTGGGTGGATATGAACCCGGAAAGATGCGTTTCTCAATCCAGGAATTCATCGGGTAGGGCTGGTCACGACCGATGGAATGGATCAATCCCCGCCCGTCGGCTGTAAGGCAACGGTCAATGATGCCCCCCAGGGCCGGGTAGTTGGCGTGGCCAACGTGTTCCAGCATGCCAACCGAGACAAATACATCGCACTGGCCGGTGATATTCCGGTAGTCATCCTCGATATATTCGACCTGCCGTTCCAGACCCTCTTCGGCGCAGCGTTCACGCGCATACTTGACCTGCTCCGTGGAAAGATTGTAAGCGCGCACGGTAACGCCATAGTGCCGGGCCATATGCCGTGCCAGCGCGCCCCAGCCACAGCCCGCTTCGATAACGGTTTCGCCAGGCTGCAGTCGCAGTTTGCGGCATACATAGTCCAGCTTGGCGCGCTGGGCCTGCTCAAGCGTCAGCGCCGGGGATGGAAAATAGGCGCAGGTGTACACCATGTCTTCGTCCAGCCAGAGCCGGAAGAAATCATTGCCCAGGTTGTAGTGATGATGAATGTTGGTGCGCGAACCTGCGGGGGTGTTGGGGCGCGCGCGCGCGAGCCACTTCCCCAATGCACTGACGAGCGGATGTTCCTGGTTTCCCACCCGGATACCGCGGTATACCGTCTCGAGGACATCGACCAGGTCGCCGTCCACATCCAATCGGCCCTGAGTGTAGGCGTCACCGAAGTGCAGATCCGGGTTGATAACAAGCCGCCACAGGGTTTGCCGGTCGTGCAGGTACACCCGCCTGAGCGGCCGCCCGCCAGCCTTCGGCACTTGTGCGCCATTCCAGAGCACAAACTGGAGGGGTGGATTTCCGATAAACCCAAGCAAACGCTTCAGCGCCCAACGTTCCAATCTTGACGGTGATGCCTGAACCCGGTTTGACACCGGATCCGGTTGTCCGTCTCGCGGCAGGCCCTGGAAGGTTGCGGAGGTATCTGATGAATGCCTTTTGTAACGTGGCACAGCAGTATCCCTATCCGTGAATGGCGAAAGACGTCATTGACACCCCTTTCGCGCCGGTACCGCGCTGTCGACAGCGTGGCAACGCAATGCGGTGGCAAGACAACCGGAAAAAACCCGAAGCGGCACCGGCCAATCGTCATGGCTTACGGTCGGTGCCCGCCGTTGTCTGCGATCGTCTGCGACGTGTCTGGCGTTCTTGGTGGCAGCACGGATACTGTACCGGAAACCGCGAGAATTGTCTGTGTGCAGATAGTGTATTGGGGTCGCCCGGTCTTGGGTCATATAATTGTAATAGCACTAGTTTGCGGGCTTGTCCAAGCGGGAACTGCGAGAAATGGCAAGGATCAACTGCGACCACACATTTGTCACCAAAAGCTCAATTTTGGCGTGTTCCGCCGCCGCGGCGCGAGGTTTTGTTACACTGCTGTGGGCCGCTCTCGCCCGGACAGGTCATAAAACGGCGGGTCACCGATCGCCCTGTGAACCAAGATGAACTGTGTAAGATTCGATGGCTGTGAGGTTTACCCCTCCAAGATTGTCTGTGTCGGGCGCAACTATGCCGCGCACGTCCGGGAACTCGAGAATGAGGTCACCGATCGGGCGGTGCTCTTCATCAAGCCTAACTCCGCGATCGCAGATGATATCGTCTTCAGGGATGATGAGCTTATCCACTATGAAGGCGAAATCACCTTCCTGGTTATCGATGGCGAGTTTGCGGGTGTTGGCTTCGGTCTCGATTTGACAAAGCGTCGGGTACAGGATGAGCTGAAGTCCAAAGGATTACCCTGGGAACGGGCAAAGGCGTTTGATAAGTCGGCAGTGTTCAGCGATTTTGTTGCCTTCGCCGGGGATGTCGCCAGGCTGAGAGTGGAACTGTACATCAACGGTGGGCTGGTGCAATCGGATGGTTGCCGGTCGATGTTGAACCCGCCGGGAGACTTGCTGAAAGATATAAAAAGCGTTTTTTCCCTGGAGAACGGCGACCTGGTTATGACCGGCACACCGGAAGGTGTGGGCGCAATCAATCGCGGTGACGAGTTCACCGGCAAGGTGTTTGATGAGGAAACGCTGCTGGTTCAGGCGACGTGGGTGGTGAAATGAGGGTTTTCGCGCCGCCCGGCACCGAATAAGCGGGCGCTGATGTCGGCTATTCCGCGCGCAACGCCTCCACGGGGTCAAGGCGGGCGGCGCGCTGCGCCGGCAGCACGCCGGCAGCGAGACCGATCAGCACGGCCACGGCTTCCGCCGTGACAACGAAAAACCAGGGTGTGTGCACAGGCAGCGCCGGTAGGGCCAGGTGCAGCAGATTGGCGATGCCGACGCCCAATAACAGGCCGGCGATGCCGCCGACTGCGGCGAGCACAATGGCCTCGCCCAGAAACAGGCTCAGCACCTGGCTGCGACGCGCACCCAGAGCTCGAATCAGACCTATCTCACTGGTGCGCTCGTTGACTGCAATGGTCATGATGGTGACGATGCCGATGGCGCCCACCAGCAGCGAGATACCGCCGATGGCCCCGACGGCGAATGTCAGGATGTTGAGGATCGAGCCGAGCACGTCCAGCATCTGTTCCTGGGTGGTGACGGTAAAGTCTTCGCGCCCGTGTCGGGCGATGAGCATCTTCTTGATGCCTGCGACGACGCTATCGGCTTTCACGGTCTTTTTGTAGAGCAGATCGATTTCGAACAGGGAGTCCCGATTGAACAGCTCCAGCCCGCGCGCGGCCGGGATGTAGACGGTGTCGTCGAGGTCGAAACCGAGCACGGTGCCCTTGGGTTCCATCACGCCGATCACGCGGTAGCGGTTGCCGCCGACGCGGATGCGCTGGCCCAGCGGGTTGCGGTCGCCGAACAGTTCCTGACGTAGTTTGCTGCCCAACACGGCCAGGGCGCGCGGCGCAGTGGGATCGTCGTGCGGCAGGAAACGCCCGGACTGCACGTGCATACTGAAGGCTTCCGGCATCTCCGGCCCGGCACCGTAGACCGTGGTGCGCCGGCGCCGGTTACCGGCTTCCACTTCGGCGTTGCCCTGCACAAAGGGGACCACCGCGCGGGCGAAGGGCAGCCGTTTGAGGGCCTCTGTGTCTTCGATGGTCAGTGGGCGCACGGTACCGAACACGCCGGTGGATGCGCCGTGGGTGGTGGTGCGACCGGGGTTAATGCCGACGATGGTGGTGCCGAACTGGGTGAATTCCGACAGCACGAACTGGTGAACGCCTTCACCGATGGAGGTCAGCAGCATAACCGCGGCGATGCCGACCGCAATGCCGAGCGTGGTCAGGAAGGTTCGCAGGCGGTGTGCGATCAGGGAACCACCGGTCAGGCTGAGAAAATCGCGCAGCAGCATGGCTTACCTGCGCGACAACGCCAGCACCGGGTCGAGCCGCGCAGCGCGGCGCGCCGGTAACAGGCTGAACAGCAGACCGGTCAGCAAGGCGACCAGAATCGCGGTCAACACCGCCCAGAGCGGCGCCTGGGCCGGCAGTACCGGGAACGCCTTGCGGATCAGCAGGCTCGCGAATTCACCCAGCACCAGGCCAGCCACGGTGCCGAGTAGCGAGAGCAGAAAGGCTTCGCTCAGGAACAGCACCACGATTTGCTTCGGAGCGGCGCCCAGCGCCTTGAGCAGGCCGATTTCGGCGGTGCGCTGGGATACGGCCACCAGCATGACGTTCATGATCAGGATACCGGCCACAAACAGGCTTATAGCCGCGATACCGCCGACCGCATAGGTGAGCGCCGAGAAGATGCGGTCAAAGGTGGCGAGCACAGCGTCCTGGGTGATGACGGTCACATCTTTTTCACCCTGGTGCCGTTCCTGCAGTGTATCGACTATGAACCGCTTGACCGGCTCGATGGCCGCGCGGCTCTTGGCTTCCACCAGGATCCGGAACAGCGACGGCGTATTGAACAACTGCTGTGCCGACGCAACCGGTATCATGATGGTTTCCTGCACGTCGACACCAATGGATCGTCCCGCGGAACCCATGATGCCGATGACGCGGAACCGCCGATCACCGAGGCGCAGCCACTCGCCGATGGCGCGTTTCGCGCCGAACAGTTCCGAGCGTATTTTGCTGCCGATTACACATACCGGTGTCGCCACGTCCAGGTCCGAGTCGGGCAGGAATTTCCCCTGCGACAGTTCCCAGTGGCGTATCGCCAGCATTTCGTGATTGGTGCCGATAACGGTGACTTCGCGTTGTTTGCCGTGCCAGTTGACGTCGGTGGAACCCACGTTCAGCGGGGCAATGCGGCGTACGCTGTAGCTGCGGGTGAGGGCGAGGGCATCGTCGAGCGTCAGGTCGCGTGGTGTCTCCCCCATAAGGGTGGTGGGGTTGACACCCGCGGTTTCGGAACGCCCGGGTATAACGATCAGCAGGTTGGTGCCGAGCGACGAGAACTCGTCGCTGACGTAGCGCCGTGCGCCCTCGCCGAGCGAGGTGAGCACGACGACCGCGGCGACACCGATCGCCATGGCAATCAGCATCAGCGTAGTGCGCCCGGGGTAACCTCGCAGCGCAACCAGGGCAAAGCGGGCAACGTCCCGGTTATGCACCCTGGCTCTCCGTGGCGGAGTCGGTTTCAATCTGCCCGTCGCGCATCTCCAGGCGGCGCCGCGCGCGGCCACCGATTTCCGGGTCGTGCGTGACCACAATCAGGGTAATGCCCCGCTTGTTCAGCGACTCGAGAATGTTGATGACATCGTCGCCGGACTTGTGATCGAGGTTGCCGGTCGGTTCATCGGCCAGCAACACCGCGGGTTCGGTCACCGTGGCGCGCGCAATGGCGACGCGCTGGCGCTGTCCCCCGGAGAGCTGCTCCGGCTTGTGATGGGCGCGGTCGCTGAGGCCCAGCGATTCCAGCGCCCTGGCGACAAGTGGTTTGCGCTGTTCCACGGGCATGGCGGCCAGGACCAGTGGCAGTTCCACGTTTTCCGCGGCTGTCAGGCGTGGCACCAGGTGAAAGGCCTGGAACACAAAACCGATCCGGTGGTTGCGGGTTGCGGCCTGTTCGATATCGCTGAGCGTCGTGACGTCCTCGCCATCGAGCAGATACCGGCCGCTGCTGGCGCGGTCCAGCAGACCGATCAGGTTCAGCAGGGTGGATTTGCCCGAGCCGGAAGGTCCCATGATGGAAACATATTCGCCGGCCGCGATATGCAGATCGATGTCGTCGAGGGCGTGCACAACCTGGTCGCCGACCTGGAAGTTGCGGTGAATCTGCTGCAGGTCAATCATCGCCGCCGGTCGTGGTTTCGATCTCTGCGCGCGCACCGTTTTCGACGCCGTCCCGATCGACCGAGACGACAACTTTGTCGCCGGCCTTCAGGCCTTTCAGCACTTCGGTGAACTCCCAGTTGCTCAGGCCGGTTTCGATCTCGCGCTCCTCCAGCAGACCGTCAGCGGTAAACACCAGGACCTTGTTGCCTTCCAGAATCGCTTCGGTAGGCACGCGCACCACATTCTTCCGCTCGCCGAGGATCACCTCGATGTCCGCGCTGTAGCCGGGCAGCATCTTGCGGGTGTCCTCAGGATCCGCGAAGTCCACCTCTACATCCACGGTGCGCGCCTGTTTCTCAACTTCCCGCACGTAAGGCGCGACGCGGCGTACCTTGCCGTCGAATTTCCGCTTGGGAAAAGCGTCCAGAGAAATTTTTGCCGGCATGTCAACGCGGATGCCCGGCGCATCGACTTCATCGATCGGCGCCGATGCGTACAGGCAGTTGATGTCCACCAGGTCGATGGCCGGCGGCGTCGGGATGCCGACCGGCGAGGGCGTGACGAATTCGCCGACTTCACCGTTGATTTCCGCAACGATGCCGGCGAACGGCGCGGTCAGCCGGGTGCGGTCCAGCGATGCCAGTGCCACGTCCAGGCGCGAGTGGCTGACCTCGGTCTTGGCACGCGCCGCCTCGCAGGCGGCCGCCTGGGCACGCTTGTCACCGTCCGCCTTGTCGGCGTCTTCCTCGGTGGCGAGGCCCTTCTTGCGCAGCGTGCGCAGACGCTCGGCATCGCGGGCGGCGACGTCCGCGAGCACGCAGGTCTGGCGGCCGAGCGCCGCGGACGCTTTTGCTTCGCTGCGCGCCAGGGCGACTTCCGCGAGCAGGTCGGCGTTCCATAGCTCCAGCAGCAGCTGCCCCGGTTCGACGTGATCGCCGACTTCCACCGGCAGTTGGGCGATCTGGCCGCCAATGGAAGGTGAAATGCCCGCCCGGTTGCAGGCCTTGATGGTGCCGGCGCGGGTATTCGCGGTGGTGTCCTGTACCAGTCCCCGGTCAACCGACTTGACAATAACCTCCACGGGCTTTGCGCGGCCAAGCCAGGCAATCAGGGCGGCGATGACAATGACGGTGCCGAGGCCGTATGCGAGCAGTTTGAGGCGCGTGCCAGCCATAGAGCAGTTCCATTATTCATTCGGATAACGACGATGGTACACGCTATGCTCACCGGAAATCACGGGTGGGCGTGCGCGGCGGGCTGCATGGGTCACACCACTGGTGGTTTCGGGAAGTGGCCTCGCTTCGAAATCCGGGAAGGCGGCTATACCCGCCCGCGGCCGGCATGACGCATACGTCTACCGGATTCTTCCGGGCCTAGCCGATGGTGAAATAGATCAGGTTGCCGCGTCCGGCCTGTATCCTGGCGCCAAGACTTATCACGCCGGTGCGACGCAGGACAATCTGCTCGTGGTGCAGGGGGACCTCTTCGGCGTCGTCCATTTTCACGTAAGTTCCATTGGTGCTCTGGTCGGCGAGGATGAAATCGGTCAGTTGAAAGCTCAGTTGTGCATGAATGCGTGATGTCAGGTCGGATTCCAGCTGAATATCCGCTTCACCGCTTCTGCCGAAAGTGATCGGCGGGCTCTCCGGCCGGACTGTCAGTTTGCGGTCCCGCCAGCGTAAATGCAGCGTCTTGTCCGGCGCAGTGTTGTCCTCGTTGCGCGTCGAGATTGACAGGCGCGTGCACGTCTCCTCGTGCGTCGCAGCACAATAGAGTTGTTCCCCGGGGGACGTGCCGAACAGGGTTTGCTCCGCGGGGCGAAAGTTGCTGCGCACCTCCTCGCTGAGATGCTGCACGCCGGCCGCGGTGGCAAAAATCCGGTCTGCGGGCAGCCGGCGAACCAGCCTTCGCGTCGTGACGATCTTGCGTTTTACGGTATAGCCGAGTGTCCCGTCGGTGATTCCCGGGCAATCGAGCAGCATGCGGACATGGAAGGCTATCGGTATGCGGCTATGCTCATGGACGAGTTGCCGGTAAGCGTGCGCCGAGTGAAACCCCGAATCGGCACTCTCGAAAAAACACAGTAATTCATCGCCGGCCGCGTACGCGGAACGCAAGGCTTCGCGGGGGGCGCTCGGTGCTCCGCTTGCCTCGAAGCTGTTGTCCCCTTGCAGCGCCAGGTCCTGACTGGTCCGCATGACGGCGGCTGCTTCCGGGGTACAGGCGCTGATTGTGAGCAGAGCCCTGCGACGGTCATTCAACATGCCTATACTGGCCTCCCCCTCGTGCCGGTTACGTCGTCAGCAATTCGATCCGACAATGCGGTGTTCTAAAATATAGCAAAGGAAATTAAGAAAACCGTTATCGCGACGCTGGAAAAGCCGCCCCGGCTGCTGTTACAGGCAGGCGTTGGAGTTGCGCATCCGACGGATTCCAGATTTCGTCCTGGCAACAGCCGAGCCGACATCGGCGGAGCAGGGACCCGCACCCATAAATCTAGTGTAATTTGTTAGAAATGTCATTTAACTATATGTAAAATCAATTACTAATATGGTGATAAACTGCGGCGACATGTCTGCCGTGAACCCAGGGACTGTAAAATTCCGGAAATTTCCATTGCCATCCAAATGCTGATAAATGCCGGCAGGCGAGATCGCGGTGAATCTGTGGAGGGCGGTCGCCTGGCGGCTGTTGGGGACGTATTCACGCGGGTCCAACGTTCCCATTCCAATTTGCAGGCGCTGGCGCAATTGTCAAATCCGAGTGAGTAAGCTGCCATCCAACTGGTAGCTGGCTGGACCATCCTTACGATTCAACCGCCACGACCTGCCGGTAGAGATCGTCCAGGGTCTCGATGTGCGCGAAGTCGAAACGGACTCCTCCGAAATATTCCTGCACCCGTTGTTGAAGTTTGCATTGTTTCGCGGCGTCCAGGTTGAGGTCCGTGCGCAGGTTGAGGTCCGGGCTGATTGCGTTCAGATCGCAGCCGAACAGGTCTGCAACCACAGCATTCAGGGTCATGGTCATAAGGGCCCGGACAGTTTCGCGTTCGTCATCCCCGATTTTGATGCACACAGTTCACGCTCCCAGGTGTCGTTATCCCTGAATCGGCGGAACTGGCGAAGGCTTTATGGCGTGTAACAGGGCGTTGCGAAAACACCTGGGAAAACCGGGGATTCCTTGACAGCGCCTGGTGCGTCACCCACGATTTGGTAGCGTGCGCAGGATTTCTGAACCACACTCGACCGGCGCGCCGGCACACAGCAGGACAGGGAGGCACGATGGCGCGGATTAGCATAGCAGCAGCCCTGGTGATCATTGCCGCGAGCAGCGGAGCTGCGTGGGCTGCCGATGAGGCGGCGCAGGAAGCTGAGGTCGCTCGCGCGCACGCTGCCGGTGCCCGCGGCGGCTCGCAGAACCGCGAGGTTGTCCCTGAGGGTTCGGTTCTGCCGGCGAACGCCATCGATACCACGGAAATCCCGGATGTTGTGGTGGAAGCCGATGCCCCGGACAACCGGCCCTTGCCGTATTACCGGATAGGCAAGGCTACCTACTTTTTATTTGGCAATATCGCTCATCTTGATGAAAAAAACCGGGGCTGGAACGGCAATGCCGGATTTATCGTTACTGCGCAGGGCGTCATTGTTATCGACACGCTGGGTACACCAAAACTCGGACGGCGCCTGATCGCCACAATTGCCAGTGTGACGGATTCTCCCATCCGCTATGTTATCGTGACGCACAATCATCCCGACCACGCCTACGGCGCAGGTGCGTTCCAGGAACTCGAGGGTGTAACCGTCATTGGCCATGCCGGGACCGGTGACTACACGCATTCAGCCGAGATGCAGCGCTCGGTCGCTTACCGGCGGGAGCTTCTGCCGCAGGACATGCAGGGATTCGAACCGCTGGAGCCTGATCGCTACATCGGGGGCGAGCGTTTCGGCAAAGCGCGCATACAGCTCGGCGATCAGCGCCTGGACATCTATAACTCGGGAAAGCATCATTCCTACGGTGATCTGGTCGTCCACCAGGTTGACGAGAAGATTCTCTGGATCGCCGACCTGGCATTTAACCAGCGCACGACGTACATGGGCGACGGCGACAGCCTGCAGATTCTCGAGGCGCAGGACTGGATGATGCGGACGTTCCCGGATGTCGCTCTGATGGTGCCCGGCCACGGCAGCGTGCAATCGCCGCCATTTTCGATGGTGGCGCGAACCCACGACTATGTAGAACGCCTGCGCGAGGCCATGCGCAGGGCGGTGGATAACGGCGTTTCGCTTCTGGATGCAACCGAGCAGGTTGATTTCGACGACTGGAAACACGCGCGCCTGTATGAGTCCAATCAGCGTGCCAACGCGAACTTCGTCTATCGGGAGATGGAGCAGGCGTATTTCGGGGAGTAGCCCGCGACGGCTGCCGATTGCCCGTATTGATGCCGGATGCCCGGCTTTTTGCAGGAAGAGATCCATGTGCATGTGCAACAAGCTGGTCTCCTTGCTGGTCCTTGCGGTGCTCGTGCCGGCCTCAGCCGCGGCCGCCAAAGCGGTGCCGACGCCCTATGGCGCCGTGAGCCTGCCATTCGAGCTGCACCAGGTCCCCGACGCGCCGGTCTATTACGTCATCGGGCGCTCGGGTGTGCCGGATGCGGTAAATGAAGGGCACACCTCGAACGCGGGATTCGTGGTGACCGACGCGGGCGTGGTGGTGTTTGACGCGTTGGGGACGCCGGCCCTGGGTTACCGTCTGTTGCAGCGCATTCGTGAGGTCACCGACAAACCGGTGGAACGCATCGTGGTCAGCCATTACCACGCCGACCACATCTACGGCCTGCAGGCGTTCAAGGAACACGCCGGCGCACCGCCGGTCTGGGCGCAGCAACAGACGCTGGGTTACCTCGGGGGTAGCGCGGCCAGCCAGGGCGAGGATGCCGAGCGCCGGCTCGCCCAGCGACGCGAGGCGCTGTTTCCCTGGGTGGACGAGAAAACCTACATTGTGCCGCCCGATCATACCTTCGCTGACGGTGCCACGTTCGAAGTCGGCGGGGTGCACTTCGAGTTGAAGCACCTGGGGCCGGCGCACGCGCCGGGCGACAGCATTATGGTGGTGAAGGACTACGGCGTGCTGTTCAGCGGCGACGTCATCTACAAGGGCCGCGTGCCGTTCCTCGACAGTCCGCAGACCGACATTGCCCACTGGCTCGAAGGGCTGGATTATCTGTCGAATCTGCAGCCCCCGCCGCGCTACATCATCCCCGGGCACGGCACAGCCTCCGAGGATATGCACAAGGCAGTTGCGGTCACCCGCGATTACATCGAATACGTGCGCGCCGCAATGCGCAAGGCGGTCAGGAATTTCGTGCCCTTTGACGAGGCCTACGCAGCCACGGACTGGTCCAGGTACAAGGATCTGCCGGCGTTCGATGCGAGCAATCGCGGCAATGCCTATCGGATCTATCTGGAAATGGAAGCCGAGTCATTCGATTGAGGCGTGCAGCGTCGACGCGTTATTAGCCCGCGCAGCGGATTACAGCAGCTGCGACAGCAGCGTGGCCAGTCCCAGGAAACTGAAAAAGCCGACGACATCGGTGACAGTGGTAAGAATGATCGATGCCGACTGCGCCGGGTCCTGCCTGAGCCGCGTCAGAATCAGGGGAATGGCGGCGCCAGCGAGTCCGGCAAGTGCCATTGATATGACCATGGCAACAGCTATCACCAGGGCGAGACCCGCAGAGCGGCTCCAGACGAGCACGCCCAGACCGGTAACGATGGCGATTGCCGTGCCGTTCAGCACACCCGCCAGCACTTCCTTGACGATAACGCGCTGCCAGTGGCGTACGCGAATCTCGCGCAGGGCCAGCCCGCGCATGATAACGGCCAGCGCCTGCGCGCCGGTGTTGCCGGACTGTCCGGCAACCACCGGCAACAGCACCGCCAGCGCCGTGAACTGCGCGATCGTGTTTTCGAACAGTCCCACCACCGCCGCGGCGAGGAACGCGGTGACCAGGTTGATGTTCAGCCAGGGCAGCCGTTTGCGCATGGCGAATATGGGCGAGGACAAGGCGCGTTCGTCGCGGCTTGCGCCGACCATCGCCTGCATGTCTGCCGCGGCCTCTTCCTGCGCCGCCTGGATTACGCTTGACTGGTGTATCACACCCAGAAGCCGGTTATCCAGATCCACCACGGGCAGCACCTGCAGCCGGTAGCGGGAAAACAGGTCGATGATTTCCTCGCGCGTGGTCAGCGCATCGACGCGCACCGGCGCGGCCTGGACGATGTTTGCGAGCTGCGAGGCGGGGTCGGCGCGCACCACGTCGGCAAGGTTGGCAAGACCGACCAGTTTCCCGTCATCGTCGGTGACCACCAGCACGGCGGCATCGCGCGAGGTAAAGCGCCGCAGTTTTGCCAGTGCCTGTCGGGCGGTGCGGTGCGCGGGCATGCGGGGGGCGCGCGGCTGCATCAAACGTCCCGCGGTGCCCTCCGGATAGGACATGAGTTCGTCCAGTTCTCTGGCCAGTTGCGGCTCGAGTTTCGCCAGCATGGCGTCGCGCGTTTGTTGATCCAGACTCCGCAGCAGGAGCGCGGCACCGATCGGATCCATGGCGGCCAGGATCCGGCTTGCCTGGTCGGCTTTCAGCTGTTTCAGCACCGAGGTTGCCAGCGCGGTGGATATGCGCGCCAGAATATGCGCGCCCCGTTCCGCTGTTTGCATGCGCAGCAGCTGGGCGACTTCTTCCACCGGTGCGGCTTCAAGGACCTCGGTCGCCTGCTGCGGGAACTTGTCGATAAAGCTATCCGCCAGTGCCCGGGATACGGTGTGCAGATCAGTCATGGTCGTGTGGCCGTGCGCGCGGATTGCCTGCCGTTATCATGGCTTCCAGCAAGTGACCTGCCGACACCGAGAACAGTTCGCCGACCGCGACAAAGGCCGCGAGACTGCCACTCACCGCGTCCGTCTGCACCGCCTGTTCCTGAAAGCGGCGGATGCTCTTTTGGCGGATAACACCGAGCAGAACACGGTTCTCATCGGTGACGGGCAGGGCGTGATAGTCCTGCCAGTAAGGGCTGTTGACGACGCTCGGCAGCGGTTCCGCCGGCGACAGGCTCGCCACCCGGGTATGCATCACCTGGGCGACGCTGCTCGATGGCAGGGCGCTGATCAATTCGTGCAGCGTCAATACGCCCGTCAGTTGCCCCAGTTGGTTAGTGACATAAATATAGAATTTCACCCCCTGGCGCATACGTTTGATCCGCTTGACGGCGTGGCGCACGGCGAGTTCCTCGGGCACACGTGCCAGCGCCGCTTCCATGAGGGCGCCGGCAGTGCCTTCGGGGTAGGGCAACAGGCGGCGCAGCGCGGTGGCGAGCTCTGGCTGCAGGACGCTCAGCAACGCCTCGCGTTTGGCGTGATCGAGCTGACGCAGGACCATGATCTGAAAATCGGGCAGCAGTTGCGCGAATATACGCCCGGCCGCCGCGGGCTCGCAGCACAGCAGGCAGTTTGCGGCGAAGCCGGGCGAGAAATACTGTATGACCTTTTCGGCGGTCACGTGGCTGGCCGCCAGCAGAAACCGTGCGACGCTCTCGGCCGGAAAGTCCTCGAGTACGGCGGCAGCCGCGGCGGGTTGTTCCTTGAGGAAGGCTGCTCCCAGGCGCAAAAGCGGATTCACCCGGGGTCGCTCCGTGTGATGTGTACCGAGACTTCTTCATGGAAGCGGCGCGCGGGCACCAGGGTCTGTCCGGCCTCGGTTTCCAGGACCACGCCGGTTCGGTTGATGCGCAGTATCTTCCCCTCGACCTCGCCAATGCGGACGAAGTCCCCCGGGTTGTACGTCTGCGCGAGCGATTGCGCCGCCAGCAGGTTTTCAATGGTTGTTCTCGCCCCGAGGGAGAAGGCCAGGGCGATGGCGCCGAGTACCGCTGCAAACAGGGTGACGACCAGGGCGACAAGCAGGCTGTTGTCGATGCCTACCTGTCCTGCGGCAATGGAAAAGACAATCAGCAGCACCAGGACCTGGCCGACACGCCCGAGCATATCCGACTGCTCGATGCCGATCCTGGCGCTGGTGCGCTTGAGAACGGCGCGTGTCACCTCGGCAAACCACAAGCCGATGAACAGAATCAGCAGGCCGGCGATCAGCCCCGGCAGGTAAGCGGTCACCCCGGTAAGCAGACCGGAGATCACCTTCAGGTCCAGGACTTCGGCGGCGGCCAATACGAAAAACAGCAATACCACCCAGAACACGATCCGGCTGGCGATCTCGGGCGCTGCGCTGTAAGAGCGCGGCTGCTGAACGCGGGTGTCCATGGGGCGGGTGCGCGCCAGGCGGACAAGGGTACGCTGGGTGATTTGCGCGGTCGCATAGCGCAGCAGGCGGGCGACACCCCAGCCCGCCAGCAACAGCACAACGGCCCCCAGTACCGAGGGCAGATACTCCAGAATCTGCACCGCCACCCGACTTACCGACTCGGTCAGCGTTGCGGTCCATTGTTGCAGTTCCACGTCGGGGTCCTTTTGCCTGAGATGCCGCGCCTGCAATCATAGGAGCCCGACCGACAGGTTTGCAACAAGGCGCGTAGTATTTTACTGTTGCTGTCCACAGCTCTCCACCAGGCTGGTAATTTGAGATAAAGTTCCTGCCATGCGCATAGACTGGAAACAGTACGATCCGGGCGATTTTTACGACGAGGTGATCAGTTCACCGGGTCAGCCGCGCGCCGCCGCCCGCGGCCTGGCCAACTACCTCAAATCCCTCAGCGACCAGCAGCTCGCCCGGCGCCAGCGCGCCGCGGATCTGGCTATCGAGGAGATGGGCGTCACCTTCACGGTGTACAGCGAGGGCGAGAACATCGACCGGGCCTGGCCGTTCGACATCATTCCGCGGGTCATCGCCATCAAAGAATGGCAGCAGATCGAGGCCGGACTGAAGCAGCGCATCACAGCGCTCAACCTGTTTATCGAAGACATTTATAACGCCAAGCGCATTATCAAAGACAAGATTTTCCCGGAGGCCATGCTGGCAGGGTCGAAGAACTACCTGCCGCAATGCGAGGGCGTCAGCCCGCGTTTCGGTGTCTGGGCGCATATCTGTGGTTCCGACCTCGTGCGCGACCGTGACGGCACGGTTTACGTGCTGGAGGATAACCTGCGCGTACCGTCGGGTGTTTCCTACATGATCGAGAACCGCAGCGTCGCCAAGCGCGTGTTCCCGGAGCTGTTCCGGCGTCAGACCATTCTGCCGGTGGATGATTATCCCGCGGCGCTGTTCGATATGCTGGCCGCGCTGTCGCCGCGCCCCCTCGACTATCCCGAGATCGTGGTGCTAACGCCCGGTATTTATAATTCGGCCTATTTCGAGCATGCCTACCTGGCGCAGCAGATGGGGGCGGAACTCGTTGAGGGCAGTGACCTGGTGGTGTGTAACGACGACTGCGTCTACATGCGCACCATCGACGGGCTGCAGCGCGTGGATGTCATCTACCGGCGCGTGAATGATGAGTTCATCGACCCGGAGGCGTTTCGCGAAGATTCGGTGCTGGGTTGTCCGGGTCTGCTGCGTGCCTGGCGGGCGGGTAATGTGGCTCTGGCCAACGCCCCGGGCTGCGGCGTTGCCGACGACAAGGTGGTATACACTTACGTTCCTGATTTTATCCGTTACTACCTGGACGAGGAGCCCATTCTCGCCAATGTCCCTTCCTATCGCTGCGAGGACGCCGGCGCACGTGACTACGTGCTGGCGAATCTCAAGGACCTGGTGGTCAAGCCCGCCAATGAATCCGGTGGCTACGGCATGCTGGTCGGCCCGCAGTCCACAGCCAAGGAACGTGAGAAGTTCGCCGGCCTGATACAGCGCCGCCCGCGCAACTACATCGCGCAGCCCACGCTTGCGCTGTCCACGGCGCCGACGGTGGTCGGCCGGCATCTGGAGCCGCGGCATCTCGACCTGCGGCCGTTTATCCTCAGCGCCCAGGATGTCTATGTCACTGCGGGGGGTCTGACACGGGTGGCGTTGCGCAAGGGTTCGCTGGTGGTCAATTCCAGCCAGGGCGGTGGCAGCAAGGACACCTGGGTGCTGGACGGCGGGGGACGACGCTGATGCTTTCCCGGGTTGCCGAACGGCTATACTGGATGGCGCGCTATATCGAGCGCACCGAAAATACCGCGCGACTGCTCAATGCCTACAACCTGCTGATGCTGGATCTTCCCAAGGGTGTCGGTTTGTCATGGTCGCAGCTCGTGGATCTCAGCGGCGGTCATGACGATTTCGCAGCCCGTTACCGCAGTGCCAACGAGCGCAATACCCAGGGATTCATGCTCTCCGACAAGGAGAACTCCAGTTCGATTATCGCCAGCGTCAGCCTGGCGCGCGAGAACGTGCGCACCACGCGGGATATCGTCCCCAGCGAGGCTTTCGAGGGTGTCAATGAACTGCTGCTGTTCGTGCGGAGGCGGCTGGCGTCGCGCAGTTCACGCCAGCATGCCTACGACTTTCTCTCGCAGATCGTGCAGCGTTGTCAGGGTATCACCGGCATGCTCGCCGGCACCATGAGCCATGATGCGGCTTACCAGTTTGTGCGTATCGGCCGTAACCTGGAGCGGGCTGATATGACCACACGTATCCTCGACGTCGGTTCGGCAACCCTGATCGCCTCGGACGCCGAGCGCGAAAGGCTGGAGCATCGCTTGTGGACCTGGTTGCTGGGCGCACTCAGCGCCCACCAGATGTACCGCCAGACTGTGCGGCGGCAGGTTACCGCACCGGTCGCGGCCGGGTTCCTGTTGCACGACTCGCTGTTTCCGCGTGCCGTGCTGCACAGCCTCGGCCAGATTCGCGCCTGTCTGAAAAGCCTGCCACGCAACACCTCGGCGGTGCGAGCGCTCGGACGGGTCGAGCGGCGGGTGCGTGACACCGACATCCACGAAATATTCCCGGCCCGGTTCCACGCTTTTATCGACGAGGTCCAGGTGGATCTCGGCGGGATTCACGACAGCGTACAGCGAACCTGGTTCGAGCCCCGGGCGAGGGGTTAGCGGCGCCGCCGGCAGGCGGGAGGCCGCTCAACGGTTTCGCTTCGCGCCGACTGAGGGCGCGATGTCAGCCTGGCTGGCGTTCTGGTCGGCGGCTCGCGATTCGACCGGTTGCCAGCTGTAGCGGCGCAGTTCGGTAAAGGCTTCCTTCAGTTTCATATCCCAGGCCAGCTTCAGGTCCGTCAGGTAGGGGTCGTCGGCGGTGAACACAAAGTGGCGGTCCAGCCGCAACTGGTCGGTGGCGTATACCATCACTTCGATGGGCGGCCCGACGGTGGCGTTGGAACGCGTGGTGGAATCCATCGATACCAGTGCACACAGGGCGGCTTCTCCCAACGGCGTGTCCTGCCGGATGATGCGGTCCAGAATGGGCTTGCCGTATTTCACTTCACCGATCTGCAGGTAGGGCGTCTCGTCGGTGGCGCAAATGAAATTGCCTTCCGGGTACACCAGGCAGAGCAACGGCGGGCTGCCGGTGATCTGCCCGCCGAGAATGAAGCTGGCACTGGTGTCGATTTTGCCGGCGCTGTGCTTGGCCTGCTCTTCGCGGCTCAGTGCGCCGAGGTAATGGGCGGCGTCTTCTACTGTCTCGACGGTGTTCAGGTTCGGCTCCACGCCCTTCCTGATGTCACGTTGCAGGTGGCCGATTACCGCCTGGGTGGTTGCCAGGTTGCCCGCGGTCAGCACCGTGAATACACGTTGCCCCTCGGTGCCGAAGGTGAACATTTTGCTGAAGGTGCTCAGCTGATCGACACCGGCATTGGTGCGCGAGTCGGATGCGAACAGCAGCCCCTCTCGAACCTTTATGGCAAGACAGTATGTCATATTCGTACTACACGATTCCTGTGGTTATTGACCCGGCCATAAGGTCGGGCAGACCAAGTGTGGGTTAGATTCTGTTGTGCGTCAAATGCCGCAGTGTGGCGTCGGGGTGCGTGGGGGCTGCCCGGGCTGTCTTGCCAACACACGGAATATTAAGCCGTTATCGGCAGCAGCCGGGCTGTCTGCAGACGCGAAACAAGGGTGTTGGCGAGCCCCCGGCGGACACCGAATATCGACTAGCCGAACTCGTTTTCCTGGTAGGTGAACTGGATGCGCTCGACTTCCTCGCGCTGGTCAAGCAGCACCTGCACGCAATCCCGGTCGAGTTTCTCGCCGGCCATTTCCCGCAGCGTTGCAAAGGCTTTGTCGTTGGGCCAGGCTTGCTTGTAGGGGCGGCGGCTGGTGAGTGCGTCGAAGATGTCGGCCACAGCGACGATACGCGCCTCGATGGGTATCAGTCCCGCCTTCAGACCCTGTGGGTAGCCGGAGCCGTCCACGGCCTCGTGGTGGTACTGGGCGATATTGCGCAGCACATCGACATAGCCGACGCTGTCCAGCCCGAAGTTGCTGAGCAGACTGTCGACCATGCGTCGGCCGCGTTCGGCATGGGTCTTCATGACCTCGAACTCTTCTGGGGAGAGCTTGCCCGGTTTCAGCAGTATCTTGTCGGGAATGCTGATTTTACCGAGGTCATGCAGGGGTGAGAACAGGAAGATGTGTTCCACGAACTGGTCATCGAAGCTGTAACGGTCTGCGAGGCCGCGTGCGATCAGCTGGGCATAGCGTGCCATGCGCTGCAGGTGCGACCCGGTCTCCGGGTCGCGCTCGTGGCTCATCTCGACCGCCGACTTCACGGTTGCCGACAGGACGCTGATGCTGGCACGCTCGTTGTATACCATCAGCGTTATCAGGTGCGCCAGCATATCCAGCTCCGCGAGCAGACGCTCGTCGAATACGTTCTTGCCGCTCGAATTGAAAAAGATAAAGCCGAAAAACACGCTTTCACACACCATGGGAGTGGTGTAACTCGCCTGATATCCCTGTTGTGCAATAACCTGTGTGTGCTTTTGCCGTCCTTGTTCAAACAGCTCCAGGTCGTTGACTACCCGTGGGCGCCTGCGTCGGCGGATTTCGACCAGTGAGGGCGCATCGGCGAGCTTCGCCTGGTAGTGCGTGAGTCGGCTTTCGGTTTCGCTGCTGTAGAGGAACGTCTTGAGTTCATCGCGTTCCGCATCGTAGAGAGCCACCGCCAGGCGTTCGATAAAGGGGTGTCGCTCGGCGACCACCTTGCGCAATGCATCCAGCTTGTGCTGCAGATCCGCCCGCTCGTTGAGTGCGGCAAGGGGGTCGGCATGTCCGAACAGGTCCGAGACCATCGCTTCAATCCATCCACTTGAGTGTCGGGCTGATTGTAGCCTGTCTGTGCCGCGTCGGAAAATGACATAAGACATATCGAGCGGCGTGAATCAGTCGTATGGCGTCCCCGTCAGTTCGTCGATAAGCGTTCTGAATTCCGGACTGGTCCAGTCGCGCTCGCCCACGACCCGGCCGACAAAGCGGCCGTCCGGGCCGATCAGGTAGCTGGTAGGCAGGGCGTCGATTTCGTACTTTTTCCTGACCTCGCCCCCGGGATCCAGGGGAACCGTGAGCCGGATGGCGTGCTCCCGGACGAAATGCTCGACCCCCTGCGGATGGTCGCGGTCGACCGCGATGGCCAGTACGGCGAAGCCCTTTCCGGGGAACTCGCGGGAAAGCCGGTCGAGTGCCGGGAGTTCCTCGCGGCAGGGTTTGCAGAATGTCGCCCAGAAATGGAGCAGCACCAGCTGGCCATGGTAATCCTGCAGGCGGATCGTCTTTCCATCCAGTAATGGCAGGGCGAAGTCGGGCGCGGGCAGGCGCTCGCGCGGGGCGTCTATGTGCAGGGCCTGCAGTTGCGCGGCAAGCGGCGCGGCGGCCGGTGCGGGTGCTGGAAAGCAGATGGCCAGAGACAATGTTGCCCCTACCAGGCAGCGCGTTTTCGTGAGCAGGGAATTCACCGGCCGTTGGCCTTCAGGTAGGAAAGAATCGCCACACGGTCCTGGTCGCTCAGCTGTCCCATGCCGCGCTCTTCCATGCGTTTTTCCATCACCGGCAGCAGCAATTCCCACTCGGCGTAGGAATGGCGTTTCGGATGGGGCGGTGCGTGGCAGACGCTGCAACGCGAGGTGAACACCTGCGCTCCCGGCGTCTGCACCGGCCCGACTGTATGGCCCGCCGGCGGCGCGCTTGAGCATGCCACTGTGCCCAGGGTGAACAGCAGCGCGAGCAGAGTCCGTTGCCGGCCGCGCGTACCCGCCTCGCTGATGGCGGCCATGCGCCTAGAACCCGAGTTGGCTGCCGGACCTGGCCCTGCCGATACCGTAACGCCGGCTTTTGCTGGTCGGAATTTCCATATACCAGGTGAGCATGACCCGATAGTCGGTTTCCAGTTGCGGGCCGTTCAGATCGCGATACAGCGGCAGGCCGACATTCAGGTCGACAATGTGCAGCGGCGCTGGTTGCCACTGGAGGCCCAGGGTTGTGAACAGCTGCGTGCCACCGTAGTTGTCGGTGTCCCACAGTGGCGTGGTGTAGGGGGAATCGGGGTCGCCCGGGATGACGTGACCCGATTCACCGCTCTTGGCTTCATCCATTTCC
>Ga0315540_10000237_pt1 | contig 30580 bp, 30 predicted proteins | sample SalMarSW160110MG_FD_203677 | JGI IMG/M metagenome (GOLD analysis project Ga0315540, IMG submission 203677) | Salt marsh sediment microbial communities from the Plum Island Ecosystem LTER, Massachusetts, United States - Salt Marsh Sediment SW1601-10 ...
GATGTCATCTGTAACTTCAGATACCTTCTGTTGTGTACGCAAGTTTTTTGGGCTGGTGTATTGGCCGTAACCCGCCTTCTGTTGTTGTGGCATTCGGCTAATCGGGCTACCTGCACCTTCCGGTAGAGACTTCATCGGCGCTGTTTGCCCTTTCCACTTGTAGGACGGCCGTTTCACCGTTTCCAAGCTAGCGGACTCGACATCACAAATGTGTCATGGCCATATCCAGTTGGACGTTTCGTTTCTGCTCCGTTGCCAAGCCTCTCGACTTGTACCCTGAGGGTACTGCAATTCTACATGTGGGCGGAGTTTCCTCAGACCCTTTAGGGTCCGAAAGCCACACACCAACACGCCAGCCCAACTCAATTTGCGCAGTCCCAACCAATAAAGATAACCTCCAGAATCTGTAATCTTGCCTTCATATAATAAAAAATTAAAAAAGAGAAAAATCCATAAAATTTAGAATTTTTTGATGCTCTTTTAGAGAGCCAAAACCAATAATTAAGCGCCCAACAGAACATAGTCCATGAAACGTGTTATCCTCATAACAGGTACGCCATGTGTGGGAAAAACCACAATTGCAAAGATCCTGACCGATAGGCTCAACGCGGAATACATTAACTTAACTAATTATGCCAAAACCCGTAAATTAACACTTAACGATGATAAAGAACGCCAAACAACAATAATTAACGAAAAAGCTATGCGAAAAGAACTGGAAAAAACAATTCAAGATTCAACCAGTCAGACGATTATCATTGATGGGCACTACGCTCCAGCTGTTACCCCAGGTGAGTTTGTTAGCAACGTTTTTGTTTTGCGGCGAAATCCAAAAGAACTCAAAATCTTCTTGCAAAAACGTGGGTATACAGGAACTAAGCTTTGGGAAAACCTCTCCGCTGAGATTCTTGACAGCTGTCTAATTGAAGCCGTTCAAACCCAGCAAGGGAAAGTATGCGAAATCGACGCCACCTCAAAAAGTGTGGATGAAGTCGCAGCTGAAATACTAGATGTTTTGGGTACCCCTGAGAAATGTTGCCTTGGATTTGTAGATTGGCTTGGAATGCTAGAAAAAGAAGGATTAACCGATAATTACCTTAGATTTTAAGGTTTAACGTAAGCTTCCGAGTTTTTGCTTAGTTAGCAACGTGATTTTTCGGCGATTGCTATAGGATTTTGCATGGTCACTGAATTTATCGCCTATCATTATTGGGCTTGACATACCCACATCGTCAGATGCTGAATCCAAATTAATAATGACATTTACGCCTATTGTGCGATTCCAATCTCTAACCCAGACACCCTGCTCAAAACGCCCTTTTTGCACAATCAAATCAAAGTGACGGAGTATACCGCTATGACCTTCTAATTTGGCATTTTCATAATTTAATTTGTAACCTTCTTTTTTGAAGTACTTAATTGCTAATTCGATTAAACGATTTCTTGGTTTTACCTGACCTTCATTACTCATGACGCTCGCTCTCTTATCCCTACTAAACAGTTATCTGCTCGTATGTGAAAAAGGTTTTCGGAAGCTACCATCAATGGGCGCCACAGTGATAGTAAAATGCACCAAATGCGGGGGTTTTATGCTTGCTGCAAAGGCACAGAAAACTAAAATTTGCCCTTACTGCGGGACTAATGTGAACCTTTTGCGTGCACAAAAAGTTGCATCTGCAAATACAGCCAAAGAAGCGTCAGAAATTCTCAAACATCTAAAAAGTGAAAAAGGCTTCACCAAAAGCTAACGTATATGCCGAAGCATTTCACAAGTTTTGCAAAGATCCAAAGCAGAGGGCTCCCCACATTCAATGCAGGTCCTAAAGCTTTCTTTTTTCACAGTCTCTTCGATGGCTGGACGCAGTCGCTCCATAGCTTTGAAAACCGTGAATTTGGTTCCCGCATGCTTAGCTTCCATACAGTTGAGCATTCCTCGAATATCATTGCGTAATGCTTCGGATGCATAAGGACATGGAGTGTCCTGGAAAGCGATTTTTTTAACATAAGCGTAGAGAGCACTTTCTTTTTCAGGAATTTCACAAAAGGGCTTGATTTTCTGCACAAACAAAGGATGTACTTCACTTGTGACTGGTTTTTCTTTGGCTAAGCGTGCGATGTCACCGTGAAAAATGTTCATAAGCTCCGTTTGAACTTCGTCATCTAATGTGTGTCCAGTTGCGATTTTGTCAGCTTTAACTTGCTTTGCACCTGCGTTTATAGCTCTTCGCCGCATTACACCGCAATAAGCGCAAGCAGTAAGTTCGGTTCGGCCTCTTTCACGAACACGGGCGATCATTTCATCAAGCGTAAAACCGTACAATTCCTTGAAAGAAACAATATGTTGAGGAACCTCAAGTTTCTTGCATAAAGCGGAAGCAATTTCCAAAGCTTCGTCACGATATCCTTTGATGCCTTCATCCACTGTGACAGCTGTCAGAGTGGTTTTAGGTCGGAACTTCCTAAGCTTCGCCAATATGTAAAGTATGCTAAGGCTGTCCTTGCCTCCTGAAACAGCCACTGCCAGATGATCGTTAAAGTTTAACATATGGTAATGGGTAATTGTTGCGCGAACTTTGGCTTCTATGGATTGGGTAAAGCATTTCTTGCACAGACGCTCCCCTGAGTACTGTCGAAAAAAGAAAGCTGGACGAGTTTTGCAGCAAGTGCAAGTTTTAGGTTCCATGGTTTTTGATTGGGTGCATAACTAAATATATATTGTCACCCGTCAACATCACCCGAACCATATACTTTTTGTTTTATAGAGTTTTTTTCCTTATATCTTAGTCGTATCCGCATTCGGGACAATCTTCAACATTAGAGTCTATTCTAGCCAAACATTCTGGGCAATACTTTTTAGCTACTTTGTAAGAATTCGGTTGCGCCACAAGGACACAATTCATATTGATTTCTAAATGTTTAAAAGCTTTTCAAACTCTGCTTTTTTAGGCGTTTTGCGAGAATCACTAAAGCGCCAAAACTCGAAGAAAACATGAAATGAACCTGGGGCTATTAAACTGAGGCTATTTAGGTAAAAAGTATACAGGCAAATTGTAAAAAATGCACAAAGGAGAACATCTTTAAGTTACTATCCTATCAGGCAAGCTCAGCCAAATTTTTTCTTGTTCAATATTCTCTTTTATTTTAAGTGGCAAAGTCACCGTAAAAGTTGTTCCTTTATTCAATTTTGTTTTTACTTTTATGGATCCTCCATGAGCTTCAACAATACGTTTACAAAATGCCAAACCAAACCCCATTCCTTGTGCCTTCGTCGTTATCAATGGCAAAAAAAGCTTTGGCAAAATATCATCTGGAATCCCTATGCCGTTATCTTTGAATGCAATCTCCACGTAATCTGTTGATAGGCAACTCGTGATTTCGAGTTTTCCTTTATCAGACATGGCGTCAAGTGCATTCTCAATTAGATTAATGAAGACACGCATAATCTTTTCAGCGTCAACCGAAACCCAAGATTCATCATGAACAAGGTTAACAATTTTAATTTGTTCTGGAACCTTTATCATTCCAATAGTCAAATCAATAATATACGGAACTGAACATTTTTTGAGGCTCAAATGCAGTTCCCTTGAATAATCTAGTAGATCATTGATGATTTTGTCTGAGTGGTTAATAGCTCTATCAAGGATTTCTAGCATTTCTTGAGATTGTGCTTCAGAAATTGATGGATCTTTCTTTTTCAGGTAATATGCTGCGTTCTTAATCGCTGCTAAAGGATTGCGGAGGTCATGACCAACCATTCCAGCTAATTCACCTATAGTTGCTAGACGTTCAGATTTGACCAATCGTTCATTAGCACTCTTTAACTGGGCAGTTCTCAATTCAACTAAACTTTCCAAGTGTTTAGAATAGTTGTTTACCTTACTTTCCAAGACCTTTCGCTCGGTGATGTCTTCAAGTTCAGCTACAAAAAGACTGGGTTGTCTATTCTCATTTGGCACCCCGCTAACCATTATTTTTGCGTCAATCACAGTTCCGTCTTTTTTAACGTATCGTTTTTCAATCGTGAAAGATGATATTCTGCCGTTTTTTAGATCACTCATTTTCAGAATGCTCACTTTGAGATCACTTGGATAAGTTATGTCTTTGTAGGTTAGTTTCTGCAGTTCCTCTTCAGTGTAGCCTAGTATTTTGCAGAATGCTTCATTTGCGCTTAAGAAGCGGTTATTATCATCTGATGTTGCAATTCCGATTTGAGCATTGGCAACTATTGCTCTTAATCTATTCTCACTTTCTTTTAGAGCTTCTTCGGCTTTTTTATGTTGAGTAATATCTACGGCTATGCCTCTGATACCAACAGTTTTGCCATCAACAATGATTGGTTTACTGTAAGTCATTGTTGGACAGATGCTGCCATCTTTTCTAACAAAAAAGTACTCTTTGTCAGTGGTAGGTTTATTTGCGATTATTCTTTTGAATTCTTCTTTGGCTTTCTTTTTGTCTTTTTCTTCAATTATATCGAAAACGCAAATCCCTTTGTCAAAATCAGCTTTTGTATAGCCAGTTATTCTAAATGCGCTTTGATTTGCGTAAATTAATTTACCATAAATATCCGTCTCAAAAACGATTTCGGGCAGAGAATCCGCAAGATTCCTGTGCTTTTCTTCACTTTTTCTCAATTTTATTTCAGCTTTCTTCCGTTCAGTGACTGGCACTGCTAGTTCTATTGCAGCTATCACGTTTCCATTTTTATCTTTTAGAGGGTTAACTCTTAGCTCAATCCAAGTTTTTTCACCGTTCTTATCTACTGTTTCAAATTCATGGACATCTAAAGCTGCGTTTTGCTCAAAAACTTTCTTAACCCCGCAATCAGGACAAACTGAATTTAGCCTGTTAAAGGTCTGGTAGCACTTCTTGTCAGGTAAAACACCCAAATCGTTAAGACGCTTATTAGCCCAAACGACACGGTAGTCCTTGCCGATTATGGCCAAGCCAGCATCAATGCTTTCCGCTACTCTTTCAAGAATCTCATTTTTCTGTTTAAGTTCGTCTTCAGCTTCCTTTCGTTGGGTAACGTCACGGCTTACACCCAAAATAGAGTAAGGTCTTCCATCTTGGTCATGAAGAACGGAAAAGTTGACTTCAGTAAGAACAACTGAACCATCTTTACAAGGTTGCTGTAATTCAAAATAAGAAGAAGGAATTTTTCCAGTTTCATTGAAGACTTTCATCCCCTCAAATACTTTTATTGCTGAATCCGGAGATAGAGCTTCAGAAATTGATTGTTTCATTACTTCTTCGGACGTATAGCCTCTCAACTGGTAGACTGATGGGCTAACATATGTGAAATGACCCTCTAAATCCATTGTCCAAATAACATCATGCATATTATCTGCTAACAAGCGGTAATGTGACTCGCTTTGAATCAGCGTCTTTTCAGCCCGTTTACGTTCGGAGACATCCCAGTAAATGGCCACGATGTTGTTGTTTGATAGTTTAAACACCCAGTTTTCACGCCACGAGCCATTTTCTCGATCATCTTGATATATCGCTGCGGGAAAATGTTCTGTTTTCCCACTGTTCCAAACACGTTTGAAAACCTCAAAAATGCCAAATTTTTTTACACCAGGAAAAACTGCAGTAACGCATTTTTCTAAAATCTCCTTTTTATCAATTTTTTCAATCTGTTCAGCGGCGGCATTAAAATCTTTAATAATAAAATCTTCTCCATAATCAACTGCCTCGTAGATTGCTACAGCCATAGGTGTGTTATTGAATAGTTGGCTAAAACGTTCTTTTTCACTGTATGACGTTGTACTAAGGCGATTTTGATCTACTAATCGCTTAATTCGATGAGCCAATTCTCCATAAACTGTCTCTAGATTGTCTTGCTTGAAGTATCCATCTGCTCCGAGATTTAGAGCTTCGATAACTACTTCTTCTTTGCTTTTGCCTGTAAATAGAATGAATGGGATTTCGTTTTTTGCTTCACGTAACTCTTTAAGGAACTGTAAACCGTTTTTTTTGGGCATCCCATACTTTGAAACCACAACATCATATTTTCCGGTTGACAGTTTCTTGAAGGCTTCATCAACACAACTTGCACTTTCGAACTTAAAGTTGGGATTCAATTCAGTTAGAATGCGTTTCGAGATTTCTATGATAGATGGATCATCGTCAACATGTAGAACTCTCATTGCATTATTCTTTGCAGCAGGCAAATTTGGTAATTCTATACACTCCTTTCAGATTGAATGTTGAACTAATCATCTCTCAATCAAATACCGCCAATTTGTTTATAATTAATTTATGAATTCAGGATCCATAAAATTATTCAAATGTAAAGGTTATTGATCATTCTCTATGTTACTACATCTTTGCATTTCTTGCAATATTAAATCCAATTCGCCCTCACGGTATTTTACAATAATCTTTACGAAAAAGATCTTGTTTAGAGAGTTTTCCTGTTATATCTTGGAATAATTCAGGGAAATCTCTTAGCCATTGCTTGTAATAAATTCTTATCGAGACTTCAGTTGTTTGAAGAACTAGCGCTACTTCTCTTTGTTTCTTCGGATCACCATACCTATGACCCAAAAGATAAAACAACCCTCCCAATGGGCACCTCAAACTCTTTCCGTTTCCAAACAAGAAATTTTTTCTGTAAGCTTTATTCATTATTTTGATTACATCGCTAGTTATTTTTCCTGAAATTTTCTTGTCTGACCAAAGCATTTCACTAAAAATTTTAATATTTTGAACTTTTTTGAGTGATTGCCCAATATATTCTATATCTGGCGATATGATACTTCTCAAATTCGAGTCAAATGATTTGTGTTCTGTTTTTTTTGCAGGATTGTTCGTTAAGTTCGAAAAATCCACTGCGAATTTGCTGGTTTCGTCTACTATTCCTTTCAGCGAGTTTTGCTTGTTATTGCCCTTGGGGCTGCTCTTTTCAATCAATTTTTCTATATTCCAACCTTGATTAATTCCATGTCATCGATCGTTTTTTAAAGATTTTATTGGAAACTTGTTTTCTTGCCCAATAGCTTTTTTGATCTGGCTTGGATAAAATCGGCAATGGTGTCTTCAGTTGTTGTCTCATTGGCTTTCTGTTCTTCAATTTTATTTTTTATTGTCATCGTTAATTTTTGTAAATCAACTGGTTTGATTAAGTAAGCAACTGCACCGTCATTTAAAGAATCAACTGCATTTTTCAGTATCGGATATCCAGTGATCATTATCTTCAATGTCTTTGGAGAGATCTCTCGCAGTTTTTTAAGAAGGCTCGTTCCTTCCCCATCTGGGAGCTTGATATCCAAAATTGCCATATTGTAAAAACTTTCATAGGACTTTTCAATCGCTTCTTTTATAGTATTAGCTACTGCAGTTTGGTACCCTTCGGATTCTAAAACCATGCTTAAGGATCTAGCTATCTCCTTGTCATCGTCAACAATTAGGATACTTGGTCTTTCTTGCACTACAAGTTCACCTCCTGATGTTTCCCGCTCTGCACAATTCGCGTAATTTTCTTACTTGATACGGAAAATTTATGGGTAGTTCTGCTTCAAATTTGATCCCTAATTTTTTGCAAAACAGTTCTAATATTGTTTCTTCGAGTAATACTGCAGCCCCCATAATTTGTCTTCGCCCAAAACCCATTAGGTTTCTTAGCTCCTCCGAGAAAAATTCAGGTCTTTTAGGCGTTTCGCTTAACGGGTAGTTTTGCGTGTCCAAATAATTAATAATAATATTTGCGTTTCTTTCTCCCAAACAATATATGATCGTTTCTTCGATAACCTGTACCAATAGTTCATCGAAGTCGTTTACTGTTAGGGAAATTGCCAAAGTGTACACCATATCGCGATAGTTATGATTAAACCTAATTTACAATATATAAAAAATGTGAATTTGTAATCTCAAAAACTTTTAGCGCACAACGCTAATACGAAGTAGACTAAAGCCGCAGAGCGTAGTTAATTCTGACACGAATAGCTATCCTACGCAGATAAGTTTTTCTTAAGTTATAGCGGAAAACATTTTTAGTTAAAGATTGAACAGAAATTGATTGAACAAATCCCCGATAAAAAATTAGATGAAGAAAAAGCCAAAGAGGTTTAAGAATAGAAAAAATGGGTTAGGTAAATAAACGATGTCACATTAAAGTTCTATTTCAGCGGAACAAAATGGCAATTAAACCCGTCAAGAACGCTGATACCCGAGAAATCATCTATACAAACATGAAATGGAAGCAGCTAGCTACTCTCAGAGAAAAAGCTAATCCAATAATGACAGCGTTAGAAAAATATCATTTAAAGGCAATTGTTCACGGAAGTATAGCAAGAGGCGACGTTACAGGTAGCAGTGACATCGACATCTTTATTCCTGAAGTTCAAAACAGTTTCTTGGTAGAAACTGCTCTTCAACAAGCTAAAATCTCTGTAAATACGCGTTTTGTTGTTCAGGCAACACCCAACTATGCCATGAAAGCCCATATCGAAATCGACGAATCAACAATTGTTTCTTTCCCTCTTATGCAAATGCGTCGAGTTGAACGCGAATTCTACAGGTTTGGCGGAGAAATAAGCCTAAGCCAGCTAAAAGCAAACCTTCGGGTACCCGGAGTAGACAAACGTTTAATGCTTATTGAACCAACCAAAAAAGGACACATAGAGAGCACTATCGTCGACAGGGAAGAATTCGTCGCAAAAATCATAGGAGCGTCATCCGAAACAGTCTTAGACAGAGTTCATACACTCATGAAACGCGACACTGTTGGAAGGACTGGTGTATTTATAAAAAGAGAATTGTCACCTGATGAAACTTTTGAACTATCACTTAAAAAGGTGTCAGAGATAAATCCTGCTGTTAGGCGAAGAATGAAAAAAGAAGTTTAGGAAGGATAGTAGATGAGTTCCTTTTCTTCCAGCAACTGCTGGATTTTGTCGACTGCTTCGTAAACTTGCTCTTCCTTCTTTGCGCCAACACACACAAGCTTGCCTGCACTAAAAATTAAGAAAACAACTTTGGGTTCTGCCATCCGAAACACTGCACCTGGGAACTGCTCGGGCTCATACATGACCCGTTCAAGTTTATAGACGAGGCTTTCAAGGTCGATTTCTCCTCCAAGTTCAGCTGATGCAACGATGTTTTGGATTTTGACGATTGGCTTTTCTGTGATTTGGATGCCTTCGCTTCGGAGTTCCTTAACGACTTTTTCTACTGCGCTGCGGCTTTCTTTTTCAGATTTAGCGCCTGTACATACCATTTTGCCTGTACCGAAAATGAGGGTGGCTGTTTTGGGTTTCTTGAGCCGAAAAACCAAGCCCGGAAAAACGGAGGGGTTATATTCTGTTTGTGGAAATTTCTCCACGATTTTTTGCAGATCGATTTTTTGGTTAAGTGAAACTGAAGCAACTATGTTTTGAATCGAAATGATTGGTTTTCGTTTACTCATGTCAATTCACGGTCACGGTTAGAGTATTTAAATTAACAGAGGAGTATATAAAGCATCTATTTATAAAGCCTTAAAAAAGGCTTTATAAAGTCGTTGTCCGGTAGAAGTTAATGCTAACTCTATGGAGCATTATCTCTGTATAGTGGGTATCTCAGAAGTGCTACGATTCCACCTAGTGAAAGCAGTTTTGCGCCTGCTTCATGTTCAGTGCTAACAACGGTTATTGCTGCGTTTCGTTTTTCCACCTGTCGCATCAAGTCATCTAGTTTGAGTCGTTGCGCTTCGTTGGCTTCCCGAAGAGTAGTGTCTGCAATTACCAACTTCTCTACTGCTCCCATTATCACCGCGTTCTCCACTGCTGTCAACCCGTACGTAACTGTACCTTCTTCCTTGCCTAACCGTTTCATCACTTCCTCTATGGTTTCGGTTTCTTCAACAATTCTCAGCGTATGCGCGGCTTTTAACAAAACGCCTGAACGTAACGCTTCACCTATGCCTGCCGTCCCTCCATTGTTTACGCTCTTAACATCGACCACAGATTTGGCCATTTCATGAGATTCTTCGTCTAAAAATTTTACAAAATCGTTCTTAACAAACCCAGCTCCTATGATAACGATTGGATTATGGTTTTGCGCCCATAATTTGTTTAAGCTATTAACTGCAAGTCGGAAGTAGCCTTTGGTAGCTTCAACGCGTTTATCTGCCTCTTGCTTTCCAGGCAACCTCATACGTTGGTCCACGCGAGTTTCATAGCCGTATTGTCTTGTTTCAGCTATTGCAAAGCCTTCGTCGTCAATAGAGATTATGAGCATGGGTTTTTCGGTTTCACTTGCGTGTGTCAGGCGATCAAGCAGGTGTTTGGGCCATTCTTTTTTTACAATAGTTACAGGTTGGTTTAATGCAACGCTAATCGTGTGATGTGCGCCTGTGGGAATAATATCTGGAGCATGACAAATTAATCCATGAACACGCAGTTTGCCCAGGAATTTATCCCAACTAACCGAAATTACCTTCACACCCATGAAAGCTGCAACCCTTTCACCACTTTTGGGTCGTGATCCTTCAGTATCGCTTTTTATTGCCCTTGAACTATAAGCATAAACTTCATCATCCGTAAAGATTACGTTGTAGAGATGCCAAAGATCATCTGGTGAATCAGGTACCACTTTGACAAAATCTTGCTGCAGGTTCTTTTCGATAATTTTCAACAGAGCACGTCTCGTTAAGCTTAGGTGAATGCACAATGAGGTAAAAATATACTGCGGAAAAATCAAGGTTTATAGGAAGAAACAAAAAAATAAGGCAGGGAAGAAAAGACTTCCCGATTTTGACTCTTAATGAATCAGTTGCAGTAGGTTGAGAAACAGCGGGATAAAGACGATTGAGAGAGTACTAAGTAGTTTTATGAGTACGTGTAGACTTGGCCCTGCAGTGTCTTTTAGTGGGTCTCCTACTGTGTCGCCGACAACTGCTGCTGCATGTGCGGGGCTTCCTTTGCCGCCGAAGTGTCCTGCTTCAATGAATTTCTTTGCGTTGTCCCATGCACCTCCACCTGTGTTCATGAACAGAGCAAGTGGTACTGCTGAGAGTGTGGCTCCAATTACGAGTGCACCAACGGCTTCAGGTCCTAATAAGACGCCAACAACAATTGGAACGATAACTATGATCAATCCTGGAAGTACCATGCCTCTAAGTGCAGATTTTGTGCTTATGTCAACTGCTCGGCCGTAGTCGGGTTTACCTGTTCCGTCCATGATGCCGGGTATTTCTCGGAATTGACGTCTAACTTCTTCGACCATTTCTGCTGCTGCTTTACCAACTGCACTAATGGCTTGGGAACTGAAAAAGAAGGGGAGCATTGCACCGATGAATCCCGCGATTAACACTGCCGGGTTGGAAATGTCGACAACGAAATTGACGCCCGTGATTGCTGTAACTTCTGAAGCGTAAGTTTGGAATAACAATTGCGCTGCTAGCAGAGCTGAGCCGAGTGCAAACCCTTTTGTGAGGGCTTTAGTTGTGTTTCCGACTGCATCAAGTGCTTCCATTGTTTCTTCTGCTCCACCTTCTCCGGACATTTCTGCAATTCCTGCTGCGTTGTCAGCGATTGGACCAAACCCGTCGAGGGCTAAGACCATGCCCATGACTGCGAGCATACCCATGGTTGCAAGGGTTGTTCCGTAGATACCGCCAATAAACGGATCAATGAATGAAGGGTGAGTTGCGTTCCAAGAAACCGCAAATTGTGTACCGAAGAAGTACGAAACAATCAACGCGATTACTAGTGAAACGATTGGTAAAGCGGTTGTCTCTAGCCCAACTGCAAAACCGGTAATGATGTTAGTTGCTGAGCCTGTTTCGCTGGCTTTTGCAATTTTGAATACTGGACTACGGTTAGCTCCTGTGTAGTAGTCTGTAATATAGTCGATTGCTACACTTGCTGCTAGACCCGCAAGTAATGCAAAATACAGGTACAAGAAGGTCATGGAGAAAGATCCTTCGCCTAATAGAAAGACGGTTGCAAACAAGAACAGTATGCCTGAAACGATCGTCGTGACCATGAGTCCTTTTCTTAATGCTTTCATTGGATGTTTTGCTTCTGCTTGAGTAAGTTTTACAAAAGGCATTCCAACTAATGTTGCAAAGATGCCCAAGGCACGTGCGATTAGTGGGAAAATCAGAAACACAAGGTTACCTGTAGCGATGCTGATTAATCCGCCAATGATCATGCCTCCGATGTTCTCCCCAGTTGCGGATTCAAAGAGGTCTGCGCCTCTGCCTGCAGAATCACCGACATTATCGCCAACATTATCTGCGATTACTGCTGGATTGCGTGGGTCGTCTTCTGGGATTCCTGCTTCAACTTTCCCCACTAGGTCTGCGCCGACGTCTGCGGCTTTTGTGTAAATTCCTCCGCCTAACTGAGCAAATAAAGCGATCAAGGAGGCACCAAAACCCATGCCCACGATTCCGCTTGCTGCGTCTCTGCCAAGTTGTGCTGCTTGGGTAACGTCAAGGGTGTTGAACATGGCGTTGTAACCGCCGTAGAGCAAGAAAAGAAAACTTACGCCTAATAAAGACAAACCGACGACTGCCATGCCCATAGTGGCGCCACCGTAAAAGGCTGTCTTTAACGCTTTTTCTGCACCATAATCTTTTGCCGCTGCCACCGTTCTCACGTTGGCTTTAGTAGCGTTGTCCATAGCGATATAACCAGCTGCTAAGGATGCTACTGCACCAACCATGAAGGCTGCTGCGGTACCAACGCCCATATAACCGCTTGGCAAGGCAATCCACAGTAGAACAAAAATTACTACTGTAATTATGGCAATGGTTTTGTATTGTCTTTTTAGAAAAGCATATGCGCCTTCCCTGATTGCGTTGCCAACTTCAACGGTTTTGGGTCCGCCTGGACTCATTTTTCCTATGCGGTACATAAGTAAAAGAGACGCAACAACTGCAACTACACCAGCGATGGGTGCAATCCAAAAGACAAGTGGACTGTTAGACAATAATGATGCTAATGCGTGTAAGGGTAACATGTTTGACACCCATGCCCATTTTACTTATATATTTTTCCTAAATTTTTAGGTTCTTTTTGATGTTTTCAGCGTCAAATTAACTTGAAATCGCGACAGTTTTATGGCTATCTTTGGTTGCATTTAAAAGCAAGCCGAACATATTTCAAATAAGCCTAATTTAAAAGGGACTTGCGATGCCTCAAAGATTAATAGTGGTTAAAGTCGGCACAAACGGCATAACTAAAGATGGAAAACTAGACCACAAAGAAATGGAAAGATTAACAAGTCAAATAGCCGATGCCACAAAAAAAGGAGACAAACTAGTCCTCATCTCGTCAGGAGCGGTTGCTGCAGGGATCGCAGAATTAGGAATTCCTCCTAAACCCAAAGATGTCGTCTTCCAACAAGCCGCAGCGGCTTCTGGACAGAACGTTCTAATGGCAAAATACCGAGATCTATTCAAAAAATTCGATTTAAAAGTTGCCCAGATTCTGTTAACCGCTGAAGACCTCTCAAATAGAGCATCTTACGTGCATACCTGTAACGTGCTAAGTTTACTTCTAAAAATCGGTGTGATTCCTATAATTAACGAAAACGACGTCACATCCGTTGATGAACTTATGCGAACCGAAGGTTACAAAGTTAACTTTAGCGATAACGACATTCTCAGTGTACTTGTTGCGGGCGCAATCTGCGCAGATATGGTAATTATTCTCTCAGACGTTGACGGAGTATATACAGCGGATCCCTCTGAGCCTGGGGCGAAACTGATAAAAAACGTAGAGTCAATAACCACTGAATTTAAAAGTTCTCTAAACGGCAAGAGCAAAATAGGCAGAGGAGGAATCCAAAGCAAAATTAAGGCTGCAGAAATCGCCACTAACTGCGGCATTCAAGTTATTGTCGCCAACAGCCGAAAGCACAATGTCATTTTGGATATTTTGGCTGGAGACGACGTGGGAACCCACTTTAAAGCGCAAACTCGGATGCCTGCCATGAAACGTTGGATCGCTTATTGTGCTGCGGCCAAAGGAACCATTGAAGTTAACGATGGTGCAAAGAAGGCAATTATGGAAGGTTCCAGTCTGTTGCCAGTTGGAGTAACTAAAGTCACAGGGACTTTTGATGAAGGTAATGTGGTGAGTTTGGAAGATGAAGAACACGTTAAATTCGCCCGTGGCAACCCCAACTACAACAGCACCCAGTTAAACCTAATTAAAGGGCTACAAATAACACAAGTACATAAAAAACTGGGTTCAGACAAACCCAAAGAAGTCATCGAACATCGAAATATTCACCTAATTGAGGAAGAAAAATGATAGAGGAAATTTGTAAAAAAGCTAAAGCTGCATCTTTTCAAATTGCCAAACTGTCAACTGATGATAAGAACACCGCACTCTGCAGAATGGCAAACGCGCTGGAAGCAAACACTGAAAAGATTTTGGCAGCAAACAAAAAAGATGTAGAAGCAGCAAAGAGTAGAGGACTCAAAGCAGCTCTACTTGATCGCTTAGCATTGGATCAAAAGAAAATTCAAACCATGGCTAAAGAACTCAGAGAAGTCTCTGCCCTTCCAGATCCCATAGGGACCTATCTAAGTACTTGGACACGCCCCAACGGATTGATAATCAGCCAAATCCGAGTTCCAATGGGAGTTATCGGTGTAATCTACGAATCACGTCCCAACGTAACCTCTGATTCTGCTGGAATATGCATCAAATCAGGAAACGTAGTAATTTTACGCGGTGGCTCAGATGCTTTGAACTCTAACGTCGCAATCGGGGAAGTTCTCAGAGAAGCGCTATCCGGAACCAACGTACCTGTTGATGCAATTCAAGTTGTTCCTTCACCTGACCGCAAAGTCGCGGAAGAGTTGATGGGTATGCGTGACTACATTGACGTGCTCGTTCCAAGAGGAGGCTCAGATCTAATAAAAACCGTTATCGAAAAATCCCGTATACCCGTAATAGAAACGGGAACAGGAAACTGCCATATCTACGTTGAGGAAGACGCAGATCTAACAAAAGCAACACCCATTGTAATAAACGCTAAATGCCAACGTCCTGGAACATGCAATGCCGCCGAGAAACTACTGGTGCACAAAAACATCGCTAAACAATATCTACCTATTGTAATTGCAGAGTTACGCAAAAACGGCGTGGAAGTTTGCGGAGACGAAGAAACCTGCAACATAGTTCCTGATGTAAAAGCAGCAACCGATCAAGATTGGGGCACCGAATACCTTGACTTAAAAATAGGAATTAAAGTAGTCAAAAACCTTAACGATGCCATCGGCCACATTAACAAATACGGAACCCATCATAGTGAGAGTATTCTAACCGTTGACTTCGGAAAAGCGTTACAATTCATAAAAGAGATTGATTCAGCAGCAGTTTACTGGAATGCATCTACGCGTTTCACTGATGGGAACCAATTTGGCTTAGGCGCAGAAATCGGCATCAGCACCCAAAAACTTCACGCACGCGGACCGATGAGCGTACAGCACCTAACAACCACAAAATACATTGTTTTAGGCAGTGGCCAAATCAGGTAGTATTCGTCTCATTTGACGAAATATCCCACTCTACTTTCCAAAGAATGGAAAATTTTGGGATAATTATTGACATATAACTCATCTTGCCTTAGCGGTTTTTCGATACTTTCTAAAAAGCAAGAATGAAACGGATATTGCAACGATGCCAACGGCAACTATGATCAGGGAAGATGTGAGCGGGAAAGCTGGGTGGGGCTCGACTGTCTCAGATATTTGGCTGGACAGGGTGGGTTCTATGAAAACAACTGATGAATATGCCTTCGCCCAATCTGGCAAGTTGATTTCTGTTTTTGAAATATCAAAAGGTGCCATGAGCGGATAATTGTCTCTCCTATTCTCATCGATAACTAAGGGTAAATCTCCAAAACCATCACGATTTGAATCTGGTTCGTTGTAATTACTCCAATAATTTCCTCTAACTCCATTATCAAAAGAACCGCCATGATAAGCTGTCCAGTTATGGTCAGTTCCAACTATTACGAGGTCGATGTTGACGTTTTGGGTATTATTAACAAAGTTGTTATCGTAGAAAACATTGTTTTTTCCAATTCCCCAGATGTTTGCGACATGAGCTCCGTAGTTGTTTTCTGCTACTTGGTTTCCAAAATAGAGGTTGTTCTGTCCTTCTGAGACGCATCTAATTCCAATATCATTATTGATTATCTGGTTTCTCCAAAAATACAATTTGAAGCATGAATGGCAGTACCAATGCCATATGTATTGTTGATTACTTTATTGTTAGTAACTATGTTTCCGTCGCCACCCGCAGCTATTCCGCCGCCATTCGTAACTGTATTTCCACAAATAAGATTAGTATCGTGAGGAGCAACCATCAACTCAGGTGCATTACCGTTATTTACCCAAATATCGCCAAAAACTCTGTTTCCAGCGATTACGTTGAACGAACTGAAGCATTCGATACTCCCCCTAACTTTGTTGAGTGTAAAAATCTCATTCGAACCTTTCAGAAAAACAGAATTATTCTGGAATGTGTTATTTTCTATCAGATGACTGTTTCCGTCAATGAGGTAAAGCCCACCATTGCTTGTCGCATTGCTGGAAAACGTGAAGCCTGAAATTTTTACATCGCTAGCAGTAATTTCAAGAGAATTTTCGAAGTGCGAAACTTGGTCCCACATGAAAGGAATAGGATTTGTATATTCGATCCATTTGGGGGTCAGGTTTATTTTGGTAGTTTGCTGGTCTTCACCTTCAAGCCAAATAGATTTATTTATCACCAAAGTTGATTCAGCGTAAATACCGCTTTTCACAAGAACCGTATCACCATTAGTAGCATTTTCGATGGCACAGAAGAAATCGTTGAATAATCCTCTGGAACAACTATTGTTTTAGACTCAACCTTAACTATTCCAGATGGCAACGCAATTAAAGATTCTAAGAACAGGAGAATCAATAGAGAGGCGAGTAGTCTTCTCATACTTGCTCTTAGATTGTGTTTGCAATAAAAGACTTCTTGTCAAGGAATCTGAACTAAACCCCGTTTTTCTTGGTCAAGGTTTTTTGACTAATCTTTGCCTCAGCAAAGGGAATTGGAAATAATTATCGCAGTATTTACCAACATAATTCTTAATTATCTTGGAAAAAGCAGAACAACAAAATCCGATAATTATCCGCTATTTTCACATCATTATTTTAAAATAAATAATTGAGTTGTTCAAATTGACCTCACCATCTCGATAATTTCAATTTTGGCGAAGAAAAAATAAGGTTAACAAAAGAAGGAGATGTTATGGTATTATGTAGGGTAGTTGATTCATGACTGGTTTTATGAGTTGCAGTACCATGTCTGGGAATAGTCCTAGGATGAAGATTGCTGCTACGAGTATAAAGATCGGGATGAGAAGACGTTTGTTTTCTTTTATGGGGCTTTCGTCTTTGGGTTTCTTTCCGTACATGACGTTCATGAGGCGGAAAATGTATGCTGTTTGGAGCACGCTTGTTAATACTCCTATGATTGCTAGCCAACTAAGGTTTGAGCTTATAGCTGCAGTGAATACAAGATATTTGCCTACGAAACCTCCGAGTGGTGGAACTCCAGCAAAGGATAAACCTGCAATGACTAAGGCTATGCATGCAAGAGGCATTTTTTTTCCTAAGCCTGCGAAGTCATTGAGTGTTTTAATGCCATGCTTGTTGATGACTCCGATGACCATGAAAGCTAAAGCAGTAGTTAAGCCTCCGATTAGGAAGAAGTAAAGGTTGCCTGCGATGCCTAATTGTGTTTGCCAACTGGCAATTGCAACTAGGTTGTAGCCGACGTCTGCGACGCATATGTATGCGATAAGGCGTTTAATGTCGTTTTGGATTAGGGCAAATACGTTTCCAACTACCATTGTTAGAGCTGCGAGGATAGCTAACATAATCGTCCAATCCAACGTTGATGAGGGAAGAACTATGAAAAGTAATATTCTGATAAGTATGTAGTAACTTCCTTGGTCGACTAGTGCAGATAGGAATGCTGCTGAGGGTGCAGGCGCAGCAGTGTATGCATCTGGAAGCCAGAAGTGGAAAGGAACGACTGCCGCTTCAATTGCGTATCCAGCCGCAATGAAGATGAATGCAATGATGAGAAGATTTTGTTGGGAGGAAGTTATTACGCCCAATGCGTCTCTAACTGCGATATAGTTGAGGCTACCGGTTATACCGTATACAATTGATAGCCCCATTAGTACGAAGGCTGACGCAATTATGACCATTACCATGTACTTCAGTGTAGCGTTTAGGCTGAAGGCGTCCTTTTTGTACAAGATTAAAAACACTGCTGCGGCAGTTGCGGCTTCCCAGAAGATGAAGAATGTTAAAAGGTCGCCTGAGAGGACTGCTCCAAGAATAGCTGCCGTTAGCATTAGCATGATTGCTATATATCGATCGGAAGGGCGTTCGTTTAAGTTGACAAAAAACACCGTGTAGATTAGCACAACTGCAGCGGTTGCTACGATAATTATCGCCATAAAGATAGATATCGCGTCTATGAGGAAACTACTGGTTATCGCAGTTGAAGCAGTACCATCTATGGCTAGGTTTAATGAAGCTGGATTGACAGTGCTATAGTAGCCTATTGCCAAGTTGATGACTGCTAAGCTTGCTATACCTATGGAAACAACAACCCAAGCCAGAGTTAAGGCTGTTTTATGAGTACTTTTTCGTATTACTCTAAAAACAGGAAGCGTAAGTAGTGATGCTATTACGAGAGAAAGTACGGGCAATATTATGTCGATTATTTGTACCATTATTCTTCACCTATTCGCCTAACCAACTGGCACTCCGAATTGCACTGTTTGTATTAGATTCATAAAGAACGCCGGGTAGATCCCGATAAGCACAACCAGAACAACCAAGATAGCCAACGAAGCCTTCATGTAGCTTGGCACATCAACAATTTTGTGGGCTTCTGCTTTAATGTGTTCTGCGAGAGTCTTATGAGCCTCCTCGGCGCCTGGTTCATCTTTAGATGCTCCAAGGAACACTTTAGAGATAAATCGCAAAGAGTAAGCAAGGGAGAATACAGTTGCAATCAGCATTAACGCCGTGGGGATAATATAGAATGTATCTACCTGCATAATTTGGAAAGCGCCAACAAAGATAAGAAACTCGCTAATAAAACACGCAAACGGCGGCGCCCCGGAAATACTTAATGCTGCTATAGTTCCGGAAACTGCTGAGAAAGGCATTTTTCCAGCTAAGCCCCCCATTTTGCGTATATCTCTTTGCTCGGTTTGATGCATAACGCCTCCTGCAGTAAGGAAGAAAAGACCTTTGCTCGCTGCATGAGTAATAATGTGTAGAACTGTTCCGACAATTGCAATTGCTGAGGCTGATGCTAAGAGTACAGAGTTGCCTGTTGCTAATGCAACTGGGAAGAGGGAGAGCCCAAACATTATGTAGCCCATGTGAGCAATGCTTGAGTATGCTATGACACGTTTTATGTCAGTTGCAACAAGAGAGAGCAGTGATCCAAAGAAGGCAGTAATGATTCCCACTATTGCCAATGAATGTAGAAAATCTGTTCCGAATGCTATCCCAACTGCGGGAAATACTATGCCAAAGGATAATCTTAGAATTGCGTAAGCTCCAGCGCTGATTATAACACCACTTAGGAGAGCAGACATTGGGGCGGGTGCTTCAGAGTGAGCATCGGGTAGCCACATGTGCACTGGAAAAACAGCCATTTTAACGGCAAATCCCGCTGTTAACGCAATTAGAACCCATTTAATGATGTCTGGAGCTGCTGTCATTAAGGCAGTTTGGGCTTGAAACATATCCGTGTAACCTGTTAGGTAATAGATTGCTCCGATCCCTAAGAGTACAAAAACTGCGCCTGCATGGGTAAATATGAAGAGTTTAAAGGCTGATTTGTATGCGTTACGATAGCCCCATTCTCCGACTATGAAGTAGGCGGGTACAAGCATGAGTTCCCAGCAGAAGTAGAATAGTATAAGATTGCTGGTTAGGAAAACTCCGACTAAGCCCACGCTTAGCATGCAAAGCAAAGCATAGTATGATGCTAGGTTCTTTTTTCCTTCCATGTAATTTATGGAGAATATTGAGGCAACAAACATTAGCACCAAGCTGATTAGCGCTATAGAGGCGCTTATCCCGTCCAAATACAGAGTAAACTCAGTGTTGAGGATTGTTGGAATCCAAGTGTAAGATTCAGCATAAGAACCATTCGACAAGATTGCTGGAATTGTAGACATCACTAAAGCAATGTTAACTAGTGCGATTAGGGCAACGAAAAAAGCTGCTGCCTTAGGTGATTTTTTTCCTGCTAAGTAAACCAATGGGATGCTTATTGAGGGTATAGCGAATACTGCTAGTAATATTGGTAGCGACATTTTTACACTCCTGAGGTTATGATTATCAAAACTATGATTAGTATGAAGCCAACAACTGCCGCTGCAACATAGTTCCTGAACGAGTCTGATGGGCCTCTTTTGAGGGTTGTTGCTTTGCCGGGTTCTGCTGCCTCACTGATTGATGTTCCTGCTGCATCAGGATAACGTGCAAACAAGACGTTTTCTACTCGGGTTAAGCCTTCTGAAAATCGGGTTAAACCTTTGGTGACTGTGCCATATAGGTCGTCAAAGAAGAAGGCGTGATTGAGCATTGTAGAAAGGGGGTTTTTGGTGCCTGCCACGTTTCTGACGCCTTTGAAACCTTTGTAGTATGTGTAATATGCGATGAGTCCTGTGGGAACTAGCAGTAATAGGAATATGGGTGTTTCAATGTTTAGGAAAGCACCTACTAAACCTTCAGCTAGTTCGATATGCATAAAACTGGCAACTAATGGTTCAGCTAGACCCCAGACTATGCATAGTCCTGCGAGGATTGCGGCGGGGATTAGCATGACTTTTGGTGCTTCGTGAACATGCTGTTTTTCGATGTGTTCAGTTTTTGGTGCCATAAACGCTAAGCTGAACATACGCACACAATAAGCGAAAGTTAACGCTGCTGTACCGTAGAGAATTATTACTTGGGCTAAGCCTGCTAAGGTTTCAATGCCAGTTACACTAGTAATGATTAAACCTTTGCTGAAGAACGCTGCAAACGGCGGTAACCCGCTTGTGGTAATTATCATTATACCCATTAGGATAAAAGTAGTCGGCATCAGTTTTCGAAGCCCGCCCATTAGACGCATGTCTCGAGTGCCGATTGCGTGTATTATGCCTCCGGCAAGTAAGAATCCGAGGCCTTCGAAGAAAGCGTGGCTAACCATATGGTATAAGCTTGCGAACCAACCTTCGCCTATTAATCCCCCAGTAGTTGCAGCTGCACCTAAGGCTGACATCATGAAACCGATTTGGCTTACGGTTGAGTAGGCGAGAACTCCTTTAATGTCAGTAGTTGTAAGCGCTAATGAAGCCCCAACTAAAGCTGTTAAAACGCCTATCCAGGTTACCACAGGGAACCAATAAGGCATTAACGCTGTAATTATTGCTGGTGCAACTGAAATTATGAGAATAAACCTCGCAAGAAGGTAAACACCTGCTTTGACCATCGTAGCTGCGTGCAAAAGTGCGCTAACTGAAGTTGGAGCTTCCATTGCACTATAGAGCCATGTGAACAATGGTAGCTGAGCTGACTTTGCGATCGCACCTCCCAAAACAAGGAAAGCAACTGCAACCATGTAGTCCATGTTAAATCCACCTGCTTGAATTCCAGCGATTATGCCTCGAAAACTGAGAGTATTAAACATCAAGAATAGCAAACCGATGGCAGCAAGCAAAGCGATGTCTCCGATCCTGGTCATTATGAAAACTTTAACGCCTGCGTGGATTGACTCAGGTTTTTTGTACCAGAAAGAGATTAGGGCGTATGAACACAAGCCGACCATTTCCCAGAAGATGAACATTTGGAGCATATTGTCAGCAAGGACTAAACCAATCATTGACCCGATGAAGAGTAAGATTAGATAGTAGTATCTGGATAGACCCTCTTCCCCTTTCATGTAACCTATGGAGTATACTGCAATAACTAATGCAAAGAAACCGATTAGACAGGTGAAGAGAACGCTCAGGGGATCGATGTAGACACCTGCACTGATGCCGGTAATGCCGGGAATCCAGCTTATAGGGTTGGTTGTTAAGGCTTCTCCGTTTCCTGACCAAACAGCAGGAACCAAAGACAACGCCAATCCGGCCGTTAAAGCAGCGACTGCAACAACAAAATAATTGCGGATTTTCTCGTTGTATTTTCCTATGAGGGGTACGAATAAACTGGATAGAAGGGGAATAACCCAGACGAGCCATGCTGAGAATTCTTCGATCATTGTGTGTCGACCTCAGGTTCATTTTTTTCCTGCATCAACTTTATGATTTTGCCCATGTCGCTTGTCCCGTATCGTTTAGATACGATGACTAGTACAGCTAAGATTACACCACTGAGAACAGTGTCCGTAGAGAATGCTAAGATTAATAAGGCTTGACCCAAGTTTAGGTTTGATGCCAATAAAACAAAGTTCAAGGTGGCAGCTGTCGCGATTAATTCAAGTGATATAAAGACTTTTAGAAGTTGACGGTTAGTTAATAGACCATAGATACCCAGTGCCAACATAACTATTGCTAATATAACAAAGTCCATTATGCTCGGCCCTTCCTATTTTTTTGATATAAAACAATACCAATTCCAAGCGCTATAGTAAATACAACAATTGCTTGCAAAACAACGTCAAGACCTCTTACATTCCATAAGGCATCTCCAAGTGTCAAATCAGAGGGTATGCCTGCTGGACCTGAAATTGATATAAAAATTGCGGGCAACGACAACAAAACTCCGCCACCGACCAAGACGCCAAAGCGAGTAGGAGAAGTTTTTTTGACAGGCTTATCACCTAACATTTCTCCTGACAAGAAAAGAACTGCTAAAGTACCTATACCTACAGCAAACTGAAAAATTGCACCATAAATGGCTCCATCTATAAAATAAATTAAAGCCGTAAATAGGAAGGTTCCCGCAAGTGCTGCTACAGAGTAGACAACTTCGTCAAGAAACAGAGCTAACATTACGGAGATAAGCAATCCGACAGCTAGAATCTCAAATATCATTTTGGTGTCTCCTTGGGTTCAGTTTGAACATTAGGTTTCATAATTAAGCAAGATTTGTCAGTTGTTGCTAACTCGTACAGATCTGAAGCTTTAATTGCATGCCTCGGACATGTTTCGACACATTGATGACAAAATATGCATTTGTTTAGATTAATTTGTGGACGACCCTTACCTTCAACTTCGACTATTTGGATCGCGCCTGTAGGACAATCTCTTGCACAAACTCTACAGCTAGATCCAACTATAGATCTAACATCTATGCTTAATCCTACAGAATTACCTGATCCTATGTCGATGATGTTGCATGCCTTAATCTCATACATCGGCTCACCTCTCGCATCATCAGGCAGGTGAGGTTTAACGAAAGGATACTTTGTTGTTGCAGGTTTTGTGAATATGTGGGATGCAGCACGTTTGAATATTGGAGATATACTTCGTTTCTTTGCCATTTTTGTTACACCAATAATGGATAAACCCATGTTACTAAAGCAACGGTTAGGATCAGTGAGATCAGGGATGCAGGCAGCAAGATTCGCCAGTTACCGGAAAGCACTTGGTCAATTCGGAAACGGGCAACCACAGTTGTAATGTATTCAGATATCAGTACAACTCCGATTACTTTGAGCACAAACCAAAGGCTGTACCAGATCCATGATGGGCCAAAAAATACAGGCCCGTATGGTCCTCCAAGGAATAATTCTACGACTAACGCTGAGCCGAAGACAATTTGTACGTCACGTGTAAGATGAAGGAAGGCAAGTTTTGCTCCTGTGTATTCGGTTTCTAATCCTCCGACGAGTTCGCTTTCAGAGTGAGGTACATCAAAGGGGTCTTTTTCAAGTTCGGCTTGCATAGTTATGACAAACATTACAAATGCCCATGGCGCCAAAAATATGAAAGGCAGAAACGTGGTTGCTTGAGCTGAAGCTATGTTTGCTATTTGCAGACTCCCTACGATAAATGCAGGAGTTAATGCAAGCAAAAAGAGCGGAATATCATAACCGAGAAACTGGGTTAAAACTCTGGCTGAACCTATCATACCATATGGATTACATGATGCCCAACCGGCTAGGAACAACAAAAAGTTTGCAATTGTTGCAAACGCCAAGATAATTATCAAGTCACCGTTAAATCCACCTACACTTGATCCAAAGGATAGTACACTCCCTCCATCAATCGGTAGGAAGCAAAAAGCAAAAAACATAATTGCAAGCGCCAACAAAGGAGCATACCGAAAAACGAGTTTTTTTGCTTCTCTTGGTTCGATATCTTCCTTGGTTAATAGTTTAATGAAATCTGCTAAGGGCTGGAGTATACCTGCTGGACCAGCTACCATAGGTCCGACTCGGTTTTGTATTCGGGCTTCTATTTTTCGTTCTATCCAGTCACAGAATAATGTTAACAGTAAAATGAATGTGAATCCTGGGAAAACTAGAATTCGAAAAATGAGTAAGAGATAGTCGATCATCGGACTATCACCGATCAGTGCATGAGAAGCATGGGTCTAAGCTAACAAAGTTTGCGGGGACGTCAGCGATGCTTTCACCTATAGCTGTCTTTAGGAAGGATGGCAGGTTAGCAAATGTTGGAGTTCTAACTTTTACGCGATCTGGCTTGTCGGTTCCGTTTGCTTTAACGTAGTAGAAAAGTTCACCTCTGGGAGCTTCTACTCGGTTTACGGCTTCACCTGCAGGAACTGAACGTGGAAGGTTAAGTTTGATAGGGCCTGAAGGCAGATGGTCAACTACATATTCAATGATGTTTATACTTTCTTCTACTTCGTCCATGCGCACGTTCATTCTTGCCCATGTGTCGCCGTCCTTGTAGACAATTTCTTTGAAGGGGATTTCCGCGTATGCTTCATAGGGTTCATCTTTACGTACATCAATGTCAACGCCTGAGCCTCTTGCAACTGGACCAACAACAGATAATTCTAAAGCATCTTTGCGTTCAAGCACGCCGACATCTTTCATTCGAAGCCTCAGTGTTGGTTCGCTAGTGTAAATTTGTCTGTAGAAAGGTAATTGTCCTCGAAGGGTTTTTAGAACTGACTTAATTTTAGGGATATCTTCATTTTTGATGTCTCGTCTTACTCCGCCGACGGCCATTAAAGATGAGTAGACACGGTTGCCGCTGGTTAGCTCGATAAGGTCCATGATTGGTTCACGGTCTCTCCAGAAATACTGGAAAAGAGTTTCATAACCGATTTCTAATCCTGCATGACCTAAGGTCAGCAAGTGGCTGTGCAACCTGTTAAGTTCTAGAGCAATGACACGAAGATATTTTGCTCTTGGAGGAATGTCTACTTTAATTATTTTTTCCACTGCTTCTACGAATGCAGCTGCGTGAATGCTGTTGCAGATGCCGCAAATTCTTTCAACCAAGTAAACATCTTGGAGGTAAGTGCGTGATTCCGTTGCTTTTTCTATACCGCGATGAACGTAGCCGATACGGGGTTCGACTTTTGTTACTGTCTCTCCGTCTACTGTCACTGAGAACTTTTCAGGCTCTAGCAGCGCGGGATGTTGAGGGCCAATTATGATTTTGACTTGACGTGGATCTTCTGCAGGCTTATTAGTTTCCTGAGGTGGACTTAGTTTAATTTCGTTAGCCTTTACGTCTTTTCTTAGCGGATAAACGCCTTGGGGCCAATATTCGGACAAGACAAAGTGACCCTCTGGTCTGTTTCCCTCGAAAATTACTCCCAAAAGGTCGGTTACTTCAAGTTCATGAAAAGCCGCGCCTGGGTGAATGTCAACTATAGTTTGGATTGTAGGGTTTGCTTTGGGTACTTCAGCTTTAATTGTAACGAGCGCGTTTGAAGTACGGAAATGATAGTAAACACCCAATTTTTCTCCTAGATCTAACCCTGTAATAGCTATTATGCCTGTTTTTTCGTCAGCTTCGATCATGGCTTTTAGGACTTCTCGGTGTAAACCGTTGTTGGCAATTATAGAGCCAGTGCTGAGATGTCCGGGTTGGATTTGGACTTTGCTTCCGAGTTTAGACTCGACTACGTTTAGTATGTCTATTTTATTGTTTGACAATTGGTTTTGCCTCCTCGATTATTGTTTTTATTTCTTGCTTTGGCACTTCGGTTTGTTTGGACGGTTTTTTTTGTTTTGGTGGGTTTAGTGCATTTAAGAGCTTTACCACTCCGTCCAAAATTGCCTCGGGACGTGGTGGGCATCCCGGTATGTATGCTGTAACGGGTATTACTTTGTCCACGCCGCCAAGAACGTTATAGTTACCTTCAAAAACGCCGCCGCTGCATGCACAAGCACCTATGGCAACGACAAATTTAGGTTGCGGCATTTGATCGTAGATTCTTTTCATTCGTTCGGCGCATTGTTGAGTAACGCAACCTGTAACTAGTAATACGTCCGCGTGACGTGGTGAGGGTTCAAGTTTTACTCCAAAGCGTTCAACATCATATTTTGGTGTTAACAACGCAACGATTTCGATGTCGCACCCGTTGCAAGCACCCGAGTTGAAATGAAGAACCCAAGGAGATTTTATGCGTGCCCATGTTTTTGTGTCAGTCATTCATCTTTTCCTCTGTCAAGTAGAACCAGACCAGCTGCGAGTATAATGCTAACATAAAGAATTAGAATAATCGGGTTTGCAAACTCTATTATTGCAAGTGCGGCAAAAGCGAGTACCAATACAGATGTGTCAAAAACAACAAAGTAAACTAGGTACTTGTAGAGAGATACGTTTATTGTTAAACCTGGAAATGAGACTTTTTCTCCGCAGGCGTAGGCTGCTTGCTCGTTTTCACCTATAGTGGTTTTTGGAGCGGATCTTTTTCCTAAACCATAAATTACCAATATTGAAGCTAATATTAACACGAAGGCTATTATGGCTGCAATAACTAAATCCATCTATGCTCTCCTCTAATTTTTGCAATCATTAAAGCTGTCTTTAGTGTAGAGTTAACTTTACACTTGTTATAGCAAAAAGCTTTAGTATGAACGTATATAAATTTTTCTGCATTAAAACTGTACAAAACGTCAGAACATTCTATAGATGACAGACAGCCATCCTTTGTAGTAGAGGCATACTCACCTAGTATACTCTCCCCAATGATCTTATATTCTCCCATACTACCCCGAGCTATTTGCATAAAGAATTAAAACTCACATTTAAATTTTTACAACTAAAAAAGGGTAAACACCATGGTTTTTTAAATAAACATACAAAAAAGCACAGCCCAGTTAAAGGATAATTGCTTGTCTGTTGCAAACAATGAGTTGCAAGAGTCCAACTTTGTACAGCAAGGAATTAAACAGAGATTTCTTCCGATAAGCCAGCTTCAGGGTACTGAAACAAATGCGCTTTTTCAAGAGGATAAGTAATAGTAACCCCCTCGCCTATGTCAAACCAATCTTCCGTAAGCGATGGACGGTTAATTACAAATCTATCTCCGTTGTTAAGCCTAATTTCATAACGAACTATAGTTCCTTCAAAAGTTGTTTTTTCAACTTTACCAACCAAACCGTTTTTTGCCGCTATTTGGCCTTTCTTCATTTCACAAGTTTCAGGTCTTATAGCTAGAACTACTCTTTCATCTTGCTTTATGCTCCTGGAATTTAAAGCTTGAATCTTTAATCCCTCACGCAACTCAATTTCAGAGAATTTGCCTTTTGTTTTTGTAACATAACCCTCTAAAAAGTTGGATTCTCCAATGAAGTGGGCAACAAACAAGCTATTAGGGTGCATATAGAGTTCCTGAGGAGAACCAATCTGCACGATTTTACCCTTCTTCATGACTGCAATCCGATCAGAAATAGACATGGCTTCCGCTTGATCATGAGTCACATGTATTGCAGTTAACTTGAGATCTTTTGCCATTCTACGAATCTCATAGCGGATTTCGTTGCGTACTTTTGCATCAAGCTGCCCTAAGGGTTCATCCAAAAGAAGAGTTTTTGCGCCTGCAGCTAATGCTCGAGCAACTGCAATTCTCTGCATCATACCACCGCTAAGTTCACCTGGATATGCATTCAATCGTTCATCAAGTTTGACAAGTTCGAGAACTTCATGCCCAATGGTTTCAGCCTGCTTTGCATCATAGTTTTTTACTTTAGGTCCATAGATTACATTGCTCCAAGCGGTCATGTGGGGAAAAAGAGCGAAAGTTTGAAAAACAAAGCCTATGTCTCGGTCTTCAGGCGGATATTTATCGACTCGTTTATCGCCTATGTAGATTTCTCCTTCATCTGGATCTATAAGTCCCGCGATCAAGCGCAATAGTGTAGTTTTTCCGCATCCGCTAGGTCCGAGGAGGGAAAAATATTCTTGGTCATGAATAGTCAAGCTGACATTGTTCAAAGCGTATACTGTGCCATATTTCTTTGTTAGATTTACAACTCGAATATCAGGCATGTTTCTGTTTTCTCCTTTTTCATGTGATTAGGTGATTTTTGAGTTATCATTCTAAATATTTCCCTTTCTTGGTTAAGAGCCTTAATACCAACAGAATGATGAAGCTAAACAAAATAAGCAAACCGCATGCTAAGCCAACATTTAATGCGGTAACGCCACTTATTGGTGACATGGTTCCTCTAACTGAGTTAACCCAGTTGACTATCAAAACTGGAGCTGTCTGAAGTTTTGAAGTCACTGCCAAGGTTGCTCCTGTTTCACTAACACTGCGAGTAAAAACAATGATTGCGCCAGATAGTATAGAATACTTGGTTATAGGCAAAACTATTGTTTTGAAAACCGTGAACGGCTTAGCCCCTAAAGTTTTAGCTGCTTCTTCCATATCTATGTTTATCCTTTCCATGGCTGCTGACATAGACCTCACAAAGTAAGGGTAAGTAATGGCTAAATGGGCAAACACAAGGAGCAAAAACTCGGGGATTCCCGGCAGGTTTGACCAGAAGAACTTTAAGGAAACGCCAAGTGCAATTGAAGGGACAATTATTGGAACATTTATCAGGGTATCTAGGATTGAGGAGAGGAATTTGCCAAAAGTTTTGCGAGAAATAAGTATCGCCATCGGTAAACCCAAAGCAATACCTAATACAGTAACTACGGCGGCTAACGTGTATGATAGCGCAAGGCTTTGCCAGTAACTTGCCCAAATTCCTGAGCCAGTGAAAGCATCGAGTAGAGTTGTACCTGTTGCAATTGCTTGGAACGCAGGCAGCGAAACAAACAATGATGGAACTAGTACAATTACCAGAAAAACGGCTACAGCAACCCCGTTACGTGTCCAAGCGGATTTTTTATAGCTTAACTTCTTTTCAAAGTGAGATAAACCATGACCAAAAGGCAACTTCATCCTTTGACCAACGATTCGAATTAAGACAAAGATAGCTAATGACACAATAATCAAAATTATGCTTGCAAAAACTGTTGCGCCTTCATAAGTTCCTTGTGATATAGAGCCATCTTTGAATTGGTTACTTACTGTCTGAATAAAAACTGGACCATTAAGGAATAAGCCTGCAGCTACAATAAAGGTGGCCCCAGTCTCAGAGAGAGATCTGGCAAAAGCAAGAGTATATGCGGCAATTAAGGAAGGTTTTATTATTGGGAAAGTTACGGTTCTTGAAGCCGTCAAAGGCGGCGCTCCAAGCGTTCGAGAAGCCCGTTCATACTCCATCTTGTAATCAAGCATAGCACCAACAATAACACGAACAACGACAGGAAAAGAAAAAGTGAAATGTAGAAGCATCACAAGCAGCCAGCCGGGCGAAACAAAGGGGTGTCCAAACAAATCGGATATTCCGCCACTAGAACTCCAAAATAGCAAAAGAGAATAGCCTAATGCCGCGGTTGGTACAACAAAAGGTAAGTCGGCCAGAGTATCTAATACCGTCAGCCACCTAGATTTACCTCGAGTGATAAACCAAGCTAAGGGAACACCTGCTAACAAGTCCAAAGCAGCAACAATTAGACCTATTATGAATGAGGCGGCTATTGCACTCAAAGCTGTATTCATCAGTGATGGACTATCAAAAACATTTTGAAGTGAACCAGCTTTGGTTAGAATACCAATGATGGGCGGTACGAGAATAATGGCGAAAAAGATAATGATTGCTGAAAGGTAGAGAGTGTACTTTAAGGGTTTTTTGGAGGATAAACCATTGAGTGTATTCGACAGTTTAGTAAGCAAGGTACCGCTCCTTTCGAGAGTGAATTTTTTGCTCAAGACTGACACTATTAACTATTTAGGTATATTAGTTGTTACACTAGTCAGCTTGTTTTAATCATGATTTGTTCCCAAAGAATATATGAAAATATACTTAACCAAAAAAATATAGAGCTTAACTGTGGTTGGGCAATATTCTTTTATCTGTCAAGGACAAAGATTTATTGGTGAATTTTTTGGAAGAAAGCCACCGAGTTATAAAGAAAAATTTTGAAACAGAAATGTACATCGACGGAAACAAGCTTCCGCTCAACAACTTTGTTCAAGAAACAATCGGCAACATAATAATGGGGGTTTCAGAAACCCTAAAGGGACTCGAGGCAACTGAACCAGAATTAATTGAAATAAAAATAAAGAAATTAA
>Ga0315540_10000238_pt1 | contig 30578 bp, 25 predicted proteins | sample SalMarSW160110MG_FD_203677 | JGI IMG/M metagenome (GOLD analysis project Ga0315540, IMG submission 203677) | Salt marsh sediment microbial communities from the Plum Island Ecosystem LTER, Massachusetts, United States - Salt Marsh Sediment SW1601-10 ...
TGCGATGGCGGCCTCCAGGTTGGGCGGGGAGTTCGGCGGCCCGGAGGAAGATGTCCGGGCCGCCGGGCGGCTGGGCATAGGCTCGAATGGACGGGTCGCTCAGCCCTTCACGGAGCCAGCCAGCAGGCCCCGGATGAAGTAGCGCTGGAGGCCCAGGAACACCAGCACCGGCACGATCATCGAGACGAACGCACCGGAGGTCAGGAGCTGCCAGTCCTGCCCGCGCGACCCCGTGATGGACACCAGTCGCTGGGTCATCACCTGGACGTCCTTGTCGATCCCCAGGAACGTCGTGGCGACGAGGTAGTCATTCCAGACCCACAGGAACTGGAAGATCGCGAACGCTGCCAGCGCGGGCACCGAGAGCGGCAGGACCAACCGCGTGAACGTCGTGAAGTGCGATGCACCGTCAAGCGCCGCGGACTCCATCAGGTCCTTGGGCAGCTGGCTGATGTAGTTGTAGAGCAGGTAGGTCGCCAGGGCGAGCCCGAACCCCGCGTGCGCCAGCCAGACCGCCAGGAATGTCCCGTTGAGGTCGATCGTAAGGTAGGCCTTGAGCACCGGGATCAGCGCGATCTGGAGCGGCACGACAAGCATCGCGACGACGCTGATGAACATCAGGCGCCGGCCCGGGAAGTCCATCCACGCGAACGCGTAGGCGGCGAACGCCGCGATCAGGATCGGGATCACGACCGCCGGGATGGTCACCGCCAGCGTGTTCAGGAATGCCGTCGCCATGCCGTCTCCCCCGAACAGCACCTTGTCGTAGTTGTCGAGCGTGAACTGACCCGAGCCGAGCTGGCCGAACACGGTCCACCAGCCGGACGCCTGGATCGTTTCCTTGGACCGGAACGAGGTGATGAACAGGCCCACGGTCGGCAGGGTCCAGATCACGATCAGGAACAGGACCGTGAGGTTGATTGCGACTCGGGACCAGGAGAACTTACGCATCTCGATCGCCTCAGATCGCCCGGCCGCGGAACTGCCGGAGGTTGTAGAAGATCACCGGCGTCACGGCGACCAGCAGGATGATCGCCAAGGCGGCACCTCTGCCCTGGTCGAAGAATGTGAACGCCTGTTGCCACATCAGCGTCGCGATCACCTGCGTGTTGAAGTTCTGGTTGGTCATCGCGATCACGATGTCGAAGACCTTGAGCGTGAGGATCGCGATCGTCGTGGCCACGGTCACGATCGTCGGCCAGATCGTGGGCACGATCAGCCGCCGGAAGATCTGCCATTCGCTGGCCCCGTCGATTCGACCGGCCTCGAGCATCTCGTCGGGCACGCCGCGTAGCGCGGCGGAGATGATGACCATGGCAAACCCGGTCTGGCCCCAGACGAGGATCACGATCAGGAGGATGGTGTTCAGCGGCGCGCCCGTAAGCCAGGACACGGGCGCGATGCCGAACGCTCCCAGGATCGCGTTGAGCAACCCGATCTGCGGCTGGCCTTCCGGCTGGAAGGAGAACACGAAGCGCCAGATCACGCTGGCGCCCACGAACGAGATCGCCATCGGCAGGAAGATCAGGGTCTTGGCCAGCCGGCTCATGCGAGACCGATCCACCAGGACCGCGATCGCGAGCCCGAGGACGGTGCTGAACAGCGTCCCGAACACGAGCCACAGGACGTTGTTGCGGATGGCCACGATGAAGTCCGGGTTGCTGAACGCGTACGTGTAGTTGTCGACCCCGATGAACTGGGAGCCGTCGGCGTTCAACAGGCTCTGCCACCCGGTGATCACGGCCGGCACGAGGAGGTAGAAGGTCAGGATCGCGAAGGCAGGGCCGACGAACACGAATGGCAGGATCCGCCGCTGCCAGGCGGTGGGCAGCTTCTCGGTCAGCCAGTTCGCGATGACGTACAGCATCGCGACGCCGCCGATGCCCCAGACGATCGCCACCGAGACGATGACGAGCTTGTTGGCCCCACTGTCCCTGAGGAAGATGAACCCTGCCCACAGGACGATGAACGCGACGATCGGGACGAAGACCGAGACCGCGACCCGACCGACGCCCGCCACGAGCGACTGGCCCAGCCCACGCCTCGGGACGTCCGCGCTTGCCTGTTGCATCCCTCGCTCCTCCTCCGCTCGGGGACCTGGCAAATGGTCAGTGGCGGAGCCGCGACCGCGACCCCGCCACTTTCAGCTCGAGGCTACTGGCTGGGCCAGCTGGCCTGGATGTTGGACAGCGCGGTATCGAGATCCTCGCTGCCTGTCAGGACCTTGATGGGCTCCTTCCAGAACGTGCCCTGGCCGACCACCGCCGGCATCGCGTCGGATCCGTCGAATCGGACTGCCGGCGCGTCGACGAGCGTCTTGGCGAAAGCCGCATCGAGCTTCGAGGAGTAGAGCGAGAGGTCCTGATCCTTGTACGGGAACAGGGCGCCACCGGCCTTCTGCCAGGACTCGCCCGACTGCGACGTGGTGAGGTACTTGAGGAATGCCCACACCTCCGGGCGATCCGCGAAGGCCACCGCCTGGTCTCCGCCGACCTCGCCCGGTGTGCCGATCGAGCTGTCGATCGCCGGCAGCGGGAACACGCCGACCTGGTTGTCCAGATCCGCCTGCACGGAGTCGGGGAAGAACGTCGTGATGAAGTTGCCCTGGTTCGTCAGCACGCACTTCGGCGGGTCTGTGAACGCGTTCGGCGGCGCATCACCGAAGTTGGTCTGGACGATGTAGTTTATGCCACCGAACACGTCGTCCGGGTTGGTCCAGATGTCGAGCACGTCCTGGAACGCGGTCTTGACCGTCGGATCCGTGAACGGCGTCTTGCCGGCCACCCAGGCGTCGTAGCCGTCGGGCCCGACGGTCCGGAGCATGACCTCCTCGACCCAGTCGGTGAACGGCCAGCCCGTGGCGGCCCCGCTCTCGATCCCGATGCACCACGGCGGCGTGCCGTCGGACACCATCTGGCTCATGAGCGTCTGCATCTCGTCCCACGTCGTGGGCGCCGTGTATCCCTTGGAGTCCCAGTAGACCTTGGGGTAGAAGACGAGCCCCTTGAGATTCACTCGATGGAACACGCCGTAGACCTTGCCATCATCCGCGGTTCCCGACTCCTTCCAGCCGGGCGCATAGTTGGCATCGATGTTGGCCACGATGTCGGCGGGTAGCGGGTACAGCTTGCCCTGACTGGCGTAGTTCTTCATGCCACCCGGCTGCGGAAGCAGCGCGACGTCCGGCGGGTTGCCGGCCTGAACCTGCACGTTCAGGTTCTGCTCGAATGACTTGTCGCCGCTGTACTCGACCTTCGCGCCGGTCGCATCCTCGAACGGTTTCATCGCCTCGTTGAAGCGATCTGCCTCCACATCGACGAACGCGCCGCCGACGGTGACGGTTTTGCCGGACAGATCCGGCGTGGCGGATGCACCCTCGGTGGGAGCCATCGAGCCCCCGCCACCGGAGGTTGGCGCGGGTGTCGCCGGGGTAGGCGTGCTCGAGCTGCTGCACGCAGCCACGACAAACACGCCAGCACACAGGCTGGCAAACAAGCGATGTTTCATCGACTCCTCCTCCGCGTCATCCTGATCGGCAGCACACGCCGCGCGACAGGCGAGCAGCACGACTCGTGGAACCGGTTCCACGAGTCAGACAAACCAAGCCTACCAACCGGTGTCAAGGCTACACCGGTTGCCCGACGGCCACCCGCTCGGCGGGCGGCGCAGTCGATCGACGCATCACCAGGCGGATGCTCTGCGCCTCGCGAAGCGGCCTGGGGCTGCCGCCCTCGATCAGGTCCAGCAGCCGCTCCACGGCCCGGACACCCGACTCGAACAGCGGCTGGTGGATGGTGGTCAGCCCCAGGTGATCGGCCATCTCGAGGTCGTCATACCCGGTGACCGAGAGGTCGCGCGGCACGGACAGGCCGAGCTGAGCCACCGCCTCGAGCACCCCTGCCGCCTGGGTGTCGCTGGCGCACACGATCGCGGTCGGCGGATGGGCCGACGTCAGCATCCGGGTCGCTAGCTCCGCGGCCGCCCGGCGCGAATGCTCGCCCGTACCGACCATGCTGGGCGGGATGCGGATCCCGGCGCGGTGGGCGGCCCGGCGGACACCGGTCAGCCGCAGGCGGCTCGACGTGAACGCGAGCGGCGCGCGCGAGTGGTCGCCCAGGAACGCGATCCGGCGATGCCCGAGGCCGATCACGTGCTGGCAGGCGATGCGCCCACCCAGGACGTCGTCGCCGACCACGCGCGGGAGCGCCCGATGATGCGCGTCCAGGAGCACGGTTGGCAGCCCCGAGCGTTCGATCCGGCGCAGCTCAGCGGGGTGGGGCGACAGGGACACGATGATCAGCCCGTCGACCCGCTCCGGTCGCAGCAGCTCCTCGAACACCGCCTCGCGCCGTGTCAGGTCCTCGACGTTGAACACGAGCGGGTCGTAGCCGACGTTGGCCAGCGCGTTCTCGATGCCCCGGAACCGCTCGATGGCCGACGGTCGGGACAGGAATGGGATGATGACCGCGATCGTCTGGGTCCGTCGGAGGCTCAGCCGCCGGGCGGTCTTGCTGGGCCTGAAGTCCAGCTCACGGATCGCCGCCAGGACTCGTTCGCGGGTCGCCGGATCGACGTTGGCACGGTTGTTGAGGACGCGGCTGACCGTCCCGCGGCCAACACCCGCCCGACGGGCAACGTCCCCGATCGTGACACCCACGCCAGTCCGGCCTCCTCATGGAACCGATCCCATTCTAGGGTCCGACGACAACCCCCCCCCGGGACCGACAACCGACCGGCAATCAGCGGCTGAGCTGGGCGGCAAGTCGCTCGACCTGCTCCGCGAGCTCCTGCTCGCGTGCCCGGGCGCCCTCGACGATGGCCGCGGGGGCCTTCGAGACGAACGCCTCGTTGGCCAGCCTGGCACGCGCCGCATCGAGCAGTCGCAGGGCGTCCCCGAGCTCCTTCTCGAGCCGTGCCCGGTCCGCCTCGGCTGCGGCCGGATCCTCTCCCGCCAGGCCGATGACCGCTTCCGCCGGACCCGCCACGACAGCCAGGCCCTGTTGGGCGCCGTCGCGAAGCTCCTCCCGCGTCAGGCGCCGGCGCAGCGGGCGGGCCCGCGTCAGCCGTTCGAGCGCCGGGCGCAGCGCCTCGAGCGTGTGGCCCAGCTCAGGCTCCACGTACACGTCGAGCGGCAGGTATGCTGCCGGCTCGAGCTTTGCGTCCGCCCGCGCGTTGCGGATAGCCCGAACGAGCTCCACGAGCGCCCCCACCTGCGACTCGACCTCCTCGTCGCGCTCGCCGGCACCGGGCCAGCGCGCGACGATCAGCAGATCCGGGTCCGTGGCCCGATGCGGCAGGGCCTGCCACAGCCGCTCGGTCACGAACGGCATCACCGGATGCAGCAGCCGAAGGTAGGTGTCCAGCGCTTCGACCAGCGCCCACCACGTCGCCTCGCGCTCGGCATCGGCGCGTCGATCGTCGGCCAGGCGGACCTTGGCGAGCTCCAGGCCCCAGTCGCAGTACTCGTTCCAGATGGCCTCGTACAGGAGACGGGTCACCTCCCCGAGGTTGAAATCGGCCATGGCCCGGTCCACCGCCGCCACCGTCGCCGCCGCCCTCGAGAGCACCCAGCGGTCGGCTGGGCCCAGGTGCGTCTGGTCGGGCAGGCGGCGCTCGGACGTTGCCGGGATGCTCGCGGGTCGTGCTCCGAGCACGAACCGGGTCGCGTTCCACAGCTTGTTGCCGAAGTTGCGGGCGTTCTCGACCTTGGCCGTCCCGAGCCGCTGGTCGTTGCCGGGCGTCGTGCCGTGGACCACGGCGAACCGCAGCGCGTCGGCACCCATCTCCTCGATCATCCCGAGCGGGTCGACGACATTGCCCTTGGTCTTCGACATCTTCGCGCCGTTCGGGTCCCGGATCAGGCCCGACAGGTAGACGGTGTGGAACGGGATGTCCTCGGCAAGCTCGAGGCCCAGCATCATCATCCGGGCCACCCAGAAGAACAGGATGTCGTAGCCCGTCTCCATGACCGAGCCCGGGTAGTAGCGAACGAGGTCGTCGGTGGCCTCGGGCCAGCCGAGGGTCGAGAACGGCCACAGCCCGGAGCTGAACCAGGTGTCGAAGATGTCCGGGTCCTGGACGAGGACGGCGGCCGGGCGGGCGCACACGTCGCAGGCCGCCGGGCCGTCGGGATCGGCGCTGACCGTGACGTGGCCGTCGGGGCAGTACCAGGCAGGGATCCGGTGGCCCCACCACAGCTGGCGGGACACGTTCCAGTCGCGGATGTTGGTCATCCAGTGCTCCCAGACCTTCTCCATCCGGTCGGGCAGGAACCGGGTCCGCCCCGAGCGGGTCGCCTCGAGCGCGGCCTCCGCCAGCGGACCAGTGCGCACGAACCACTGGGTCTTGAGCCGCGGCTCCACCACGTCGTTGCTGCGCTGGCAGCGACCGATCACCATCTCGTGCGGCTGTTCGCCCTCGAGGTCGCCCGCTGCCGCCAGGTCGGCGAGGATCCGCCTCCTGGCCTCGTAACGATCGAGGCCGTCGTAGGCGGTGCCCGTGTTCGCCACCCGGGCGAGATCGTCGAGGATCGTGGGCATGGCCAGGCCGTGCCGCCGTCCCGTCTCATGATCGTCGTGGTCATGGGCCGGCGTGATCTTCACCGCGCCCGTGCCGAACGCAGGGTCCACCACCGGGTCCTCGATGATCCGCACGTTGCGGTCCACGAACGGGATCCGCACCTGACGTCCGACGAGCGCCCGGTACCGTTCGTCACCCGGATGGACGGCGACCGCCGTGTCGCCCAGGATCGTCTCGGGTCGGGTCGTCGCGACGGTCATGGTCGCGTCGGGGTCGGGCCGGCCGCTCGCCTCGTCAACGAGGTGGTAGCGCACCCGCCAGATCGCACCCGTCTCTGGGGTTGGGATGACCTCGAGATCGCTGACGCTGGTCCGGCAGCCCGGACACCAGTTGATGAGCGCCTCGGTCCGGTAGGCCAGCCCCCGCCGGTAGAGCCGGAGGAAGGCCTCGCGAACGGCCCGGGCGGAAACCTCGTCCATCGTGAACCGCAGCCGGCCCCAGTCGCAGCTGCCCCCCAGCCGGCGCTGCTGGGTCAGGATCGTCGTGCGAGTCTCCTCCACGAACGCGCGCATCCGCTGCAGGTAGCGCTCGCGACCCAGCGTGGCGCGGCTCTCGCCCTCCGCGGCCAGGATCCCGTCGAGCACGAACTGGGCGGCGATGCTGGCGTGGTCGAGCCCGGGCAGGAACAGCGCCGGGTGGCCCAGCATCCGCGCGTGGCGGATCATCAGGTCCTCGACGGTGGTCCGTTGCGCGTGGCCGAGATGGAGGCTTCCGGTGACGTTGGGCGGCGGCTGGATGATCACGAACGGCTCGAGCTCGGGATCCGCCGTCGACCCGGAGCCGTCGGGCGCGAACACGTCCGCGGCCAGCCAGCGCTCGTAGATGTCGCGCTCGAACTCGGCCGGCACGAATGCCTTGGCGAGCGTCTGGGGCGTCGGCTGGGTCATCTCGGTCATGCTCCGGTAGAGATCGAAAACCCCGCTCGTCCAGCGGACGAACAGGGTCGTGGTACCACCTGCTGGTTCTGCGACCGGGGCTCGCGGGTCATCGCCGCGGACCTGTTTCCGGTCACGCTCTCGGCGCGCTATCGGGCGCCAGGCGCACGGCTCGCGAGCGACCTTCGGTCCGCCGAACCCGCGCGGCTCGCACCGTCCCGCGCTCGCTTGGGGCCGTCCCCCGGACCTACTCCTCTCGGTCTCCGCCGTGAGGGCCGGAGTTTAGCACGGGGTCCGCGGCAATCCGGGCGCCGGGACGGTCGTGACCGCGCCGTAGATCGAACCCAGGAAGCGGCTCGGCGCCCGGTGCAGCAGCGCCGGCTCCGACAGCCCGGCCTCCGCGGCCAGTCCCTGCCAGCTGGCGAACGAGATCGGATGCGGGACGTACGGATTGCCGTGCTCCGAGTCGTACTCCACGAGGACCAGGCGGCCGCCCGGGACGAGCCTCGTGCGGATGGCAGCGAGCAGAGGCGCCAGGTCCGCGACGAAATGGAGGCTGTTGGCGGCCAGCACGCCGTCGAACAGTCCCGAGGGGAGCTCGGCGGTGAAGTCCGCGGTCAGGGTATGCACGGGGGTGCCGGGGTATCGAGCTGCGACGCGCTCGGCCAGGTCGGCCAGCGCCCAGCGATCGCGATCCAGGGCGAGGATATGGCCCGCGCTCCCCAGGATGTCGGCCAGCGCGAGCGTGAACTCGCCGTCACCCGCTCCCAGCTCCAGCCAGCGTGGACCCGCCCCGGCCACGCCGCCGCGGATCAGCGCGAGATGGTCGGCGTGCTGCACCCGGCCGCCTACGCCCCGGGCGACCGGTCCGTCGTGTCTCGGTGGGTCGCTGCCGAGAGCTGGTCCAGCTCGCGGTTCGCGGCACGCAGCCAGTCGATCGCTCCGGCCAGAAGCGGCACGGCCCCGACGATGACGAACCATGGGCCGAAGGCGCCGGCCAGCACGACCACCGCCAGCCCGAACCCGACGGCGAGGGGCGCGGCGCTGCGGGTGGGCACGGGGGCGGACTCGTCGCCGAACGGCCCGTCCGGACCGGTGTCGGTCTCGGCGTCGCCATCCGACGCGCCGCCGGCAGCGTGGGGTGCCGCCCGCCGCTGGCCGCCCCGCAGGACCAGGAAGGCAACCCCCGTCGCCACCCCGAAGCCCAGCAGGAGCACCGTCCCGGCGTTCTCGTAGCTCAGGAACCAGTAGATCAGACCGGCAGCCAGCGCGAACAGCGACAGGCGGCCGAAGAACCGGACCTCCTCGGGCATCAGCTGCCGCCCGCCTCGTGCCGCTCGGCCTCGCGCCGCTCCGCCTCGGCCGCGATCCGGGCGTCGAACACCGGCCGCAGCGACCGGATCGGCGGCAACCGGTCGAAGTTGTGGTGCGGCGGCGGCGACGTGGTCGCCCACTCCAGCGAGTTCCCGCCCCACGGGTCGGACGGGGCGTCGGCCGGGCGCCGGAGCGCGCGGTACACGGCCAGCAGGAACGGGAGCATGCCCGCGGCCAGCACCAGGGCACCGACCGTGGACACCATGTTGAGCGCCTCCCAACCGGTGGAGGCGGGGTAGTCGGCGATCCGCCGCGGCATCCCCTCGGCGCCCAGGATGTACTGCGGGATGAACGTGAGCGCGAACCCGATCACCCAGGCAGCCACGTGGATGCGGCCCAGGCGCTCGTCCAGCGTCCGGCCGGTCATCTTGGGGAACCAGAAGTAGACGCCGGCGAAGCCCGCGAACATCGTGCCGCCGATCAGCACGTTGTGCAGGTGGGCGACCACGAAGTAGGTGTCCTGGGCCTGGAAGTCGATCGGCGGCGACGCGAGCATGACGCCCGTGATCCCGCCGGTGGTGAACACGTACAGCAGGCCCAGGCACCACAGCATCGGCACCGTGAACCGGAGGCTGCCCCGCCACATCGTTGCCGTCCAGTTGAAGATCTTGATCCCGGTCGGGACCGCGATCAGGAGCGACATGATCGAGAAGAACGGCAGGTCCACCTCACCGGTGGTGAACATGTGGTGGGCCCAGACCCCCATCGACAGCCCGGCGATCGCGATCGTGGCGAACACCAGGGCCCGGTACCCGAACAGGGGCTTGCTCGAGAACACGGGGATGACCTCGCTCACGATGCCGAAGTAGGGCAGGATCAGGATGTAGACCTCGGGATGGCCGAAGAACCAGAACAGGTGCTGCCACAGCACGGGATCGCCGCCCTGGCTCGGATCGAAGAAGCCACCGCCGAAATGGCGATCGATGAACAGCATCGCGAGGTCGGCAGTGACCGACGGGAACGCGAACAGGATGAGCACCGCGGTGACCAGGATGGTCCACGTGAACATCGGCATCCGGAACATCCGCATCCCGGGCGCGCGACGGGTGTAGATCGTCACCAGGAAGTTGAGCGCGCCGAGGATCCCCGACACCCCGACCAGGGCGACGCCGGCGATCCACAGGTCCATGCCGACGTTGGGAGAGTAGGTGGGTCCGGACAGCGGTGCGTACCCGGTCCAGCCGGCGGCCGCGGCGCCGCCCGTGGTCAGGAAGCCCGACATCACGATCAGGCCGCCGAACAGGAACAGCCAGAACGACAGGGCGTTGAGCCGCGGGAACGCCATGTCGGCCGCGCCGATCTGGAGGGGCGTGATCGCGTTCGCGAAGCCGATGGCGAGCGGTCCGGCGAAGAACAGCAGCATCAGGGTGCCGTGGACGGTGAACAGCTGGTCGTACGTCGAGGCGCTCACGAGCTGCTGGCCGGGCTGCGCCAGCTCGAGCCGGATGATCTCGGCGATAGCCCCACCGATCAGCGCGAACCCGAAGGCCGAGGTGATGTACAGGATCCCGATCCGCTTGTGATCGGTCGTGGTCAACCAGTCCAGCAGGCCGACCCTCGGCGCGGCAACGGTCGTGACGGGGGCGTCGATGGCGGTCATGGGGCAGCGCTCCCGCTGGCGGCCTGGTCGGCCAGCCAGGTGTTGAACTGGGCCGCGTCGACGGCCCGGATCGTGAACAGCATCTGGTCGTGGCCGATGCCGCAGAACTCGGCGCAGGCGCCTGGGTAGTCACCGGGCGCCGTGATCCGGATGTCGAACAGGGAGGGGTGGCCCGGAATCGCATCGCGCTTGAACAGGAAGGCGGGCACGAACCAGGCGTGGTTGACGTCGAGCGACTCCAGGGTCACGTGGATCGGCGTGTCGACCGGGAGCACGATCACGGGCGGCTGGCCGCCGGTGCCGGTGACCGTCACCCCGCTGTCCGGATAGCTTGCCTGCCACTGCCAGCGGAACGCGGTCACGTGGAGGTTCACGCCGCCGGGGTTGACGGTATCGACCGCTTCGAGGGTCCGGACGGTCAGCCCGAACAGCACCAACACCGTGACCAGCGGGATCAGGGTCCAGATGGCCTCGATCTTCAGGCTGCCGCTGGTCTGGGCGGGCAACCGGTCGTCGCGGCGGCGATAGCGGATGATCGACCATGTCACCAGGCCCCAGACGATCGCGGCGACGATGACGCCGCCGCCCAGGAACACCAGGTAGAGGTTCGAGATGTCCTGGGCCTGGGTGGTTGCCGGCGCGGGCATGCAGCCGGCGACGCTCACAACCACGAGCATGCCCAGCCCGAGCGCGATCAGGCGCCGCGGATGCCACCCACCACCGATCGCGTGCCGCCTCACTGGTCCGCCTCCGCCTCGCTGAACCCGCCGGCCGCGTTCCGGACCAGCAGGATGCTCTCGGGCTCCTCGGGGGTGCCCCCCCGGTCATGCCGCTCGCGGGCCACGCGGTAGGTGATCAGCCAGGTCAGCACGGGCGCGACCACGAGCAGCACGCGGAACACCCCGGTGATGCTCTCGACGGGGATGTCGAAGATCACGGCCAGCACGTCGTTGCCGCCGGCCAGGGTCAGCACGAGGAACAGGACCACACCCGCGGCGCCGGTCGCCGTCCGTATCGGGGTGCCCCAGGGGGAGTCGAGCAGGTGATGCTCGGCGTGGTCATGGGTCAGGCGCGCCTCGAGGAACGGCCAGATCGTGAGCGCGCCGACGAGCAGCCCGGGGATCAGGACGCCTGGCACGAACGTCGTCGGGATCGTGACGCCCAGGATCGTCGGCTCGATCGGCAGGCCCAGGCGCAGTGCTCCCTCGAGCCAGCCGACATACCAGTCGGGTTGTGCGGGGACCGTCGCGAGGTAGGGCACGTATGGCCCGTACAACCACACCGGGTTGATCTGGATCAGGCCGGCGACCAGCACGATGACCGCGGCGGTGAGGAAGAACAGGCCGAGAGAGCGGAACACCTGGCCCGGCCAGAACGGCAGGCCGACCACGTTGTCCTCGCGGGCCGCCCCACCACGGTACTGGGTGTGCTTCTGGAACCACAGCAGGCCGAGGTGGACCGAGATGCCGCCCACGAGCAGCCCGGGCAGGAGCATCACGTGGAACACGAACAGGCGGCTGAGGATGTCCGGCGTGGGGAACTCGCCCCCGAAGAACAGGGACGCCACCCACGGTCCGACGAACGGTACCGAGAGCATCACCGAGTCGATGATCCGGAGGCCGGTGCCCGACAGGAGGTCGTCTGGCAGCGAGTACCCGGTGATGCCCTCGCCAAGGGCGAACATCAGCAGCCCGATGCCGATCAGGTAGTTGACCTCACGCGGCCGCCGGAACGCGCCCGTGAAGAAGATGCGGGCGAGGTGGGCGGCGATCGCGCCGATGAAGATGAGGGCCGCCCAGTGGTGGACCTGGCGCATCAGGAGCCCGGCCTCGACGTCGAACGAGAGCCGCATCACCGACGCGAAGGCCGCCGACATCTGGGCGCCGTCGAGGGTCTGGTACGTGCCCTGGTAGGTGACCTGGCGGGCGTCCGGCGTGTAGAAGAACGTCATGAAGGTGCCGGTCGCGAGCAGGATCACGAACGCGAACAGCGCGATCTCGCCGAGGAGGAAGCTCCAGTGGTCGGGAAACACCTTGCGCATCGCGACGCGGACCGGGCTCGCCAGCCCGGTGCGCCGGTCGACCCAGCCCACCAGGCGCTCGAGCTCGGTGTCGCGCTCCTTCGCTGCGTCGCCGTCAGCCGGTGTCGCGTCCGTGTCCGCGCGCTTCCCGCCGGCCTCCGACGGCTTCATGGCAGCCTCCATCGGCGCCGCGTCCGGCGCCGCCGTGCGCTCGTCCGGCTCAGCCATCGGTCATGTCCCAGAAGGCCGGCCCGACCGGCGCCGAGAAGTCGCCCAGCGCGATGAACGTCCCGTCCGGCTGCAGCTGGATCGGCAGCTGGGGCAGCGGCCGGCCGGCCGGACCGAACACCGGTTGTGCGCCGTCGAGCACGTTGAACGTCGATTGGTGGCAGGGGCAGATAAGGCGGTGCTCGGCGGCCCGGTACAGGCCCACCGGACAGCCGGCATGGGTGCACAGCTTCGAATACGCTACGTAGCCCTCCGGCGCCCAGGCCATCCGGTCCTGTGCCAGCTTGAGCAAGTCTGGCGCGACCCGGATGAGCAGGGTCTGGGCGTCCGCAGTCCCGACATAGCCCTCCGGGAACGCGGTTACGATCCCTTCCAACGGCAGGTCGGTGGCCTTGATCGGCGTCCCGTCCAGGCCGACGAGTCGCAGGCCGCCCTTCCGCCATGGCGTCTCGAACAAGCCTCGCCCGGGCGACGGGCCCAGCGACAGGACCGGGATCGCGAGCGCCGCCACCAGGCCGCCCAGGGCCCCGCCCAGGGCCCGCACCAGGAACGAGCGGCGCGTGATCGAGTGCTCCTCCTCGAGGATCTCGCGCTCCGCGTCGGCACTGGCGGACTCGGCCACCGGATGGCGAGGCTCCACGTGCAGGGCGCCCGGCAGCAGCCATTGCGACCACGCGATGATCCCGATGCCGATGCCGCCCAGGCAGATCGCCAGGAGCACCGCCTCGAGCTGCGTCTGCCCGCCGGCGAGGTAGACGGCGAGCAGCGCGATCCCGGCGATCGCGGACACGCCGAAGATCGCAGCGATCACCCGCTCCGTCCGCCGCGTGCCCGTGACGGGCCCGCTCACGGGGCGTCCTCCGGCTCGCGCCGCACGGCGACCCAGCGCGCGACGAGCAGCAGCACAAGCAGGGCCATGCCGGCGATGAAGCCCTCGGTCACGGGGCCCACCGCGGGAGCCGTGGCGCCACCTGGATGCGGGGCATTGCGCAGGAACTGGACGTAGGCGGCCAGGTTGTCCAGCTCATCGGGCGAGAACGAGAACCTCGGCATGGGTCCCGGGCCGGTGAGCGCGGCCTCGCCCACCGTCGTCGGGTCCGCCTGGGTCAGGTTCGGGGCGACGAACCCGCCACCGACCGATCCGCCGCCACCGGCGGGCCCGTGACAGGCCGCGCAGTTGGCCACGAACAGGTCACGGCCCTGGGCCACGTCCGCGCCGCTGACCACGACCGTCGGGATCGCCGGACCGTTACCCAGGCTGGCGACGTAGGCGACCAGCGCCTTGATGTCCGCGTCGTCGAACTGGGGCGTGCCGCGCCGTGCGGGCGCCGCCGGATCGGCGAGCGGCATCCGCCCGGTCCGGAGCACGAAGTCGGCCAGCGCGGCACCGGCCGTCCGGATGTCGACCCCGTTGGCCGTGCCGGCGCCCTGGGGCCCGTGGCATGCGGCGCAGCTGGTCAGGAACAGCTGCTCGCCACGGGCCGCCACCGTGACCGCGGGACCGCTCTCCGCCCGCGTCGCCGTCGGCGAGGAGGCGCCGGCCACCGAGCCCGCCACGGCCAGCACCAGGACGAGCAGGCCAACCACGGCACCGTAGCCGAGCAGCACGCCACGACCGGACGGAGCGCGTCGAGGGACGCGCCGTCGCGGCGTTGGCGGGGAACCGGCAGGGGACGCGCTCAGTCGGTCTACCATCAGCTCCAGTGGCGGCGATCGAGGGGAACCCATCCTACCTGCGCCGCGGGTTCGCCGCTGCATGTGGTGCCCGGGCGGCCTGCCTGTTGCACCTCGCCGAACGGAGGTCGTGGTTTGCTGGCCGGCATTCACCTGATCCTGGCGATCCTGGCCGCGGCCTGCGGCGGCCTGCTCGTGCTGGTGATCGCGGCAGGCGCCGTCCTCCACCGCCCGGTCCGGTTCGCGCGTGACCGGGTGATCCTGGTCGCAATCGTGCTCGTCGCCGTGGCCGCCGCCAGCGGGCTCGTGATCCTGGGGACGGGTGGTCATCCCAACGATGCGCTGCACCTGCTGTATGCCGTGGTCGCCCTGCTGGTCCTGCCCGTCGCCCGGTTCCTGGACCGGCTCGCCGGTCACCGCGCCCTGGCCGTCGGGGTCGCTGGTGCCGCTCTCGCGCTGCTGGTGCTGCGGCTGTTCCAGACCGGCTGACCCGCTCCCGGACCGGCCGCCACCGAGGTGGGCCAGCGAGCCGAGCCGGGTCAGGCCCGCGACGGCGCTACGCGCTGGCGCCGCGCTCCGCCAGCCACTCCGCGTAGTTTGTCTCGTCGACGCCCTTGTCGAGGTCCGACTTGGTGAGCAGCAGTGGCGCCCGACCGTCGCGGATCGTCTCCTCGGTGATGATGCACTTGCGGACGTCGGTGCGCTCCGGGATGTCGAACATCACCTCGAGCAGCGCCTCCTCCACGATCGAGCGGAGCGCCCGGGCGCCGGTCTTGCGGTCGATCGCGACCTCGGCCGCCGCGAGCAGCGCGGCCTCGGTGAACACGAGCTCGACCTTGTCCAGCTGGAGGAACTTCTGGAACTGGCGGGTGACCGCGTTCTTGGGCTCGATCAGGACCCGCATGAGGTCCTCGGCGGTCAGCGGCGACAGGGTCACGATCACCGGCAGGCGCCCGATGAACTCCGGGATGAGCCCGTACTTGAGCAGGTCCTCGGGCATCAGGCGCTCGATGATCTTGGCCCGGTCCGACGCGGACATCCCACCCTCGGAACCGAAGCCGATCGACCGCTTTCCCACCCGCTCCTCGACGATCTTCTCCAGCCCGTCGAATGCACCGCCGCAGACGAACAGGATGTTGGTGGTGTCGATCTGGATGAAGTCCTGGTGCGGGTGCTTGCGGCCGCCCTGGGGTGGCACGTTGGCGATGGTCCCTTCGAGGATCTTGAGCAGCGCCTGCTGCACGCCCTCGCCCGACACGTCGCGCGTGATCGAGGGGTTGTCGGCCTTGCGCGCGATCTTGTCGATCTCGTCGATGTAGATGATCCCGCGCTGCGCCCGTGCCACGTCGAAATCGGCGGCCTGGATGAGCCGCAGCAGGATGTTCTCGACGTCCTCACCGACGTAGCCGGCCTCGGTGAGCGAGGTGGCATCGGCGATGCAGAACGGCACGTCGAGGACGCGCGCCAGGGTCTGGGCCAGCAGCGTCTTGCCTGATCCGGTCGGGCCGACGAGCAGCACGTTGGACTTCTGGAGCTCGACCTCGTCCACCGTGGAGCCCGCGTTGATTCGCTTGTAGTGGTTGTAGACCGCGACCGACAGGACCTTCTTCGCCTTCTCCTGGGAGATGACGTACTGGTCGAGGGAGCCGGTGATCTGGCGCGGGTTGGGGAGCTTCTGCTGGGCCGGGCGCGACTTGGGCGCCTCCAGCATCTCCTCCTCGATGATCTCCTGGCACAGGTTGATGCACTCGTCGCAGATGTACACGCCCTGGCCTGCGATGAGCTTGCGAACCTGCTCCTGGCTCTTGCCGCAGAACGAGCAGCGATAGGGAACCTTCGTCCCCTTCGAGCCCGAGGTCGTCACCGGCATGGCATTCCCGCGCTATCGCTCCGTCGCCGGCCCGGGTTCGTCCCGTGCCGCCGATCGTGGGCCTGAGCCCTTGCCGGTGGTGGTCTCGGCATCGTGCGCTTGCGCGATGAGCGAATCACCGGTCAGGGTGTAGACCGAATCGATGATGCCATAGTCCTGGGCCTCCTCGGGACCCATGAAATGGTCCCGATCGGTATCCTTGATCACCTGGTCCAGCGGCTGCCCGGTATGGCGGGCGAGGATCTCGTTGTTCACCTGGACCAGGTGCTCCCACTCCTTCATCTGGATCACGGCGTCGGGGGCGTTGCCGCGGAAGCCGCCCGATCCCTGGTGGATCATCACCCGGCTGTGAGGCAGCGCGTACCGCTTGCCCTTCGCGCCCGCCGCCAGCAGGACGGCCGCCATCGATGCCGCCATGCCGATGCAGATCGTGCTCACCGGTGCCCGCAGGTACTGCATCGTGTCGTAGATCGCAAGCCCGCTCGTCACCACGCCGCCGGGCGAGTTGATGTACAGGCTGATGTCCTTCTCGGGATCCTCGGACTCGAGGAACAGCAGCTGGGCGATCACCAGGTTGGCGAGGTGATCGTCGATCGCGTCGCCCAGGAAGATGATCCGCTCCCGCAGCAGCCGCGAGTAGATGTCATAGGCGCGCTCACCGCGGCTGGTGGATTCGATGACCATCGGGACGAGCATCGTGGGTCTCCCTGCGTTCGGTCGCGCTCGACGGATCGAGCGCCGTTGTCAGCTATCCGCCCCGGCGGATGAGGAGCCGGGGATCGCCCCCGGATCGGTGGCGTCGATGGACGCGGCGGCCTCGGCCTGGGGGGCCCCGGCGGCCGATGGCGCGTCGTCCTCGAGGTGCGGCAGGGCCGGGTGCTCCGGGTGAGCCTCCAGCCAGCGGTCGACCAGCGTCTCGACGGTCCGGGTCCGGCGCAGCGTGCTCCGGATGAAGCTTCGGCCGCGATCCGACTCGAAGTATCGGAGGGTCTTCTGATCCTTGTATCGAGCCTGGGCGAGCTCGATCTGGGCCTCGACCTCCGCCTCGGGCACCTCGATGCCCTCGGCCTCGGCGATCTTCGAGAGCACGAGCAACACCTTGGCCCGCTGCTCCGCCCGCGGGCGGAACTCCGCGTGCAGGTCGGCCTCGGTCTGCTCGGTGGCCTTGAGGTACGCCTCCTCGCCGATCCCCTGTCTTGCCAGGGTGGCCTGGAACTCGTCGTGCATGACCTCCACCTCCTGGTCGACCAGGATGTCCGGGAGGTCGATGGTGGCGTTGGCGACGGCGTAGTCGATGATCCGGTCACTGAACTCGTGACGGGCCCGGTCGAGCGCGCTGCGCTTCAGGCGCTGGTCCACCTCCGCCCGGAGAGCGGCGAGGTCGGGGTACTCGCCCATCGAGCGAGCGAACTCGTCGTCCGCGTCGGGCAGGATCTTCTCACGGAGCTCCTTGAGGTCGACCTCGAAGTGCGCCGTCTTGCCGGCCAGGCTGTCCTCCCCGTAGTCCTCGGGGAAGGTGACGTCGAACCCCTTCTGGTCGCCCGGCTTGAGGTCGAGGAGGTTCGCCTCGAACCCGGGGATCAGGCGGTCCTCGCCGATGATCAGGGGCATCCGCTCCGCCGTTCCGCCGTCGAACGCCTCGCCGTCCCGGGTCCCGACGAACCCGATCACCGCCCAGTCGCCGTTGCGGGCGCCGCGATCCTCGACGGCGGCCAGGGTCGCGTTCTGGTCACGCAGCTCGTCGACCACCTTGTCGACCTTCTCCTCGTCGACCGCCTCGATCTGGGGCCCGAAGTTGAAGCCCGCGTAGTCCCCGAGCTCGACCTCGGGCCGGACCTGAATGGTCGCCTTGAACCGGAGCGGCTTGCCCTCGACCGCCTCGACCACCTCGACGTCGGCGTTGGTGAGGGGGACGATCCCCTGCTCGATGACCGCCTCACGGTACGCGTCCTGGACGAGATGATCGACGGCTTCATCGAGCACGGCACCGGGTCCGAGCATGCGCTCCAGGATGGGCCGCGGCGCCTTGCCCGGACGAAACCCGGCCACGCGGGTCCGTCGGGACAGGCGGCCAACGGCGTCGCGCACGGCGCGATCGAGGCGATCGGGGGGAACCTCGATCTCGAGGAGGATGGAGCTCTTGGGGGCGGGGGTAGCGGTCACTTGCATCGCCGGCCGAGTATAGGGTGGGTCGTGCGCGCGAGGTCGAGCCGCCGCCCGCGGGCCCGCTAGACTCGCGTGGGGCGAGTGGCGGAATGGCAGACGCGCCGGCCTTAGGAGCCGGTGTTCCGTGAGGAACGTGTCGGTTCGACCCCGACCTCGCCTACCAATCGGATGCATGGACAGCCAACGTCCCGGGGCCTTCGCCGGACGGATGGAGCAGATTCGCAGGAGGCGATCCGGAGCCTGGAATCGGCAGCACCGGAGCAAAGGCCTGGTGCCGCGGTCTCGAAGACCTTATGGGCGGTGCAGACCTCGAGCGCTCGCTGGATCCGGTCGGGGAACGTCGCCGGAGGCGACCAGTGGGCCGTGTGTGACATCTGGCAGGTATCGAGCCGCCAGATGGACCAGGACGGAGGACGACCCGACGGCCGCTCTTTCGGGTCGCAGCCCTCTGCCCATGCGCCGCGTGCACGCGTTAACTAAGGGTGACTTCTGAAAGGAGGGCCGACCCGTGGCCGTGCAATCGACGGCGCAGGGGCCTTCCGACCGACACTCGCCCCTCTCCACTCAAGAGGACGAGCCGCCGTTCGGGCGGTTTCCCTGGCTGACGCAACGTCACCTCATCTTCTTCGTCATCGGCTGGCTGGTGCTGTTCGCACTGGGCAGCCTCCTCGTCTCAAACCCGTTCCAGAGCGAGTCGAGCGCCGGAGCGACGCCCGACTACTGGCGGGTGATGTACCTCCATGGCCTGCTGATCGGCATGGTCGGGCTGCTTGCCCTGCTGACCTGCAGCGTCCTGCAGCTGACATCGCGCCACACTCGCGCGCTGATCGTCGGCGGCGTCCTGTTCGCCACGATCGTGACCGCCATCGGCGGGATCTGGGACCGCCAGATCCCGGGCGCCGAGGTCCCGATGTGGGTCCAGATCCTGGGCTTCTTCGCCCTCGATGAGATCCTCATCGCGCTCCTGGTCGGGCTGGTCGTCGAGTGGCGGCGCCGAACCCCGGTCTCACGCACGCTGCCGTTCTGGGCCGCCGGGCTGGGCGCGACCTCGATGCTGGTCGCCGCGCTGATGGGTCACCTGGCGGGCTGGATCCTCGAGTTCGGTGATACGCCCGGTGTGATCGGCTCATACGCCGCCTCGGTGGGCCTCAGCCTCGACGACCTCAGCGCAAACCTGATCGGCTCCCACTCGCACGAGATGGTCGTCGGGGTCATGGCCCTCACGGTGGCCATCGCGGTTCGCCAATTCGGGTACGAGCGACTTGCCGGTGCCGCCCGCCGGGTAGCGCAGCTAGGCCTGACGATGGTCGCGGCTGGCGCGGCGCTGATGACCGTCATGTACGTGGCGATGGGTTTCACCACCTTCGACCCCGGCACCTACTTCACATCCGCCGGCGGCACGAACGGGATCGCCGGCGACGACATCGTGACCGGAGTGCTCGTCATGACGGGTGGCCTGATCGCCCTCGTGTCGGTCCTGTTCGTGGCCCGCAATCAGGCGGAGACCATGGCCGGGCACCCGGTCCGCCTGGCGGCCGTGTGGTCCTGGGTCCTGAGCTTCGTCACCGTCGTCGTGGCCGGCTATGCCATCGAGCTCAACGAGGTGCACTTCGGAGCTGGTGGAGCGGCGCCCGCGGCGGTCAACGACGCCGTCTACACGTGGCTCCACCAGGACATCGGCCTGTTCCTGATGCCGGCGCTGGTGCTCGTGATGCTCGTCGTCGAGCGCTTCGTCGCGCCGCGCCACCAGGGTTGGATCGGATGGGCCGCAATCGTGGGTAGCACGGTCACCTTCGTTGGTGGGTTGATCTTCGTGTTCGTCAACCCCGCCCTCCACGGGCCGGGATACGACGTCACGACAGTCGGCCTGCTCGTCGTGGGCCTGGCGCTGCTGGGAACGATGTGGTGGGGCGCGCTGCACGCCCTTGCCCAACCGATGCCCGCCGCACCGCCGGCGCATCACCCCGTGTAGCGCGGGCGTTCGCCGGGACCAACTGAAGCCGGCGCGTCGCCGGCACGTTGACTGAGCCGGGGCCGCAATGCGGCCCCGGCTCAGTCGCTCATCACCCCCTCTCAGCGCGCGGTTGCTCAGGAGGCGAGCCTCTTTACGATCGGCGTGGGCTTCTTCGGACGTGGAGCCGAGGCGCCGGACGGCAGTGCCGGAACCGTGGGCTCACCCCCGACCACACGGTTGCGCCCCTCTTCCTTCGCGCGGTAGAGCGCTTCGTCCGCGATGTGCATGAGGCTGACGCGGTCGAGGCCCTGGTCGGGCGCGATCGAGATCCCGATCGAGACGGTGATGTGATCCGTGATACCCGGCCCGAGCGAGATGATCGTCGCCTCGGTCCGCGCCCGGATCCGCTCGGCAACGGTCGCGGCGACGGTGCCGTCGGCCCCCTTCAACAGGACGGCGAACTCCTCTCCGCCGTAGCGTGCGGCCGTGTCGCCAGCGCGCATGCACGAGCGCAGAACCGCTCCGAACGCCTTGAGTGCCTCGTCGCCGGCTGGGTGTCCCTGGCGATCGTTGAACTCTTTGAAGTGGTCGACATCGAGCATGAGGACGGCCAGCGGCTCATTGCCGATCCGGGCCGCGAGGGCGGCCTCGAGCGCCAGGTCGAAGGCCCGCGTGTTGGCCAGGCCAGTCCGGGCATCCGTGTTGGCTTGCCCATGCAACGCGGCAACGAGTCGCCGGTTTCCGATCGAGAGCGCCGCATGCTCGGTGATCCGCGCGACGCTGGGGCGACGGTCGAACGGCAGGGCGTTCGGTCGCCGCCAGTAGAGATGCACGGACCCGACCATCTCGCCGCTGTCTAGCGGCACGCACGCCAGGGTCCCGACCGCAGCGGGGTAGACGGGGCAGTGGGCGCTGAGGTCGTCGGACAGGTCGTCGACCACGAACATCGATCCGCGCAGGACACCGGCGCATCGATCCAGCGCCCGGAGGGGCAGGACCTCGGCGACCGCGTCGCCCGTTGATGCCTCGGGGATGGCGCGTTCCTGCGACCGATTGAGGAGATGGACGACTGACGCGTCTGGTGCCACGAGGCGACCAAGCGCGACGAGGTTCTTCTCCGCCACCTCGGAGTCGCTGTCGGCGAACGATGTCAGATCGGTGAACTGGTTGAGGACGCTGGCCTCGCGCGCGTCGTGCTCGAGGGCGCGACCGAAGCGCCGGACGATGATCAATGCGACGCCGAAGGCGATGATCAGGAACCCGAAGGCGACCCCGATCGAGATGATCATCGTCTGTCCCCCCGCGGCTTCCTGCCTGACGATGGCTCCTTCGGCCCGCGCGAACTCCTGGTCGACCTCCGCGATGGCGGCGTCCACGCGGGCATGATCCTGCCCGGCGCGGAGCCCAAACAGGGCGATGGCAGCCGTGTCATGCAATCTGACCGCGCGGATCGCCCGGTCCGCGACCTGAACCTTCCACTCGAGGTTCGCAGCCTCGAGGTCTTCGAGGGCGGTGAGGACGTCGGCCACGCTTTCACCGGCGGGCTGGGAGAGCCGGGCGGCGATGGCTTCCTCACGGGCGACCGCGTCCGTGAACGTTGTCAGCGTCGCGGCGGTCCCGGAGAAGACATGGTCGTCGAGGGCAGTCTGTTCCTGCAGGACACTCGCGAGAAGGTCAGCGGTCATCCCCTGCACGGAGGCCAACCTGGTCTTGGCCGCGGCGAGCGAGGACGCCTCGCCTGACGCGACGACGGACGCCGCGCCGCCGACCACGAACGCCATCACGCCCATGAGAGCGATCAGGCCGAGAGCACGGTTGTTCTTCGACAGACTGCGGGACATGAGGCGAACGTACGGCACCCAAGGGCGCCGGAACCATCACCCGGAAGTCAGACGCCGTCCGCGTAGGTCATGTTCGCCCGGCTCCGTTACCGGTGCTCCGTTCATACGACGCATGGTCGTCGTGGCCGACCTTGCACTCGGCTGGACCTCGCGGAGTGTGTGGCGCGACTGGAGGGGTAGCCACAGCGCGGGAAGCGGGACGGCAAAGGCGATCAGGGAGCCGACGCCATGCCGCCGGGGTACGGTGCGCCGAGGGCTATCCCGCTGCGCCCGCTTACTTGTCCCGCCCCGTGTCGCCCGGATCGCCGGCCTGTGCCCGCCGGGCCTTGACCTTCGCCAGCTGCTCCTGGAAGCCCGGTCCGTCCGGGGCGAGCACCTGCTCTGCGAGCTGCCGGCCGAAGCGCCGCGCGAGCGGCGTGCCGACCTGCGACAGCAGTGACGTCACCGTGCCCGCGAAGTCCCGCTCCTTGCGCTCTGGCGCCTTCTCCCGGAGGTAGGAGGCGAACTCGCGCTCGATCGTGCCGCGCACCCGGGCACCATCGGTGCCCAGCTCCGAGACGGCCTTGTCGATCTCCTTGGGCAACATCGACCGGGGCAGCGGGTCCGGCTTGCCGAAGACCGCGTTTCGAGCCCGGCGCAGGACCTTGATCGGCCCCCCGACGAGGATGAAGCCGGCGCCGGCCGCGACACCCGCGGTGCGCACGGGATTGCGGCGCATCTTGGCCGGAATGTCCACCGCGGCCAGTGCCGATGCCTCGAGCCGGTCCAGCTCGTCGTCGAGTGCCGCAAGCGCGGCTCGCGCCTCGTGGCGCGCCGCCACGACGCCCGGACGCGCGGCCAGGATCTCCTCGGGCACGGTCATGACCTGGGCACGAACGGGACCCGCGCCTTCTTGGCCTTCACCCATTCGATCGTCTCCTTCGTGGTGTCGATCGTGGTCTGCGGCATGAATCGCGCCTTCAGCGCGTCGCCGTCGATGCCTTGTCGGGCCACGCGCATCCCCATCAGCACCGGCCAGGCGACGAAGCCCACCGCGACGCCGACCGCAACGCCGGCCCGCCAGCCGTAGGTGATCGACAGCAAGGCACCCAGGAGGACGCCCACGATCAGGCCGGCCACCAGCCCGGCGACCGCGCCGCCGACGCCGCCCGAGATGGCGCCCCGCAGGAGGCCGAGGAGCGCGCCGACCACACCGACCACGATGATGCCGGTCGCGAGCGGTCTCCACGCAGGCTCGCCGAGGCTCGCCGCATCGCCGATCCGGCGCCACAGCTCGTTGCTCAGGTTCGGCCCGAGCACGACCGAGACGATGACCGCGATGACGACGGCCAGCAGCAGGTCGACCCACAGGTGGGAGACGCGCAGAGCTGCCAGCACGAGCGCCACGGCGAGCGCGATCAACAGCTCGCTGCCCAGCAGGACGCCCCAGCCCATGGACCCGAAGATCCACTCCCCCATGAACATGATCAGTCCGATGGGCAGCAGGAGGGCGAGCAGGACGAGCAGCGCGATCGCGCCGCCGCCCAGGCCGGCGGCCCGGGCAACCTCGCCCTTGATCTCGTCCGCCTCCGCACGGGCCAGATCGAGGTGTGCCCGGACGACGCGCATCACCGCGTCACGGGTCGCCTGCAGCTGCTCGCGGATGCCGGGCGCCGTCTCGTCGGGTGTCGCTCGGGCTCCGGTGGGCTCGGGATCGGTCTGGTTGGGATCCAGTGGTCGTCCTCCCGGGTTGGGTTGGGCAGGTTCGGGGGAGCCCCGGAATCATACCAGCGCCATCAGAGGCTCCCACGGCGGGGTACCCTCCGGGAGATGTCCCATCACGCCTCGACGCCAAGCTCCCGGAGCCTGCTGACCGCGGAGCTGCTGGCCGTCGGCACGGAGCTCACCGTCGGCGAGACCACGGACACGAACAGCGGCGAGCTGGCTCGATCGCTCGTCGCCCACGGCGCCGCCGTGGCCCGAATCGCGAACCTGCCCGACGATCTCGAGGTCGTCGTCGACGCCCTCCGGGTCGCGCTCACGCGCGCCGACCTCGTGATCACGACCGGTGGCCTCGGTCCCACGCCGGACGACCTGACGCGCGAGGCGGTGGCGGAAGCCTGTGGCGAAGCACTCGTCATCGACCCGGAGACGCTCGCGTGGCTGCACAAACGCTGGCGCCGCCGCGGCCAGCCGTTCCCCGAGTCCAACGTCAAGCAGGCGTGGCGGATCCCCTCCGCCACGAGCCTCCCGAACCCGCATGGCTCGGCTCCCGGCTGGTGGGTGGACCGCCCCGATGGACGCGTCCTCGTGCTGCTGCCCGGGCCGCCTCGCGAGATGCGACCGATGTGGGCGACCGAGGTGATGCCCCGGCTCGCCGAGCGCGGCCTGGGCGCCGACAGCGAGGTCCGCACGCTGCGGCTGACGGGCATCGGCGAATCGCAGCTGGTCGATGACCTGGGCGAGGCCCTGCTTCGCGCCACCAACCCGATCGTCGCGACCTATGCCCGGCACGAGGCGGTGGACGTGCGGATCTCCGCCCGGGCCGCGGACGGCCGGACGGCGGCCGAGCTGGCCGATGCCGCAGAGCAGGCGGTCCTGGCCGTCGTCGGCGACCACGTGTGGGCCCGGGGTGATACGACCTGGGCGGCGGCGATCGAGGCCGCACTCGCGTCGCGCGGCTGGACGCTCGCGACGTGCGAGCGCGGGTCGGCTGGCGCGCTGATCGGGCTGCTCCGCGGGCTGGGGGCGATCCGGCTGGCCGAGGTGCGCGTCGATCCGGCAGGAGCGACGATCGACAACGAGGCCGAGGCGGGGCGCGTCCGGCGCGACGCGGGCGCCGACGTCGGGCTTGCGATCCGGGTCGAGCCGGTCGGCCAGGACTCGGCGGTGCGCGTCTCGGTGGCCACGCCGGCGGGTACCCGAAGCGAGCGACGGCTCGCGTTCATGCGCGGCAGCCAGGGGGCCGATCGGGCCGCGATCGCGGCGGCATCGGTGCTGCTCTCGATCCTCCGCGAGCAGCCCTGACCCCGAAGGACGGTACCCGGGCGCGCTCCCCGGGCGCGCCGAGCCGGTGCGCTGAGCCGGGCGCGCCGAATGGGCGCGCCGAATGGCGACCGAACCTCGCTGCCCGGGCTGCCCGGGCAGCGCCGGCCGGGCAGGGCCGGCCGACACGGAGCCTACCGGCGCGCCGCCCGCTGGAGCCCCGGCAGATCCACGATCACGATCGCGTCCCGCTCGAGGCGGATCAGGCCGTCATCGATCAGCCAGCCGAGCAGCTTGTTCACGCTCTGGCGCGTGCTGCCCACCATGGCCGCCAGCTCCCCCTGCGTGATCGGGCCGTCGAGACGGACCTCGCCGCCGTCAGGCTGGCGGCCCTGCTCCCCGGCCATGCGCGCCAGCTGCGCTGCCAGGCGGCCCGCGATGTCAAGGAAGTGCAGCTCCTCGACGTGACTGGTCAGGCGACGCATCTCGTGGGCGATCTGGGTGAGCACGTGATCACGGATCCCGGGCACCTCATCCACCAGCTGCCGGAACCGGTCACGGGGCAGGATCAGCGTCTCGGTCGCCTCCACGGCGGTCGCGGATGCGGAGCGCGGCGCACCGTCCAACAGCGCGAGCGCGCCGAAGAACTCGTGCGGCCGGAGCGTGGCGAGGATCGCCTCACCTCCGCTCTCGCTCAGGGTGGAGATCTTCACCCGGCCGCCGAGGATGATGTGCAGGGCGTCGCCCGGGTCACCCTGGCGGAAGATCACCTCGCCTCGCCGGTAGCGACGCGTCCCGACCGTCGCCGCGAGGGCGGCCAGGTCGTCGGCGCCAAGCTCGCTGAACAGCGGCATCCCCTCCAAGGCCCCGCGCAGCGTCGACTCGTCGGGTGGCTGGCGGGTGTGGCTTACGCCCCTGGGACCTGCTCGCATGCCTGGCAGCGCCCGTCCGATCGCGGAACGGCCGGGCCGTCAGGAGACCGAGAGCACCGGTGCCTGGGCCGTGGCGGCCCTGACGCTCATCCTGGCCGCGACCTGGCCGGCAACCACCTCCAGGGCGAGCGCCGCCGGTCCGGGCTCGCGCTGGGCGACCGCGGGCACGCCCGCGTCGCCACCCTGGCGCACCGTGACGTCGAGCGGGATCTTGCCCAGGAAGTCGAGCTCGTGCTGCTGGGCGAACCGCTCCCCGCCGCCGTGGCCGAAGATCTCGGTCGCCTCACCGCAGTGCGGGCAGATGAACGCGCTCATGTTCTCCACGATCCCGATGATCGGCACGTTGAGGCGCTCGAGCATCGCGAGCGCCTTGGCAACATCGGACAGGGCCACGTCCTGGGGCGTCGTCACCAGCACCGTGCCACTGATGGGCACCGCCTGGGCGAGCGTCAGCTGGGCATCCGAGGTGCCCGGTGGGAGGTCCACCACGAGGTAGTCCAGCTCACCCCACTCGACGTCGCGCAGGAACTGCGAGATCGCGCCCCCGATCAGCGGTCCACGCCACACGATCGGCTGCCCCTCGGGCACGAAGAACTGGATCGAGATCACCTTCACGCCGTGGCTCTCGAGGGGCACGATGCGGTTGTTCTCGCTGGCGGTGGGCTGCCCCTCGACGCCCATCATCATCGGGATGTTGGGACCGGTGATGTCGGCATCGAGCAGGCCGACCGATGCACCTGCGCGCGCGAGCGCGACCGCGAGGTTGACGCTGACCGTGCTCTTGCCCACGCCGCCCTTGCCGGAGGCGACCGCCAGCACGTTCTTCACACCGGGAAGCAGCTGCTCTGCGCTCCGCGGCGCTGCCCGACGGACGGTGGCGGCCCACTCGACCGACACCTCCGTCACACCCAGCGGCTGGAGCGCACGCCGGACCTCGGCCTCGATCTGATCCTTGAGCGGGCAGGCCGGCGTCGTGAGCTCGATCGTGAACGACACGCTCGACCCATCGATCACGAGGTCGCGGACCATGTTGCGCGTCACCAGATCGCCGCCCAGCTCGGGCTCCTGGACGGTACGGAGGGCGTCGATGACGGCGGACTCGGTGATGGCGGTCATACGCTGCTGCTCTGCTCCTGGTCGATCGAGAAGGCGGCCGTGGGCCGGTGATGACTACGCTCGGTTAATCCTACCCGTGATCCCCGGACCACCCGCCCGAGTGCATCGAGCCCACCGCGCGCGCTCCTGGGACCGAGCGGGCCGGTGCGCCCGACAGCCTTGCGCTCAATGCCTCTGAAGTGCGAATCCAGATGCACGTCGGTGCCCGTCCTGCGAATCTCGCATCCCGCGCGCTCGAAAACCACATGGATCGTCGATTTGACACCCCTGTCCCCGCCCGCCTATCGTTCGAGCCCCCAAGGGGCGTCGACGTGCAGCGTCCGCACGGCCGCCGGGTCGGTCAACCCGGCAGCCCCCGGTTGCATATGAGGAGCAAGTCTCTCCCGTGCCCGATGTCGATGTCCGACTGATCCAGGTCACCAAGGCCTTCGGGGACGTCCTGGCGGTCGACCACATCGACCTCGAAGTCCAGGACGGCGAGTTCTTCAGCCTCCTTGGTCCATCCGGCTGCGGCAAGACCACGACGCTGCGCATGATCGGCGGTTTCGAGCAGCCCACGGGCGGCCGGATCGAGCTCCAGGGCCAGGATGTGACCTGGCTGCCCCCATACCAGCGCAACGTGAACACGGTGTTCCAGAACTACGCGCTGTTCCCGCATCTGACCATCTTCGAGAACGTCGCCTTCGGGCTCCGCCGCCGGAAGGCCAAGGACGCGGAGATCAGGACGCGGGTCACCGAGATGCTCGACCTCGTGGAGCTGCCCGGGTTCGAGGGTCGCAGGCCCAACCAGATCTCGGGTGGCCAGGCGCAGCGCGTGGCCCTTGCCCGGGCGCTGATCAACCGGCCGGCGGTGCTGCTGCTCGACGAGCCGCTGGGTGCGCTCGATCTCAAGCTGCGCAAGCAGATGCAGGTCGAGCTCAAGCGGATCCAGCAGGAGGTCGGGATCACGTTCATCTACGTGACCCACGACCAGGAGGAGGCGATGACGATGTCCGATCGGATCGCCGTGATGAACCGAGGCCACTACGAGCAGCTGGGGGACCCCCAGAGCCTGTACGAGCGGCCGGCGACCCGGTTCGTGGCCGGCTTCCTGGGGGTGAGCAACCTGCTGCCCGGTCGTCTCGCGGGCGCCGATGGCCGCTATCGCGTCGTCCGCCTGGACGACGAGATTTCGATCAGGATCCCGGCGGACCTCGCGAACGGACGTGAGGAGGTCGAGATCGGGGTACGTCCCGAGAAGATCAGGCTCACCGCCGCAACCGGTGCCGCCCCCGACGCGGCGCTCAACCGCCTCCAGGGCACCATCGCGGACGCATCGTATATCGGGGTAAGCACCCAGTACCAGGTGAGAACCAGGGCCGGCCAGACGCTCAGCGTCTACGAGCAGAACGTCGAGCAGACCGTCCGGGGGTCGCTCCATCACCAGGGCGATCAGGTCTTCCTGACCTGGCTGCCCGACCACACGTTCGTCATCGCAAGCGGGGGCGATGACGCTGAGCTACCGCCGGGCGCAGACCCGGCGGTCACCGTCGGAGGAGACCGATGACCGACCAGACGAGCCCGATCGACAGACTGGCTGTCAGTCGCCGCCGCTTCCTGCAGGGCACGGGCCTGGTGGGCGTCAGCGCCTTCCTGGCCGCCTGCGGCACCAGCGGCACGGCCACACAGGCACCGACGACCGCGCCGGCGACGCCGGCCGGGACCGCACCGGAATCGATGGCACCGGCGTCGATGACGCCCGAGCCCAGCCCGACGGCGCAGCCGACCCCTTCGGACGTCCTCAACTTCGCCAACTGGCCGCTGTACATCGACACCGACGACAACGACCCCACCAAGCACGCCAGCCTTGAGGCGTTCACCGCCCAGTACGGCACCAAGGTGAACTACTCCGAGGTCATCAACGACAACGAGGAGTTCTTCGGCACCATCAAGGCGCCGCTCCAGGCGGGCCAGGACACCGGCTGGGACATCGTTACGCTCACCCAGTGGATGGCGGCCCGCCTCGTCCGTCTCGGCTGGCTCGAGGAGTTCGACAAGTCGGTGATGCCGAACTACGTCGCGAACCTCGAGGACGCCTACGTGGCCCCCGACTTCGACCCCGACAACAAGTACCACGCGCCGTGGCAGGGGGGCATGACCGGCCTCGGCTACGACAGGAAGAAGACCGGCGACCTGACCTCGGTCGCCGCCCTGTGGGACAAGAAGTGGGCCGGCCAGATCACCTACCTGACCGAGATGCGGGACTCGGTCGGGCTCACGCTGCTCAAGCTGGGCGACGACCCGGCGCAGGTCACCGACGCGCAGTTCGCCGACGCGATCGCGGAGATGAAGAAGGCGGTCGATGCCGGGATCGTGCGCCAGTTCACCGGCAACTCCTACGCGGAGGACCTGGTGTCCGGCGACGTCGTGCTGGCCATGGCGTGGTCCGGAGACATCATCCAGAAGCAGCTGGAGCGCGCATCGCTGAGGTTCACCGTGCCCGACGAGGGCGCGCTGCTGTGGTACGACAACCTGCTGATCCCCAAGGGCGCCGCCCACAAGTACACCGCGGAGCTGTACATCAACTTCTACTACCAGCCGTCCATCGCGGCCGAGGTCGAGGCCTGGGTGAACTACATCTGCCCGGTCAAGGGCGCCAAGGACGAGATGCTCAAGATCGACAAGGACCTGGCCAACAACCCGTTGATCTTCCCGCCCGCCGATGTGACCGCGCGGCTCAAGAAGTTCCGATCGCTGTCCGAGGCCGAGGAGTCGAGCTACAACGACCAGTTCTCGAACCTGATCGGCGTCTGACCGCCGACGCCGGGGAGGCAGGGAGCGGCCGATGGGGGTCCTGATCAAGCGATACCGGGGCGCGGTCCCGTATCTGCTGCTGGCCCCCGGCATCCTGTGGCTGATCGTCTTCTACGCTTACCCGGCGCTCCAGATCCTCATCGCCTCGTTCTGGTCGGGGACGCTCGAGACAGGCTTCACGTTCTCGCTGTCGAACTGGACCACGTATACGGACGCCCTGGACCGCTACCAGGGGCAGCTCCTGCGCTCGATCCTGTATGCGGGCTCGGCGTCGATCCTGACGTTCCTGATCGCCTACCCGCTCGCGTACACCATCGCGTTCCGCGGCGGGCGCTACAAGAACCTTCTGCTGTTCATGATCGTGGCCCCCTTCTTCACCAGCTTCCTGCTGCGGACGATCAGCTGGAAGATCATCCTGGGCGACACCGGCATCCTGCTCGGCCCGCTCAAGGACTTCGGGCTGCTCGGCGAGGATTTCCGCGTGCTGGCCACGCCGGTCGCGGTGATCTCGGGCATCACCTACAACTTCCTGCCGTTCATGACGCTGCCGATCTACGTGTCGATCGAGAAGATCGACCGGCGGCTGGTGGAG
>Ga0315540_10000239_pt1 | contig 30357 bp, 17 predicted proteins | sample SalMarSW160110MG_FD_203677 | JGI IMG/M metagenome (GOLD analysis project Ga0315540, IMG submission 203677) | Salt marsh sediment microbial communities from the Plum Island Ecosystem LTER, Massachusetts, United States - Salt Marsh Sediment SW1601-10 ...
GCACCGTGCAGGGCCCAACCGAAACGTACTAGGCGCTTCCAGCGGCAAGGCGCCACGACCCGCCCTCGAACCCACACCGGAGCCCATGTGCGCTGCACGCCGACGGCCCGGCGAAGGGTCTGCCGCACCGCTGCGCGGGGCCCCGGAGCTGGCGTGGGGCGCCTGCCGCCGAGGTGCGGGACGGCCCCAATGCGAGCGGGAGGGCCGCTCGACGCGGCCCTCCCGCTGAATCGCTAATCAGGACTGGGCTAGGGCAAGTTGTAACTCTTGCCGTTGATGCTGGTGACCGCCACCGCCACTTCACCGCTGGTTGCGGTGACCGCGCACGAGCTGACCGAAGAACCGGGGTTGTTCGTGGTGTAGGCGCCGGCGCTGTTGTAGCCGCCGGAGCAGTCGGCCTGGGTGACATCGCTCGCCGTCGCATTGACGAACTCGGCCAGGTAGGCGTTGGCCGCGGTGTAGACGTTCTGCGCGTACGCCTGGGCGGCACGGTCCTGAGCGGCCTTCCGGGCGTTGAGCAGATTGGGGATCAGCACCGCAGCGAGGATGCCGATGATCGCGATGACGATCAGCAGCTCGATGAGCGTGAAGCCCTGGGTACGACGGTTCTTCATGTGGATGTTCCCTTCTGAGGGACGGATGATGGATGATGGATTCCCGACCCTCTGGGTAGTGCGTTGCGGACGCCATGCCCGCGTACCAACAATCTAGCCGGCTCGGCTTACGGGACTCTTACAGAATTGCCACATTGCCGTAGGCCCCGCGGTTTCTGCCGCTCACGGGAACTGGATCACCTGTCCACTCGTGAGCGTGGTCTTCACTTCCGGCAGCCCGTCGCTGTTGGGGTCGATCACGCTGCAGGTCGCGATGCGCGAGTTCTTGGGGTCGTGGACCACGTACGATCCGGCAACGAACCCGGACTTGCAGTTCCCGAGTACCTCGCTGTGGCTCGGGCTCTCCGCGAGGTAGCTCAGCTCCGCCGTGTAGACGTTCTTGGTATGGACCTGAGCCGCACGGTACTCGGCAGACTCGCGCGCCGCGAGAAGACGCGGCACGAGCACGGCAGCAAGGATCCCGATGATGGCGACCACGATCAACAACTCGATGAGCGTGAAGCCTTGCTGTCGCGCCATCACTCACCTCCTTCCTACCGGAAGCCTAGGAGCGTGTCTCTCACGGATTCCTTACAGAAAACTCACGACGCGTGCGTGACGGCGGTCGCGCGGCGGGATGTGACGAACTTCACGCCGGCACGTCCTCGGCCCGCTCGCGACGTGATAGCCTGCCGTTGCCCCGCCGGCCCAACGCGGTGGCGACCCCCGAACCAGGTCAGGTCGGAAGAAGCAGCCTTAAGGGGTGATCGTCAGGTGCCGTTGGCAACCGGCGGGGCGCTTCCTGGCCACGGGCGAGCGCTGCCGCGCGCGTGTCGCGTCGAGCGGGGCCAGCTCTCAGGCGCCCAGCCGATCCAGCCGCTGTCGCAGGCCGCTCAGGTAGGCGCCGCCGAAGAGCGCGACATGGACGAGCAGCGGGAAGAGCTGGTAGAGGTCACGGCGCCAGCGCTGGTAGCCTGCGTCGACAGGCCGGCGCGCCTGGTAGACCCGGTGGAAGCCCTCGCCGAAGGTACCGAACAGGTCGATGAAGGCCAGCTCCACTTCCGCATGGGCGAAGTAGATGGCCGGGTCGAGGAAGGCGGCGACGCGGCGCTCGGCCATCAGCACGTTCCCGCGCCAGACGTCTCCGTGGATGAGCGCGGGCGGCGGGTCCAGATCGAAGCGCGCCGGCAGGCCGGCGGCGAGACGCTCGACGCGTCGGCGCTCCTCGGCTGGCAGCATGCCCCTGTCGTGCGCCGCGGCGGCCATCGGGCGCAGCCGTCTGTCGGCGTAGAACTCCGGCCACGACTCGCTCCAGGCGTTGTCGAGCGGGAAGGGCCCGATGAGCGTGTCGCGCTCGAAGCCGAAGCGCGCTGCCGTGATGTCGTGGAGCCCCGCGAGCAGCTCGGCGGCGTGGCGCTCGGCCGCCTGGGATGTGCCGCCGGCCGCCTCCACGTAGCGCAGCACCAGCACGTCGGAGTCGACGTAGAGCACCTCCGGAACGGGTAGCGGGCTGTGCTCGGCGAGGTAGCGCAGCATGAAGCCTTCGACCTCGAGCGACGTGCCCGGCGAGGTCTTGGCCACCACCTCCCGCCCGTCGGCCAGCGTGCAACGCACCGCCTCCCCCACCTGCCCGCCGCCGAGGCGCACCGCGGAGCTCACGCCGACCCCCAGCACCGTCTCGAGGCGCCGGGCGAGCGACGCGCCGGCGCGTCGCTCCACGGCTAGGCGGGCGCCTCGTCGAGCCGCCGACGCACCTCCCGCAGCAGCCCGGTCGCGGCCGCCTCGATCAGGTCGAGAACGTACTCGAAGGCGTCGGGCCCGCCGGCGTAGGGGTCCGGAACCTCCCGCTCGGCGCGGTCCCGGGCGTACTCGAGGAACAGTCCCACGGCGGCACCGTCGCCGCAGGCACCGCGGATCCGGTTGAGGTTGCCGCGGTCCATCGCCAGGATCAGATCGAAGCGGCCGCAATCGGCCGGCGTGAAGGCGCGAGCGCGCAGATCGGCGATGTCGCAGCCCCGCGCGGCCGCCGCCCGGATGGCGCGCCGATCGGGCGGCTCTCCGGCGTGATAGTCGATGGTCCCGGCCGAGTCGATGGCGACCTCGCTCGACAGCCCGGCCTCGTCGACGAGCCGCCGGAAGACGCCGTGGGCCATCGGCGAACGGCAGATGTTGCCCATGCACACGAACAGGACGCGTAGCCGTGCTGCCATCGCGCCCACGGTAGCACCGCCACGACGGGCGCGGCCGCCGCGCGGCACGACCGGCGACGATAGACAGACCGGTCGGCCCTCCCGGATCGCGTCTCGGCGCCGCCCTACGCCTTCAGCCCGGGCTTGGCTCGGTACACCTGGGTCACGTCGGAGATGCGGGCGACGTTGTCCTTGATGAACTCGATCTCCGTCTGGTCCTTGACGTCGACGCGGAAGTGGATCCGGGCCCTGGAGGCGCTCTGCACGTCTGCGGCCACCCGGGTGGCGCTCTTGTTCATGCCTGCGATGACGTCGAGCACGTCCTTGAGCAGGCCCGGACGGTCGACCGCCACGACCTCGAAGTCGACGGCGAAGACCTCGCCGGACGGCACGTCCCAGGTGACGTGGACGAAGCGCTCGCTCTCGCTCTCCATCAGGTGCTTGACGTTGGGACAGTCGACCCGGTGCACGGTGATGCCGCGGCCGCGGGTGATGTACCCCACCACATCGTCGCCGCGGACAGGCGAGCAGCACTGCGCCAGCTTGGCAGGAGCGTCCAGGCCGTCGACGTACACGCCGCTCACGCTCTTGCGCTCACCAGGCTCGGGCTGCGAGGGCTTGCGCTCACGCGCCGTCTCGGGCGCCAGGACCTCCACCACCTGCCTGACGGGCATACGGTGGTTGTCGATGGCGAGGTAGAGGTCCTCGGCCGAGTCGGAGGTGAGCAGCTTGCGGGCCGCTTCCTCCAGCCTGGCCTTGGTCGTGAGCGAGCCGACCGGCAGCTGCCGCCGCCTGAGCGCGCGCTCGAGCGCGCGCTTGCCGGACTCCAGGTGGCCCTTGCGCTCCTGCTGCCGGAAGTAGTGGCGGATCTTCTGCTTGGCGCTGCGGGTGACCACCATGTTGAGCCAGCCGCTCGAGGGCCCGTACTGGCTGCTGCGGTTGGTGAGGATCTCCACCCGGTCGCCGGTCTGCAGCTCGTAGCCCAGGGGCACGATCTCGCCGTTCACGCGCGCGCCGATGCAGCGGTGGCCTACCTGCGTGTGCACCTGGTAGGCGAAGTCGATCGGCGTCGAGCCCCGAGGCAGGTTGACCACGTCCCCCGCGGGGGTGAAGACGAGCACCCGCTCGGCCAGATAGTCGGTCTTGACGGCATCGACGAAGGCGCCGGCGTCCTCGGCGCCCTCGTCGACGTCGAGCAGCTGCTTCATCCACTCCAGGCGCTTCTTCACCTCGTCGGTGTCCTCGATACCCTGCTTGTAGGCCCAGTGCGCGGCCACCCCGAACTCGGCCACCTCGTGCATCCTGCGCGTGCGGATCTGCACCTCGATCGGTTGCCCCAGCAGACCGATGACGGTGGTGTGAAGCGACTGGTAGCCGTTCGGCTTGGGTACCGCCACGTAGTCCTTGAAGCGTCCGGGGATCGGCGTCCAGAGGCTATGGACGATGCCCAGCGCGCGGTAGCAGACCGCCTTCTCGGCATCCTCCGGCGCCATGCCCGCCATCGTCTGGTCGGCTCGCAGGATGGCGCGGATGGCCATCAGGTCGAAGATCTGGTCCAGGTTCTTGCTGTCGCGTTGCATCTTCCGGTAGATGCTGTAAAGGTGCTTGCTGCGCCCCGACAGCTCGAAGGTGAGCCCCTCCGCCCTGAGCCGCTCGGACAGCAGCCCGATCGACTCCTCGACGTAGGCCTCGCGCTCGGCGTGGCGCATGCGTACCTGACGCTCCAGCTGCCGGTAGCGCTCGGGCTCCAGGTAGAAGAAGCTCAGGTCCTCGAGCTCGTTCTTGATGTGGTTGATGCCAAGGCGGTGCGCCAGCGGCGCGAAGATCTCTATCGTCTCCCTGGCGATGCGCAGCTGCTTGGCGGGCGGCATGCTGGCGAGCGTGCGCATGTTGTGCAAGCGATCCGCGAGCTTCACCAGGATGATGCGGGCGTCGCTGACCATCGCCAGCAGCATCTGGCGCAGGTTCTCGGCCTGCTCGTCCTCGTAGACGCGCACCGCCAGCTTGCTGATCTTGGTCTCCCCCTCGACGATGCGCCTGACCGGCTCGCCGAAGCGGCCCTCGATCTCCTCGAGGGTGGCCGGCGTGTCCTCGACGGTGTCGTGCAGCAGGCCCGCCATGAGGGCGTTGACGTCGAGGTGCATCTCAGCCAGCAGCGCCGTCACCGCCACCGGATGGCTGATGTAGTCCTCGCCGGACCGGCGCTTCATGCCGCGATGGGCTTGCTCGGCGAATGTGAACGCCTCCGCGACGCGTTCCCGGTCGGCGGGAGCGAGGTAGTCGGTGGCGGCGTCGAGGCTGGCCAGGAGCCCATCCATTAGGCGTTAGATTGTATCACCGAGGGGCCCACGAGCTTGCCTGCGCGCCGACGGTGACGCAGTTCGGCGGGTGTGCGGGGCGCGCGAGATGCACCTGCGGGCGAGGTGCACAGGAGACTGCGGCCGCTCCCTGCGGGTGGCCGCGAACGCCGTCACGCGCGCACGCCACGCTCCGAGAGCCAGGCGCGGAGGGCCTCGCCGTCGGGGCGCATGCGATGCCGGTCGTAGAGCTCGAGGGCGGCGCGCGCATGCATGATGGCCGCCTCCGTTCGCCCCGCCCCGTCCTCCAGCTCGGCCAGCTCGTGGAGGGCGTAGGCCTCCCAGCCCGGGTTGCCACGCTGGCGAGCGACCGACAGGGCCTCCTCCAGGGCGTCGCGGCCGCCTGCCACGTCGCCGCTCCGACAGCGGGCGACGCCCAGGTTGAAGCGCGCGAAGAACCGCCTCTGGTCGATCTCCTGCGGTTCGACGTCGGGGCCCATCCGGTCGGCCACCGCCACCGCCTCGGCACTCAGCTCGGCCGCCTCCGCGTGGCGACCCCTCTCGCCGGCGACGAAGCTGAGGGCCTGAAGCGCTTGGGCGAGCGCCAGGTCGTCGCCGCTGCGACGCGCGAGCGCGACGGCCGCCACCACGTCGGCCTCGCCCTCGCGATCCCCCATCTCCACCCGCACGCTTCCATACAGGCTCCGCGCGATGGCCTCCCGGCTGGAGTCGCCTTGCGCACGCGCCAGCTCCGCTTCGCGCCCGTAGCTCTCACGCGCCCCACCGAGATCGCCCAGCAGCTCCCTGCGGGCATTTCCGAGCTTGCCGTAGAGGGTCCGGGCCGCGGGCACATCGAGCCCTTCTGCCGCTTCCGCCGTGCGCTCCAACAGCGCGAGCGACCCTGGCGTGTGCCCGCGTCCGGTGAAGAAGCCGTTCGGGCCGCACAGCCTGACCATGGCCGTCACGGCCTCGCCGGCCTCACCCGCGTCGAGCGTCTCCCGCACCGCCGTGACGACCTCCGCGAGCTCTTCCTCGACGAGGGCGTGCTCGCCGAAGCGGCGCTCCAGGAAGCGCAAGCATGCGCGTCGGGCCGCAGAGCGGCGTACGTGCGTGTTGGCTCGCGCCAGGCTGTGCGTGAGGTCGTGCACGCGGTAGCGCACGACGTCCGAGCCGGGCTCGCTCAAGCGTTCGGCCAGGGCGCGCGCCTGCAAGGCGTCCAGCGCGTCCTCCGCGGCGTCGACGCTGCGCCGCGTGAGCTCGGCGAGGAGCTCCGGCGTGACGGACGGAAGGCTCAGCGCACCGACCGCCATCAGCGCCTCGTGCACGTCGTCTGGCAGATCCTCGAGGCTCACCTCCAGGAGAGCCGCCACGCTCTCCCGTCCCGGATCCGCGAGGTCGGTCGGGAGGGCCAGCGTGTGCGGAGCCTCGGCGATGCGGGCCACCAGGTGTTCCACGCTCTCCGCGCCCGCCCCCAGCGCCACGCCGGCGATGCGCACCGCGAAGGGGTGGTCTCCCAGCAACGCGCACACCGCATCGGCGGCGGGCGCTTGGATGGCACGGCCGGCGTGGACCTCCAGCAGCTCACGCGCCTCGGGGCGTTCGAGCCGGTCCAGCCACACGCGCTCCAGCGACGGGTAGCGCTGCCGCGACGTCACCAGAAGCCGGCAGTCCGCGGGCAGCGTCTCCGCCACCCTCGCAACCGTGTAGGCGTTGGCCGCGTCGTCCACCACCACCAGATCGATCTGCTCGTCGGTGAGCAAGCGGCCCACGGCGACGGGGGCCGATACGGCACGCGCCACCTGCGCCCGCGCATCCAGGGCGGCCGCGACCGCATCGAACACCGCGCTCGGGTCGGCGCCCGCCGACCGCACCCACACCGCGCGCTCGCCGCGCCCCAGACCGCGCGCGGTCACCTCCGCCGCCAGCGTGGTCTTCCCGATGCCACCGGCGCCGTGAACGAGCACCCGGCCGGTCTCCCGAAGGGCCTTCTCGACGGCCCGCAGCTGGGCGGCGCGGCCGAGCAGGCGGGTGGCCCGGCCCGGCACGGCGTCGCCGCGACGCAGCGCCTGCGCTCGCTCGCCCGCGGCCGCGGGAGCCCCCTCGATACCGGCGAGCTCGGCCAGCGTCTCTGCCATCGGCTCGACCCCGAGCTCGTCCCGCAGCAGCACGCGCAAGCGTTCGAACTGTGCCAGCGCCGTCTCGGTGTTGCCGCGCGCATGCTCGAGCCGCATGACGGCACGATGGGCGGCCTCGTCCAGCGGATCGTCGGCGACCAGACCTCTGGCCACCGCCAGCGCCTCGGCCGGTGCGCCTGTGCGTTCCAGCTCCGCCAGCAAGGCACGGCGCGCATCTGCGCGCAGGTTGCCGAGCCGCATGCGCTCGCCCGCGAGCCACTCCTCGAAGGGCTCGGCGTGACGCACCTCGAGGCCCGCCAGCAGCTCGCCGCGGTCGTCGGGCCAGGCAGCGAGCGCGGCGCGTGCGTCGCCCTCTGACAGTGCGGCCTCGAAGCGCGCGACGTCGGTGTCTGCGCGAACGCTCAGAAGGCTCCCCTCCGTCTGGAGCCACGTCTCGGAAGCCGGCAGGTCGCGCAGGCGGCTCAGCGCCACGCGCAGGCCACCGCTGCCGCTCTCCGGCCACAGCAGCGCGTGGACGGCACTCCGCGGCACCGGCCCGCTCTGAAGAGCGAGGTAGGCGAGCAGCGCCAGCTCCTTGGGCGGAGCGGCGGCAGCGGTCTCGTCGGTTACCTTCACCTCGACACGACCGAACAGTCTCAGAGCGAGCACGCCCGCACCTTCCCCGCCAGGAGCCGGCCGAACTCAGCCAGCCGCCCTGGCTCCGACCTTGCGATGCCGCCAGCATAGACCCTGATCCCTCGGCATGCCAGGAAACCGCGGCTGGAGCGGACGTCGTGGCGTCGGGCCGGCCCGCTCCGCAGCCTTCGTAACGGCAACGAAACGCCTCCCAAGTAGACTGCCGCGCTACCTCACGGCTGGGAGCGTTCGCAGCCACCGCCCGAGCGGCCGAGCTGCCATGCTCCGAGCTTCCCGTCTCGTGGACGGCACTCGCCTATGGTGGTGCCAAGCAAGGAGGGGGTCACAGATGACGCACGCCCGGATCGTCCTGACGTCGCTCGCCGCGCTGGCGCTGGCGGTGGGCGGGCTCGCTGCCGGCCAGACCGGCGGGACCCAGCCTGCCGGCACCCGTATGAGCATCGACCAGCTCATCCAGAAGACGCTGCAGGGCTCGCTGGTCGGGCTCGATGGCAACCTGCTCCTGCGGCCCGACCTCGGCAACTGCGTGCTCGACGATGTCGACGTGCAAGGGCAGGGCTACCGTCTATCCGGGTCGGGTGGGCTGGGCCTCGACGATCTGCCCGGGCTCGACGGTGCGACGGCGACGTCGGCTCAACAGGCCCCCAGGTATCTCGGCATGGCCGAGGGGGCAGAGAAGAACGACGTCGCCATCATGGTGGTCGACGACTTCGGGTCGACGCCGCACGCCGGGCTGGGTGACGCCATCTTCCATCTCTCGGCCGCGGATCTGCCGATGACCTCGGGCTCCGTCCTGAGCGCCCTGGAAGCCGAGCTCGCGAGCCTGGAGGCATCGGGCGCGGTGTCTCACGGCGCGCTCGTCTACGCCTACACGCTCGCCCTCGTCGCCCACCTGCCGAGCACCCAGTTCGTGAGGTTCGTCCCCCCGGGTGCGGGCGCGGACCACGTGCTGCAGCAGGCCGAGTTCGTGCACCTCGACCGTGCCGGGAACAAGCACAGGATCGTCGTTCAGGCCGTCGACACCACGCACTACACCACGGGCGTGATCCCGGTCGCCATCGAGAACGCGCTGGTGCAGGACGCGAGCGTGCTGAAGATCCAGCGCGTGGCGGTCAACATGAGCTTCGCCATCGTCCCGTGCAGCGTCAAGCAGGACTACGACACCTTCAAGAAGCGGACCGGTCTGGCGAGCTTCGACGCCTACGTCGATGCCCTCATGCACAGCCGCTATGGGGGCCTGCGGGAGGCCCTGCTGTCCGTGCTCTTCACCCCCTTCCCCAACGACCCGCTCGAGCTCTACCTCGCCTCCGACAAGTATCAGGCGAGCGGCGTACGGACACTGGTGGCCCTGGCGTCCTCCGGGAACGACGGGCTGCCCTTCCCCTACGCTCCGGCCGCCTGGCCCCACATCATCGCCGTGGGCGCCAACAAGGCCCTCAGCGATGAACGCGCGAGCTTCTCGAACCGCGCCGACGTCCGCACCGGGGGGGCCTGGTACCGGGTCGAGGATGCCATCGGGGGGAGGATGGCCGACCACGCGATCGTCGCCGGCACCTCGTTCGCCTCGCCGGGCGCCGCCGTGTTCAGCGCCCTCGACCTGATGCGCGCCGATCCTCGCTGCTGGGTGCCGGGCGAGGCCGAGCCTCGGCTCTACTCGCCGGCCCACCCCGACCGCACCCTGAAGCTCGCCGTCGACATCGCGTGCCTTCCCGGCGGACCCTGACCGGCGCCGCCCGAGCGCCCGCAACCCGCGCCCGGCTCCAACCGCCCGCCGCTCGTCCCAGCGGCGGGCGTCTTCGTGCCCGCCAGCACACCCCAGCCGAAACGCCCTCGAAACGCTCCGTGCCTACCCTGGCGCCGTTCGACAGGCCCGCAGGGCACGAGGCCCGGGCCGGAGAGGGAGCCACGATGATGGTCGACCGCACGCAAGAAGCACAACGACGAGGCTCGCGCGAGCGTTGGTCGCGCGGCCGCAGCCTGGCAGCAGCGCTGCTGCTGGCCTGCACGGCAATCACGTTGACGGCCACGGCCGCGGCGCAGGAAGGCGGCGTTCTGCAGGGATCGTCCACGCTGAGGTGCCTCCAGGTGGCGCACCTCACGGCCCAGTACGACCAGGCGGCGGCCGAGGACCACGCCCGGGCGTGCATCGCAGGCAGCGGAGCGTCGACGTCGGCAGCGCCTGTCCCGCTCGATCCGCGGGTATCGGCGCAGGAGATGCACGACATCAAGCTCGCGGCGCTGGCGCACCGCGAGGCCCTGGCACGCGCGGGCACCGCCCCGTTCGCGTACGCCGAGCAGATGCGCGAGCTGAAGCGGCGCGCGCGGGCGTACATGCAGAGCCACCAGCAACGAGCGGGCTTCCTGGAGCTGGCGACCCGCTGACGCGCCAGCCATGGTTGCTGGCGGCCTGAACGACCGACCGCCACCCCGCCTGCGACCGACGTAGCGATCGAGGAGGAAGGACATGCACCCTTACGAACTGGAACTGATGATGCGCGAACGCCAGAGACAGCTGTCGAACGAGGTGGCGCACGCCAGGTTGCTGGCGGATGCCCGGCGCGGCGCGCCGAGGCGGAGGTCACGCCTGCTGCGAGGCCTGAGCGCCCTGTTGGCAGCCTTCAAGCGGGCTACCTGGGCGAGGCCGCCCGGCGACGCTCGGGAGCCTCGAGAAGGCGCCCCTGGGGGCTACGGCGTCCCGGCAAGCCCGCTGCCCCGCGGCCGTTCCGCGTTGCGGGAGCGTGCGGACGCCGAGCGAGGAGCGGAGGCGAGCTTCCACGAGGCCTAGTCAGAGCACCACGTGCCAACCGGCCCGCCGCTCACCGGAGCGGCGGGCGCCTTCTGGTCCGCACCACCAGGTGGGCCGCCAGCCTCTCGGGACGGCGCCGCTCAGCGCAGACGTACCCGCCGCGCCAGCAGGAACACCCCGATGGCGCCCAGAACGAGGTTCCCGAGCCAGGGGCCGAGCCACACCGGCAGGACGCCCGTCTGTGAGAAGAGCTGGCCGAAGGTCAGGAACAGGTACCAGACCAGGGTGACCACCAGGGAGAGGCCGAAGGCCACCCCGCGGCTACCGGCGTACAGCAGCGCCAGAGGGACCGCCACCAGCAGCAGCGTGAGGTTCGCGAAGGGCTCGGACAGCATGCGCTGGAACAGCACGGCCGCCTGGCGCCGGTCGTGGTAGGCGAGCTTGCTGTCGTGGGCGTCGTGCCAGGCGCCGGCGATCGAGCGCGTGTCCTCGAAGCCGCCGCGTGAGAAGCGGCTGATCAGGTCTTGCTCCGTCGTCGACGTGGTCAGGGTGAGCGTGGCGTTGGGGTCGCTGGGACGGTTCCTGACGCGCACCAGCCTCGCCAGCGCCTGCTGCGGATCGCCGGCGGCCGGCGCGTCCAGGGCGGAGAGGTCCAGCACGGCCAGATCGTAGCCCGTGAGTACCAGGTCGGTGCCGTGGAACCGTGCGCTGCGCGCGCGCAGCAGGGTGAGTCGCTGACCGTCCCACTTCTCTACCCGCACGCCCCGCATGCTGTCGTTGGGGCCGGTGTTCTGGAATCGCAACGTGAAGTCGCCGACCGGCACGTTCTCGTTGGCCAGCCGGAAGAGCCCGCTGGAGCCTGCGGTGAGTCGCCAGTACTGCTGCCCCACCATGGCATTGGTACGAGGAAGCACCCACTGGTTGAGCGCCAGGGCGCCGGCGGCGCCGATCACCCCGGCAACGATGAACACCGCCGAGGCCCGCAGCAGCGGAACCGTTCCGGCCTGGATCGCCAGCAGCTCGTTGTCGCTGCCCAGCCGGCCGAAGGCGAGGAGCACGGCCAGCACCAGGGCGATGGGCAGCGTCTGCTCCAAGGCGGTGGGGAGCTGCAGCGCCAGCCAGCCCGCGAGCCGCAGGATCGGCGTGCCCGCGACCCATTGGAGACGCGGCAGGGTCGTGCTTATCACCGCGAGGCTGCTGTACAGGAGCAACCCGAACAGCAGCGGTGGCACGCTCTCGCGCAGGAGATAGCGGTCGATCCTGGTCACGGTCCAACCCGTCCGCTCGAAGCCAGCGGCGTCCCGTCGGCCCGGGAGCCGCCCGACCCAGTCAGGTTCACAGCGGCGGCCCGGTCGCCGCGCCGGTCATGATACCTGCGCCGGCCCCGCCTGCCGCGCAGACCGGCGGGGTAGCGGCCGCGTCCGCCACGATCGTCGTCGCCGCCGTCCCGGACGGGCAGCTCACGGCGCCGACGCTCGAGGCTCCCGTCTTCAGGTCGAGCGCCAGCGAGACGCTGATGGTGCCGTCCTGGTCGCGGTAGCCGATCTTGATGGCGCCGCAGCAGGAAGGGATGGTCAGGTCCAGCCCGTGGCCGCTGATGGCGGGAAGTGCCCCACCCGCCACGGTGGGAGCGAAGTCGACGGCCAGGTACGGCCGAACTACTACCCCCGGGAGCTGCAGAGGAACCGCCGCGCTGACCTGCAGCAGATCCAGCCCCTGCGGGCCGGGCGCGACCCGGTAGCGGGCACGCGCTCCCAGCGCGAGCTCGCCGCTGTGGGCGTCCAGGCCCAGCTGGAGGTAGCCGTCGCGGTCGCCGTTGGGCGCGAGAACGCCGGCAAGCACCGCGTCGACCGAGCCGGTGAGGTCCCAGCCGCGGAGGGAGCGAGTCAGCGAGCCGCTGACGTTCAGGCGGTTGAGACCGGCGGCCACGGTGCTGTTGCCCACCAGGTCGTACTGCGCCGAGACCTTGGCCGAGGCGCGCCAACCGGGCGCCGGCGCGCCGGAGAGCGACAACCTTCCCGACGCGCGCTGCGCCGGCTCCAGCCGATCGAGGCTGGTGGTGAAGGGTGACCCGCTGTTGGTGAAGCGCGTCAGGTAGGCGAGCCTCAAGCTGAGCGGCCCGGCGTCCAGAAGGTAGCTGGGCTCGGCGCGCACGCCCCACTGCACGGCTCGCTGATCAGGGTATCCGGTCAGGCTGGCGCCTACGCGGAGCTGGGCCTGACCCCAGGTGGCGTCCGCGGCGCTCGCGACGAGCGCGGAACCGCTGATGCCGAGCCGGGCCCCGGCGACCGGGCCGCTTCCCGGAGACTGCGCCGAGGCGGCAGCCACGGCGTCGAGGGAGGCGTTGCCACGGAGCGCGGGGACGGCCGTGTGTGCCCGGGCATGCAGCGCACCCTCGCGCAGGCGGTCGCGGTTGCCCGGCTCCAGCACCCGGGTATCGAAGCCGGCGTCGAGCCACGGCGTCAACGCCTGATCGCTGCGCTCCACGAAGCGCATCCCGCCGGGAGCCTTGCCGAAGGTGAAGGACGTCCCTCCAGCCTGGCCCTTCAGCAGGGCCTCGCTCGCGAGCGGGTAGTCGGCATCTAGCCCGGTGGCTCCCACGCGGGCGTAGACCCCGGGCGCCAGGCCGAGGTGGGTGAGGATGACCCCCAACCCCGTGCCGGCCTCGCCGCTGGCGGCGTCGCTCGGGAGGTACTCGATGGAAAGCGGCAGGGCGAGCGACTTGAGCGTCTGCGCGTCGATGGTCACGGTGGTTCCGAGCGGCACGTGGACCCCCATGACGGTCACCTGACCGTCGCTGAGAACCACCTTCTCGGCGCGCGCGTCGAGGCGCGCGGACGCGCCGCTCACCCGGTAGAGTGGCGGCCCGGCGCAGTGACAGGTGGTGATGCCCGGCCCCGCCACGGTGACCTGATCGCCGGCCAGGGTGGCGCTGTCGCCGGAGAGGTAGAAGGCGGCACCGTGGAGATCGATGGCGCCGAGTCGCAGCTCGCCGCTGGAGAGATCGAGGACGGCACTGGCGGCGCGGCCGTCGACCCCGTGCCCGGTCAACATCACCTGCTGGAGCGTGAGCTGGGAGCTGTCCGCGGTCAGGCTGGCGGCCCTGGCAGTCCAGCCGCGCACCGTGACGGTCGCGCGCTGTGCGGTGATGCGGAAGTCGGCGTTCGCGCCGGCCACCTTGACCACGTCGGCCGCGAGCGTCCAGCCGCGGCCCGAGACGCAGACCTTGCCGTAGAGGTCGACCTGGTCGTGCGACGCATCGGTCTTGAGCTCGAGGAAGGTGGCGGTCGCGAAGTTGCCGATACTGAGCTCCGTCGCACCCTTGGCAGGCGCGCACTGCGCCGCGGCCATGCCCCCTGCCAGCAGCGACAGGGCCAGCGCCAGCAGGGCTCGCAGGAGTGGTGGAATGCGGCCGGCGGCCACTGTCGGGCGGCTAGTTGAGCTCGTGCGCGAAGCGCGCCAGGAGTGCGGCCGGGATCTGCGTGGCAGCGTCGTAGACAGGTGCGCCGTCGACCTGATGGAGGGTGAGCTCGAGCCGCCCGCCACCCTCCGGTGCGCGCAACGTGAACGGCCCCTCGCTGAAGCGGTAGTCGCCGAGCAGCAGCACGTTCCCGCTGTCGGCATCGAGCAACAGGCGATCGGCGCTGAAGTCGGGCGAGCTTCCCCTCACCGGACCGGTGAAGTCCGCCACCTGGCGGTTGGCGTCGTAGTGGAGCTTGGCCGCGCTGAGCGACAGCACACCGCGTGTCAGCGTCAGGTGCCCTGAGGCGATGAGCGCGCCGCCCCGTACGTCGATATGGAGCTTGTCCGCGCTCAAGGTGCCGAAGGCGCCGGTGACGGTGACGGTCTCACCGTCGATGTAGCTCCCGTCGACGTAGGTGATGCGCTTGGCCTCGAGGCTCACACCGGTATCGCGGTCGAAGATCGTTCCCCCCTGTGGCAGGGAGGTGATCCCGGTGGAGATGTCGTAGCTCTGGCTCCCGGCCGGCGTGACCGTGAGCGCCGCGAATGGCGCGCTCGCCGCGCCCGCGAGCCCGATGGTAGCCAGGCCCCCGACCGCCAGCACGCTCAGAGCGCGGAGCACGCGTCGCACAGGACAGTCTACGCACGGGAGTGATGAGGCTGCATTAAGACTCCGCGCCGTCGGGCCCGAGCCGGTGAAGGTAGAGCCGATCGAACGGCCGCAGCGCCAGCAGGGCCCGGCCGTCCTCGACGCTGCTGGACATGACCGCCCGTACGAGCTCCTGCACGCTCTGGTAGCGCCCTAGTGCCTGGTAGCCGGCGCCGAACGACACCAGCCGGCCCAGGGGCGTCTCTGCGCGAAGCGTCAGGGACGTCGCCAGCTTGCGTTGGGCGCGGCGCCACTCCTCGGCGTCCAGCGCTCCGTCCTGAGCCTCGAGAAGGACGCGCCGGTAGCTGCCGAGCACTTCGTCCGCGCGCTCCGGCGCGGCACTGACGTACCCGACGAAGGCGCCCGCGCCGTCGGAGGCCTCGTGCCCGAGGCTGGCGCTGTCCGCCAGGCCCTTGTCCACCAGCGCCCAGAACAAGCGGGAGCCGCTGTCGTCCCCCAACACGTTGGCGAGCACCGCGGCGGCGTACCGCCGCTCGTCGGTGGCCGCCAGCCCCGGTGCGAAGACGGCGGCGTGCACCCGCGAGAGCGCGCCGTCGGCGGTGCGCCCCTCCCCCACCGCCGGCTCGGCTGGAGGCAGCTCGCGGCGGGCCTGGTAGGGACGCCAATCACGCGTCAGCCGCGCCACGCCGGTCGTCAGGTCCTCCCAGTCGTAGGCGCCGGACACCGCCAGCGCGAGGTTCGATGGTGCGTAGCGCCGCTGGAAGTAGGCCAGCATCTGCTCCCGCGTGAGCGCCTGAATGGACGCCTGCCCCCCGAGCACGCTGTGCCCCAGGGGGTGGCCGTTCCAGAAGCGCTGGCCCGCGAGCTCGAACACTCGGAAGTGTGGCCGGTCCTCGTACATGGCGATCTCTTCCAGGATCACGTTCTTCTCGACGTCGAAGTCATCCTGGCGCAGCGCCGGGCGCATCATGTCCGAGAGCAGGTCGAGCAGCTGGGGAAGCCGCTCCGGGAGCACCGCGCCGTAGTAGACGGTGCGCTCCTCGCTGGTGAAGGCGTTGTATTGAGCGCCCAGCTCGTCGAAGCTGCGATTGATGTCCGCCGCCGTGCGCCTGTCGGTGCCCTTGAACAGCATGTGCTCGAGGAAGTGGGATACCCCGGCCACGTCAGCGGCCTCGTCCCTGGCCCCGGTCCTCACGAAGTAGCCGGCGGCCACGCTGGCTGCGCGCGGGTTCAGCTCGCCGACGATGGTGAGGCCGTTGTCCAGGGTCAGCGTGTCGAAGCGCAGCTCGCCGCGCGCGGTGGTCTCGGGCCGGCCGCTCACGCCGCCGCCTCCTGTGACAGCGGTCTCGGGCCCAGCGTGACGACCGTCGGCTCGGGGAAGGGATGGGCAGCGAGGTAGTCGTTGAGAGCGTCGAGCTCGACGGCCTCGACCGCGCGGCGGATCTCCTCCAGGGTCCTTGCTCTGCCCTGCAGCAGGGCATCGGACGCGAGCCGGCCCGCTCGCGCCCCGCTCGACTCGCCTTGCATCACCATCGAGGAGAGCGTCCCGACACGGGCGCGCTCGAGCTCGTCGGCCTCGACGCCTCGCGACAACCGGCGGATCTCCTCCAGCAGCACGCGCAGCGTCTCGTCGGCGCGCTCTGGCGTGGTGCCCGCATACCCGAGCGTGTAGCCGAACCCGTGCAGCGCGCGGTAGTGGGCGCCGACGCTGTAGACCAGGCCGCGCTTCTCGCGCACCTCGGTGAACAGACGAGATCCCATGCTGCCGCTGAGCACGTGGAGGCCGAGGTCGAAGGTGTAGACGTCGGCGTCGCCCGGCGGCGGGGCCGCGAACGCCACCCCGATCTGGGTCTGCGCCGAGTCCGCGTGGACATGCTCCCGGCCCGGCGGGCGCAGCCTGGCAGCCGGCAGCGCGGCAGCCCCGCCCTGCCAGCCGGCGAGCGCCCGCTGGGCCGCGTCCAGGACCCGATCCCACTCGGCACCGCCGGCCAGGGCCAGGATGGCGCCAGCCGGGCCCAGGCGACGCCCCGCGTCCTCCCGCACCGACGCGGGCGTCAATTCCGCCAACCCCTCCTGGGTTCCGAAGGGGCTGCGGCCCGGCCCGCCGTCGAGGAAGCGCTCCATCAGGGCGTTGAAGAGCCGCTGCGTGGGGGCGTCGGACAGCGACGCCAGCTCCTCGAGCGCCAGCTCGCGCGCGGGCGCGAACTCCCCTTCATCGAGCCTCGGCTCGCTCCCCATCGACGCCACCAGCGGCAGCACCTCCGGCAGCTCGTCCGCCAGGAAGGAGGCGCTGAGGCTGGCCGCCTCGCGCCCGGCACCGCCGCCGCGACGCACGCCCAGACCCTCCAGCGCATCGGAGTGCGCTCGCGAATCCAGCGTGCCGGCGCCGCGCTGGATCCAGTCGTGAAGCACGGCCCCGCTGCCTTCGTGCCCTTCCGGGTCGGTCGACGAGCCGAACGGCAGCAGCAAGCTGGCGCTGAGGGTGGGAAGCCACGGCATCGGCTCGAAGAGCAGCCACACGCCGTTCTCGAAGCGATGCTGGTAGATGGTGTCGCTGTTCTGCGGTGACGACATGTGCACGAGTATAGCCTCGCGACCACGCCTGCCCGGTCGTCGCTCAGCGAGGGCGCGCGGGCTCCGCCGACACCGCCCGCGGCTCCCCGAGCGCGTCACCATCCGCCCAGGAGTCTGCCGACGGCCCGCGCGGGCCGGGAGGCCTCCTCCGCGTCGACGCCTGCCCCTGACGGTCGTGCGGCATCGGGCGGGCGCGGCGCTTTCTGGGCCGGACGACGAGATCGGTCACGGCGCTCCGCCAGCCCGGCCGCCTGCCGGTGCGAGGAGCGCCGCCAGCGCCGGCCCGGGGTCGTCGCTGGCGGCGAGGCTGGTGCCTACCAGGACGGCGTCTGCCAGGCCCGCGAGCGCCTCCAGCTGCCGCCGCTCGCGATAACCGGACTCCGCCACCAGCAGCCCTTCGTAGCCCGCCCCGCGGGCGGCGCGCAGCAGCCGCGGTGCGAGGCTCAGGTCGACGTCGAGCGACCGCAGGTCCCTGTTGTTCACGCCGATCACGCGCGCGCCCGCGGACATGGCCTGGGCCAGCTGCGCCCTGTCGTGCACCTCCACCAGGCACTCCAGACCAATGCCGGCGGCGTAGCTCAGGTAGGCCGGCAGCGCATCCCCGAGGACCGCGGCGATCAGCAACGCGGCGCTGGCGCCGGCCGCGCTCGCCTCGGCCAGCTGCGCCGGGTGGACCACGAAGTCCTTGCGGAGCAGCGGCAGCCGAACGGCCTCCGCCACCGCGCGCAGGTGCGCGAGCTCGCCGCCGAAGTGACGGCTCTCCGTGAGCACGCTCACCGCGGCCGCGCCCGCCTGGGCGTAGGCGCGCGCCACCGCCACCGGGTCGAGCTGGCGGATGTGCCCCTGGGAGGGGCTGGAGCGCTTGACCTCGGCGATCACCGACACCCCCGGCCGCGACAGTGCGGTCGCGAAGGCTGGCCGCGCAAGCCTCGCGATCGCCGGCCCCGGCAGCGGCATGTCGTGGTAGTCCGCCGAGCGCTCGCGAACGATCTCGCCGAGGACGCCCGGCACCGACCGCAGGCTGGCGGCGTCCAGCGGATCGGGAGGAGCGGCCCGCCCCGCTGGGCCGTCTGCCTCAGTAGACGAAGAAGCCACGGCGCGCGGCCCCTCCCTGAGCCCAATCGACCTCGACGCCAGCCACGTCGGCGTGGGGAGGCCCCTTGCGTAGCATCACCAGGAAGTGCTCGAGCTCGCGCCGGTCCCCCTCGGCCACCACCTCGACCCTGCCATCGGGCAGGTTCTCGGCGTAGCCGTCGAGCTTCAGGTCGAGTGCCTGGCGCCGCACGAAGGCACGGAACCCCACGCCTTGCACGCGGCCGCGCACCAGCGCGGTCAAGCGGGACGCACCACCACCCTGCATCGCAGCTCATGGTAGCGCAGCTTCTCATCGTCGGATGCTAGAGTGACGACGCGGAGGCGCCGTCGGAACCGGCATTTCTACTAGATCGCCCCGAGCGGGCGACGCCGCGGAGCCCCCACCAATGACCCAGGTGATCATCTCCGACCCATGCGAAAACGAACCCTCGCCGCACTGCTGGCGCTGACGGCGGTCGTCGCCCTCGTGGCGATCGTGCCGAGAACCCCTCCGGGGCGCGCCTGGCTCCTGGGGAGGGTGACCTCTGCGCTGAGCCGCGCCGGCGTCGACGTGCACTACCGGAGCTCCGCCGGCAATCTGTGGACGGGCGTCGAGCTGGACGGCGCCCGCGTCGACACCCCGGGGATGCACCTGAGCATCCGCAGCCTGCGGCTCCGATACTTCCTACCGTCGCTCATCAGCGGCGACCTGCCGCTGTCGGTAACGCTGGCAGGCGTGCGGGGATCGGTCGACGCCAGCCGGCTCGCCAGCGCCGGCGCCGGAGCCGGCGGGCTGCCCGTTCGGCCGAGGTTGCAAGAGGTCACCGTCAGCGACGCCAGCGTCGAGGTCCAGCAGGTGCCCTACACCATCCCCAGCGGGGCCGTGAGCCACGTTCGCATCCGGCAGCAGGGCAGCAGCCTGGCGGTCGAGGCCCAGCTGACCACCTCGGACGGTAGCGCCGTTGCCAGCGGCACCCTCGACCTGAGCGGCCCCCGCTTCGACGGCCGCGTGGTGCAGGCCGACGCGCGGCTGGCGCGCCACTGGTTCCCGGGGGCCACGGCCGGGACCCTCTCCGGCCCCATCCACGCCGGACCCGACGGCGTGCGCGCCGAGCTCAGCCTGCAAGGCGGGGCGCTCGACGCCATCGGGCTGCACCCGCAGGGCATCCAGGGCAGCATCCAGCTCCGCTACCCGCTCATCCACGCCGACCTCCGAGGCCACGTCCTGGGCGGAGACGTCGCGGTCCAGGGCGTGGTGAACGTCGCGGGGCGGCATTGGACCGCCCAGGCGCACGGGAACCCGCAGCTGCTGGCCGCGGCCGAGTGGCTCGCGGGCTCGAGCGTGCCCGGCCTCGGCTCGCTCCCCCTCGAGGGAACCGCCACCACCACGCTCGACGCCTCCGGCTGGACGCGCGTCCGGGTGAGCGGCGAGGTCTCGGGGGCAGGGACCATGGCGGGGCTGCCCCTCGACGAGTTGCAGGCGAGCTACCGCTACGACAGCGTCTCCGGCGTGAAGGTCCAGGCGACGGGCCGCGTTGCCGGGGGCGCCGCCGTGGTGACGGCCGCGACCGGGCCGCGCGCAACGACGATCGAGGCGGGCGCCAGGAGGATGGCACCTGTTCCGGGCCAGAGCGTCGACCTCCAGGCGCACCTGGAGCTGGCCGCGGGCGGGGCCAGCGGCAGCGTGCACCTCAGCGACGACGGCACGGTTGCGGGTCGGCCGGTCGCGCTCAGCCTGGAGGCCGGGCTCAACGGCGACGGGTGGCAAGCGGTGCTGCAGGGCAGCGACGCGGCAGGCGCCACCTTCGGCGGCGCGCTGGCGCTCTCCGGCGGCCGGGTGAGCGGCGAGCTGCATGCCGGCCGCCTCCGCCTGCCCGGACTCGACCGCCCGCTCACGGCCACGCTGCGCGCCGACGGACCCGCGGCCGCTCTCCCCGTGAGCGTGACGCTCGGCGCCGACGGACCCCTACAGCTCCAGCTCGGGCCGGAGCGTCTGGCCGCCGACCTGCGGGGGACGCTCCACGCCACCTTGGCCGGCGCCGCGATCCGCGACCTCCAAGCCTCGCTGGGGCCCCTCCAGCTCGCCGGCAACCTCGACCTGGCGCCGCTCCAGGGGACGGTGAGCGCCACCCTCGCCGAGACCGCGCTCCAGGGACCGCTGCGGTCCCAGCTCAAGCTCAGCGATGGGCGCGCGACCTTCACCGCGGCCGGCATCAGGCCCGCGGGCACCTTGAGCCTGGCAGACATCCGCGCCGGTCCGGTGCGTGCGTCACCACTGGCGCTGGACCTCGGGGCGCCCGCCAGCGGCAGCGGCCTGCAGGCCACCGCCCGCGACCAGGGCCTGCGTCTGGAGCTCGGCCACGGGCTGGTCCAGGCCAGCTTCCGCGCCCTTCAGCTGCGCGTGGCCGGCGTCTCACCAGCCATCGACGGCACGCTCGCGGTACCGCTGGGGCAGCGTCCGCTCGACCGGCTGACGGCGAACCTCGACGCGGCCGTGGCGGGCGCCAGCCTCGGCCTGCACGGTACCGGCGGCCGGATCGTCATGACCCTGACAGCGGCGCGCGGCACGCGCATCGGCCCCCTGGCCCTTGCCCAGCAGCTCACGCTCGCCGGAACCGCCGACGCGTCCGCCGGGCACGCGGCCCTTAGCGGCCGCCTCGGCGACGTGCCGCTGAGCGCCGCCGGCGACTGGGGTCACGCGCCCGACGTCAGCCTGGTAGCTGGCAGCGGCCCGCAGGCACTCCGGCTCAGCGCCGACAGCAGCGGCTGGGGCAGCCACGGCCGACTCGAGCTTGCAGCGCTCGCGAACGCCGTGGGCCTGCCCCTACGCGGGGTGCTCACGACCGACCTGCAACACCGGTCTGCAGGCTACACGGGACGCGCGAGCCTCGACGCTACCGCCCCCGCCACCGGGACGCTCACGCTACGCGGCAGCGGCGACGCGCTCGACCTCGCCCTCGACGCCTCGCTCCTGGGTCAGCCCCTGCGGGCCAGCGGCACCCTGAGCCCGCGGCTCGACCTCAGCATGTCGGCCGGACCGGTCGGTCCGGTGGCGTTGGCGAACGGCCAGCTGAACGGCTCCGGGGCGCTGGCGCCACAGGCCCTGGCAGCCGGTTTCGAGCTTCGACCGCTGCTCTGGCAACTTCACGGCTCGCTGTCCCCGCTGAGGCTGACGCTGGACCTCGGCGACCACGGCCGGGCGCGACTGGACGGGGCGAGCCTGGCGGCGCGCCTGAGCCTGCCGCTGAGCTACGGTGGGATGCCGCTGCGGCTGAAGCTGGCCACCGCAGGCAGCGGCGCCACCGTGGCGTCCGTGGGGGCCGCGAACGTACGGGTCGGCAGGTCGGTCGCCACCGTGCCGCTGACCGCTACCCTCGAGGACGCCGACGGCACGGCGCTCGCGCACGCGTCGGGAACAGCGGCAGGGATGTCGCTGACGGCATCCCTGCCGGCACGTCTGCTCGGCGCCCGGCTGCCGGGCGTGCTCGAGCCGGCGGGTCGGCTGGCTCTCACCGGCAGCGCGCACCTCACGGCGCCAGCCCGCTACCAGCTCGACGGCAGCTGGACGGCGGGCTCGACCCGCCTCGCGGTGGTCCTGTCCGGCACCCCGTCGGGCGGCACGGCGAGCCTCCAGGGGGATGGCATGTCGCTCACCGTCCGCCCCGGACAAGCCAGCCTCAGCGCCAGCGACGCCAGCCTGGCGCCGTTCTTCCCGCACCTTCCGCTCGCCCCCATCCTGAACGGCGCCCTCACACGCCAGAACGGCGCGTACTCGGGCGCACTCCGGCTGCGCGTAAGCGAGCCGAGCGCCCACGTGGATGCCGTTCTCCGCGGCGAAGGCGGCCGCCTGCTGGCCAGCGCGAGCGGTGCCATGGGACCGGCAGACCTCACGCTGCAAGGGCAGGCGCTGCCGACACCCGACCTCAGCGCTCACGCCGGAGCCCTGAACGGCGGCGCCAGCCTGACGGCCCGTGCGACGGGGAGCTGGCGCGCGCTGGATCTCACCGGCACGCTCACGACCGCGCCGCTCGACGCGGCCCCGTGGCTGAGCATGCCATCGCGCACGATGGATCTTCGACTGCAGCTCGCCAGCGGAGCGCTCACCGCTTCCGGCGACGGCATCGACCTTCACGGCACCGTGTCGGACGTGAACGGTACCGTCTCCCTGCCGCTTCACGCCCTGGGCGCCAGCGAGCGGCTACGCCTGGCGGTCTCCGGGCCGCTCGCCGGGCTGGCCCTCACCGGCGAGGTAGCGGGAAGCGCCGTCCGCGGGACGCTCGCCGGCACCGTGGCCGAGGGCCTGCGGGCGTCGCTGACGGTGCCGTCGGCGTCGCTCTCGTCCCGGCTGCCGCTGCTTGGGAATGCCCTGACAGGCGACCTGCACCTGACCGGCGAGATGCGTCCGTCCGGGGACTGGAACGCCTCGGCCGCCGCCGCCGTCACGGTCTCGGGAGCCAGGCTTCCCCTCCGAGCGCAGCTCCGCGGCTCGGGCACGAGCTACCGAGGCGCCCTCACGCTGGCGTCTGACGCTCCGACCCCGGACGCGCGGGCACCGGCGGCGGCGTCACCCCTGCTCAGCGCGACCATCGTGGGGAACGGCGCCGCGCTCCGGGCCGGCATCGATCTCGCCGGTGTCGACACCACCCGGCTCGGGAGGCTGCTGGGCGTACCGATGCACCTCTCCACCACCGGCGAGCTGCGGCTCACCACCCGGCCGACGACCGCGAGCCTGACGATCGACGCACATGGCACCACGGCCGGTCGGCCGCTGTCCGTCGCCGGCCACGCGGGCCCCACGGGTGTCACCTTGGACGCCGCCTACGCGGGGCTCGAGGTCCACCTCGAGGGCGGCGCCGGCGCGCCGCTCGGGGTGACGGTGGGCGCGCCAGCCGCTGGCGTCAGGCTGCGCGGCACGCTGGCGCTCGGCGGCTCACCCGCGGTCACGCTGAGCGGTGAAGCGAAGGGCGCCAGGGCCGCCGTGCGCCTCGCGCTGGACCCCTCCCGCGGCAGCGGCACGCTTCACGGCCAGCTTGGCGCTGCCAGCCTACGGGCCTCGCTGGTGCCATCGGGCACCGCTCTGGCCCTCACCCTCGATGCCCAGGCGCCGGCGGGCGCTCTGGCACCGCTGGGCCTCTCCGTCGGGGGCAACCTCGCCGCGACGGCCGACTACCACGCCGGCCGGGCCGCCCTCGACAGCCTCACGCTCGACCTCGCGGGCGCGCCCACGCCGGCCAGCCTCACGCTCGCCGGCCCGGTCTACCCTGCGGCCAACCTTCGCGGCACGCTCTCGGCGCCGGCCTGGCAGCTGTCGGGAGGCGTGTCACTGGCCGGGCCGCCGGGCGCGCTCGACGCCGGGCTCACGCTCGAGTCGCTCTCCGCCCTGGCCCAGATACGCGGCGGCAAGCTGGCGATGCTCAGCGCCGACGGCCATGCCAGCCTGGGGCCGGCAGGCGCGAGGTGGGCGGTGACTGCCGACAGGCTCAGCTGGCGGCCCGATGCCGGCTTCCGAGGCGCCGCGGGCGTGCGCCTGGCAGGCGGCCTTCTCGGCATTCCTGGCGAGGTGAACGCCTCCCTCGACGGACACGGGCCGCTGGCGGTGACGGCCACGGCAGGGCCCGCCGGCGGCGCCTGGGCGCGCCTGGACGCCCAGCTGGCGCCGCGCCCGCTGCAGGCGCAGGCGTGGCAAGGGGCGCTGCGTCTGGACCTGCCCGTGCTCCAGCTCGCAGGACTGCCGGTGCCCCGGCTACCCCTCACGCTGGCGGCGTCGCCCTCGGTCAGCGGCCCCCTGCTGTCGCCCTCGCTCGACGGGCCGGCCACGCTCACCGGCGTGCTCGGCGCGGACGGGACGCTGGCGTGGCACGGCGCCACCGGCAAGCTCACGCTCACGGGCCCTCACGTAACGCTCGACGCCGGCTTCCAGGGCGCCTCCTGGTCGGCGAAAGCCGCGCTCGACGGCGCACCGTTGGACGCGTTCACCCCGGTGCTGACGGGAGGGCGCGCCAGCCTCCAAGCGGCCGTCCGAGGCGGGCCAGGTCGCACCGCCAGTGGCGACCTGTCGCACCTTCTCGTCACCGTCCCGGGAGCCAGCGTCAGCGGCACGGCGACGCTCCAACAGGGCATCCGTGCCGCCCTCCAGCTCCGCGCAGACCTGTCGCAGATGTCGCTCCCGGGGCCTACCCTGCGCGGCCAGATCCACGGGCCGGTGGTGCTGGCGGCCCCGCGACTCGACGCCATCGGTGACGGCACCCTCATCGCCATGCTCGATGTCGCCGGCCTCAGCGCCGGCAGCATCGACGGCGGCGTCGACGGCACGCTGCAGCTCGGCGGCACCCCGGCCGAGCCGGTCGCGTCCGCCGTCCTCACCGGGTCCGGCTCGGTCAGCGGCCAGCTGCGGGCCAACGCCGCTGCGGCCTCGCAGCGGCTCGAGCTCACCAGCACGCTGTCGTACCAGCAGTTGAGCACCGACCTGAGCGTCACGCTTCAGCAGGGCCGCGCGCACGCCAGTGGCAGCGCAGCCTGGGGCGACGCCAAGGTGAGCATCTCCACGACGCCGTCGGGTGCCGTGGTCGTCGACGGAGCGCAGGCCCTGGCCGGCTGGCGCGCGGCGGTCGACCCCACCCTCGCCAACGCCACGGTGGCCGGTCCCCTAAGCGGGCTCGGCACCCCCCTCACGGGACGGGCGACGGTCAAGGTCGGCGGCACCCCCTGGCTCGCTGGCGACGTCAGTGGTGCCGCCGTTGCGGGCGTCCCGCTCGGCGACGTGCGGCTGACCGCCGCGAGCGCCGGGGCTCCCGTCGAGCTGCGCGGCGCGCATCTCGCTGCCAGCGTCGACCCGAACGGTCTGGGCTGGCGCGCGCATGTGAACGCCCAGCCGCTGCCCGGCGGCATCAGCGTCAGCGGTGACGCCAGCGGCCGGGGCGGCACCGGCAGCGCCACGCTCACCACCGCCGGAAGCATCGCCGGCGAGCCGGCGAGCGTCACCGTCACGGCATCCAGCAACCGCGGCCTGGCGTTGGATGCCAGCGGACGGCTCCTCGGCGGGAGCCTTACGACGCACCTCGACAGGGTCGCGGGCAGCGGCTGGCAAGGCACGCTCAGCCTGCAGCAGTACGCCGTCGCCGGGCTCCACGGCTCCCTCCACGGGACGCTGACCTCCGCGGGCGCCGGACCGACGTTCGCCGCCGGGCTCGACGTCGGAGGCGCTCTGAGCGGCAGCGCCAGCGTGGCCGCCTCGCCTGCCGGAACCAGGCTCAAGGCCGACCTGAGCGGTGCCGTCATCGGCGGCGAGCTGACCCTGGCCGGCAGCCTCGCTCCCGCGCTCGACCTGCGGCTTGCGGGCACGCCGGCCGCCGGCGCGCAAACCGAAGGCGCGAGGGGTGCACTGCGGCTGTTCCAGGCGAACGGAGCGCTGCGTGGCGAGGGCGCACTGCGGCTGGCGGCGGGCCCGGCTCGGGTGTCGCTGAGCGGCAGCGGAGCCGGGGCGCCGCTAGCGGTCGGCGCCGCACTGCCGGCGATCGCCGGGCTGGCGCTCGAGGGGACGCTTCCGACCACCCCGCCGCTGGCGCTCCTGCGCTCCCTCGCCCGCGACGGGCTGGTGTTGCGCGGCGTCGGCCACACCAAGGGACAGGTGCAGCTGTCCCCGTCGCCGGCGCCGAGCGCCACGCTGCAGGCCCTCACGCTGGACGTGGCCGGCACGAGGGTGTCCGGCAACGGTACCCTCACCCCCACGACCGGAGATGTGCGCGGCGCCGTCGTGCTACCCTCCGACCTTCCCATCGACCAGCTCGGCGGCGCCTCGATCCCCTACCGAGCGACCTGGCGTGACGGTCGCCTGACTCTCACCTCCGACGGACCCACCGGCAGCCTCCAGGCGGAGCTGCGGCCGGGCGCCGGCAGCGGCCACGTCGCAGCGGACCTGCATACCCTGGGAAGCGAGCCGGGGCAGGCCAAGGTCGATCTCTCCTTCGACCCCGCCGGTGGCCCGAGCGGCTCCGTGATCCTGACCGGCCTCACCGTCTCCCGGCCGCGCCTGCCGAGCTTGACCCTGTCCGGGAACGTCACCGTCGGTTCGGGCGCGGCCTCGGGCCGCATCGACTTGCAGGCGCCTCATGGCGGGCTGCGCCTCGACGGCAGCTGGGGCCTGGCGGGACTGCTGCCTGCGGCCCTCACCCCCGGCGCGTCGAGCGGCGGCAACGCCGAGGCGCGCGTGAACACCTTCGACCTCGCCACCCTCCCGACCCTGCAGCGCCTGGTGCCGCACCTGAAAGGCAAGCTGAGCGGCGTGGTGCGGTTCCGCAACGAGACGGTGGTGGGAGAGCTGCTATCGGCGGACCTCAGGGTGGCCGGCACTCCCCTCCCCCTCGATGCGCAGGTCTCCGGCACGCTCGGCGCGCTCGACGCGCGCGTCAAGCTCGGCGCCAGCCTCATCACCGCGACCCTGCTCCCCGGGGAAGCCAAGGGGCTGCTGCGCTTCCAGAGGTTCCCGGCCCAGCTGCTGGCCGAGGCGAGCACCGGCGCAACGGACGTCACCGCCGACGTCGACGGCGTCATGCGGTTCGACGTGCCGTACGCCGACCCGGCCGCCAGCTACCTGCGCATGGCCACGCAGCAGGTCAAGCTGGAGCGCGCGGGGGTCGTGACCACCGGGAGCGTGTCCTGGGTCTACGACAACCGAGCGCTGACGATCGAGAACGCCGCCTTCGAGGGACGCGGCAGCTGGGAAGCCCGGGGGATGGTCGACGCCTCCACGCTGGACTTGCAGCTCAGCGCCCGGAACGCCGACTTCACGCCCCTGCTGGGCCTCGTTCCGGTGCTCGCCCGCTACGGCGTCGGCGCCAGCGGCAGCTTCACGTTGAACGCCCAGGGCTCGCCTGCCGATCCCGACATCACGCTCGAGGCCTCGGGATTGGAGGCGCGTGTGGCGGGCACCCACTACCGCCTCGAGAACGCCAGCACCTCGCTCAAGGGCGACGCTCTGAGCGCGACCGCGCACGTGGTGGGCGTGGCGCCGTTTGGCGGCTCGGTCGACGTGAAGGGCAAGGCGGCACTGTCACTCACTCCGCTCGAGCTCACCGGCACCGACTTTCGCTTCAGCGGCAACGCCGAGCTTCCCGTCGTCGGCACGGTAACCCATCTCAGCGGCGGGATCACCCAGCCGCAGGGCAAGCAACCTCAGCTCGATCTCGCCGGCAGCCTCGGCCGGCCGTTCACCATCCGAGGCAGCCTCTCACCCTTCGACGTGCGCGTGAAGGGTACTGGCCTCGACCTGAAGGCCAGTCCGCTGTTCATCACGTCCAGCACCGTCGACGCCAACGTGCGCCTGCGCGGCACCAGGAAAGGCCTCAGCATCGGTGGCGAGCTCGACGCCACGCAGGTCCACATGAACATCGGCGCCCCCGCAGCCCCGGCGCAGCAACCGTCCGTGGGGGCCGCAGCCCCACCGGCCACGGCGAGCGCCCCGGCCCGGTCGCTTGCCAGCCCCGGCCCCCCGGCCTCCGGCAACGCCACCAGCGGGCACGCCGACACCACCCCAGGGGCTGCCGCCGAGGCTGCGAACGCCGCCAGGCAGTCGGTGCTCTTCGACCACCTGCATCTCAAGGCACCGCAGCGGGTGCTGCTGGACGCCGGCTTCGGCACCGCCGAAGCGTCCCTCGACCTGACGCTCGATGGAACGGCGGCCCAACCGCAGCTGGACGGCACCGCCAAGGCGCTCCGGGGCACGCTCACCTTCGCCGGCCGTGACTTCACGATCGACCGGGCCACAGCTACCTTCCAGGCAAGCCGCGGGGTCTACCCCGCCCTCGACGTCCAGGCCCACACCGAGTTCGACAAGCGGCGCGTGCTCTCCGGCACCAACAACCTGACGTTCACCGCGCCACGCAACAGCAGCACGTTCGGGGTCACCCTGACCTTCTCTGGTCAGGTCCAGCCCAGCACCCAAGGGCCGAGCCCGGTGAGGTTCGACATCCAGCCGGCGCTCTCGAGCGACGCCCTCGTCCAGGCGAGCGGCGACACCGGGGCCGGCTCGCCGAGACCGCTGTCGGACGCGGAGCTGCTGTCGCTGGTGACCCTCGGCAGGCTCGACGTGACGCCGCAGCTCGCCGGCCAGGGCTCCTTCGGCACCGCGGTGGCGCAGAGCGCGCTCGACACCGCGGTCGACGTGCTGGTGGTGTCCGAGCTCCAGAACGCGCTCAGCAAGGCGTTGGGCATCGACGTCGTGCAGATCCAGACCACCCCGCTCTCCAGCCTGCTAGAGAACTCCGGACAGCCGTTCGGGGTCTCGCTGCGGCTCGGCGGCTACCTCACTCCCGAGCTGTTCGCCAGCTACCGGCTGGGGAACTACAACGGCGTCAGTGGCAGCTACGGGTTCTCCAACGAGGTGAGCCTCAGCTACGACCTCGGACCCCTCAACCTCGATCTCTCGGGCCGCTTGAGCTTCCCCGAGTCGCCGTCCAACGTTGGAGCCGTGCCGGAGCTCGGCCTGGGGCTCAGCTACGCCTTCACCAACAACCTGGGCCTGGAAGCCGGCATCGACCTGTCGGACCTACGCAAGCAGGCCCGCTTCGGCGTCAGCGTCCACTGGTGAGCGCGCTCGCCCCGGCCGCTATCCCAGACCGGATTCGTAGCGGGCCAGCCGGGCACTGCCGAATGCCAGCGGCGCGACGGTCGACAGCACGGTGACGGCGACCACCGCCCCCAGCAGCGCCAGGCCGAGCGGTGAGCCCCAGTGGAAGGCGCCGGGCGTCCGGAGCGCGCGGTAACCCGGGTAGGCGAAGAGCAGCGCGACCACCACGGCGTACGCCAGCGACAGGGCCATGTACATGAGGCCCCCCAGCGAGAGCGCCACCTCGGCAGGGCTGGTCGCGTCGAACCGCGGGAAGGCGGCGCCAAGGCCCACACCCAGGCCCGTCGTGGCTAGAGCGGCGCAGGCGCCCGCGACAGGCGAGGCGATCGCCAGGGTAGGCGATACCCCCAGGCGGCCGGCCACCGCCAGGCCCAAGCCGGCGCCGAGCAAGACCATCGGCGGCAGCGCACCGTAGAACTTTGCCGCCACGACGTGGCTGGCCCGCAACGGGCCGGTGCGCAGGAGCCACAGCCCTTCCCCTTCGAGGGACACCATGGGGAAGGCCGTGCGGATGCCCACGCCGGCCAGCAGGAAGCCGAGGAAGATCAGGTTGAGGGCCCCGACCACGTTGCGGAAGCGCTGCATCTCGGCGGCCAGCGACGCCGTGCTGATGAAGTAGACGCCGGCCAGCGCCAGCAGCACGAGCAGCTGGGACCACTGGGCGGGGTCCCTGAGGAGCATGCGAACGTCCTTGACGATCAGCCCGCCCGCCGGCCCCAGCCGCGCCAGGGGGAGCTCCCAGCGGGCTGCCGGCAGGGTCCCGACCACGCCGCGTCGCGGTGCGCTATCGAGCCCCCGGAACCAGCCGGCACGGTAGGCCACCGCGGCCAGCCGCGCGACCAGGGCCAGTACCGCCACCGACACCAGCGCCAGCAGCAGCGTCGCGGCCGAGAGCCGACCCTGCAAGGCCTGCCACACCGCAGCGCTTCCCCAGGATGACGGCAGCCAGCCCACGTGCAGCTGCGCGAAGCGGGTCAGGGCCGCGTCGAACTGCGCGGACGTGAGGTGCTGCAGGCGCTCGGGCCTGAGCGCCCGCATCCCCACCACCAGGGACGCCGCCACCAGCACGCTGGCGGCGGTCGCCACCTCCTTGGCGCGGCCGGCCGGCGCGATGCGCATCAGCAGCAGCGCGGCGACCGCTCCCAGGGCCACGGGCAGCGCGTACAGCGCCAGCAGCGCGGCAACTGCGATCAGGTAGTAGACCGCCGGCGCATGCCGCTCGATCCCCAGCCCCAGCAGCACCGGCGCGGTGAAGAGAGCCGGCAGCAGTGCGCTCTGGACGTAGGTCTCGGCGACCTTGAGGGCGAAGACCCTGACCGGGTCGACGGGCAGGCTGAGCAAGAATGGCAGGTCCTGTGAGCCGTACAGCGTGGCGATCGCACTCGTCAGCACGCTGAACGCCACCGCCAGCATCAGC